>SDBU01005335.1_pt1 | contig 15415 bp, 17 predicted proteins | sample 2277071 | NCBI WGS metagenome assembly SDBU01 (sample SAMN10397929, study PRJNA504765) | marine sediment metagenome | isolation source: marine sediment core GS08_GC12, 126 cmbsf | place: Arctic Ocean: Gakkel Ridge, Loki's castle | collected 2008
ATGTCCCCCAAACTGGTAAATCCCTCTTTTTGCCCATAAAAAAGCGATTATAGGGCCAATTTGAAGCCTCATTTCGAGATCATTCCTTTTGATATCAGCTCCTTGGCGCGGCCCGACCCCATTTCAAATAAATTTCCGATCCGTCGAAAATTTTGCGCATGACGGTCGAAGATTTTACATTCGTCACAGTGAGTGTAAACTGGCCCCGGACACTACCCCGAACAATGTGCCATTGAAAACAATCTCCCCTCCCTCTCCGTTCGTCATGGCACCCTAGAATAGTATAAATACCGTATCATCTTAACCACTTAACCATACTCATCTCCCTATACCCACCTATCCATTCCATTCCAATGTGTCCCTTGTGTCCGTTATTTTTGAATCTGAAAAAAAGACCCAAAAAGCACTTGACATAAAATCTGCCTTTCTGTAAGATCTTCTTACGGCTTGTAAGGTCCGACGGGGGTGTTTACATGAAACTAACACACGAAGCGGTCATAAAAGCATTGGTTACTGCTTTGCGAGAAGCACAACAAGACATTGTTGACGAAGAAGAGCAAATCGACGAGACCACTTGTCCGATTGGTGATTTAAAGGACTTTGACAGTCTTGCAAGTGTGGAAGTCACTGTGCATTGCCTTAGTGCTCTGGGAATCAAAGATTTTCCGGATACCCCAAGTCTCTTTATCAATAAGCGAAGTCAGGCCTTGACCGTTGGTGAAGTAGCCAATCGGATTTTGAAACTGAAATAGAAAGGAAAAAGAGGGCTAATACTATGGCTAACGACGCAAGTGAAAGGCGAAAGCTTATAGGTTCAAGACTCGCTATCGCCAGAAAACGTGCAGGCTTGTCCCAGTCCCAGGTCGCTATTGAAACCGAATTGCCTAGGCCCTCCATATCGGAAATCGAATCCGGTAGGAGGCGTGTGGCTGCTGAAGAACTTGTTAGGTTCGCAGAACTTTATTCAGTCGATATGGACTGGCTTGCAGGACGTGGAGAACAAAACGTGGATCCCTTAAGAGACAAACTGCAATTGGCTGCAAGAAGAGTGGCTGGTTTAAAAGAAGAAGATCTTAAGAAGGTAATAGACCTTTTGATGTCTCTGAAACCCGAAGGGGGTAAATAATGGACGCTAACGCTCGCAAACAACTCACGTTGCGGGCAGCTGGCCTGGCAGAGCGGGTGAAAATTGATTGCCGGATAGTTCGAACTGCGGCGGTAGACCCCATACTGGTGACGGAAAGACGAAATTGTGAGGTTCGATTGATGTCTCTTCCGTCCTTGGAAGGTGTCTACTCCCCAAAGCCGAAACCAGTTGTTGTTCTAGGCTCACAACGCCCCGCAGGGCGGCGAGCATTTACTTGTGCTCATGAATTGGGTCATCACGAATTCAAGCATGGCGCTCGTCTTGATGAGCTTAATGACGGTCGTCATCAACGCAATAAAGACCCTGATGAGTTTCTTGCCGACATGTTTGCCGCTTTCCTTTTGATGTCCCAGGGAAGTGTCCGTCGAGCACTAAAGGATCGTGAGATCCAGACAAAAAGCCTGGTACCAATGCAAATCTTTCAGCTGGCAAGTTGTTTTGGCGTCGGTTATGGCTCATTGATTGATCACATGACCTGGACCTTAGAACTCTTAACGCTACGACAGCGGGAAGACTTGTTGAAAATACAACCAAAAGAACTGAAAGCAAAATTCGGAGGGTCTCCTCAATCAGAAGTTATCATTGTCGACAAACTATGGAAAGATCGAGCTGTGGATCTTGAAATAGGCGACACGCTGGTTCTGCATGAAGGCATAGTTCTGGAGGATAATTTCCGTCTTGCATATCAAGACACAATCGATGGACAAGAAACGTTTAAGGCTACAGCAAAGGGTTACGTGAGAGCATTTGATGAAAGCAGCGATTGGGCTGTCAATATCCGTGTTGCTTCGAAGCATTATCAGGGATTGGCTCGATATCGTTTCCTTGATGACCCAGAGGAGAGTGCTTAATGACCATGGACAATTCCACTGTTTCTATTCGTGGCGCCAATCTCTCAGTTGCTTGGGCGAAAGCATTTTTGAGATGCTGGGATGCGCGCGGTAACCTTCTAGCGCCTGCATCGGTGTCCTTTGTTGTAGAGGAAGAGGACGGCTCTTGGGAATTGGAAACAAAAAAGATACGTCAAGCGCTGGAAGACCAGTATCGTGCATTAGATATCTCTTCGACCTACCAAAGCGACATAGAGACTGTCGCAGGAACCATTTTCCCAGAGTCAATCTGGAAACGCTGTTCGGGAAATCCCGAAAAGCTTTTTGAAGAATACGAGATCATGTGGCCCCTTATTAAGAAGTGTGTCCGGAACCGTAGGGGAACTTATTTCAGGCGCCTAACAGGATATGGTAAGCCTGGTGAAACAACCAAAGTGAACCAGCTTAAAGAAATAATCACAAAGTGGAATAGTGGAAATCATTGCCACAGCGCTCTGCAGGCTGGCATATTTGATCCATTCCAAGACCACAAGAATACTCGAATCCCAGGTTTCCCTTGCTTACAGCAGGTAGTATTTCATCCCCATGGCGCAAATGGGAAAGAAGGGATGACACTTGTCGCACTTTACGCGAATCAACTCCTTTTTGAAAAAGCCTATGGAAACTATCTTGGCCTATTCCGTCTTGGTCATTTTATGGCGGAGGAAATGGGCCTGAAATTACGTGGCATTACTTGTGTTGCATCTAATCTGAAGATTAGCGATCGATCTGCCAAAAAACGTGATTGCAGACCTCTTGCGGAAAAATTGATGAAGGAATTGGCTGATGCCGTTTAAGAAAGCTTTGAAAAATACTCCAGCTGGGAAACTATTCGTTTTCGAAGGCTCGGATGGTGTTGGGAAAACCACCGTCGCAGAAAAAGTAGCAGAAGACCTTCGGCGAAGGGGGGGCGAGGTCCTTCTTCTAAGTTTTCCAGGTCGTGAACCAAAAACTTTAGGGAAATTGGTATACAAAATACATCATAATGCGAAGTCTTTTGGTTTGGATCACGTGTCACCAGCAAGCCTACAGATACTACATGTTGCGGCGCACATTGACTGTATAGAAGGGAAGATAATACCAGCCCTTTTTAATAACAAGACAGTTATCCTAGATCGTTACTGGTGGTCGCCGATTGTATATGGAATGGTGGCAGGTGTCGCAAGGCAAATACTAGATGCTATAGTCGCCACTGAAAACATAGCATGGAGAGACATAAAGCCAGAACGTCTTTTCTTACTAACCCGTGATGAACCCTTCACGGATGAGATCTCTAGCACCAAGTGGTTGAAAATATGTAATGCCTATAAAACTCTGGCCCTTCAGGAAAACAAGCACTATCCGGTACATTTTATTGATAATTCCGAAACCTTGGGGAAAATTGCAGAAAGAGTCGTGGAGTACATCTACAACGGGCCAGGAAAAATTGATGGAAAAAAGAAATCGGATGATAAGTTGCATGACGGTTCTTTACACCAAAAACTTAAACGAGAACGATTCAAGAGCACCCGCTGGTCTCCGACAAAACCGACGGAGGTCTTCGATACATATTGGCGCTTCGCTGCAGCGAGACAGGAGATTTTTTTTAAACGATTTAAAGGTGAAAAAGAGCCTTGGACAGATGATCTTATTCTCAAAAATTACAAGTTCACCAACGCATACCGTGTTTCTGATCGGGTCAGCCAATTTTTAATTCGACATGTGATCTATGGAGGAGATCAGGATCCAAAAGAGATTTTTTTCAGAACGCTACTTTTCAAAACATTTAATAAAATAGAAACTTGGAAGTTATTTGAGGAAAAGCTTGGGAACATTTCTTGGCGGGACTACGATTTCCGGATCTATGACCCAATTCTAACCAAAGCCAAGAGTAAAAAAAAGAGCATCTATTCCGCCGCATATATCATGCCTTCTGGAGGAAACTCTTTTGGTCACAGGACCAAACACCGAAATCATCTCACACTTTTAAAGACGATGATGGACGACGATCTTCCAACAAGAATCTGCCATGCAAAATCAATGCACGAAGTCTTCGAGCTTTTGCGTAGCTATCCGATGATAGGAGATTTCCTGGCATACCAATACGCTATAGATATTAACTACAGCATTTTGACAGATTTTAGTGAGATGTCCTTTGTTATGCCCGGGCCAGGGGCGAAGGATGGACTTCAGAAATGTTTTTCGGATTATGGAGGCCTATCTGAAGTGGATTTGATAAAACTCATGGCAGACAGGCAGGAAGACGAATTCGCTCGTTTGGGTATTCAATTCAAAAGCCTTTGGGGTAGGCCACTACAACTTATTGATTGTCAAAATTTGTTTTGTGAGGTGGACAAGTACGCCAGAATAGCACACCCTGAAATAAAAGGAATTACTGGCAGAAGCAGAATAAAACAAACATTTAAACCGACCTTGGACCCTATTGAATACTTTTATCCACCTAGATGGAATTTGAAATCGTCCATTGCTAACATGAGACTTGAGAAGTGATCCGTGAATTGGGATTTTAACGGAATGCCTGAAACACAGTTTAAGTTACGGGAAATAAAATTGGAATTGACGTACAGATGCAACCTACATTGTGTTCACTGTTCGAGCAATGCAGGGCCATCCAATGGAGATGAGATACCAATAAGTAGGTGTCTCCGCATAATTGATGATGCAGCTTCTCTGGGGACAACTTCAATTTCATTTTCAGGTGGTGAACCTTTACTGTATCCTGACATTCTTTCGGTTGTTCGACGGGCGTTAGCCCATGCCATGGACGTTTCTTTTTATACAACAGGGAATGTCAATGGTTTTAAGAAAAAGGTGGATATGCTTAAAGGTCTCGGTGTGGAGCGTTTCGTTTTCAGTCTGTTTAGTGACGAGGCTGATCAACACGAGGAAATTACTCGATTGACTGGTAGTTTTGAGACCACATGTGACGCAATGAAGTATATTTCCGATGCTGGACTATCTGCAGAGCTACATTTTGTTCCGCTGGCCAATAACTATCGAAAATTGGAACAAACGTGTGAGCTATCATTATCGTTGGGGGCAATTTCCACTAGTGTTCTCAGATTCGTTCCCCAAGGCCGTGGCAAAACTCTATCGAGCCAAGTCCTCAACAGAGTACAGAATATTGATCTGAGAAAAACTATTATTAAAATGCGGGAGCATGGATTCAGAATAAGGACAGGTTCACCGTACAATTTCTTAATGCTTAGTCATCAACCCCAGTGTAAGTCGGGAATTGACCGAATAACTATATTGCCAAACCTTCGGATTGTCCCCTGTGATGCTTTCAAGCATATAGCCCCCGAAGATATAGCCGCAAACGATACATTTTCCTCCCTCGAAGCTGCAAGCTTACATGATTGTTGGACCAAATCTACATATTTGGATGCGGTGAGGGATTACCTGATGACGCCGTTTCCTGATGATTGTGCATCCTGTGACAATCTCAGAAACTGCCATTCCGGCTGTCTTGCGCAGAAGATCCTGGCAAACGGGAAATTGAAAAAGAGCCGAGATCCGGCCTGTCTTTTTTGAAGAACACATAAAAGTTTTTTAACCTGCTTCTAGAAGGAGTTGTTATGACTAAAGCAAAAGGAGTCAACGTATTCATAAGTCACCATCACAAAGACCAAGGGGATATGGATCAACTAAAGGACCTCATGAAACGAAATGGGTATGACATTAGAGATAGCTCAATAGACGAATCAAAACCTAACCAGGCAAAAAATAAGGACTACATCAAGAGCCTTCTCAGAAGTCGTATTGACTGGGCGGGGACGTTGGTTGTGTTGGTAGGACGAGAGACTCATACACGGCCATGGGTTAACTGGGAAATCGAATATGCTAATCGCCAGGGTAAACGAATAGTTGGTATCTTCGCTCGTGGAGGCAAAGAAAGTGATATTCCTAAAAACCTGGACCGTTATGGCGACGCACTAGTAGGCTGGGATTCTGGCAATCTTATTGATGCTATTGGCGGGAAACACCACGACTGGGTTACACCGGACGGTAACCCCAGAAAAGGACCGTGGGATCCTCATAGAAGTCAGTGCTCAATGGGTGCTCAATGAACTGTTTTTCATATGTCCTTGCACGTGACTATGGTTTTGCGCCAAATCCATTTGGACCCTATTGTACACTCGCAACTTGTAAACCTCGAATTCGGAAGTCAGCTGAGATCGGAGATTGGGTTATTGGTACAGGATCTGTCCGTTACCATGGGGCCGAGAAACTGGTTTTTGCTATGAAAGTGAGTGAAAAAGTGACTTTCGGTGAGTATTGGGAAGATCCGCGTTTTCTATATAAAGGACCGGTTATGAATGGCAGTCTAAAACAAATGTATGGTGACAACATTTACTTTCAAGATGAAGGACAGTGGCACCAAGCTGATTCACACCACAGCAACGCTGACGGAACAGCAAATATCCATAACCTAAATCGTGACACAGGAAGCCCATTTGTTTTAATATCAGACTATTTTTTCTATTTCGGCGAAAATGCTGTGCCTATTCCGAGATCAATTCTGGAAAAGGATGGAGAGTGCATCTGCAAGAAAGGGCCTGGTTACCGTTGTAACTTCACGGGCGTTTTTGTTTCAAGGTTTATTGATTGGCTTGAAAAAGAGCACAAATCTGGGTATTTAGGAGATCCCACGCTGACGACCCACTTCGAGCGATACGATGGTGTTTCTTAAATTAACGAGGATGGGGTGAGGTATGAAACTTAAGAAATGGCTAGAAAAATGGGATATGACGTCGCTGAGTATCAATCTGAAGTTCCTAGAAATGAATTGGGAACCTAATACTGTGGACCAGGACGCAGCCTGGGAGCTCTATGTTGAAATGCTCACTAGAATTGCCACTCAGCATTTACAACCTAACCATGGTGATGAGGAAACGGCTTTAGAGAGCATTCATACGTTATTTGATATTACCAGAGGCATTCTCAGATCTCGTGGACGTGAGTGTGTAACTTTCTCTAAGATTGCCATTGTTGTGCTAAATCAGGTCGTAAGGCCTTTTACTGCGAAATGGCACAAAGAATCACTCGACAAAGCCTTTTACGATAGTGGAAAATGTGATGAATTCAGAAAAGAACTCACTGCATTACAAAAGGAATTGCGAAAGTACACATCGGCTTTGGCTGACATAGCAGGGGTTGAGGATCTCACTGGACTGGAGCCGAGGATGTGACATATAGGACAAAATGTAATGTTACAAAAGTAGATTAACAAAACCCCGAAGTGGGAATCAATGATAATGCCATATATGGGTTTAGGACCTAACAAAAGTGTAGTCTATCTTTGATCCAATGTGAACTTTTCATTTTCGGATACAGCAGCAATAAATTGTTACTTGGTTTCAAACACCACAACGAGGTTATGATATGGCACTAATATTACATTTAACAGATCTCCATCTAGGTCCTGTAGATGAGAAACAGATTGTTGATGATTACAAATCTGACATTATACCCCTTTCAGATAGAACCACGAGAATGTCACTTCTAGGGACAACACTTAAATCAATTTCCAGGTATTTAAGCCATTTCGACCAGGTGATAGATTCTATTGTAATCACAGGTGACATAACTGTTGGAGGCAATAAAGCCGGTTATGAAATGTTCGATAGTCTTTTATCAAAACTAGGCAAACAACTCCCTCCTCCAAATAGAATAGTTATTACACCAGGAAATCATGACGTCAAATGGGAGACTTTATCAAGCAGTCCCGAACGCTATGAACTATTCCTGAATTACATTAGGTCGCGCGGATATCTTACTCCGCTATTAGACGGTATAGATTTAAGAGAAGGAAATTCCAAAGTAAACTATAAGAATCATATTCTGTCATTAGATAGTGGTAAAGTACAGATTATACCTATCAATTCATCCAATTATTGTGGCGTCATGTTCCCTTTGACGCACTTTACTGAACATGAATGGCGATCTATCCCGTCACTTACAAGGCATAAGGATCACGATTTATTATCCAAGGAGCTCAAGAATCTTCGATTGTTTGATATACCAAGAATTTCTCACAGTCAGCTCGCAACCCTTTCAGATACGATAAAGGCCGCAACTCAAGATAAAGATATATTTGACGACGAAGATGTGATTCGTATAGGACTATTACACCACCATTTAGCTCCCGTTTCTACATCTGAAGAAGTCAAAGCTTTCGAGGGTATAACGAATCTTGGGCTCTTAAGACAGTTTCTTAGAGCACACTCCTTCAATATACTGTTGCATGGGCATAAGCATACATCGTCTGTTTATTGGGATTCCATCTATGATTATGATAGGAGCCTTTCCGAACCCAATTCACACCACAAAATACTAGTTATATCTGGATCAACAATAAAAGGGGAAGATTTTAGGCGTTCAGAAACATGTCGATTAATCAACATTGAGCCTGGGCTTGCTCCTCAACTTGAAGTAATACCTGTCCATGCCATTGACTCCGGTTGCGAATTTGTCCCGACAAAGAAGACAAAATACTGGCTCTGGGATAACGAACACACAACTACATCGTCCACTAGAGGTACGAAGGTTATTTGCGCCGATTCTATCGATTCTGCTTATGACAGAATAATGTCTGTATTCAAGGGATTATCACAAAATATAATTTTAAATAATTTTGTTTGCGAAGTAGCGAATATTCCGAAAAAAGTATTGATTCCACGGAACTATCCGGAGGTAAAAGACAAAAGTGGTTTAAAAAGCCAGGCCTGGTTTGATGACTTGGTTACATGGTGGCAAAGAAAGAAGACAATCTTAAGGAATCAGGTTACTTTTACTCATGGAGAAAGAATATATTCACATGGGCACAAAAAAATAAATCAAGTGGAATTGGCAGCTAAAACGCTTCTTGAAAAACGCAAAACAAGTCGTGCGATTATTTTTCTGTTCAACCCAGCCATCGATATCACTGACAACAGGGAACATAAATCGCCACATTTTTGTCTAGTTCAGATGGCAGTGACAGAGGATAGTAAAAACAACTTAAAACTGGATTGCTTAGCCTTTTTCAGGAAACAAGAAATGCGATATTGGTGGCCGGTAAATGTGGCGGAAATTGCTATTTTACAAGACAAAGTAATTAAGCGCGTTAAGAAAGTTTACAAAGGTATCATGCCAGGAAGCATTACAACGGTTTCAACCATGGCTTACGCAAGTCAATATTGCCCGAAAGTTGTTGTTCCTATAGTTGATAGATTATTAGATGAGGATCCCGATGTTCTGTGGCAACTAGCGTATGCGCTTTTTTGGACACAAATGCCACAAAGAGATGTATTACGAAATAAATGGGAACAAATTTTGGATGATCTCATTCCAGACGATAATCCTGATCCAGACGGAGTTCCGGTGGCGACGTTGGGTTTGGACAATTTGCGTAGTGAAATATTCAAATTTTCGAGGTTTCATAACAATAACAAGGTTAATGAAATAGAACAGCACCTTAAATATTTGTTTCGTATCAATAAAGAATATGAAAGGCAAACACGTGTTGATTTACCAACTCAAGAGACTCATTTGAAGTGGAGGCAAGAGGTTCTAACAATAGTGAATCAGATAAAACTACTGTTGGATAATTTATGGCCCGAATAGTTCCCTAAATCGAGCACAATCGTATCATTGATATTTCATGGTGAAGTAGACGGTTATTATGAAGATTAGTCCGAACAAAGTATGTTGGAACATAACTAATCAGTGCAATCTCAAATGTAAATTTTGCTATGCTAATAAATCGGTCAAGGATGGAAGTTACCATTTACAGAAAAATATTATCGCCATTCTTGCAGACCGAAGAGTAGAACAGATCACCTTTTCTGGCGGGGAACCATTGATGGTAAAATATCTTCCCTCCTTACTTAAGACCACTAAGAAAAAGGGAATTCGAGTACATTTATCTACTAATGGAATTTTATTCAATGAAAATATTGCAAACAAAATTTGTAAGCATGTTGACATTCTTTGTGTCCCTCTCGATGGATCAACAGGCATGATAAATTACAAAATGAGGGGAAACGATAACCTCTTGGGAAGTTTTCAAAGAGTGAAGCGAATAGCGAATAAATATAATACTACTATAAGAGTTTATACGATGGTCACTCCATATAATCAAAAGGATTTAAGGAATTTGTACACAATGTTACAAGATATTGAAAACCTTGATTCCTGGCGGTTAAGCAACTATTATTACGTTGAAAATAGTCATAAAGAATATATGCTAAATTTCAAACAATATTCAAACATAGTTGAGCAAATAGAAGGTATTGGGTCTAGTATTTGTGTTGATTTTAGATTTAAAGATGAAAAATATCAAGAACAGTACCTCTTATTAGATCCTGCAGGTAATTTTTACACGACCTCTCGTCACAAACATAATGTTAGTGGAAATCTATTCAATTAGAAGGACCAAAACATTCCCGTTCACATTCAGACAACTCGAGGGGGGCGTTCGTGCAGAACGTGCATTGCGGGGGAGGAGACTGGGACGTTGGTAAAAAGGTAAGTAACTCTATAACTATTGCATTTTATGTGGTCGAAGACAGAATACCACGGGTTTACCCGTGGATGAATGAACCCGAAGGCGGTATAATGCCGCCATGGAATATATTAAAACAGCTCACAGTGTCTATTATCTTCAGTATCACGTTGTCTGGGTATGCAAATACCGCTGCCGGATCCTGAATCCTGGCATAAAGGGGTCAAGTCTACGGTTGACTCTTGCCTTTTTCCATCAAGCCCCAAACCACAACAAACAAAAAAGCTCCGCCCTCCCAAGGGAGAATCAGAGCTTCAGCGTCTACAAAACCAGCTTTACCCCGACCGCAGAAAGCCACGGCTTCAGTCCCGACCCTTTGTGGTCGGGATTATGGTCGGGATGTCGTGCCACTAAGTCCCGCCGTTCGCGAAGCGAATCGGCGAAACTAAGTGGTGCCACGGGCTTGCCCGTGGGGCTCCACAGAACGCGCAATCCCTGGTGGGGAAGGAGGCGGAAGATTCAGTTACGATTAATACGTCATATAAATCTATCTTCTTGAAATGTCAAGATATTTGGGGGAGATGGATGGGTGTAACCAAAACGGACGGTTTGCGGGAAAAGGCGGGGGGACAAGTGTGTGGATGTTACACAGCAAAACTGACAGGTCCGACAGGATTTACAGGATCTACAGGATGTTCACCGCCCGCTTCGCTCGAGGCGCGGAGTTCGCAGAGAAAAACATCTTTTCATTTTTCCCGATAGAATCGGGACAAATGAAAACCGTCCGTCCCGCCTGCGGCGGGAATTAAAGTGCCTGACAGGATTTACGGGATGCTCACCGCAGAGACGCCGAGAACGCAGAGGTGATCAATCATTGATGATCTCCCGCGGAAGCGGGATAGCAATTTGATCAGATTTCTCGTCCTTGCCCCGTTAAATGCGGAGCCCATTTAACCGGGGTCAGAAAATCTGATCGACAATCCCGTAGATCCTGTAAATCCTGTCGGATATTCTTTCTCTGCGTTCTCAGCGTCTCGAACGGGCGTAGCGAGTGGGCGGTGAACCATTGATCGAAGAGCACGGGGGACAGTGTTTAGAAATCAAAGCGTTCCGCAGAAAGTAGGCGGATTCTTGCGATCCTGGAGAAATCCTGATCTCGATGCAAGAGGAGGGCACCTGACTCAATGGCTATTTGGGCAATACAACAATCAATGGGGCTGTTTATCGTCGTTCCGTTACGGCGAAGATCAAAGTAGATTCTGGCGGCTTCTCTCCAGGTTTCTTGGGATGCTTCAACGTAGAACTGTGTTGAAAGGTACTTGTCGAGCATCTTCCACTCGGTTTCGTTCCTGGCACCCTGGAGCAGTTCCAGCTGTGTAAACCGAGTCAATACGCAGATGTCATCCCCTATCCTGTCCAGAAAGATCTGGACGATGTTTCCACGTTTGTCCCGAAGGATTTCGATCCAAACGGACGTATCAACCAGGATCATCCCCTGATCTTTCTCAGTTTCTTATGGTCAAAGCCTTTGTGGAATTGAATCTTACCGGCCAGTTCCGTCAAATCCTTACGTTTTCTCAGCCGAACCAACTCGCTTAATGCCTCGTGGACAAGATCCTTCTTGGTCTTGGCCTGGCTCACTGCAAAGGCATCTGCCAATAAGGCGTCGTCAATTACGATATTGGTCCTCATGATTTGTCTCCTTGGCTTATGTGTATTCAATACACATTGTATACCTGGTGTTGCCTTAGTCAAGGGAAAAAGACTGTTTGACAGGATGTTCACCGCAGAGACGCGGAGGGCGCAGAGAATATGTTTTAGCCACAGACTCACGCAGACTCACGCAGACAAAAGCATTTTTTCGTTTGTCGGGAGACGGCGACAAACGAAAACAGTCCGTCCCGCCTATGGGCGGAATCTAAACTCTTCGACAGGATTTACAGGATGATCAGGATTCTTGATCAGATTTCCTGACCCCGGTTAAATAGGCCCGCCCCGTTGAATCCCCCGTAGGGGGGCCGCATAGCGGAATTCCACAGGGCAAGCATTTAACGGGGCAAGGACGGGAAATCTGATCAAGAAACTCTGCGATCTCTGTGAGCTCGAGCGACCAAAGGGAGCGGGCGAGAGAATGTAGTGGCAGGGCGTTAATCCGTATCTGTCAGCCGACCTCGAATAAATTTCTCTATGGCTTCAACAACCTGGTCGTTGAATTCGGCCGGGCTCTGGGCGACCCACACGGTAAAATTGTATAGTTCCTGGTTGTCAGCTTTCAGCCATTTGCCGTTACCAAGCAAGAACGTGAGCAAGGTGGTTATGGCGATTCTCTTGTTGCCGTTCTGAAACGGATGGTTCTTGATCATGAGGTAGAAGAGAATGGCGGCCTTGGCAATGAGCGATGGGTACAGGGACTTGCCGGAGAACCTTTGAAACGGGGTCACCACACAGCTTTCAAGCACGTTCGGGAACGGGGTGTAGAAATCCGGTATTGGCTCATTGAAAGAGAGGTGCTCCTTAGCGAGTCGGAAGGCAAGGTACTCCACATCTGCTACAGTGATGATTCTCACTATGCCTTATTCCTTGCCCAATTTCTTCAGGGCCTCTCCGTAATCCCGCACTATTTTCTGAACAGCCGCATCTATGCGTTTCTTTCCTCTCTTTGTCACTTCTTTGCCGAGGATGTCCGCCACGGTCTGGTCTGTAATGACGTAGGTCCTGCCTATTTTTTCGGCAGGAATCTGTCCTTTCCTGACCCGATTGTAAATGGCGATGCGGCTGACCCCGAGAAGCCTGGCCAGTTCAGGAATCGTGATGTATTTTTCTTTCGTCATAGTTCTTTCCTGCATTGATGATGTTAAGCATATGACTGTAGGTTAACTTATGTTAATTCAAGAGTCAAGGGTTAACTTATGTTAATTTGGGTTATGTAGGTTAACATAAAAGACATGCACCGCAGAGAATATGTTTTAGCCGCAGACACACGCAGACCCGTTCGACAGGCTCACGGCAAGCGGACACAGACGAATATTCACCGCCCGCTTCGCTCGAGGCGCGGGGGGCGCAGAGAAAAGCTTTTTTTGTTTGACAGGATTTACAGGATATACAGGATTCTTGATCTGGCGATCAGGGAAAAACAGTTCACCGCAGAGACGCGGAGGGCGCGGAGGGCACAGAGTTACTTGAGCTAGATCCTTGAGAGGAGGATTTAGATCAAATTGCTATCCCGCTCACGCGGGAGATCGTCGTTGTACTTCACAACAGCTCATTTGCCGTTCAACTTCCGTGATCCTGAGTCCATGGCCGATAAGCATTTTCCGCCAACGGCGGACGGAACGTTTTGTCTGAGTCCTCCTCTCAAGGAATCAGACAAATGATTCATCACCTCTGCGTTCTCAGCGTCTCGAACGAGCTAGCGAGTGGGCGGTGAACCGAAGACCGAAGAGTTTGATAGGGGCTCCATTTCCTGGTGTGGGGGCTTTTTGTGTCTGGGGGGCAAAAGAAAGGCCACGGGGTCTCTCCTTGTGCGCATGGGTGCGCGGGGGGGGTGGAGAGAACCTATGGCCTTATATAAGCTAAAAGAAATCCGGGGTCGTGGGTCGTTTTCTATATCTTGGGATTCCTGGTTTAGGGTTCGGCAGAGGCTTTCGGAGATGGTAAGCCACCGCATGCAGGCACTTTGGACACAATAGAAAATGCTCTGTCATTTTCATTCCGCTGTAACACCTGGGACAGGTTATGAAGGTGGTAAGTCTCATGTTGCTTCTATTTTAATCAGGAATTTTGACACGCACCATGGGTGACAATACTTATTTCACGCTGGGAGAACACTAATTTCTCTCCGGCAACATACGATCAGAACCTTTGGGCAGAAAGGGGGTGATTAGATCACATTCAGGCAAGGGTGACGGATAGGACGTCCATAGCTTTCCCTTCTGTCAAACTAAAAGACCTAATGATGTTTATAGCCATCATTAAGATACTTTTTGGCATACAATGAAGGCTGTGGCCATCTTTATGGATGCGGGATCAAAACTGTCCGACAGGATTGACCCCAGTACGATGGTTCCCACCTACCCCAGAGGAATATGCTTCGCCTTCCACCCCAGTACGATAGTACCTACCTACGGGGCAGGCAGGGCAGGCGCGGCAGGCTGGATTAGCAGGATTCTTGATCTGCCGATCAAGGAAAAACAGTTCACCGCAGAGACGCGGACCCATTCGACAAGCTCATGACGGGCGTTCGGCAGGCTCACGGCAAGGCGGCACCCTTCGACCAGCTCAGGGCAGGCAGGATTGACCCCAGTACGATGGTTCCCACCTACGGGGCAGGCAGGATTCACGGGATGAGTAGGCGTGATTAGGACATATCTGTATGGGTTTTTCTAGTTGTATTCTGTGGTTGTGACCTCCAGTACATAAACTATATGCCGTGACATATAAGACCGCACACCTGTGTCTCTTCAAGCGGCTTATTATCCCAAAACCACGGGCTATCTTGACACTGCTCGGTTCCGTCAGCATGACATTCCTTACATCCGGTTTCATTCTGTGGAAAGAGAGGGCCCTGGTCACTGACGAAGTGGGTGGCGTGGATTTGATTCGCCGGCCCGCAGAACTGGTTGGAGTGTGAATGACATGATGTACAGTCCCAACCCGGATCAACAGGCACACCAGCAGTATATAGTGGATGTTCGTCGCATAAGCAGTTCCGATAACAATTCGTCTGGGTATGGCACCCCTCACAGATACCATCATAGTCAGGAACCCCGCTCACAAAGGCACTGGATCCGCCTGATGGAAATGTTACATTCCTGTCACCGCTGTTGGGCGTGGTTATGACCTTGGCTACCAGAGATTCGTTTTCGTTCGGCCCGAAATCAGGGGGACCGTCTCCATGCGCTGCATGGCACA
>SDBU01005336.1_pt1 | contig 15415 bp, 19 predicted proteins | sample 2277071 | NCBI WGS metagenome assembly SDBU01 (sample SAMN10397929, study PRJNA504765) | marine sediment metagenome | isolation source: marine sediment core GS08_GC12, 126 cmbsf | place: Arctic Ocean: Gakkel Ridge, Loki's castle | collected 2008
ATCTCTTGACAAATGCTCATACGCTCTCTTCAGGTTCCCTGACCGCTCGTCCATGTTAGATCCAAGTCCGATGTATGCCTTTTCCATCATCTGCTATCCCTTATGGCTTGTGCTACCCTGACAGCCCTTGAGCACTGGCGCACATCATGGATCCTGATGATGTCTGTGCCATTGAGCACACATGCAGTCACTGCCGCAAGGCTCCCCTCCAACCGGTCTTTGATGGGGAGGTCCAAAAGCTCCCCTATAAAGGACTTCCTTGAGGGGCCCATAAGGAGCGGGCAACCAAGATCTGCGAATTCCTCCAATCTCGAAATGATCGCGAGATTGTGCTCAAGGTTCTTTCCAAATCCTATGCCTGGGTCAAGTATGATATCCTTCACGCCCGCTTGTCTTGCGATTTTTAGCCTGGCTGTAAAGAAGGTTTTTATCTCCTTGATAATATCCTCGTAAACGATGTCCTGTTGCATGGTCTTTGGCTTGTCCCTCATGTGCATCATCACTGCTGGAACCTTGAATTCAGCTGCCACATCTGCCATATCCTGGTCAAGTCCTGTGATGTCGTTTATCATAGTCGCACCCGCTTGCAATGCTTGTTTAGCGACTTGGGGTTTGTATGTGTCTATGGATATGTCAATATCGACACTATCTGCCAGCGCTTGTATCACTGGAATGACCCTTTCTAACTCGATGTCCTGGGGTACCGGATCTGATCCCGGTCTTGAGCTCTCTCCTCCTATGTCTATGATATCTGCGCCATCGCCTGCCATCTTTATGGCGTGATCCACTGCATTTTCACAGGATATATGGGCTCCACCATCGCTGAATGAGTCTGGTGTCACATTCAATATGCCCATGACCAGGACTCTCTTTCCAAGACCCTCAAGGCCTGACATCTTTTATTCCCTCACCGAACTTGTTTCTAAAAAAGCTTTCAGATGATGCCAATCTGAGCGGCCTCACCCTCTCGGATCTCCATGGCTGGTTGTTAAAGCATGAGGGAGCGAGCATAACCGCCCTCACGAGAGAATCTATATCGCCTTCTGACACGGGATCGGAACTTAAAGACCTAAGGGATCTTCTGCGACCGATAGCCTTGGATACATCCACAGCCTAAACACCCCCTTCGTCTATAAGGGCATTCAGGTCATCCATGTTCCTGTCCCTCTCATAGAGGGGACGATCATCACCGTCTGCATAGCATGCAAGGCATTCATTGAAGGTCTTCTTTGGCTGAGCGCGGTAGATGAGGCCCAAGGGCAATCTGTCAGACTCAAGCGCCAACTGGAAAGCCCTGACCCTGTCATAGGGGTCATGCCCTTCAACATAATAGCATTTTTCCCTGAACCAATCATATGTGTTGACCTTGTTGAATGTGACACATGGCTGAAAAATATCTACAAGTGCGAAGCCCTTGTGCTGGATGGCAGCTTTTATGATCTCTGTGGTCTGCTCAATATCAGCGGCATATGCTCGGGCGACAAAGGAAGCATCCATAGCGATGGCTAATGCGAGGGGATTCAGGGGTTGTTCGCATACACCGTCCACTTGAACCGCCGTCCTCATGCCAAACGATGATGTTGGTGATGCCTGGCCCTTGGTGAGTCCATATACCATGTTATTGTGGACGATGTTGGTTATGTCTGCATTCCTGCGTATGGCATGTATAAAGTGGTTGCCACCTTCTCCATACATATCACCGTCTCCCGACTCTGCTATTACTGTTAGTCTTGGATTAGCAGCCTTGATCCCTGCTGCTGGCGGGTGCGCTCTTCCATGCAATCCATTGAACATATTGCACTTCACATATTGTGGCATCTTGGCAGCTTGTCCGATCCCTGACACTATCACAAGGTCGACCGGGTCTATGCCAAGTCGAGATAACGCTCCTTTTAGGGCACTGTGTATCGGGAAGTTCCCGCATCCCGGGCACCATGCGATATCTGCGCCCACTATGTCATAGTCTTTCGGTTCCATCACAACATCTCCCTTATGGCTTTTTGCACTTCCTCTACTGAAAATGGAAAGCCATCATATTTTAGGGCCTTTTCACTGAATTCATGTCCTGTTTTTATCTTTATGAGCTGGCCAAACTGACCTGTCGCATTCCCTTCAACAAGGAGGGTCTTTCTGCTGTTTTCCAATAGCTCAGTGAGTCCATTCGGCAGGGGGTAGACCTGTTTAAAATGGAGTACTGAGATCAGTGCATCGTTCTGAAATGATCTGGCTGCTTCTTCGACGGCACCCAGGGTGCTCCCCCAACACACGACCATTATATTGGGTGATTTTTCGCCTATCAACTGTGGCTCAAGGACCGACATATCTATCCCCTTTGCCTTTCTGCGTCTTTTGTTCATCTGCTCAGTTCTCACAGATGCATCTTCTGTTATCCTGCCTGTCTCATCATGTTCGTCAGAATCACAATAGACCAGGCCCTTACCCCATCCTGGTATTCCCCTTGGTGATGTGCCGGATTCAGTGACAGTATATCTTTCATACCCGATATCTGTCTTGAATAGGGATCTCTCAAGCCTTATGTTCTTGATGTCCCATCTGCCGATATTGTAATACATGTCCATCAGGTACTGGTCTGTGAGGATGAATGAAGGACTTTGGTATTTTTCAGTCATGTGAAATGCCACCTGGGTCATCTCATAAGCCTGTTCGATATTGCCTGGGGCATATACCATCCTGGGAAATTCTCCATGGCCTGAGTATACAGCCAATGACAGGTCGCCTTGCTCTGTCCTTGTGGGAAGGCCAGTCGCTGGCCCTGGCCTTTGAGCTATGTGGATGACAATGGGCAATTCTATCATCCCTGCGAGACTGACTCCTTCTTGCATCAGGGCAAAGCCACCGCCTGACGTGGATGTCATGGCTTTTGCTCCAGCATAGGATGCTCCAAGGCACATGTTTATCGCTGATATCTCATCCTCTGCCTGTTCGAGGGCAATACCGAACCTGTGACTGTGTTTTGCCAAGTCTACAAGGACTCCTGTTGATGGTGACATCGGGTAAGCGCTTATGAAATTGCAACCGCCAGCGATAGCTCCAAGAGCAATGGCCTGATGGCCTGTGAGGAGCATCTGGTTCTTGACCATTCTATTCGGTTCGATCTCATATGCCAATCCATTCTCGATGAGCTCTTGGCCTATCTGATAGCCGGCGTCGATCGCTTGATTATTGGCTGAGATCACCTCATCTCCCTTGATAGCGAAACGCTCACCGATCTCCTGTGTGACCATGTCCTTGTCTATGCCAAGCACCTTGCATATTGCTCCCAATGCGATGACATTTGAGTAGATCTCCGATCCGATCTGTGTGGCTCTTTCTCTGAAAGGGACTTTTAATGCATTATCCAACTCTCCAATAGCTCCTGGGTCACCTATGATCTGAGTTGTCGAATTCACCCTTCTGCCAAGATGCTTCACAGCACCCTTCTCAAGGGCTATCAACAGATCGATGTGGTGGTTGTATGCTCTGATCTGATTTTTGGAGATCCTGATAGTCGTCGAGTTAAGCCCTCCCCGGACCCTGGACATGTATTCCTTGGTAGCGAATACATTGAGTCCCCCTTTTTGTAATAATGGTGTGAGAAGAGCCTCTATTGTCTGTATGCCCTGTCCTGCTCCGCCGCAGAGGGTGATGTTCACTTCGTCAGAATCCATCTATGATGTCACCTGTGTGAAGTCTCTTCCCTCTTCCTCAAGATTTAAGGCCTTTACAAGGATCTCGCACATATTATCTTTATCCATATCATTCACCTTCTGATCAAATAGGGCCCTTGTCTGCAAGGTCCTTTGCATTGTTCCATCCTATTATATATCTGACACATCTCTTGTCCTTTTGGATTCTCATAGTCCCATTCTCTTGTGATGTACGGGACTCTGACTCTTCTTAGGATGCTTAGTCTCAATTTGATTGATGGAATATAAGCACCCATGGTGGTATGTATGAAACTTCGGTTAATGGTCTTCATTTAGTTACTTTTTTAAACCTTAATTCGTATCTTATTTCATGCCTAAAAAAGACTTCGTTCAACCAGAGATTGTATGTCCGATCAGAGAGACATTGAAGTTGCTTGGGAAGCGCTGGACTATTCTAGTGGTCAAGGAAATATACTATTCTCAGAGCATGAAGCGGGGTTTTATGGACCTAAAAAGAGGTCTTGATAACATTAGCACAAAGATGCTATCTGAAAGGCTCAAGGAGATGGCTCAAAGCGATCTTGTCAATAGGCATGTTGATTCTTCAAAGACGCCTCCCCGTGTCAATTACACCTTGACGATGAAGGGGAGAGATGTCTGTAAAATATTGTCTTCCTTTAAAGAATTCGGGTTAAAATGGGGTGGCAAGGATAAATTCGACTGCAAAGACCACGATTGTGAGCTTTGCACTCATGAGAGACAATTAAAGAATGAAACTCGATAAGACCACGATATCGCTTATTGCGGTCGGCTTCATATATGGGGCTTTTTGCGTATTCTATTTTTGGATCCCAATAGAGATGGCAAGGTCTATTGGCCCGACATTTAACAATGTTCTATTCGCTTTGACAGCACCTGGTGTCATAGGTCTCATGGTCTCAGGGAGCATCATCGCAGAAGCAATACCTCGAGGCATTCAATTTTATGTTCTCATGGCGCTCAATGGTGTCATCTGGGCTGCATTGCTTTTGGTATGCAAGATACTTGCTGAGAAGGCCATCTCTTTGCGACATCGTAGATAGCTATCTGTAACAGTTGCAAGAGCCCAGCCACACATTCACTGGTCTGACTTTGAGGATATCTTTCTCACATGCAATGACCCTCACCCACTGACCTTTTCTTGTGTCACTTGTACACTGTGCTGGATAGTCCCTTTCATAGCATCTGACCTTGAGATCACTTCCTTCCTTTACGGTATTGACTACACAGCAAAGCTCACCTACGAGATCACTGATGCAAAATCTCTCAGGTCTCATGGGTGACACCTACATTCTCATAGACTCCATATCTTTCGACTCCATTGTTCACCATTATCCAAAATAGGATAAGTTGGCACATCATTATTCCAGTTACAAACACCCCGATCATGACTCATCACCTCCATTTTTTACATATTGGAAGATTTTTTACAATCTTCATTACATACTGACAAGATTATTATAAATAGTTGTATCATCAAATAGTGTAGTAGTATTGATGATGATATACCTCTCCATATCTATTTGATGATTCGAATAGGTGGATGGGGGTGGGATGAACATGCAACGTTTGAAAGATGCCAAGAACAATGTCCGAAGAGGATGGACAAGGGATCTTGATGATGTCATAAAGTACTTCAATGGCTCGCAGATCTATACCCTTGAAGTGAAGATAACTTCTAGCTGTGTCATGAACTGTCTCTATTGCTATGCAAGCTCTACAAAGGACAGCGTCCAACAGATGTCCACTCAGACCCTATGCACCCTCTTAGATGACGCAGCAGATTGCGGAGTTCAACAGATAAGCTGGGGTGGGGGTGAACCGCTTGAGAGGGCTGACTGGAGGGAGGTTATGGCGTATGCTCGTGATACCGGTCTTCGAAACCTCGTTATGACAAATGGGATGGAGCTTTCTGATCCCGGTAATCTCGCAGACTTCATGGATCTTGTGGAAATGGTCTCGGTACACATAGATACATTCGATCAAGGTATCTGGGCCCGCCTCCACGGGGGAATGAGCCCTCGTTTTGATGCGCAGATACAGGGCCTTGAGGGACTTATAGAAAGTGGATTTGATAGAACTGATATGGCCCTCTATATGACGCTTACTGATCCTCTATTTATCGCAGATGATTATTTGCAGACTATTGACCTTGCATATGACCATTATGGCATATCTGTGATAATGTATCCTTTCAGGGCATTTGGATTTGGAAAGGATGTTACTGACCTCAATCCTACGAAGGAGCAGATGGCAAGAGCATACCAGTATCGCAATGCTAAGGATGGTATACCCTCAGGCCCTGGATTCGGGTCCAAGTTCTACTGTTCGACATCATGTCATGTGGGGAGCGGCGGTGAGCTCTTTGGATGTTCGATGGTCCTTCCCTCTTATGTAGGCAATATCCACCGCATCGGATTCAAGGATCTCTATGATCGAAATAGTCACACTTTAACATATCATCAACTCAAGGATCCCTCAAATATCAAGGGGAAATGCTCATCTTGTGCGGATAATAGCTTCTGTTGGGGGTGTCGGGGAGCCTCGGATATTGTTTGCGGGGACTTCACTGAATCCGATCCATTCTGCTGGAAATAAAATATCAAGAAAATATCTGTCTGATAGATGGTTCTAATAAAGCACTAAGGGTCAGGTAGTGTTCATGATCTTGGAGATCCTGTTCAAGTCCAAGACGCTGTATGTGTCTGCGTCCAGCTGTACGACGTAATGGATATTACTGAAAGCACCTTTCTTTTTGTGGAGCTTTTTGAGCGTGCTCGATCCCGGTATTAACTCCTTTTCTGATATTGGGATCATTACCTGCTCGGCTGTGAGCCCTCCCCAAAAACCATCTTTTTGGATATTATCGCCTATGGCGCTCATTGCATGTTCAATGGTTACTATACCTCTTACAGTGTTGTCCCTAATGATTACAAAGTCAGTCTTTCCGAGCATCCTCAAGACTTTGTAGAACTTATCGCCCGGCTGGGCCATGGAGATCCTAGTGCTCACAAGCTCCCTTATGGGCTTTGACCATATATCCCTCATCCACTCCTCATTCTTTCTGCAATATTCCATGAAGAAGATATCGACGGTCTTGTGGAGAAACTTTCCGTCCTTTGTTAATGAGTAATGCTTGTTCTTAAGTTGGAAGATGTTCAGATCGTGATTCTTTACACTGAACTTTTTCCTGTTCAAATGATATCTAAGTACATTTGATGAAACATACTCGTGATTGCTGCGGTAGATCTCGACTATCTCATTGAGGGATTTTGGACCTCCCAAAAGCATGTGTATGAGTATGTTGGTGATTCGATCATAGATTAACGAGGAGAAGACGGAAGTGACTGAGGCTGTGAAAAAATCGTCGAATTTTTTTGTATGATTTTTATAGTGGTCATGTGTCTTCTTTGCCGCAGTTACGAGCCCGTCATAAAAAATATCATTGTTTAACCTATACAACTTGCCCTCCTTTTCTATCATGCCCTTAGATGCCAGATAACTGAGATGCCTGCTCAAAACATAGTTCTTAATTGATTCTGGCGCTTTTTTTTTAATTTCTGATACACTAAGGGTCTCATCCGCTTTCAGCAACCGAATGATAGTACAATCGATGGGTTGTGAAAATATATCCAGGAGTTCTCCAAAATGGGCGTGCATATACGCGTAACTATTGACCAAAGCTACGTCATAGTTTTTTGGCATATTACTTACTCGCATCAATCTTAATTAAATTGTAATAATGCTAATTTATTTCATAAAATTTTATGCAAAGTACATTAATTTTATGTTTATTGTGAAACATTTGATAGTTAAATCCTCCCATTTATATATCAAATCATCCGAGGTATAAACCATAAGAAAAAATATTATGTAATATGGACCTAGGGCATCAAAAATCAACAATTGCATCCTGCTCACGTATTCTAAATGAAAATGGATCTAGTTATTGATTCTATTCAGGACTGGCTTGACGTGACTCCACAACAGCTTGAGATTGTCCAATCCATTTACAAGCTTGAACTTGACGAGTTGACTGCCTCTCCCAAACAAATTCAGCAAGAATACAGAAAGAGGACTGGCAAGTATCTGATGAAGCCCAATCTTTTCAATATCCTTCGCATCCTTCAGCAGAGGGGATATGTCGCTCGGGAGGGTGTGGGGGACTATCATGTGAACCTGGATGGGATTAAACATAATCTAAAGGCCAAAGAGAGCAAGCTACGCAAAGATCTTGAAAATTTCATCAATGTATCTGCGAACGTGGAAAGCCACTTCATAAGGCTCGCTGACAGGATGAGAAGACCCGCTATACAGTATCTCGACCAAATGAGCCTGTACAATGAGATCGCCGACAAGCTGTCAAGAGCTGAAAGGCTTTATGCGACGGCGAGGCTTCCTGCGATAGCGTACACATATGCCTCTTATGCCGCAATAGGCAGGGGGCCGTATCACAGGATCCTTCAGGAGCGTGCGCTTATCAAAATGGACCTTGAAGTGGATTACTTGACCTGTCTGGACACACAAAGCGCATATCGGCACTCAATGGAGCTTTACCAAGACCAGCAAAGGGCATTAAGAGAAGCCCAAGTTATATCCAGTAACCTGGGAAAAATCATCAAAAACTATCCTCTCATATCCATAAGCTATCTCCCCGATCCGTTCGGATGCGACATGCTGCTTTCTGAGCGCGGGAAACAGACTGAACTATTCATGTTCCTCCGAGACCAAAAGATGGAGGTGAGGGGAGGGATGCACATACGTTGCCGAAACGCGGCGCACCAGGCGAAAGAGACATTCATGAGCCTCAAAGGCTCCTCCCTACCCCTCAGCGGACTCAACGGCGCCCGCTTTATAAAATCAAAAACAAAAGAGCTGGAAATGACATCAGCTAAAATCAATACCCTCCCCATTCCTTCTCTTTGATCATCCTTATTGTGGCATTGTAGTATTCTTTGATGAGGTAGTCTGGAGTGTGTTCGTCTACAACTGCGAACGGCACATATTTCCCCCCCTGTGTTCGATTATCACTTTTTGCGTTCTGCCCTCCTCTGACCACGATTCGGTTTCTGAGGTTGGATCTGTGTAAAAGCACTCGATCTTCTCATCTTTTAGGACCACACCTATCCTGACCATCCTTTGATCCTGATTCAACTATACCTCATCCTGTTTTTCAAATCTCCCTTCATTCCTCGCCCAACTGACGGCTTCATTAAAATCATCCTTTAACCTCCTTGAATGGGTAATAATCCTTATGGGCTTATCCCCCACACTGTCCATGATGGCTTCCATGGGGATCTTGTGGTCTATCTTGACATCCATATCACCAACGATCAATACCTGCTCTTTCGGCAGATCAAAAAGCTCATCATGCATTGGAGATCCGTTCAGGCCCTGGATTCGGGTCCAAGTTCTACTGTTTGACATCATGTCATGTGGGGAGCGGCGGTGAGCTCTTTGGATGTTCGATGGTCCTTCCCTCTTATGTGGGCAATATCCATCGCATGGGATTCAAGGATCTTTATGGTCGAAATAGCCAAACTCTAACATATCATCAACTCAAGGATCCCTCAAATATCAAGGGGAAATGCTCATCTTGTGCAGACAATAGCTTCTGTTGGGGGTGTCGGGGAGCCTCTGAAATAGTATGTGGGGACTTCACTGAATCCGACCCATTCTGCTGGAAATAGTCTGTGATCTTAGTATAGTCTTTCATTTAACATATTGTCGGGTTTTTAAAGGCTATTCTTAATTAGTGATTGTGGAACTGACTGCTGGGGAGAAGCGGGTGCTTTATGGATTGGTGAGATTCCCAGGCCTCAATGATGTTCAGCTTGCTGAGAAGATCGGCATCTCACGTGTAACAGTGACATCTTCCAGGAACAAGTTCCAGAAAGCACAGCTCATACACACAAGCATGGTCCCAGATTTTGAAAGGGCAGGATTTGAGATACTAACGACCCTATATGGACAATTCACTCCTCCTGCTGGTTCAGGCCTCAAGGGGATCAGCGAAACACTCAAGCAGGAATTGTCGAGCATGTTCTATATGTTGCGTTCAGGCGGCCAGCATCTGAGCCTGGGGGTGGCTGAGAGTCTGACTCATTTCAGGGAACATCTTGTTCGTCATCACCGAGCCCATCACGATAGTGGATACTTGACAGACAAAAGACACAATTATGTACTGTTTCCCCTAAAGCATACGACCATCCACAGGTTCTTTGATTTTTCCGGGCTCCTCGCTGATCATTTCGGGATGGATGAGCTCCCAGTAAAAGTTGTCACTGTGCGCAACAAAGTTGCATGGAAGCCGACAAAAGGGGAAAGGCGGACATTTGATGCGATGATGCGCAATCCCTCAGGCACAGATTCGGATGTGGCAAAGGATGCGAAAGTCACAAGACAAACTGTGAATCAATTTCGGAAGAAGTTCCTCGATGAAGGACTCATAAAGCCTCTGAAGGTGCCCAATATGTCAAAGCTTGGATATAAGATCACAGCATTCACCCACCTGCACCTCGATCCCAATGTGAAAAAAGAAGACCGTGAGTCTGCCCTCAAAGAGATACTCACAGATACATCTCATGTCCTAAAGGTCACAGGAGACCTAGAGGCTGTGGTTATTTCTATCCATAAGAACAAAGAGTCTTTTGGAATAGCTCAAAAGAGGATGCTCGACATATACGACCGCAATAAATTGCTGATAGAGGCTCCAGAGGTCCACATATACCCAGATCATCAGACCGATGTGATCCTCAATCATTCATACGGGCAGATATCGGGGGGATAGGGGATGGAACGCCCCAGATACCTCGTTTTGGACATTGAGACCGCTCCTTTGGATTATGAACGACACAAGGAGCTTGCTAAAGACCATCGAACCGATCTTTTGAACCCAATAGACTCAAGAGTGGTAGCCGCAGGGATCAGGTGTGGGGGAGAGGACTTCATATTCGCAAATGATGAGGAGGATGAATTGCTTAAAGCTTTTTGGGCCCAGTGGAAGATATCTACAAAAGGAGACCCGACATTCGGGATCGTGGGCTTTAATCTAAAGAATTTTGATCTCCCCTTCCTGGTGAATCGCAGCTTCATCAACTCTGTTACGATACATCCTTTCAAGCTCAAGCCGATAATCGACATCCGCGAAAAGGTGAATGCATACAAATATGGAAAGACCCGCGGCAAGCTCAAGGAATATGCAAAGATGTTCGATCTGCCAGTCCTTGACGTGGACGGATCCGATGTCGCAGACCTGTACTATGGCGGCAAGATGGACACTATCGATGAATATCTGAGAAATGACCTGATGATAACAGACGAACTATACAAGAGGCTGGTTTCGACAAAGGTAGTGATGATAGACCGGTGGTGATCTTGGACCGCAAGATGATTCTTCTGGTTCTTACAATCTGCTTCTCATCAATAGTTATAATTTTATCCCCTCCTGTTCTTTCAGGACCTCCCGTCGGGAATGCAGTTGCGGTCAGGTTTTATGACCTCGGCTACATCTCCGAAGTGGATATCACAGACCTTTCTAAATTCAATGTAACATTGCACTCCAAAATGGCTTCTGATGGGGTCAATGCATTTTGTTCAGAAAACGGCAATGAGGTCCGCATCATGGCCATGGATGGAAGCACGATACGGGCCTATTCATTGCCGATGTTCAATAACTGCAAGCTCATTGAGCCCTATGATGATGATTCCTTTCTTGTCCTTATCGAGGAGCGCGCGGTGGTTAGGATGGGCTATGACGGAGAGATACATTGGATCTCAAGGGGTCCTTTCCATCATGATCTGGACGTCGCAGAAGACGGCTCGATATATGTGCTCTCTTCACGGGCCAGGGTCATCCAGGCATATGGCGATGACAGAGTGAAGGACAATTTCATCCAGGTGCTCTCACCTTCCGGGCAGAAGCTGAGCGAGGTATCGATCGGTGCAGCCATCAGCAACGACCTCGCCTTGGTTGAGATCGCAAAAATGCCATATGAATTCAAAGAGGATATATTCCACGCCAATACACTCGAACTCATCAATGTTTCACATGCCCTGATATGCCTTCGCAATATGGATCTTGTCGCTGTCCTTGACATGTCTGACAGGACGTTTCCCTGGCATTGGGGTCCAGGCATCCTCGATCGTCCCCATCATCCATCAATGCTCTCAGATGGCAGGATGATGGTCTTTGACAATGGCTGGCACAGGGAATGGTCAAGGGTCATAGAGGTAGACACAGAGACATTTGAAGTCATATGGGAATATTCTGAACGGGGATTTTTCTCCAAATCCAGAGGTGCGGCACAAAGGCTTTCAAATGGCAATACGCTCATAACAGAATCTGACAAGGGAAGGGTATTCGAGGTCACATCCAATGGCCAGGTGGCTTGGGAGTATTGGAACACCCACAAGAGAGAAGGCAGAAGAGGAACAATATACAGAATGATACGGTTATAGTAAAATTACCGGGTCGAACATATGATCCAACCCGTTATTTCAAAAATCTATATGGACTTATCCACATCCGCATCCTGGGCCCATTTTTCACCTCCAAGTTACTTTAAGTAACAATAACTAATGAATTCCAACCTTAAAAAGCCGGTTGTTACCGTGCGGTGATGACCTTGTCCACTACGAGTTTTTCCTGGATCATTATCCTGACTTCTCCCTGCTGGTTGACATACGCCATCTCATCAACATTCCTTGCTTTTTTCAATAGGGTCTTTGAGAGCCTTGAAAGGAGCATCTGTCTTTCAGCGATGTCGATCCTCTTGTGATTGTGGCTTGCAGGCCTTACGACCCCAATGCTACATCCATTGGTGGAAAATACCATGACTCCGACATTCTCTGCGACCTTATCCAAAAGGCAATTGATGCCGACTGCCCAAACATAGTCTGCGCAGGTACAATAGTCTGTGACCTGCTTTTTTAGCCTTGTTTTGTCATTATCCCATCTCATCTTGACCTCAAAGGCATGGATGCCTGTTCCAAGGGCGGTGGCATACGGTTCAGGGGTCTGGACATAGAGTATGTCCACCCTGCTCTCTCTGATGGGGACCTCAAAGAATAGCCCAGTTTGTGGGATGCCGAATGCAGACTTAAGGGCCTTGCCAATAAGGAAGTACATGTCGGTCTCACGCAAGTTAAAGCTGGTGGATGTCGGCTTGCTATGCATGCTATATTCTTCGATGCATAATAAAAACAGCTTTGCATAGAGCCTAAGAAAACTAAAACTGGCTGAGTCGACTCTGATGGCTACCACACATACCGTCTGCTATATCTCCCCTTTTGTATCCGAAGCCGCAAAGCAAACTCTCAAGGGAGCGGACCAGAAGGGCAATATATGCCTTTGTGTCATATCTTTCGTCCCTTAGGATAGATGCGGGTGTATATCTTAGTCTGGGGTCTTTGGAGCCGATGTCCCGTATGACATATTCTATGCATTCTCCGGGGTGCTTTTCTATCCCTTCCTTAAGAAGTTGTTCAAGCACGGTCTTGGCCGCAGAATTCCCCCTGTACTCTTTTGGCGATCTGCTGACCCTTTGCCTTATAGCCAAAATGCTCCTGTCAACTGCGCCTTCTGCGAGCCTTTTGCCATATATCCTCAGAAGTGACATGCACTGGGGTACCCGCTCCATGAACTCCCTCATGTCTTGTGCCCCGGACAGCGTCCCTATGGCATCTGCCTGGAACTCTTTTACGATGCACGGGGCATCTCGCCGCCTAAGCTCTATGCCCCTCACCTTGGCTTTCCCATCTGAGAGGATGCCATAATACCTATTGGGGACCGGTGTGATGGGCGAGTTCACAGAAGGGAGAAAGACTATCCACTTGTATCTGCATTCCGGCTCAAATGGTATCTGGAACCTTTCAGTCACGGTCCTTGCAAGTGCTTTTATGTCCTTATCGCACATCCCGTCCTTTGTGACCCACAATGAGTCAACTATCCCGTGGAGCACCTCAAATCCCATATCCTCTGCTATTTTCGTGGACTCAAGTAGTATGTGCCTTGCAATCGATGTTATGCATTCATGCGCTTCGATCCTTGCGAACCTGCTCTTGCGATAGCCCATGTATCCAAATGAAGTCACTAGCATCCACTTGAGGGCATTTGCCATCCGCCCATATTCCTCACAGCCTGTCCTCCTATGCAGTTCCTTAAGCTCCATCCTCCGCTCTATGATCGGTGCTAGGATCTTGGGTACCAGACCCACCCTGCGTTCGCATATGTGGTACCCTGCATATGGGACCTTATTCTTTTTTGCACAGCATGGACAAAGCACGGTCTCAGGGCTGATATTGTATCTGACCATTATGTGTGGATAAAGGGAAGCAAAATCCAGCTCTGCGACATCATTGTGGAATCCGATCCTCGGTTCATAGATGAATCCTCCTTTATCAGCCTCCAAAAGTTGCCTTGCTGTCTTGAAGTCCTCGACCATATTGGATTTGTATGGTATGGGATATCCCATCCTATACGCTGTGCAGACATAGAGATTGGTTATTGCGGCTCCCGGAGACAGCCTCGCCACCTTTTGTACCGGAAGATATGTCATAGCGGCAATCTCTGCGATACCATCCATTCCCGCTTCTTTGTACATGAAGTCTCTTGAATCTATGTGGAATCTGCCTTTTAGGTAATGGTGGGGATTGCGCCTTATGATATGTCCATAGCTGAAGTAGCTCTTTCCGTCATGGGGGCTGAGATCCTGCCGTTCCCTTGACGGGACAAAGTCAATTCCATTCTTCCTGGATCTGTACATGAGATATTCAAATGCCCACCTGTCACCGGCCTCCAAGATGAACACATCAGGATCCCTCTCATCATATGCCTTTTTGAAACGCGCAAGGATATCTCTTTCATCTCCCTCCATTCTCTCCTCACCTACCACTGCGCATGTGAGCCTGCAGTCGAAGTCTCTAAGGGGGTCATATTCTGTCTCAAGCGCGGCCTCAAAGACAGTAAGTGTAGAAACATCAGCTTGCCCTATTTTGTGTATGTTCTTGGCAAAATCATCATTTATCTCATATTCTATCTCAGAAAGAGGACTCAAGCCCGCAGAGAACATGAACATCTGTTCAGGGCCTAGATCTGCATTGAACAATCTCAGTTTGTAGTCGCAAAGCCTCTCTATCTTTTTGACTTGTGAGGGCATGGACATACGAGCTGATATCCTTATCTCGATGGCGGAAAAGAGGGAGTCTGTGACCAAGTCCTTTGCGATAACATCCTTTGTTGCAAATCCATTTTCTGAAAGAAGCTTCGATGCTGCTAAATTGTCATCTGCTTGGGCGATTATCCACATCTCATGCTCTGCCAGCCTCTTTATGACCTTCCCATCTGTTCGTATCCAAAGGGCTATATGCTCTCCCTGTGGGTGTGCGTCCAGTAGGATCCCCCTTTCCATCTATCACCTCCACTCTCATCTGAAGCTCCAATAGCATGCTTAGGACGATGGCCTCGAATGGGTCTGCGAGGCCGGAATTCGATATGGCGCTGAAATGGCTCTTTGAATAGGCTATGAGAGTGTCAAATGACTCCCTCTCTCTTTTCCTAAGGGCTTTCCTAAAGTCTCCCCATCTTCTGGCTTCGTCTGCTATCAGCATGGATGCGGTCTTAACGGTCCTTCCCATATCCCCCTCCATATGATATCGCGCACATGACCCTGTAATCCCTTGCCAAAGAGCGTATCCTGGCCTCGATCCTTTCCATCATGATCTTGAAC
>SDBU01005337.1_pt1 | contig 15415 bp, 21 predicted proteins | sample 2277071 | NCBI WGS metagenome assembly SDBU01 (sample SAMN10397929, study PRJNA504765) | marine sediment metagenome | isolation source: marine sediment core GS08_GC12, 126 cmbsf | place: Arctic Ocean: Gakkel Ridge, Loki's castle | collected 2008
TCGCAGACCCTGTTCCTTCTACTCCTATATCTACAGCATCATTATAGTCTGGTTTATTAGTTAATGTTGTTAAAGACCCTGATGGATTTTGTTCTATACTGTACATTGACATCCATTCTACTAATCCGGGCAATTGAACTCACTCTCCTTTATTTTATTAATTATTGATAAAAACTTGAGATATTTTCTCTCAAGACGAACTAAATTTTTAATAACATTTGGTAGTCTTCAATTATTTTACTACCCTTCTTTAAATTATCCTCTTCCCATAAAGGTTGTAAATTACTCAAAGCCCAACAAACTTGAAACTGTAAATCTTTATAACTCTTAAACTTAAAAGAAGATATTGGTCTCTTGTGATCAACATGCCATTCACTACCATAGTTCTCCCAGGTCATACCAGGTAGAAATCTATCCTCTAACCATTTTTTTAATCCTTCCAACTTATAAGGAACAAGAGTTTCCCAGTGAAGTCCTTCTTTGTTACCTTTTAAAGATTTATACATTCCGGTACTCATACTCTCATTTAATTTAAACATAATATCTGTTTTATATTTTCCCTGAAACCATTTTCTCCAATATTCATTAAGTTCATCTCTACGTTCAGAACGATATTGTTTTGCATAGTCTTTATAGTATTTCTTATGTTCTAAATAATATTTTCTTTTATCTGCTTTAATTTTATCTTTATTTTTTGAATAATATTCCCTTTGGTATCCTTTTTGATATTCCTTAATACATTTTTTACAATGATATTGATGCCCATCTTTCCTATTCCTATCTTTATAAAACTGATTTAATTCCTTCAATTCTTTACATATAAAACATTTCCTTTTTATTATCATACAATACCTCGAATTAATTTACTACTCCCGTACCCGCATTTAATAGAAAGTGCTTGTGTCCCAGTATACACACCAGTAAAAGAAGATTGAGCACCAATTTCTGCGTCCCCTTCATAAGAAATACCTGAATATCTTATTCCTGTAGTTATTGAAAATTCTCCATCACTGGTAGCCCCCGAAGATCCCCAGTAAATCCGAAAGTATACATTCTCTTCATTTTTAAAAGCATTCAAAGGATTATTTCCACCTTTAGTTTCTCCAAATGGGATAAAAATGGTTCCATTGCCTTGTAATTTTCCAAGTTGGAAGGAATCTACACTACTTGAACTAAAAAACTTCGTAACCGCATTATTCAAAAATGTCATTGAAAACCCAGGAAGCTTAGTAGCTACTAAATTATCCACATCATCTCCTAAATATATATTAGCATCCTGATACTTCAAAAACGAAGAATCATCTAAACCAAGAGAATCCCAAGTCCCTGACTCTCCTTCTATACTAATAGTCATTATATCATCTACATGGTCATCTGGGAAATTAAAATCCCCTATCGCAATAGACTCCCCGGTTAAAGAGTTTGTGAAGGCAGTAGTTGCCACCTCATATTCATTTGTAGCCAAATCAGCAGGGTCAGTAAACCCATCTGAGGCAACATTAGTTTTTAAAGTATAAGCAGTCCCATTATGGCTTACAGTTAATGTATCAGTTACAGAAATACTATTCCAATTTAACCTTGGATAGTTATAAGTACTTTCTAATTTACCTAAAGTATTATAAAGCCTATGAGAAGCACCAATCATTTCAGCAGATAATCTTAAAATCCCTCTCTCTTCTGCACTTATAGTTAAAGACTGACATATACATCCCAAAATAAGATGAGAAGTTGTATCCTGATTAATCGTAGTAATAGCATCTACCATACTCCTACTTACAGCAGTATAAACTTCTATATCTACTGACGTATATGGAATAAAAGTCGAAGTAACAACTGAACCAGAAGTAGTCTCTGAAGCTCCTCTTTGAAATAATAACCATAAAAACAAAGAAAGATTATAAGCATTTGCCGGCATCTCTAAAGTAAAAGTAGGGGGATCTAAAATATCCTGTACAAACTCAATAGTTCTTTTATCTGCCCTCCCAGTCACCAAAATGTTTTCTCTAAGCTGCGGGCTAATTGGTAGGTGGGGCCTATTAGTAATAGGAAATATAAATTTCCCTGCCGCACTCCCAGTCCCTTTTATACCTATATCAGTACTTCTAAATTTAGGATGTTCATTAATACTTTCAGTTTGCTGTATATGATAATTACTCTGCCATCTGGCTAGCGACACCTATTTGTCCTACCTCCCAATCATTTATATATACATCTTTAAGAACTATTTTTCCTTCTTTTACCTGTTCAAGTTTTCTTTCTAATTCATCCATCTTAATATTTTCTTCACCTATAAAAAACTTTTTAAACTGTCTCGCCTGGTCTAAAAATCTTTTAGAAACATCGTATTCTTTCTTTTCATATTTAATCTGAGCCATAAGAAAATGAGGAAACCAAGTATAAAAAGCAATAGGAATCGGTAAAAAAGACATCGGCATCTTATTATTCTTTAATGCTTCTATTACTAATACTTCCGCAGGATCCCAATCACCTTTCTCCATATAAGTAAATGCCTTTAAAATATAAGGATAAGGATAACTAGGATGTATTTCTATTGCCCTATCTATATATTTTATTGACTCTTCGGTATCTTTCTTTCCAAAATAACATATAGCCATATTTGCTAATGCAACTGCCACACTAAAAGGCTCTCTAACAATTTCTATATACCTTTTACCATACCCGATTGATTTATCCCACTGCTTTAATAGGATGTGTTGTCTTGCTAAGTAAAATAAGGACCTCACATCTTTAGGGTTTTCCTCTAGTGTTTTTTCCATGTGTCCCAGTATCATTTCTACCCTTTGATCCGTTCTTTCTTTTATGTCTTCCACTCTACGTTTATGATAAAGTGTTAAACCTTCAAGTAAAGTAGAATCTTCGGGATAATGTCCAACTAATAAGTTATGAACTTTATTTTTAAAATATAATCCAGCATCCCTTTTAAACATTCGGAGCTGCGAAATTTTTGTTCCCGTTTCAAAATTTAGGAGGGAAAAGTACAAAAACTTAACATTAGAAAGAATTCTATCAAAAATTAAATTTAAATTCTTTTTACTTTCTTCTGGAAAGTACTCATGGAAATCTAGAATTAAAATAAAATCTCCTGTGGCCTTCTTTAATCCAAAATTCCTAGCTTTTGAAAAATCATTTTCCCACTTAAAATAATATACTTCTCCCTTTTTCTTTCTCTTCTTAAACCAGCGTTTAACTATCCTATCAGTCCCATCACTACAAGAATCATCAAGTCCAATATAATAAGAAGTTACAAAATTTTCTACACTATCTAATGTTCTCCTTATTGTTGAAGCCTCGTTTTTTGCAATTCCGCAGAGGGATACTTTATCTTTAATATTTAATTCCTTTCTTTTTAAAAAAATCAATAATCTTATTATATTTTCTTTCCAAATATACATCAGAAGAAACATATTTATATAAATAATAAAACAATTTCAATACATTCTCTTTTGAACCTATTCTAAACATATGATAATTCTCATTTTTATTAGAAGAAATAGAATATTTAAAATTAAATCCTATTTCTTTCTCTAAAATAAAAAGCATCTTCTCTACCAACTTCAAAGACCCACTACAATAAATAAGAGATATATTATTTCTTTTATTTATATAAACACAACCATCGCCATCAAAGTAGCCTCTCATAAAATGCCTATTCAACCCTTCTAACAAATCAGGATATTCTAACTTCAAAGACTTTCTAGGAACTATACCATATCTCCCTAAATCATTAAACATTTTAGCAGAACTAATAGTTAATGAATTATGTTCCTTTTTCTTATATACTTTTCCTCTTATTTTATTTGTGAAAAGTTTTTCTCCTGTAGTTGTAATAAAATGGGTAGAATCTATACTTTTTTTAAATTTATATAAAATTTCATTATTTCTAGTAGAAGCACTTATTGATAATATTTTCCCTTTTTTTCTTTCATATACACACCCATCGGCAGCAATGAGGCCCAACCAATATGCCTTTTCTGGAGTATCTACATTCTCAAAATAAGATTCATTACAATGATACTTTAATTTTGATTCTCTAAAAGATTTTAACCCTTTATTATATTTTTTTATTCTATATCCTAGTGTTCCTCTATTTAAATTATAATCTTTTGCAATTTTATCTATACTTATATTATCTTCAAAATACATTTTTGAAACTTTTTCTATAGGAAACAATCTTTTTTCTTCTGCTTTTTGTTGTTTTTTTTCCCGCCAATCCAACAAATCGTCTTTTCTTAACAAATATTGATATTTCTGTAAATGACGAATCTTTTTGCAACTATTCAATACCTTCACAAAAGGTATCCCTCCACTAGAAATACCTTCCCTTATATCCCTTATAGGAATTCCCAACATCTCACTAGCACTTTTTGTAGTTAAACTATAATCTAACAAACACATTTTCTTGACCTATTTTTTTGCTCTTCCATCCTTCTTAAAAATCCTATTTCATCTAACTCAAATCCTAAATTTTTAACTGGGTCACTTGACCTAATTAAATCAATAGGAAACCCATAAGTATCATACATCTTAAAAAGAAAATCACCAGTAAAAATTCTCCATCTTTTGTCACCTGCTTCTACTAATAAATAAATAAAAAATACTCTTTTCATCCTATCAAGATGTTTCCCACAAGATAAAACTTTATAATCATCATATACTATTTTAAATCTAGCCCTCGTATTACAATCAAAGTACTCACATTTAAGCATATATATTCTCTCTGCCTTCACATTTTAGAGACATTCGGCTTGCATATACCATCCCAATCTTAGATATATCTAATCTCTCATATTCTATAGAATCAATATAACTATCATAACATTTCCCCGACCACATAAAATTAAATTGAACCGCATCTTTAAGAGTATCAATAAGTTCAAGGTTCTTGTCAAGCATTATTTCCTTATCCAAAAGCTTAGTCCAAACAGCAATCTCTATATTATGTACAGGCATATCTTCACCTGTCAACTTCCTTTCCCTATTAACTCCTCTACCCACTATAGTAATTGAAGGATACACAGGCATTGGAGGTATCTCCTTCTTATAAATCTGCTTCACTTTTGTAAGGTCATAAGCATTATCAGTCCCATTTATGTAAGTAACTATTTTATTATATATTTCATCTATTAAGTCGGACTGATTTGTCTCCGTAACTGTCTGACTTATAATCCTATTAGACGGTAAAGTTTCTTCACTAGTGAAAGACATAGGTAAAATAGCTACTTGAATAATTTGGTTTTCCGTTTCCATTGGGGTCTCATAACTCTCATTTTCCCATGTAGAATCCAAAGTAGTGCTTCCCCACTTATTAGCTCCAAGTGTATTCTGGGTTTGGCAGATAGTTACTATTTTGTCCACAAAATCTTTCAATCGTTCATTAACTATATTAGATTTAAACCCCTTTTCGTAAACTTCAAGCGAAATATCTCTTTGAATGATATATCTTCCCCCACTATGATATTCTAATATCGTTTCCAGCTCAGGTAATAAAGCAATTACGGGAAAAACTGGAATTATAGGTAAAACGCCCTTTTTAATATAGTCTATCCCTGTTGTAACTTTTGCCGCTAAAAATACTGTTTTTATTGCAGCCAAAAGTGCACTCATATTTGTTACCCCCATTCCGCCACCTTCTTAATATACTTTAAAACTTTATTCACACATTTCTTGGGAGATTTATTTATTTCATGTTCCCAAAATCTAAACACTTTATACCCATTAAAATTCCATACTAAATTCTTTGTAGCATCATTTTGTGCTGTCTCTGGGAAATATTTAGGATTATGCCAGTAATCTCCATCACATTCTATGATTATATTATGTCTAGGCAGAAAAAAATCAACATTCCCTATCTTGCAAAGAGGAATATGCTTATCATATTCTAAATCCCATCTCTTTAATTGTTCTTCCACTAATAACTCTATTGAAGTATTTTTATTCGTACCACTACTTTTTCCCGCATTAGCCAAACCAGCACATTTTCTATTACAATATTTTCTATTTTTAATAACACAACTTTTCCCTCTATAATTCCCTCCACATAATTCACAAATTTTTCCCGCTATCGTAAATTTCCCTTTCTTTAAAGACAAATGCCCTTTTTTAAACTCAGTATCAAGAGAAGGATGTTGTCCTTTTTTAAATTCGGTTTCAGGAGAATTATGTTGTCCTTTTCTTTTCTCACTTATCCTTTGTTTAATCTCAGGATATTCCTTATATCGCTGTCTTTGTATTTCACTCAATTCTTCTTTCATTTTTCCAGTATGTTTTTTACCATAAAAAGGATTTTTCTCTCCTAAAAAAGCAGTCTTTTGATACTCTGAATTACATTTCATATTATGAAATTTTATAGGCGTTCCTCTCTTTTTCATCCAATTATAATAACTTCTTTGAACAACAAATAAAATTCCACACTGTTGACAAACTAATAATTTCTCAAACTCCCCAACTATATAATCCTTTTCTACAATTTTTCTGCTTACAGAACTCAAGATTTCACCTTTCTCTTAAAAAGGTATATTTGTGATACAAGACACATTCTTCAAAGAGAATGTAAAATAAATAAAAAAACCCACAACCACTCCTCACGGAGTAAAATTGTGGGTTCATGATAATAATGATACTCCACTTCCTAAAAAGAAAAGCAGGCTAAGATTATCTTAACCAAAGTTAGCACCGTAATTTTAGCATTTCCTTTTTAGAATATATTTTACAATACCCCACTATAGTCCAAAAATGGAGCTTATAGTGGGGATCAAACTTTCAAACTAAACCCTACGGATCGCAACCCGTAGGGGGCCAAGTAATTAGATTTCAACCCCTATCTCTGTCTAATTATCTTGGGGATGAATTATACGCTGATATGGTTCAGCGGCAAAAACCTATGTGGGTCCCAAACTATAAGTAAAGGACATTTACAATATAACACATCAAAATTTAAAAAGCAAGTAAAATCTTTATTATTTTTAAATAGTCATTATATTTCTACAACCTCACTAATCTCTTCTTCCTTCTCGTTCCAAATTCTATTTTCTTCTTTAGTCGTATTCCTGTTGTTTTCTATTATATCTCCAATATAAACACCACTTAAATCACTTCTTGATGGAGCACATAGTGATTTAGTACCAAGTATTTCTTCTGTCTCAAGTATCACCTTAAACATTTCGTTTAATTTTTCATCATAACTTAATTTTTTAAATTCTTCTAGTTTCATTTCATTTTACTTCTGTAGGTACATCCATAATCTTTAATTTTTCTATAATTGTTTCTTGCATTTCTTTTTTTGTCATTTTATTACCTTTATCTTGTGTTATATAATTTAATCCCACATAGAAGAGTTATGTCGTTAGCCCATAACTGCCGATATTAGTTCGTCAGTAATATTATCCTCTGTATGCAATCTACTAGCGCTATAGTTCCCATACAATTAATACTACCTACACCCTCATTAGCCTGCTAACCTGCAAAGTAGCATATAGAGGCGTCCTAACCATTTATTCCGACACATTTCTGCCATCTATGCGAGATTATAAAAATTAATAAATTGGGTATCTCCCTTTACACTTTTCAACTTTAAGTTTAACTCTATGAATATCTTTTAATCTTTTTGCTGTTCCATGTGATACACCAAAAGATAAATCAGACATAAAATGTATAATTTGTTCACCTAAAATAAATCCTAAAGCTCTATTTCGCTCTTTTTCATTTTCAAAAGTTATTTTTTCCATTTATTTAATAAAAGCAATATAAATTAGTAATACTGTAATAAAAAATTGAATAACTGCGTTAACTAAAATTACACTTGTATATAGTTTAATGTCATCCAATATATTAAATGTTCTAACTGACACTTTGTCTATGCCGAGCTCTAAATATTCTTCTAATTTCATTATTCTTCCTCCTTAAATTTTAAAATAGGATTTCCATTTCCGTGTCCACAACATGCCGAAGTAATACCAGATATATATCCTAAACAAGCATCATATCCTTCTGGAGTTGGTTTCTTACCACATCTTTTACAAACTCTTTCTTCTTGTATGTTTCCTAAATTATCTTTATAAATCCACCTATTATTTATACAATTGACACCAGCACAATCCCCAAAACTGGTATCTAGGTGTCAGGAAATCAGCGTCCCAATTCCCAAACCAATTAATGCATTAACTGGTAGTATCTGCGTCCCCTGTTGAAGGCAGGGATAGATATAGTAAGCTCATATCTTACTTATATCTTGGATTGTAACTCACCCTTTTTTAAAAGAACATCCGACTTTCACATTTACAATATACTAAAATATTTTATCAATAGCAAGATTTATTTTTTAATTAGCCTTACTTCACCTGCTAATACAAGAAATACCACACCAAGAACAATTATAATCCAACCCACTCCTCCCTTAGCGGATATAAAATATTCTGTCCGTAAAATAATTATTTCATAAATAAGACCTATCCCAAGTATAACTATACCCAAATATCTTAGTATTTTTTTAGAACCTTCTGTGAATTCATTACTTCTAAACATATATATCTATTTCCTTCCTCAAAACTTCCTTAGCCTTCTTTCTATTATATCCTTTTAATCCTTTTTTAGTGCTTAAAGGTTTCCCTACTTGTCTGGGAAAGAAACCTCTAATACCTTTCAACCAAGCTTTTTCTATCTTTTGAAGTTTCTCTTTTTCCCGCCTCATTCTCTTTAAATCCTTAATAAAGATTTCATGAGGATTATCATTATTCATGGTTGGTATTCTCATTTCTTTTTCTCTTTCCTGTAAAGTTCTCTTACTATTATAAATATAGTCAGTATAAAAACCCAAATTGCTAGTAAGAATAATAAGTTTTCAAGGTTTTTAACTTCAAGCATTATATTGTTTAAAATGTCACCTAATGTTTGTTTCATTTTAATCACCTAATAAAGTTCCATAAACCTGAAAACTTCCCACATTGTTTACAATTTAATTTAACCATATGTCATCTCGCTAATCTATTCATATAAAGTAGTATCAGTCTCTAAATATGGAGAAATATCTTGCCCATCATCCGTTATCACATATCTAACAGGATAAGACTCCGTACTTGGTTTGCTATATGCACTTAACTGCAACCCATCTTTTTCAAATGGTCGCTGCAATTTACCTAATAAAGCCATAGCATCATCCCATAATCCTAATGCTGCTGCACTTTCATTAGGGGATTCTCCAGTAAATATAGATTTTAAAACCATCGAGGTTGATAACATTACAGAAATTCTATGAATTATCGGATGAACATCTACAACACTGAAATAGAATTTATCTCCATCAGCTAAAGAAGCAACATTATCCCAAGCAGCAGCAAGAATTGTAACATCACCATTTGAAGATACTATAGTTGATGTTATATCTAATCCAGTCCCCTGACTACCCTCTAATGAACTTTCTAGACTGAATTCCGATGCTGTTGTAGTAATCTCCGCAATCCAAGTAGCAGAATAAGGATCAATATCATCTGAATTATTAATATATACAGAATTTAATCTAGCTGATTTTGTCTCATTATCTCGATCAGGAACAGGAGGAGTACTCCAAGAAGTAGTATCAAAATTAGAATATATCGCAGCAAGAGATGTATTTATAATACCATCTGCTGAATATATCTTTGCTTCTATCTGGCCTATCCTTTTTACTAAAGCCACAACGGTTGTAATGTCGTGTCCTGATACATCAATTTTGTCTGTAATTATGGATTCAGATTCAGAAATAACATCCCAGAAAGTGCAATACATTCTTCTCTTACTTGCCTTCAATTCTACTTCTTCTTCCACTGAAACAGGAGTTTCTGTTCCAACTACTTCACCTTCAAATCGATAAATATCATCAAGATAATCAACTTCTACCCAATATTCGTATGTAAGATCATAAGCAGGATCAGTAAATGTAATTTGATATACTCCTGTAGATATTTTATCCATTGAGGTTCCATCTGCGACAACTTCAGCTTCGTTATCTTTTCGCCTAACCCCATAACCGCCATCTGGGTCTGACATAACAATACCTGTTGGGTCAGTTAAATTCCCGTCTATATACCATTTTTTTGTTATTGTTGTTGTACTCATTTCAACTCCTTTATATATAATTATCTAATCTGTATTCCTATATCCTCAAGTCTTACACTATGCTTATATTGTGTCGGTATTTTCCAATCAGAAAATATCGCATATTTGGCTGCCGTAGTATCTTGCTGATAAAACCTTGCAGTTAAGTTTGTATCTAATGTTGCAGTTGCCGTAACTGTCAATTCTTCCCAATCAGAACCATCCCCTGTCGCTGTATCAGTTTGTGTAGCAATACCATTTCCTTTTAAAATTAATTGTGGATTATCTCCAGACACATCAAACTTGACCTGAACTTTGACAACAACAACATCTCCATCTTTTACAGGAAAATCAATCTCGTGAACGCCTTTTCTCGTAATCTTAACTCCAGGCGGACTTACTTTATAGTTTGACCAATCCATCTCCACATTAGAATACTCAAAAGCACCCACATCAATCGTTCCATCGTGCATTCTTCTTGGCTGCCCTGAAATATCTTCAGTAACGCTTGGTATAATACTATTATCGCCGAAATCTTTTTCAAAGAATAAAGTTGGTTTTAAGATACTTGCAAGATTTTTCAACATAAATAGAACATCTGTAAATCCAATATGTTTTGCTTCTGTTACAGCATCGCCTGAAGTTCCAGACGAAGCAGTTTTGCAATAGAGTGCTTTACAAGTCGTAAGTGCTCCTGAATGGAATCCAACCTTCCCCACCAAAGCGATACAATTATTATGAACTCCATCATAAAATCCATAGTTGCTACTGAGGGAGATACAATTATTATGAGTCCCAAAAGGGAATCCATATTCTCCACCAAAGGAGATACAATTGTTATAAGTCCCAGAATAGAATCCAGAAAATCCACCAAAAGAAATACAATTATTACTCGTTCCATAATAGAACCCATATTCTCCACTAAAAGAAATACAACTAATGTGAGTTCCACGATCGAATCCAGCAATTCCAGCAAAGGCAATACAATCACTTTGTGTTCCATAATAGAATCCAACATTTCCAGCAAAGACAATACAATTCTCAGCAATTCTTTCAGTTCCGTTGCCCTGATACAACCCAAAAGTTGTACCAGATTTTGTACCATCAATAATTAAATTCTTAAAAGTTACATAATCTTTCTGTGCGTCTATTACTTTAGTAGTAACTTTTGGCAATTCATCTGAATCGCAACCTGTTAATCTCACATATCCTATATCTTCCTCTGAAAAATGCTCACATTCAGGGTCACCTTGATAAGTTATAAGATTACCAGACGAACCAGCATTGGTAAGAGTCCAGCCCGATTCATTACGATATACGCCAGGTGCTATGTAAACAGTATCTCCAGCAACAACAGTCTGAAAAGCGTGAGTCGGTGTAAGCCAAGCAAGTGCTTCAGTTAATCCACTCTCTCCATCGTCTCCTGTCGTTTTTACGTAGTAGATCGGCATTTATATTTCCTCTATTACTGAATACTGCTTTTCTAAATCTTCAGAACTATACTTACTTATAATAACTTCACAAACTCCGCCTTCTCTGCCTACAAGTTTTTCATTCCTTTTCAAACTCTTATATTTATACAAAAATATTATATGTGTATCGACAATTTTTGAACGCAAAACTTCAGCAGAAATATTATTAAATTTATTGTCTTCTCCTGAAGGGCGAATAATCAGTCTTTCGCAATCAGGAGAAGATTCAATCTCGTTTCTTAACTTATCTTTTTCTGATTCTTCAAGTTCTACATCAGCAGGCGGTTCTTCAATAGTCCAATTTTCTTCACGGAGACTATCAAGAAATTCATTCTGCCAATCTGTTAAATTAATTGCCATTTATTATTTTTCCTCCGTATCAAATTTTACAAATTTTTCATTTGGGTCGTTTAACCTCTTTAATGCAATTTCAGCATCTTCCCTTTCTTGTGTCAGCATATATATATTAATATTTTTTGCTTTCTTCTTAGTCAACTTTCTAACTATAAAATCAGGATTAACGTTTAAATCACCATCTCCCTTATGATTTACATTACATTTTATACATCGAAACAACCATTTTTCAAAATCTAAATCTATTATGTTTCCTTTTAAATAATTTTCAGCTTTCTTCCTCGTATTAAACAACATAGCAATCCCACTTTCTATTTCTCCACACTTTGAACATTTAGCCCAAAGAACATAATGTTTATCTGTCGCTATATTATTATCTTCATAACTCATTATAAACCTCATCCTCTTTATTATCCCATTCTGACATCTTTTCATATAAAAATAATATATCAAGTTGAATTCTAAATTCCTCTTTCGTAGAAATATTTATATCAATAGCGGCCTTCCTACCATCTTTAAGTTTCATTTAATTCCTACTCATTAAAATAAAATTTGACTTTGCTTAATTATTTTATTAATGTAAACTGTCTAATATTTCCTTTGTCCACTTTCCCCATTTAAGTTTCCCAATTTGAAAAAAAAGAAAAGGAACCACCCAAAATATAAAAAGACCTAAAATTATAAAATTCATTATTAATTCTCCCTATTGAAATTATTCCCCGTCCAAAATGTTACGGTCATTGGGGTCGACCTTAATCTCAATTGTGAAACTTTTATCATGAGGCAAAGTAAAATATCGACCTTGATCACTTTTTAGCTGAAATGCAGCATAAAAAATGCCCGCCATGTCCGTATCATTCGTATCCCACTCGTATTCCACAACTCCTCCCGTAGCATCCGAGATCCTTGCATCTGCTTCTATCTTCATAATCTTTACAACCGTAGAAACCGCATGTTCTCCTGCATCACTGGTTACGCTGCTTTCCCCATAGTCAGTATCTGCAACTATCCCTAATTCAGCTGTGCAGGTATCATTGGGACTAGCTACAATAATCTTTGAAGTAACTCCAGTTGTATCAGATTGGATATATATTCTATTTGCTATTGAAGCCACAGTTCCAGACACGGTCGTACAGGCCGAGTCCACTGCCGCTGCAATTGCAGTCACAAGATTAGCCATTGTAGTACAAGTAGATGTTGCAGTCTCAGTTACCGTTACTGTTTTAGCTGATGCTGCATCAATAGTAAGATTAAAAGTAGCATTATCTCCTAAGTTAAATATAGAAGTTCCCGTCCCCGCCACTACCGTACTCGCATAAATTTTACCTGGAGTAGCACTATAATCATATCCCCGACTTACTGTGTAACTACAAGTCCCTGCGGGATCTGCTGCAGGAATTGCCTCCACTTGAAGCCTTTCATGTTCAATACTACAGACATCACCAGATTCTACTACGGCAAAAGCTGCTGCAGGAAGTTCTAAAGCACTAGTAGTAGTCGCAGTATCAATTGCAGTGGAAAGTGTACTTTCCCACCAGAGTAAAAATTTTATATCGTAATCTGTCAGGTCAAGATTAGTACCTCCCGAAGTAACTGTCATTTTCACCACGGGACTAGTAGACCATCTAAGAAGCGAACCTGTCGCCAATTTTCATCAACTCCTTATCTTTTTTCTTAATATATTTTAAAACTTTATTTATACACTTTTTTGGAGACTCTTTAATCTTATCTTCCCAAAATCTAAACACTTTATAACCATTAAATGAAAATACCAAATCTTGTGTTGCATCTCTTTTCTTCACTTTATCACTAGAATGCCAATATATCCCATCCGCTTGAATAATTATATCATAATCAGAAAGCAAAAAATCAACCACTCCAACATTACAAAGAGCAACATTGGATTCATATTTTACCCCAACTCTATCTAATTCTTCCCCAAGTGCTATCTCTATTGAGGTTTTTTTATTAGGCATCTTACCAGAAGATAATTGTTTTATGGTTGCCTCTCTTCTTTTCTGTTTTAATTCCTCTGTATGTTTTATACCATAACTATGATGATTCTTTCCCCTATTATATAACTTATAACATTCTTTATTATGGAATTTTACATCTCTTCTACTAGTCTCAAATTCTATCCCACAACCTTTACATATTTTTTTATACTCTCTTCTTCCTTTGTTCCAAGCCACTTGCCCTATATTAGAAATACCTATACTCTCACGATGTTCTTTACTTAACTTCTTACCTTTATTCCAAGCTACCTGAGACCTTTTCAATCCCTTATTCCATGCTTCCATAATTCCTTTTGTTCCTTTATTCCAAGGAATATTTCCCTTCTTAAATGCCATAACCTTTCCTATCATTTTTATCCATAATACTCTAATTTAACTATAAAAATTCATAAAGTCAAGAAAAATCTGAAATATTTTAAAATTATCGTTTCTTCTTATGCCGATTTGCTCTAAGCCTTTTCTTAAATCTGTGACGGTTTAACTTCTTTTTCTTTCTTTTTAAATCTGATGACATTTTTTCCCTCTTAATCTATTGATTTAGTTATTGAAATTTCCCCCAAATCCTTAGTTGGATTTATATCATCTAAAGCATAAGTAGGATTAATAGCCCCCAAATCATACGAAGGATTGATAAGCGTTAAATCCTTTGTAGTAGTAATAAAAACTAATCCTTCCCCTCGACCAACTAAAATATTAGCATCATTTGCATAACTTTTAGTATACGAACCATCCAAGGTAAAATCATAATCCTCCACAACTGTTTCCCCATCAATAGTTCCTTCTAAACTATCTATAACATCAGAAGCATACCCATCCTTATAACAAACAACTTGATAAGTAAGTGACCCATAAATAGTAAAACTATAAGCCCCACTAGAATTAGAAGTTGTTGAATCCAATAAAGCCCCCGAAGTTTTATTATACAATCTAACAGTTGCACTAGCAATTAAAGCCGTTTTATCATCAAAAACATCCCCGACAATAGTCCTTTTATACTCGGTAGAATCCGTAGTAGTAACATCCGCAGTACTATAATTCCCGCTCTCATCTATAGCAAATAAAGCAAGGTAATAATTAGTATTCGTAGTTAACCCCGTAACCGTAGTAGAATCAGTAGTATTAGTAGCTAAATTACCATCGTCATAATCATCCCATAAAATTACTGATTCTGGTTTTGTCCTCCATTCATAAAGTTTTCCATTAATATTAGTCCCTCCATAAAGTTCATCACTAAAATCCACTAATGAATATATGGCCGTCTCAGCACCAAGTTTTGATGCTACTTCCACCCAGGCATCTGTCTCATTCCATTCATATAACTTACCATTTGGATAAGTCCCTCCATAAAGTTCATCACTAAAATCCACTAATGAATATATGTGTGTTTCAGCACCAAGTTTTGGTGCTACTTCCACCCAAGCATCTGTTCCATTCCATTCATATAACTTACCATTTGGATAAGTCCCTCCATAAAGTTTACTGTCA
>SDBU01005338.1_pt1 | contig 15413 bp, 14 predicted proteins | sample 2277071 | NCBI WGS metagenome assembly SDBU01 (sample SAMN10397929, study PRJNA504765) | marine sediment metagenome | isolation source: marine sediment core GS08_GC12, 126 cmbsf | place: Arctic Ocean: Gakkel Ridge, Loki's castle | collected 2008
AAGATTCGTGAGTATGCTCGCGATAATATAAACTCACTTACCGAAGAGCTTAGAACCAATCTCAGCCAGAAATACCCGCAAGTAAGGGTAAAGTCGGCATCAGATAATATTGAAGCCATAAAATACATTACCGAAATCTCGGACGGTATCAACATTATATCTACCAATAACTCCAGTATAGTTAGCCAGGAATTGGAGCCGGGGCTAATAACCAATGGCTTCACGGTTATCAACTCCTACCCCGACGAATTTGATATTAAGGAAAGAAAATTACTTGATTACTGGGACATTCCTTTTTTCTTGGACAAAAACCTCAGGGGGACCTTTGATGTTTCCACAAAAATGGCTGGTATTGACCAGCCATGTGTAGCCGATACTGAAATCAAGCAGTATCTAGCTGTCCTTGGTATAAATGCCATATCAGCTGAAGATAGCACCGTATTTTTCCTACAGCATTTCTCCAATATCTATAATGACCTGAGGCAAGCTAAAAAGGTTATTCTAGTCGTTGGTCTGGACAAGATAGTCAAAAGCAGGCAGGATGCTTCCTTCCAAACCAGGTGTATGGGCATGTTTGGTATGGAAAGTGCACTACTGGGTATCCTGCCAAAGCCAAGCGAAACACCAAGTATAGCTGAGCCACCACCCCTCTCAGGTGACAAGGATAGAGAGCTACACATAATCATCCTGGATAATGATAGAACCACTCTGCTGGAAAGTAAATTTAAGGACTTATTCTTATGTATAGGTTGCCGGGTATGTGATAGCTATTGCCCAGCTTACCTTAGTGGTAAGCCCCTTCCGCCCAGAGAGCTGATTCTAAATTTCAAAAAGCATTTGTTTGAGGTAGGTTCTGAGTGGCTCACAGCCGAGAGTGAAGAGAAAACTCCTCCTCTCCCTCCTCCCAGGAATACATCCGCTGATGAGGTAATAACTAAAGATGAAATCTGGGACTGCATCACTTGCCGTGCCTGCCAGGAGGTATGTCCTGTGCAGTTGGAGCATATTGATGCAATTGTTGGCCTGAGGCAAAATCTGGTGATGGAGCAAGCTGTTATCCCTGACACGGCTGAGGTAGCATTGAGAAGTATTGAAGCTAGAGGGCACCCATGGCGGGGAACCATGTTAACTAGAACCGAATGGGCTGAAGGGCTTGGCATCAAGACCTTAGCTGAAGATAGCGATATAGACATCCTGTATTGGGTAGGCTGTACTGAGGCACTGGAAGATAGAAGTATGAGGATAGCTCAGGCTATGGGTAAGCTATTAACGCTAGCTGGGATTAAAGTTGGCATCCTTGGTGCCGAGGAGAGCTGTTGCGGTGAGCCGGCTCGTCGCCTGGGTAATGAATACCTCTTCCAGATGCAGGCTGAGAAAAATATTGAGCTGATGAAAAGCTATAATATAAAGAAGATAGTTACCGCCTGTCCTCATTGCTATAACACATTAAAGAATGAATATCCTCAGTTTGGCGGAGAGTTTGAGGTTATTCACCACACCCAGTTTATTGCTAACTTGCTGAAGGAAGGTAAGCTAAGAATTATCAAAGGTAGTAGCGGAGTGATAACCTACCATGACTCTTGCTATCTGGGAAGATATAACGGTATTTATGAACCACCAAGGCAGATTTTGAATAGTATGCCCGATGTTACAGTTGTTGAGATGAAGCTGAATCGGAAGAGAGGTTTTTGCTGCGGCGGTGGTGGTGGTCACATGTGGTTGGAAGAGAAGGTTGGCAGGAGAATCAGTGAGATGCGCCTTGAGCAGGTAACCGAGACCAAAGCTCAAATTGTAGCTACTGCCTGTCCCTTCTGCCTTCAGATGTTTGATGACGCAATAAAGGCAAAAGCTGCTGAGGAGTCGCTCAAGGTTATGGATATTGCTGAGCTGGTAGCTGAGTCAGCAGTATATCGTCCTTATCCTAGTTAGGGATGGTAATAGCCGGCTTCCAGCATTTAGGTTGATGGCAATGGCTAAGCTCGTTTAGATAGTGTGATGTTTTTAAACAACTGTATACCTGTATCATAACATTACTAGACAATAAAGGGCGATTTTAGTATCATTAAATGATAATAATTTTCATTTTTAACCTGAAATGAGACTTACCGAGAGAAAAGTAGTAGCTACATTGAGGCAACATAGCTATAAGCTCACCCCACAGCGATGGGTAGTGATACAGGCAATTGCTTCTAATCAGGAACATCTTACTCCTACCGCTATATATGAGAAAGTGCATCAACACCACCCTAATATCGGGTTGGTAACTATTTACCGCACCCTTGAGATACTTACCAGGCTAAAACTTATCTGCGAGCTACACGCCGGAGGTAGCTGCCGCAGCTACACAATTAGTGCCCCAGGGCATCATCACCACTTGATTTGCTCCAACTGCGGCAAGGTTGTTGATTTCACCGGCTGTGAATTGGAGGAAGCGCAGCAAAGCCTCTCCAAGCAGACAGGATTTAGAATAGATGGTCACCTGCTTGAATTCATTGGCCTCTGCCAAGCCTGCCAAAAGGAAGCCACATAGGATTTTATTAAGCACTGCAGTTTGACAGCGTTTATTAAAGGCTTTTAGTGAAAATAATTTTCAATTATCTATCCGGCAAACGATTTTCAAGGTTTTCTATGAAAGAGGACAAATGCTCAGACGAATAGCTAACGAACTCAGGGAACATGTGCCGTTCACTACTTTTGGAGCTGTTACCGGGGTTATTATCATGGTCATAATAGTCTTTGGTAATGTTCTTCCCCAAGTTCGTCAAGTTTCTTACCCCATTTTTTATATCCTACATCCAGCCCATGTTGTATTAAGTGCCCTGGTGACCATAGCCATGTATAAAAAATATAGTAATGGCAAAATCTGGGCAGCAATTTTGATTGGCTATTTCGGCTCTATTGGAATAGCTACGTTAAGCGATTCAGTAATTCCCTATCTGGGAGAGATGCTCCTTGGTCTACCTAACAAGGGAATTCACATTGGTTTCATCGAGGAATGGTGGATAGTGAACCCCGCAGCGTTAATCGGTATTGCCATTGGTTATTGGAGACCCACCACCAAATTCCCACACTCAGGACATGTGTTGATAAGCACCTGGGCATCATTATTCCACGTCATCATGGCATTAGGCGAGACAGTAAATTGGATTACGTTTCTTGTTATCTTCTTCTTTTTATTTCTTGGCGTTTGGATTCCCTGCTGCACCAGCGATATAGTGTTTCCCCTTTTATTCACAAAGGAGGTTGCCACCCCAGAACATAATAACCTATAATCTTCACTTAGGAGGAAAATAGTGAAGCTTCGTATCACTACCTTGAGCGAAAACACTGCCGGTGTAGGTAACTTTTTAGCTGAGTGGGGGCTGAGTATTCTAGTAGAAACAGATGAGGTAAACATCCTGCTCGATACCGGCTCAGGCATTTCAGCCAGCCATAATGCTGATATCCTTGGCATTGACTTAAGTAAAATTGATAAGATTGTGCTGAGTCACGGTCACTACGACCATACCGGTGGTTTACGCCAAATCTTACGGAAGATGAGAAAAGAGGTAGAGATAATAGCTCATCCCGATATATGGGCAGCCAAGTATGTCCGTCGCCAAGGTCAAAAGGATAGATATATCGGGATGCCTTTCCAGCGCCAGGAGCTAGAAAGCCTTGGGGCTCGCTTCAACTTGACCACAAAATCAATAAAAATAACTGATAACATAATGACCACCAGTGAAATCCCGATGGTAACTGAGTTTGAGGAGATTGAGCCTAACCGGTTTTTTGTGAAAGAAGATACCGGCTGGCAACCTGATAAGCTTCTGGATGACCAGGCACTCATCATAAATACTGAGCTGGGACTAGTTATTATTTTGGGTTGTGCCCACCGCGGTATTATTAATACTCTATACCATGCTCAGCAGCTTACCGGCGTAAAACCAATACACATGGTACTGGGTGGCTGCCACCTCATTAGCGCTTCCAAGGAGCGAATACAGTTGACAATCGCTGCTCTAAGAGAGCTGAGCGTCCAAAAATTAGGTGTGTCCCATTGCACTGGGTTGCCAGCAGCTGTGATAATGGCTCAAGAGTTTGGCGATAGCTTCTTCTTCAATAATACTGGTACTAGAATCAACCTTCCATAAGGAGCTACCTATGAATCTTGCAATTCAACTAGCCCCCAAACACCGCTCAGGCTTATTGCTAACTAATCCGGTGATGACTGCCTCGGGCACCTTTGGCTATGGCACAGAGTATAGCCATCTGTTCGATATTCAACAGCTAGGGGCTATCGTATGCAAAGGAACCACCCTGGCACCTAGAGAGGGAAATCCCCAGCCACGGCTAGCCGAAACGGCTTGCGGCGTGCTCAATTCAATTGGACTACAGAATATTGGCGTTAATGCCTTGATTAAAGAAAAGGCGCCAATCTGGGCAAGCTGGCGGGTGCCAGTCATCGTTAACATTGCTGGTGAAACTATTGATGATTACGCTCAACTGGCGGGCAAGCTGGATGGGGTAACTGGCATCAGTGCCATTGAAGTAAATATTAGTTGCCCTAATATCAAAGCTGGCGGTGCTGAGTTCGGGGCAAATCCTGAGTCAGCCGCCGAGGTAACTGCCGCCGTCAAAGTAGCCACTTCCCGGCCAATACTGGTTAAGTTAACCCCAAATACCAGTGATATAACTAAGATAGCTATGGCTGTGGCTGAAGCTGGAGCCGATGCTATCTCCCTAATCAATACGCTTAGAGGTATGGCTATAGATATAACTACGCGTAGACCCCTACTGGGCAACATAACTGGAGGTCTATCGGGACCAGCCATAAAACCAGTGGCGTTGTATATGGTATATGAGGTAGCTGGTACCGTAGAAGTACCGGTCATTGGTTGCGGCGGCATCGCTACTGCTAGCGATGCCATAGAGTTCATCATGGCTGGAGCCAGTGCCATCCAGGTAGGCACCGCCAGCTTCACCAACCCCCAGGCTCCGCTTGATGTCCTGGAGGGGATAAAGCAATTTATGGAGAAAGAGGGAATAAAGGATATAGCCGAGCTCATTGGTGTGGCGCGAGGCTAAATGAGACAGCCCGTATTTAAGGGGAGGTGAGTATGGTCAAGTTATGTATTCATTAACCGGAATTTTGCGAAATAATTACAAATAGGTGAACAGAAATAGAAAATTTAATAATCTGTATTTCAATACATCATGGAAATACTGAAAAAGTGGCTAAGGCAATAGCTGAGATTCTTGATGCAGAATTAGTCAAACCACACGAAGTAGATATAACTACTCTTTCAAAATATGACTTAATTGGCTTTGGTTCAGGGATTTATTTCGGAAAACACCACAAGAGTTTACTAAGTTTTGTCGATGAACTACCTGCTCTAAAAAACAAGAAGGCGTTTATATTTCACACCAGTGGGTTAAGAAAAATACGATTTTTCCACGAGTGTGATAAACCATTGAAAAGGAAATTATTAGAAAAAGGTTTTAATGTTATCGGAGAATTTTCCTGCCCGGGATTTGATACGAACGGGTTAGTTAAATTTATTGGTGGAATAAGAAAAGGTAGACCCAATAAAAAAGATTTAAAAAAAGCAAGAAATTTTGCCAAGAATTTGGTAGGAGATTAAAGCCTTAATCTTCTACCAGCTCCTGCCCGGCAAGGAAAGCCTGGCGCAAGGCATCAGGATGTTTAGCTATAGCCCCCCTCTCATCCACCCCAGGGAAGAGTAGTTCCCCAGCATAGGTAATATCTAGAATTCTAAAGACAGTCTTTATCATGACCAGCGCCGGCTCAAACAGATTGGCTATCCTCCGGCCACCAACGGAAATGAAGAGCCCCTTCCTCTCTCGCCTATTGCCCAACGGCGGTAATTTAAGCACGTATTTCCTTGCCCATAGTGCCTGGTAGCGGTCAATCATCGCCTTCATCTGGGCGGTTACTCCCATAAACTGGATAGGAGAGGCTAAAACTATTCGGTCAGCATCCTCTAGTTCCCTATAAACCATCTGCATATCATCCTCCACCTTACACCTACCCGCCTCCAAACAGGCATCGCAGTGCTGACAGGGGTCAATCTTAAGGTCGTTAAGGATAATAGTTTTGACCTCAGCCCCTTGGCTGGCAGCGCCTCTCATCACCTCACCCAGCAACAGGTCGGTATTACCACCCCGCCGCGGGCTACCAGCAATGCTAAGCACCCTCACTCTAGCCCTGCACTTAAATTATACTGCATAAGGTTTGAAACGCCTCTTTTTCTATTTGAAGGCACTTTAAGATACTTTGCTGCACTTCGTATAGAAATACAGGTTTTTTCTCCAAGTCTCTTACTGCCTTCCCCATTAACTCATCCAGCCTCGCATTGATTTTCCTCATAGCTTCTAATGCACCCGGCCTTTGCTCCTCAAATAACCCGTTCTTTTCCAACATAAGCTCTCTCATTCTTTTAAGATTGGGCCAAGAATCAGGCAGGAATCCTGATGCAATCTCGCTCCAGACCTCCGCCGATTCCCGCATCATTTCGGCTACTTCCTTCAGGGCAGACTTGTCTATAATGGAACTGGCTTCTTCAAGGAATTTGGCGTACATAGGGCGAAAGCCACTACCCCCAGTGCCACCAGTTTCAATATATATAAAACCATTCATCAGAGCGCCAAGTAGATTTATTCCCCTAAACTGCTCAGGCCACTCGGGCATAATCTTTGACCACTTTTCCATTCCAGCCAGACCGGCATTCTTTATGGGAGGTTTCAGCAGATTCTGGCAACACTCGTGGATTGCCTCCCTGATTCCATTTTCCAGGTTGATAATTTGTGACGGATACTTTATCTTCAACAACCTGTGCTTGGGAGGAAAGGGAGGGTGTTTTGAACCGCGCGCCTTTGCCAAATCGGCAATACTAACCGTTACTGGATTCCTCCCGCGGTCATAGATATATACCTTGTCTTGCTCTTCATCCAAACCAAAAACAACAAAAGTATGACCACCAAAATGAGCCACTTCGGGAACAGCAAAGTAAGGAAGATAAGCCATATCTCCATATACAACTGCCGGTTCGCCAGCACGAAGTACCGTTTTTAATTCCTCATATCCCTTTTTCGAGCTGGATGTCTCAACAGCAGTCATATCAGCACCTATTCGCCGACAAACACTTATTAAGAAGTCAGGGACTTTACCGTTACGGGTACCCATGAATGGGCTCGGCATCAGCTTCGTATACCAGTAGATAAACCCAACCCCTCCACCCAGCCCGAAAAGCATTTCCTCGGATAAAGAAAGCCCATGGTAATCCAGCATCCTCTTCAAAGCACTGGTCTCACAGTGCTTACCCACAAACGGTTTTAACCCTTCAATGATTAATCTCTCTGCCACGGCTATCTCCCCCCCCCCCAACCCAGTCCCCCTTCAATACTGCTCAGGATTTCCTTCTCCCTGGCCTTCATCTGGTACTCCAGCTCAGGCTTATCATGCTCATACCCCAGGAGGTGAAGCACACCATGAATAATGAGAATGGCTATTTCCTTTTTTATAGAATGCTGATGCTCCTCAGCTTGTATAACCGCTTGAGGGTAGGAAATAATCACCTCACCAAGGTGTAACACCCCATCAGGAGGTTGAACAAAAGGAGAAGAGTCCTCAGATTCCCCGGTAGTTAATGGCTCAGGAAGCATAGAAAAAGCTAGCACATCAGTGGGCTCATCCTTTCCTAGGTAGCTTCGGTTTAGCTGCTGCACCCTTCCCTGGTTGGTAATAACCAGACCAAGCTCCACCTTTGAGCCAGCATCCTGGGCAACGAGGGCTTGCTCAGCTACGCTCTGTAGCCAGCTCACCTCAAGGTATCCCCCATAGTCTTCCTCAATTAAAACATTAATCTCCATCTGTGCTAATCATCATAGCACAGCCTGGGAAAAGCCCCCAAATGAGTTATTTACTAACCTCACCCCCTATATCCCCCTCTCCTTCAAAAGAGAGGGGGACTTGGTTATGTAAGAGAGGCTTCGCCTCTCTTTGACTCTCCTTACCAAGGAGAAAAAGCCACGAGGAGTTTAAGAGAAGTGCTAGCCCCTCGCTTTTATCCTCGCCTTCCCTTTGAAGGGGATTAGGTTTGAGCAAAATAAAGGGTTGTGATATAGTAAAATTAATAGCTCTATCAGGGCTAGGGAGGGATCGCATAGTGGTCTAGTGCGGGCGCCTGCTAAGCGCTTACCCTGGGAAACCGGGGTCGTGGGTTCAAATCCCACTCCCTCCGCCAGAAAATGTACCTTGACAGGAGAAAAGTTATGGTGACTACTACCACGATAAAACTTGATAACCTGCTTCTTAATACTGAGAATTTCAGGTATGAAACAGTAAATGACCAGAAGGAAGCCATCGACAAGGTGTTGGAGGAGCAGGGTAAAAAGCTAGTGAATCTGGCTCAACATATACTGAAGCATGGTCCAAACCCTAACAAAAAGGTGCAGGTTTTCCCATCAGGTCATGAAGAGTCAAAATACATCATACTCGACGGCAATAGGAGGGTAGTCGCTCTTAAATTCCTGAAGGCCCCCGACTTAATTGACGACCTTTCAATCAAAAAGAGATTCCAAGCTCTTAGAGACAATAATGCTGATAAATTGATTGACGAACTAGAGTGCATTGTCTATGACAGGCCAGAGGAAGACTACGAATGGATTAAGTTGGAGCATGCCGGACAGAGAGACGGGATTGGTACAGTAGATTGGAACGCTCAACAGGTTGATAGGTTTGAAGAAAAGGTAGAGGGTGAATCATCTATTGCTTTGCAAGCGATAAATTTCCTGAAAAAGTCAGCTACTATTCCAGCGGAGATAAAGTCAAAACTCCCTAATTTACGCATTACAAATCTAGACAGGTTACTCTCAGATCCAGACGTAAGGTCGTTTTTGGGTATCGAAATCGATAATGGGATTCTGCGGTCGGAAATTGATGAAGAGGAGACCGGAAGGGGTTTAACCCAACTCGCCAAGGACTTACTGGATCCCACTTTCAGTGTGAGGGGGATTTACACAAAAGATGATAGGAGAGCCTATCTAGAGAACTTTCCTAAAGAAAGTCAGCCAGACCTTAGTAAAAAATCCGACAAACCTTGGCTGTTGACAGATGCTAAGCTAGCGCCGCCATCAAAGAAACCTACACCCAGTCCTAAGGAAAGAAAACACCTTATTCCTAAGCCTTGCATTCTAAAAATCAATAACCCGAAAGTTGAAGCGATTTATCATGAGTTGCAGCAACTTGACGTGACTAAATTTAAAAATGCAGTGGCAGTGACTCTCAGGGTATTTATTGAGCTCAGCCTTGACTGCTACATTGAGGCCAACGGGTTAGACAAAAACCCAGCTTCTGGAAAAGGTTTCAAACGACTAAAAGAAAAGGTTTCTGATGTTACAAACCACTTAATAAATATAAAGGCAGCAGATAAGAACATCTGCAAAGGGATTAGTACAGCGGTTAGTAATAAGAATGATCTCTTAGGGATTGACACATGGCACGCTTATGTTCACAATCCACATTATTCCCCTACCCCACAGAACTTGCTTATTACCTGGAATAACATTCAGAAGTTTGTAGAAATCCTATGGAGTAACGTTCAATAGGATGAATTATTACTCACCTCTCCGATATCCTGGGGGTAAGGGAAAGCTGTCAGGCTATTTCAAACAAATCTACGAAGCGAATTCGCTTTGCGGTGGAGTTTATGTTGAACCATATGCCGGAGGGGCTTCCGTAGCACTGTCATTATTGATTGATGGATATGCATCCAAAGTGATTATTAATGACATTGATTTGGCAATCTATGCTTTCTGGTACTCTGTCATTAACAGAACCGAAGGCTTGTGTCGCCTGATTAGAGATACACCCGTGGATGTGAAAATTTGGGAACTCCAACGAAATATCCAAAAAGAACAAGATAAACATGACCTTTTAGAACTGGGATTTTCAACCTTCTTTCTGAATAGGAGTAATCGATCCGGTATCTTGGACGCAGGCATTATTGGAGGCAAGTTCCAATCAGGAAGGTGGAAAATCGATGAGCGATTCAACAAAAATGAGCTAATTAGCCGAATTCAACGTATATATCAATACAGAGATAAGATTAAACTACATAATCTTGACGCAATGAGGCTTATTGAACAAATTATTGATGAATTGCCAGAGGACACGTTTGTATATTTCGACCCACCCTACTACATGAAAGGCAAAGCCCTCTATCTGAACTTCTATAGGAAAGATGACCACACCTCAGTTGCGAATAGAATAAGCAAAATCAGTCCTCAAAAGTGGGTCGTTACATATGACCACATCGGTTTTATAGAAGAACTTTATAGTCAATACAGACAGATAAAATATACGTTGAATTATAGCGCATTGAAGGCATCTAAGGGCGAAGAGCTAATGATATTCTCCGATAACCTCAAAATACCCGATGTTACCCCGCTTAGTAGTAAAAATTAGCCTCTTTATTCTCCAGTATTGGAGTGAAGTACAGGACAGAAGATTATGCCTCAATACCGCATCTGGACAATAGGTTGCCAAATGAATAAGGCTGAATCAGAGCGACTGGGTAGCTACCTGGAGCAACTAGGCTATCGGGCGACAGCTACTGCTGAGGAGGCTGACTTAGTTGTGCTTAATAGTTGCGTGGTGCGCCAGAGTGCCGAGAACCGGGTCATTAATAAGCTCAATGCCCTTAAATCACTAAAAAGGTCACGCCCAGGCTTAACGCTAGCTGTTACTGGTTGTCTGGTAAACTCTGAGGTTGACCAACTTAAAAAGAATTTCCCCTATGTTGACTACTTTTTTAAACCCGGCGACTACCCTGAGTGGTTAGAAAAAGCCGAATTAGGGCAGGTATTACCCCAGCATCCTGCACCCAGCACCTTTGTTCCTATCATTCAAGGCTGTAATAACTTCTGCTCCTATTGCATTGTCCCCTACCGCCGCGGACGAGAAAGGAGCCGCCCGGTTGAAGAAGTAACCGACGAGGTTAAGGAGCTAGTGCATCACGGGGTAAAAGAGGTTACCTTGCTGGGACAAAATGTGGATTCATACGGGCATGACCTGCCTAACAAGCCAGACCTGGCCGACTTGCTCACTGAGTTAAATACTATAGACAAATTAGCTCGCATACGCTTCCTGACTAATCACCCTAAGGACATGAGCACTAACCTCATTGAGGCGATAGCCTATCTAGATAAGGTCTGTGAGCTAATTTGTCTCCCTGTTCAGTCAGGCGATAATGATATTCTAAAGGCAATGAGGCGGGGCTACACCGTAGACCAATACCGCCAGCTCATCACACAAATACGCAGTAAGATACCAGGGGTAGCCCTAAGCACCGATGTCATTGTCGGCTTCCCCTCGGAAAGCCCTGGTCAGTTCCAGCAAACGGTCAACTTGCTCTCTGAGCTAAGATTTGATACAGTTCATATAGCCGCCTACTCACCAAGACCGGAAACTATTGCCTCCAGACAATTTGAGGATAATATCTCACCCGCTGAGAAAAGGGAGCGACTACATATAATTGAGCAACTCCAGGAGAGCATCGCTACTGAAATTAATGCCCACCTATTAGACAAGACGGTTGAAGTTTTAGTAGAAGGGGAAAAAGGGGGTAAGTGGCAAGGTCGGACCCGAAGTGGTAAACTGGTATTCTTCAATAACAACAAGGATTGCCTAGGGCAACTAATGAAAATCAGGATTGAAAAGACAAGTCCCTGGTCACTCCAGGGTAAGATTGAATCTAATAATACCAACTAAAATAAGGAGGAAAGGTGAAAAAGAATAAAATATTAAATTTGGGGTTAATAGGGGGATTGCTCACCAGTGTAGCATTTATAGGTGGCTGTGTCCCGGCAGGGGAGGGAGAAGAGGGTGGATTCGGCTGGGAGATGATTATCTTCCTGGTATTGATTTTTGGGCTAATGTATTTCGTCATGATTAGACCACAACGCAAGAGACAGAAGGAACACCAACAACTGATTGAAGAACTAAAAAGGGGAGATAGGGTGATTACTGCTGGTGGCATCTACGGAGCGATTGAAAGCATCAGCGATGACAGTATAGTTATAAAAGTAGAGTCAGGGGCAACAATGAGGGTAGCTAAGGGTAGTGTCACCCTCAAACGAGAGAGATAGAGGTTGTTTATTATAGACCTCACTCCCTTGTCCCCCCTTCCTAAAAGGAGGGGGGTCCCCCTTTTAAAGGGATGAAGCCCCTTCAATCATAAACTACTAAAGTTTGATAGTGGTAGAAATGAGCGAGTTGAAACGACTCAAGGAAAAGATAGCCCAACTAAAAAGGGAGCTAAGGGCGGTTATTGTCGCCCATAATTACCAGCGGCCTGAGGTTCAGGATATAGCCGACTTTGTTGGCGACTCCTTGGAACTAGCTCACCAGTGCACTCAGGTAGATGCCCAGACAATTGTTTTCTGTGGCGTCCGTTTTATGGCTGAAACCGCTGCCATCTTCAATCCTGACAGCACTGTTCTGCTGTCAGAAGGCAGTGCTGGCTGCCCATTGGCAGATATGATTAATATTGATGAGCTGAGAGAGTGGAAGCAGAGATACCCCCAGGCATCGGTCGTCTGTTACATCAATTCATCAGCCGAAATCAAAGCTGAAAGTGATATCTGCTGCACCTCGGCTAATAGTGCTAAAGTGGTGAAATCAGTATTAAGTAATGACATACTCTTTGTACCTGACCAAAACCTAGGACACTATACTTCCACCCAGACTAAAAAGAATGTAATCCTTTATCCCGGCTTCTGCTATGTTCACCACCGGCTTAAGCCAGAACAGGTAAAGCTAGCAAAAAAACTACACCCTGATGCCCAAGTATTAGTCCATCCTGAATGCCGACCCGAGGTAATTAACTTAGCTGAGGCTGCCCTTAGCACCTCACAGATGCTCCGTTATGTGAAGGCAAGCTCACACCAAAGCTTCATTATTGGCACTGAGGAAGGACTGCTTCACCACCTACGCCTGGAGAATCCAGACAAGTCCTTCTACCTAATCTCAAACAGCCAAATCTGCACCAATATGAAGAAAACAACCCTGGAAACAATAGCTCAGACGATGGAATTACGGCAGAATATAGTAAATGTGCCCGAAGAGATAAGACTAAAGGTAAAACAGGCAGTTGACCGAATGCTGGCGATTAGTTAGGATTTGTTTATCAACCTCACCCCCTTTGTCCCCCTCTCCTTTGGCCGAGGTGTACGAAAGGTAAAACCTTTGTGAACACTTTTGCTCTTAGTCGGCTATAGTAATGGCTCTAACTTGCCAGCTGAGCCTGATGAGACAGGCTTCCTTAACTCAGCCAATGGACCACGACTGGGGCCAAATCTACCTGTATATTACTGGCAAGACCTATACCCGATGGAAAAGGAACGAGATACCAGACGATATCCGGGTAGAATCTCTTAATGATGACCAGATGAGAGACCTCAATCGGCTCAAGGCGTGGCTCTATCACAAGAGAACTACAGTGAGGTTAGAGAGAGAACGAGCTGACAGGCGACAGAAGAAAGATGAAGAGGCAGCCAGGAGAAAGGCAGAGCAGCCAGCACTGTCTGACTTCTAGTATATTACTAGCGGTATATGACCAAAGGGTCGGGGGTTCAAAATCCTCCGACCTTTTTTTTTGCGCCTAAACCCCTGAGGCTACCACCCACACCAACCAAACCCCATTAACCACTCGCGAAAAGTGCCTAGATTTTGACTACAGAGCGTCTGTTATTGGAAATAGAGGCTCTTGCTAAGAGAACCAGCTCGGAGCCCTTTTTTCGTGCCGCGACTGCACAATCTAAGCTTTTGTTACTTGTCACATATAATGGACTTTCGTCTAATACAGAAAGATGTGAGGACAAAATCAAACTTTCTATTATTACCTAGTAACAGGGAGCATACCCTTGATCAAGCGGGAGTGAGAACGCAGCAGGAGGTGTTTAGCAGTCTACCTGTGGTTCCTTGATACCATAAGCGCACTGGTGGGTCATCAGCTCGTTATAGCTATATCGGATAGGGTGGTTACTATGACCATTTCGTGAGGAGTCCAGCACTGCCTCTTTATTGAGTATCAACTTTCCGTCTCTTCCATCTCTGAGCCAATGCCTTTGGAGGCAGTATTTGATAAACTTATCCAGCCGCTTTCTAAAGGCTGGATGGTCTGTGAAAACATCATCAACGCTGAGCCCAAGGCTACAGAGTTTCTGCGCCTGAGATAGAACGTCTTTAGTAAGTAGCTCCTTTGTTATCACTTTAGAGTTATCCTGTGCCACTCGTAGCAAACAACGGCTTCCCAACTGCCCCATGTTGACAACTCCAAGTCTTGTTATCGCTATTTGCACAAGCCTTTCAAATTTATTCTTGGTGAGTCCCTTCAGGTTTGTGATTTCAGGTCCTATTGTAACGTGGATTCTCATTCGTCCCACAGTCATAAAATCATAAGCAATGTTGACAGGTAGAATCCTCACATCAGTTTGTGCCATACGGACGAGCCGATATAGCCCGCTTTTCATAGGTCCGAATCGACCGTCAGGGGAGTGTTCATCCTCAGGTGTGAAGAAAAGTATGCTGCCTTCATCCAATATGTTCGAGAAGCGACTGAGTTGACTATCTATCTTGCCCAGCAGGAAAGGTCTTATTCTTTCTAACACATCACTTTTCAGCATACTCAAATCGCCCTCCTGGATATGGAGGTCGCGGTAGTCGTAGCTTAGGAAGTCCTTGAGGCGAGTGTTATTCAGATTTGACTCTAGGGAAGGTGGTAAGAGGTTGGTAAATTCTGTTATCCATTTCGTTTGCAGGACGTCTTTCAATGCCACGTTCCCTTCGCATCTATATACATCTCTGAGTATGCGGCCGACTTTGCTATGGGTTAGGCGACCTATAGGCTGAGCCCGAAATGCAGCCATTACAGCTGATAAGTTGATAGCATGTATGGGGCGCGTCAAAAAGCGAGGTAGCTGGAAATGTTCAGACAGAAATCCTTTATCAAAAACATCATCCCTGGCAGCAAACCACATTCTAAAGCGGGGACGAAAAATGGTTTTGCTGAGATGGAGCGTAGAGGGAATGATGATTTCGTCCAGGTCTCTCTTGTGGCTAATGGCAATTATCGTTGAGGGTGAGACAGTGAAATTGTGTAATCCCCGAACCTGGATGTGAAAAAGTGCTCTCGTGCCAATGTAGAAAAAAACAGCCAGCACGTTAGTGAACAAAGTTCCTGTTGTGCTCCGGGCTAGGCTCCATATTCTATCAAATGACATAAATGAAGCAACCGTTTGAAGATTCATAACTTGTACGATGGTGTATATAGTAATGCGAGGCTGACACCCTTGTCAAACGCTCGCTGAGCTATCGGTTTAGTCCTAGCAATCTTGGGGAACCGCGACAC
>SDBU01005339.1_pt1 | contig 15411 bp, 11 predicted proteins | sample 2277071 | NCBI WGS metagenome assembly SDBU01 (sample SAMN10397929, study PRJNA504765) | marine sediment metagenome | isolation source: marine sediment core GS08_GC12, 126 cmbsf | place: Arctic Ocean: Gakkel Ridge, Loki's castle | collected 2008
TTATAAGATTTTTACAATAATATAGTAATTTGGTTATAGGGTAATGCACAGTACAAGAACATGACACACGGATTATGGGGCTGCCGAAACAGGTAACCCCTTTTTGCTGCCCCGAACTCAGCTCCACCGGTGGAGAGTGCCACAAAGATCACTTCATAGCTGTGCAGTCCCTATCTCTACTATTGAGAAACTGGTTAATAAAAAGCTTTGGAATGACCACAAGGTGCAAGCAGCACGAGTACTTACCCCATGCTCCCCGATGCCCGACCGGTGCCCCAGGGCACCGGTACCCCATCCGGGGCATAAACTACAGGGATTAGGTATTCAATTTCGAAGATCCCCATGTTCACTTATGATGTTGGCCAACATCAATTATAACCATGTGACAACTAAGCAGGCGTGTTTTTTGTCGTGGAAAAGTATCTATCGTTTGGTCCTAATCAAATAAGCCTGTTCTGTTTTGTCGGTATACTTATTCAGACGTATTGTTTCACGAACTCTATCGAGAAGTTTTTTCGGTTTTGGGTTCATAGTTATTGATATAATCATTTATCGTATGTTTTAAGGGATAAGCTCGAATAAATTACGTTATACCCAGGTTTGATTTTGATAATGTACCCTAGGATGACTATATCCGCAGCATGTCTCAAAATTGATTCGGATAATACGCTTATGGTTGTAATAGAGCATTAAGTTGTTTGCTTATCAACCAGTTAGCCGTCATGGCCAGAAAGGTAATATTTATGGAAACTACTGAAACCCGTCATAGCGTCATGATCGAGGCCGTCTGGGTCAAGGCCGGGGTTGGCCGCGAGGTTGCCCTGATACTTGGTGGCAGCCTCCTCATCGCGCTTTCAGCTCAGCTTCAATTCATTCTGCCGTTCTCCCCCGTGCCGATTACGGGCCAAACCTTCACTGTTTTGCTCCTAGGAGCCCTCTATGGTAGCAAGCGAGGCCCGGCGACCGTCATTACCTATCTCGCGCTAGGTGTCATGGGTTTGCCAGTCTTCGCCGGGGGAGCCTTCGGCGTCGCCAGGCTCGTCGGCCCGACGGCTGGGTATCTGGTGGGTTTTCTCGCCGCGGCTTTCGTTGTCGGGCTACTCAGCGAGAGAGGCTGGGACCGCAAACCCTGGACCACTGCTGCCAGCATGATCATCGGGAACGGCATCATCTACATGACCGGCGTTCTCTGGCTATCGAGGTTCGTGGGTTGGCAGGCGGTTCTAAGCACTGGCTTCCTCCCGTTCCTTGCTGGTGATGCCCTCAAGATCGCGCTCGCTACGATCCTGCTGCCAGCAGGCTGGAAGCTCATTGGCCGTTCTGGTCAGAAGTAAACCTTGCCGTCTAACCACTTGCTGGAACGGACGCCGCGCGCAGCGCGAAAGTAAAATGAGGGGGTTGTTCAGCGCCGCTCAGCTCAAAACCGTTGGGTTGCATTTCGTATAACTATCATTAGAAAAATGAAGGATTTAAATATGGAATCATTTCATGAATATATAAATGAATATAGAAAACAACTAGAGAAGGGTGCAATTCAAGAGGCATATAAAGGATTGATGGAATATATCATGTCTTTGAGAACGCATCTTAAAAACAAATATCCTGATTATTTCGTATCGGGTAGTATTTATCATGGATATATGGATATGACATATTTTTCCTTCTTTCCAAAATCATTAAAGGATCGAAAATTAAAAATTGCGATAGTTTTTATTCATGATCCATTTAGATTTGAAGTCTGGTTAGCAGGAAATAATAAACGGGTTCAATCAAAATACTGGAAATTGTTTAAGGAAAGTGATTGGAATAAATACCACATTGTATCAACTACGAAAGGCGTTGATTCAATTGTAGAGTACATCTTAGTTGACAATCCGGATTTTAGTGATTTAGATACTTTAACGAAACAAATAGAGAGAGCGACCTTGAAATTTATTAAGGATGTTGAGGGTTTCTTATCTGAGCACTAAGACTGCTATGATGTTAAACTCCTCGCACCGAAAAGATTGCACTTTCACTACTGGAATTTGATGAATTTGGATATAAAAATAAAAATATTGGCTCGGATTGCCCATAACCAAAGCTGCAAACTAACAAAGCGTGCGGTGGACGGGGCTAATGCGCCCCGCCAGTAACGCAAACTGTTAGCAATTGAGAGGCACCAAACTAAACATAATTACTAACGAGTTCACATAATTCGAAAAGGGCCAATTTAACGGCTCTTGTATACTTAAATCCAAACCTGCTGCAGTGTTCTTAATGGACATAATCTAACCTGGCCTGACACACGGATTATGGGGCTGCCGTAACTGGCAGCCTCTTTTCTTTTATATTCACATTGTCTCAAATGTAAAACGTATACACCCAATTCCTGCTCACTACCCCAAGAGGACACCGGTACCCATTAGGGTAGGATTTGCTATTCAATTTCGAAGATCTCCCATGTTCACTTTTGATGTCCGCCAACATCATTTATCACCACATATCCACCGCATGGGCTAGAAATGAAGTGGAAATTCTTTCAGAAAGAGCCAAATCCTGATTGAAATTAAAATAGAGACGCAGTATACTGATATTGGTATCCATCATCAGCTAGTGTCGTTCCTAAACAGAAAGGATCCATAAATGGTCGCAAAAACCCCTACCGCACAACCAGGGCGCAGCTCGGAGAAGAAGCTGGGGCCGAGTTATCAGTTCCAATGGCAGAACCCGCACTTGCTCAAGAGCATCTATCCCGCCCGGGAGAGAAAGCTGCTGGAGTTCCTGCTCGTCTTCGACGAGATCGATACGGTCAAAGAATACAATCAGAAAAACCTGGATGCAGTCGTCCAGGAATATAAGCGCCTCCCGGCTAAACTGCCGAATGCAATCGAAGGGGAACCTGCTGACGAAACGGGCAAGAAGTTGAAACTCGGCCAGTGGCATATCGACAAATTCAAAAAGGCAATGGAAAAGGGGGTCAACACGGGAGAGGTGTTGAACAGAAGTGATGCCAGAATTGTCAAACAGGCCGTGATGTTCTTTAAAATGGTGCAGAAGTTCAACAAATACAAAGTTTTGGATCAGAGAGGCTTGCTTGAATTGGTGGTGGAAAAATTTCACCAGGAACCCAACCGATACCCCGAATGGCTGGTTTACATGGTGATCCACTTCTCCGGGATGCGCTACAAGAGCGCCCACGCCAGCTACTACGATCCCAAAAACCTGGTCAAAGTTTTGCGCCCTGAGATTAAAAACCTTTCCGACGATCAGGCCCTGGTAGAGCTTGTGAAATTAAAAGACGAGCTTGAGAAAGCTGGCAGCCCCATCCCAGACTGGGCCTGGCAAGAGATCGTCAGGCTAACCCCGCTGCGGCTAAAATACGCTCAGGAGGATTGGGAAACTTTTAAGAAGGATCTGGTCTCCGCCGAGGACCATCGCTGGAACCAGATCCTGAGGGATTGGGAGGTAGATATCACCCAATGGAGAAAAAAGCACTGGGAAACATATTCCTTGATCGTGACCAGGGCGGTGTGTAATGAGATCGGCGAACACATCCAACACTTGCGGGGACTTCACACTTCAGCGGGTGTATCGAGGAAAACGGACTGGTACAACAAGCAAAAAACACCCGGGGCGTACTTCATGCACCAGGACAGTGAGACTGATTTCCAACCGGGGGCAGCCATCTTCTGGATGGGGTGGTATCTGCCTCCACCCGGTGACCATGAAGTCGTCCGGAAGTTATCGAACATCGATCTTACAGGACACATTTCCCCAGGGAAAGTGAAACATGGCACGCCCAAATTTAGAGAAGAGTGGACGACCTGGGATTCCAACAATATGTTTATCCGCACGCGGAAATTGAAACCTACTCAGGCGGACAAAACCCAAAAAAGAAACCTGAAAAAGGGCATAACCCTCAACAAACAAAAATAAAAAAACTGCAAAACAAATTAGGTAAGGTGAAAGATAAGGAGGTTGGAGAGAGAAAGCAGATTGAAAGGGAGATAAGAAACCATACACGATCGATCGAGAGGGATGAGAGGCAGATAGATCAGATCGATAAGAAATCCCTTCCTACCAGGCAGTACCTTCACTGGCCTCACGAGGCCATCGTGGTGAATGTGGAAGAACTCATCACCGGGCGCAGGGTGATCACCTTCGAAACCTATGACGGCACGATGGGGATCAATGAAAGACGGAACATGATGCTGGGCGGGAGAAACCAGGACGTATTTATCGGTTACCACCCGCCCAAAGAGTTGAGCGCCGAGATGGATCAGAAGCTCGTCGAAATGATCCGCTGGGACAAAATTCTGCAAAACCCGGATTACCCCACCCGGCTCAGGCCCAGCTCGGATGCAGGCGAGGGGGATTTGGATTCCGAAGGTGAAGCCGCTGACCGAGTTCCGATCATGGTTACAGCCAAGAACGGCATCAATTTGAAAGATAACCGGGTGCTGGGGCGAGGGATGATATTCCAGGGTGTCGCCCGAGAAACCAAGGGCCTCAAAACCTACCGTGTGAGCGTGTGCGAAAGCGAACCCAATGCGGTAGGGCTGGTCTTGAAAGATGAGCAGGCCACCCCCCTGGAAAGATGTTTTTGGGTCGAAGTGAACCAGGCCACGGATTGCAAGACGATCAAGGACAGCAACCGAAAAGGCTTTCCGAGGTTCGGCCGTTTCAAACCGAAGACAGATTTGGCTGCCGGGCAGCGCTTGCTGGTTTCCGCCAACCATCAGGTCAACAAAAGCGACCTGAATGGGCGCATCCAGGGCACCGGGAAGACGTTTTGGTATCTCATCCTGCACCCACCAGATGATCCGCAGGCGGCGGGATTGTACGTCGACGCCAGAAATATCGTCCCGGTATCCAGACCGGCACCTTGGGCTGAAATCCAGGCGCAGATAAAGGCCGGAAAAATGCCCGGTGAAGTGGAAGAAGCCGAGGAAAAACTGGCTGCCCTCGAAGCAGTGCTGATGGTCACCAACCCAGCCGGGATCGACCTGGGGGAGGGGAAGGTGATCGCACGCGGAGCGAAGCTTCTTGCCAGGGAGCGCGTAAAGACCGGGCTGATATCCTACCGGGTGACCGCCTGCGACAGCGAACCCGGGGCAGTTGGGCAGGTGGTTAAAGGTGAAGATGTCAGCCAATTGAAATCGGGTTTTTGGGTCGAACTGGTCAAAGGAGAAAGGGCCAAGAAAATCAGCGGCGAAAACCGTAAAGGCTTCCCCACCTTTGCTGGAGTACTGCCCAAGGTCGTCCTTGAACCTGGGCAGGGCATCGTGGTCTCCTCTACCCACCAGGTAAACAAAACCGACCTGGGTGGGCGAGTCCAGGGCGACGGCAGACAATTCTGGTACCTGATCCTCGAACACCCGGATAAACCGGAGGCTGCGGGGTTATATATCCCGGTCGAGAGTGTCAGGCTGCTCAGCACCCCTGAAGACTGGGTGGAGATCCAGAGCGGTCAATTTCCAGGCGCTGAAGAGGATGATGATTCGGTAAGCGGAACGATAAATCTGCCTGAGGAACCCGTGATGGTGATCAGCGAAGCGGGCATCAAACTGAGCAAAGACACGCTCATACCGCGCGGCACGGTCTTACACGCCAACCTGCGGGAGGTGAACGATGAGATTTCCTACCGCCTCACCCGCTCCGAAGCCTACCCCGGTGCAGTTGGCAAAGTGCTGAGCGAAAGACAAGCCAGCCTTTTAGACAAGTGCTTTTGGGTCAAAACCAAGACCATCACAGGCTGCCGGACGATCAGCGGCTGGAACAAGAAAGGCTTCCCGATCTTCAACCAGAAAAAGCAACCGGTTATCAAGCTACCTATGGGTAAACCCTTCCTGGTCTCGGCGAGCCACGAATTCAACGACTCGGATGTGGGCGGGGTGATCAAAGGCAACGGGAATACCTTCTGCTACCTGATCCTGGAACATCCCGAGAAACCAGAAGCAGCCGGACTGTACGTGCTGGCAGAAGCTGTATTACAGCAAACGAAGCCGGAAGAATGGGAGGATATTCATAAGAAAGTTTCAGACGTGGTCAGCACTAACAGAGCGATGGTATCGCCAGTCTAAGGATTGAGCTAGAAGATCAGGAGAATATCGCTACTTCGGACGAAAATAGGAAATTCATTCACATTAGAGTGAGATTACACCGCAACTCGGCAGGCTTGGGGGCGCGCTTCAGCCAGGATCATTCTTCACCTCTGGAGAACGAGCCAGACTTAACCTGCAATTCAGACATGCACCCGGCTGAGGTCCGTAAGATACCACTTCCCAATCTCTGATGCGCTCTTCGATGAACCAGATGCAGTTATCCGCACGCGCTTACCATCGCCTGCTGAAATTATCCCGCACGATCGCAGACCTGGCGGGGGAAAGCAAACTTGCCTCCCAATATCTGGCTGAGGCGCTGCAGTATAGAACAAAGCTGGATATGTACTAAATTCTTTGCACGAACTCCACTTATTAAGGGGAAATTTGGAAGTTATATGAATTCAGCTTTAGATCTCTTGGTTTATCCGTCTGGGGGACAAGTCTCACCATCATAGAACTCACAACGGTCAAGAATGCGGCCTTTGAGCATGGTTCTCACCTCCTTTCGTGGAATAAAAAAAGCCCACCTTCGAAGAGACGGGCTTGATAGAGCCGTTCGGACGACTGCGAGAGGCAGGTGGCACGAGTACCCACACCATGCTCCCCGATGCCTGACCGCTACCCCCATGGCACCAGTACCCCTAAGGTAGGATTGGCTATTCATTTGTAAAGACCCCCCCTGTTCACTTTTGACGCAGGCCAACATCATTCATAACCATGTGTCCACCGGACAGGGGAGGTTTTTTTGTCGTAAAGTTGGAGGTTTTACTTTTATTGAGAAACACACTGATCACACTACTATCAAGCGAAGAGAATACTATCATTATGAATAAGAAGGAAATGTACTATATTCTAATTTTGGTGAAATACTTCAAATTTTGGCGTTGATAAGACCCCCAAAACGGATTTTCTCCAAATCAGGTGTGATATTTGAATGTATAATGTGTTTAGTGGAGATATTGCATTAAGAGATCTGGTTATCAACCCGTTAAGTGGCAGCAGAACGACTTTAGTTATGGGAAGGGTCGCGGTCATGAAGTTTGAGGTAAACGGAAAGGCACCAACGGTGAATCCATCGGCTATCGTGGCGCCAACTGCAGTACTCAGCGGCGACGTTAACGTTGGAGCGGATGCGCACATCTCGTTTGGCGCAGTGGTTCTGGGCGAGGAAGCTCCGGTCACGATCGGTGCAGGATCTATCATTCGCGAGAACGTGGTGATCCGTAGCTCATCAAAGTGTCCCGTCCACATCGGCGACTCGGTCCTTGTAGGAGCACACTCAGCTCTCTATGGCTGCACCGTGCAAGACAACGTGTTCCTCGCTACTGGAGTTACGGTGTTCCACGGAGCCTGCATCGAGGGCGGTGCAGAGGTTCGGATCAACGGTGTTGTTCACGTGAATACAAGGTTGGCCTCAGGAGCGACCGTACCGATCGGCTGGGTAGCAGTTGGTGATCCAGCAACCGTCTTTCCTCCAGACGAGCACGACCAGATCTGGCGGATCCAGCGGGAGCTGGATTTCCCAGGCACAGTCTACGGGGTAAAGCGGGGACCTGACGGCAATGTCGATATGAGCGAGGTGACAAAACTGGGCGTGGATCGTGCCAACAGAGGTTGGCGCATGATCGAGTGACTTTGCTGCCACCTAACAGGCGCATGAAGCTGGCAGGCGCCGTTGGATTAATAGAGCTTGGGCGCATGAGGGTATCGAGGTTAACTGAGTTCTCATTGCTGCTGGTGAGGAGTCGCCTGCAGCTTATGCGCCGAGCCGTTAGCCAGCCGAGCACAATGCTGTACAGTTGAATGGAACTTATCCGATGATTTAAGCGTCCCTAGGTGGTATCTTATCTTCAATCCGGAGGAACAAAATGCAAACGCAAAGATTAGCCGTTCGAGTAGTACTTGTGGCGACTGCCATCATCGCCACCTCGTGCGCTGCAAAGCTAGATGCCGGGGAAACCGCCAGCGAGCCGGTCGTTAGCTATGACGGCTTGTTGACCGCTCTCCGTGAAAATGGGTCCACAGTGGATTCCGTGAGCCCTATTTAGCAGCCATTCTTTGTTCCTGAGGGCCAGGTGATAAGTGTTGATGGCCATGAAGTCCAGGTTTTCGAGTTCTCTAACGAAGAAGATGCGCTGTCCGCGGCTGAATCCATCTCTCCGGATGGTAGCTCTGTTGGCACAACGATGATTTCGTGGGTCGAAGCCCCTCACTTCTACAAGTCTGGAAAACTCATCGTTCTCTACGTTGGTGAAGAGGATGCTGTAGTTGATGCTCTGGAAGTCGTCCTCGGGCCGCAGTTTGCGGGCAGGTAGATTGGACCAACGAAGGCGCTTACTAGCAGTATTAATCGAGCAAGAACGGCTGGCTAACCATGCGCTGCAGCGGACGCAGCCTCAGCGTGAGATCAGGACGGAGTAGCTTTGCTGCACCGCTCAGCTCGCAGCCATTAGATTGCAATTGATAGCCTTCTAAATAGACATAATAACCATCGAGTTCATAAAAAAACCGTCAATTGGCCCTTGTTTTTCTACATCCAAACCTGCTACGGTGTTTTGAGTGGACATCATCTAACCTATCTTGACACAAAGATTATGGGACTGTCGTAGCTGGCAGCCCCTTTTTACTGGCTTGAACTCAGCTCCACTGGTGAGAGTGCCATAAAGGACATATCACAGCGATGTGGTCCTAACCCACACGTAGCGGAGAATCTGGTGAATAAAAAGCGTTGGAATGACCATAAGGTGTAAGTGGCACGGGTACCCACACCCCACTTCTTGATGCCGACCGGTACTCCCAGGGCACCGGCATCAAAGGATTGGCTATTCAATAGTAAAGACCCCCCATGTTCACTTTTGATGTCAGCTAACGTCATCTAACACCCTGTGACACTCGGATGGGGGATTTATACATTGAAAATGTCGCACAATTAACGCAGGCTGTTGCACTTATGAGTTGACTCCAAGTCAAATAACTTCGTTTTCTGAGTATAATAACCCAGAGAATTTTTTTATACAATGAGTATTTCGCTCAACAACTCGTTAGGTGCCGGAACAGAAAGAGTTTGGCGAAATCCAAATAGCACTCTCAAAGGAGGATATTCTTTTGCCGCGAACGACACCAACCCACCTTCATTCTTGTTAGGGTTGGATGGCCTGAATCGCGCACGAGTGTCTGCGGATTCTGTTGACCCACACAAGGTTATGTAAACCGCAGGCATTTTCCTTGTGTTCGACGTAGTAACGAATGGTTTGGTTCAGCCCAATCATAGACTTCGCGGATACTTTTGGAATGATACAAGAGCTCCCTGAAGGTGTGGTGACATTTCTTTTCACTGATGTAGAGGGCAGCACCCGCATGTTCGAACAGGTGCCCGATTTGATGTTGGAGGCGCTTCGCCAGCACGATAAGGCGATCGACGAGGCGGTTGCAGCCCATGGCGGCGTTCTTGTACGGCCGCGTGGCGAGGGTGACAGCAGATTCATCGTGTTCGCAAATGCCCATGATGCGGTCGCGGGCGCGGCGGCGATGCAGCGTCGGCTCGCAGCCGTCGAATGGGCCACTCCGGTGCCACTGCTGGTGAGGGCGTCGCTCCACACAGGCATCGCCGACCTTCGTAGTGGCGACTACTATGGCTCTGTAGTCAACCGCGCGGCCCGCCTCCGGGGAATCGCTCACGGCGGTCAAACGCTTATGTCCCGTTCGACCTGGGAGTTGGTCCAGGACGAGCTCCCGGACCGGGTGACAGTCAAAGATCTGGGTAAACATGGACTGAAAGATCTCACTCGACCTGAGTGGGTGCTCCAGGTGACCCCAGATGGGCTACCCGACAACTTTCCACCCCTTGCCTCACTCAACACTGTCCCCAACAATCTTCCTGAGCAGCTAACCGAGTTCGTCGGACGCCAATCAGAGCTGACCGATGCCAGACGCTTGATCGGCGAGACCCGTCTACTCACCATGCTCGCTCCGGGCGGCACCGGGAAGACCAGGTTGGCCATCCAGACGGCAGCCGAAGTCAGCACCGACTACCCCGATGGGGTGTTCTTCATCGGCTTCGCCGATATTAGCTCGAACGACGACATCATCCAAACAGTAACCGAATCCCTCGGGGTTGCCCTCTCTGGTGACGAAGATGTACAGACCCAGCTCCTGACTTACCTTGCTCCCAGGCGGCAGTTGTTGGTACTAGACAACCTCGAGCACTTAGACGGCGCAGCAGCCATCATTACCGAAATCCTCAAGGCTGCTCCACATGTCAAATTAGTGGCGACGAGTCGGAGCAAGCTCAACCTCACCGGCGAAACCGTACTCTCCCTTACCGGTCTCGACATAACCTGGGATCATCCTGACGAAGCAATGCAGGCCAGCGGCGCACAGCTATTCATCGAAGCCGCCAAGCGGTCGAATCCGGGCTTTATTCTCGAGACCGATAACCTCGACGCGCTGGCTGAGATCTTGCGTCTGGTCGGCGGGATGCCACTCGGCATTTTGCTCGCTGCAGCCTGGGTTGATATGTTGTCCATCGGGGAGATTGCGGCCGAGATCCGCAAGAGTGTTGACTTCCTGGAGACCGAGATGCGAGACGTCCCGGTTCGACAGCGAAGTATCCGGGCCGTGTTTGACTACTCTTGGGACCTGCTGAGCCCTCAGGAACGGGACACTTTCACGGCGCTCTCCGTGTTCCGTGGTGGGTTCAGCCGGGAGGCGGCCGAGACGGTTGCCGGTGCTTCGCTGCGCGGCCTCGCCAGTCTCGTCAGCAAGTCGCTGCTCACCGCCAACCCCGACACCGGACGCTACGAGGTGCATGAGCTGCTCCGTCAATACGCTGCCGCTGAGCTGGAGCGGGATCGCGATCGTCACCGACAAATTCGTGACTCCCATGCCGCCTTCTATGCGGATGTCATGGGGGAGGCTCCTTTCCTCATGTCCCACGGTCATCAAGCAGAGCTATTAGCCATCGTGGAGGGAGACATCGAGAACATCCGCTCGGCATGGCGTCACCAAATTGCTACCTTCAATGCTCGCGGAGCACGCAAGTTCGTCCTCGGGTTGTTAATGTTATATGAGTTCCGGGGCTGGTATTCGGCATCGATTGCCCTGTTCAACGAAGCCTTGGAGCGACTCCCGGAAGACCTAGACGATGACGACATCACCGTCTTGCGAGCACTCGCCTCAGCGGTGAAAGGCTGGTCGCTAGCGCTGCTGAGCCAACCAGAAGCCGCCGTGCTCGCTGCCGCCGAGTCCACCGAGTTGTTGGCTCGATCGTCGAGCCTGCCCGACTACTGGATCGCCGTTCAGTGCTTAGCGATTGCGCTCGTCTATCTCGGCTCCATTGAGGAGATGGCTGCGCAGCTCGACAAGGCGATCGCGCATCATGACTTACTCGATGAGCGGTTCTGGGTTGCATCGCTCAAGGACTGGCGCGCGTTCGCCGCAGTCGTCGCCGCCGACTTCGACGGAGCTGCCAGGTTTGTCGATCAGGCCACCAAACAGCTCAGGTCGGTCGATGAGTACTGGGTTACGGTTTGGAACCTATGGGTGCGCGCCATGATCGCCACCCATGAAAATCGTCCAGACGACGCCATCGATCTCTACGCCGAGCAGGTTGCGCGCTGCCGCGAGGTTTCCTACGTGCGGGGGACCATGGTTTCGCTGGAGGGACTAGGAGAGGCTAATGTGGCTGCCGGTAGGCTCGAGGCCGCCGAAACAGCCTTCATTGAGGGCATGGCTGCCGCTGAGCGGATGGGCATGGTTCGAGATATGCTAGGCATGATGACAAAGGTTGCCAAGGTCCGGGCACAGCGAGGCCTACCCTTCGAAGCCGTCGAGCTGCTGGCGACTGTGCTTGCCGAGCCCACCAGTGTTCATCGGCCTTTCACAAACATCACTCCGATCAGCGAAGCTACATCGGCCGCACTCTCTGACCTGGAAGAGGAGCTCGACCCCGAAGCGTATGCAAGTGCCTATGCAAGAGGGGCTGAGCGGCACTACGACGCGGTGGCCAAGCAGCTGCTCGCCAATGTAGCATATGAAGACCGCGACTAGTCGGACCGCTAGCACTGCTAGCCAGAAGGTTTCTCGCCTCACTGCAACCCAAACTTCAATAACGATTGAGAGTGATCCCTAGAGTAAATACCTCACCCGAATAGGTTCTGGACAGGTTCAGACACTTTTGCTTGGTTACCTCTCAAATTAGAGGTTTTTCTTTTCACGGGGTATGATGAACTTCAACCTCCCCCTCCCCTTTAATTTTGTGATAGCATGATACGGTTGTTTACACCCCGCTCCCCGATGCCCGACCGGTACTCCTGGGATACCAGTACCCATAGGTCACCGGCATCAAAGGATTAGCTATTCAATTTCGAAGATCCCCATATTCACTTTTGATGTCGACCAACATCATTTATAATCGTGTGTCTACCGGACGGGGGTGATTTGATCGTCTTGAAGTTGGAGGTCTTACTTTTATTGAGAAACACCCTTATCACACAACTATCTAGCGAACAGAGCGCGTTTGTACTGCGTTTGTACTTGTGTAGGAAGGAAATAGCTTGTATACTGATCAGTAATAATCTTCCTAATGTACTGAGTAATCCAAAATAAAAAGGAGAGTAATCATGTCTCTATCATCGCCCTCTCTGAGAATAACGGGGATAGCAGTATTTGTGTTCTAGATAATATATCCAACCCCAATTGAGAGAAAAGCGAATCTCGCGTGCTGCATTAGACGGCCACGCCCGAGGAAAAGTCGTCATCACACTATGAAGGATTATCTGAGCAACAAGGAGATACAGCGCTACCCTGCCTGGGCCAGCTCCCAGGATGCCAGAAATCCTGATTTAATCAAGTGGTGCAAGCTGGTGCTCCACATTACATATCATACGAGGAGATAAATGATGAATAACTTACAGATGATGGAGCAGGAGAAAAGCGTTCTGCGATGGGGTGGTCTGGCCGGTATGCTGGGTGGCATCCTCTTCATTCTCACCTTTGTCGTAGTACTCGCGGGTCCCGTGGGAATTGAGGATCCTGCCGACCTCGCGGGGTGGGTCACGAGGTTCCCCGACATCAGAGCGGCCCGCATAGTAGAGAATGGCATATACCTGGTGGCTGTCATCTTGGAGGTCACCCTCTTCCTTGCCTTGTATCGGGCTCTCCGGAGGACGAGCCTCGCGCCCGCTCTCTTCGGGAGCGTCCTGGGCATTTTGGGTCTCGCCGTGTTCATGGTCGGAGCTCTCCCGCATGTCGCTCACGCCCCGCTCTCCGACCTCTATCACGCTCCTGGTGCGACCCCCGGGGATCAGGCGACACTCGCCCTCTTGTGGCAGGCGATCTGGGGCATAAACGATGCGATTCTCTACGTAGGGTTCTTTGTCGTGACGATAGGTCTCATTGCCCTCGGGGTGGCCATGCTCGGGACCCCGGCCTTTGGCAAGGGCTTTGGCGGGGTGAGCGTGGTGCTCGGGGTGGTTGGTCTCGTAGCGGCAGTTCTCCAAATAGTCGATCCCTCCTCTATGATAGGCGCGGGCAGCTATTTCGCATGCCTCATCTTCTATCTCGTCCTGGGATGGAAGGTCTACAGCCTGTCGAGGGCTTCGTAAGGAATCTTGAAGATAAGGGAAAGACGCGGGCGCGCTGAAGGCAATGGAGGGTGGAAGAGTGGACGCGCCCGCGTCATTCGAAGGGGACATATCCTCTCCTGCTCTATGGGATTCTGAGGATGAAAGAGCGATGGGTCTTCGCCTGCTTCCCCTACGTCCTGGGGAAGCCGCATCGGGAGCATGAGCTTCAGGAACTCCTCTAAATCTCCTGCCGGACGGAAACGGAGACGGGAAGATATTTGAGGGATATCCGAAGCGCGCTTCCTGCCAGTTGAGTGCTTCCGAAAAAACCTTTCCTGAGGGAGACGACCGGAGCCCAGCACCTCGTTGATGGTCAAAATGGGTACCTTGGTCTCAGGATTTTTGAGGCCGCTATCACTATTGTTTTTTTGATAGGCTCACAGGTATGTCGATAAAGGGCACAAAAAGGGAAATGTAGTCATAATTGTAGAGCATAACGACAAAACCTGACAAACCGCTGCCCTTCGCCTCTAAGCTTCGCACGAGATACAACTTCGCTCAGGAGGGACCACCCGACCGCTAATCCGCTGCACTTCATAGCGGCAGGTAAGCCTGGTCGTTAGATTGCAATGAGAACCATCTAAATAAACATAATAAGCGTAGCGTTCATTTAGTAAGCAATAAGGCCGATTTGACAGCCCTTGTAGTCTTACATCCAAATCTGCTACGGTGTTTGTAATTGACATCATCTAACCTAGCATGACACACAGATTATGGGGCTGTCGTAACTGGAAGCCCCATTACTTTTATGTTCAGTTCGGCTCAAAGGTTCAACCTATACACCCCATTTCTGACCGCAACCCCCAGGGCACAGGCATCAAGGATACGCTATTCAATTGTAATGACCCCTCCTATGTCCACTCTTGATGCTGACCAACATCATATATAACCACGTGTCCACCGGGCGAGGGTGATTATTACGTCTTGAACTTGGAAGTCATGCATTTATGGCAATATGCGTATCTCTCCCCTTATAACCACCAATTCTTTATCCCTTTTTCTTACTAGCTTTGTCCACACCTGGATATCAGGAAACTCATGAGCCAGTATCAAGGGATTCTTTTCCCAAGCTCCAGTATTCTTTGCTCCAGTTCTTCTATCTTAGCTAAAGCATCTCCGAGAGTAAGAATTACTAAATGCCCTGTCGGTTCACTCGTGAATAAATCCCGCATACTCTCACGAAATATCTGGTCCTCATTCAGCTGCCTTGAGTGTTTTTTAATACGACCCCGACTCCTCAAGGAAGGCTCAAAAACATCAAACGCTACTAGCTCAGCTGCCTGGAGATATTTCCAATCTGAGAATTCTGGATATTCCCACCACTTAACTTCAGTAACAAAATCTGGGTTTAAGACAACTGCTGTGGTACCTGTAGCCACACTTCTGTCGCGCTTTACAAGGTGCTCGATCACCCGGCTCTTAAGGACCCTGGTAACACCAACATAGGCCACATAAGAGCTTCTGCCACGACCACCATAAAAGGCATAAACAGCCGGAGAATTTGGTAAGTCCGAGATGGAGTAGATTTTTTCTACCATGAGAATTGATCCCCATAATATCCGTTTTAATTACTGCCATTAAATAATAAGCAATTCAAATTTTAACTGTGGTTCGATTATTTGCTTGGGAGGAAGTAATACTTTGTTTATCAATTCTACTGAGTTGAAATCATGAGTACCTGCACCCTGCTCCCCAATCCC
>SDBU01005340.1_pt1 | contig 15411 bp, 8 predicted proteins | sample 2277071 | NCBI WGS metagenome assembly SDBU01 (sample SAMN10397929, study PRJNA504765) | marine sediment metagenome | isolation source: marine sediment core GS08_GC12, 126 cmbsf | place: Arctic Ocean: Gakkel Ridge, Loki's castle | collected 2008
CAACGCTTGCCCGTCCATCGAGCCGTCGTCCACGTTCGTGGATCGTTCTTCGGACCTGACTGGTAGCCCCTGCTCGTGATGTACAGAATCACCGGCCGCCCCGCCGGGTCGAAGCGAATGTCCTTCAGGTAGACGGTCAGCCCCTCGCTGCGATAGTCATGCACCAGGGCGGGACTGTCGGCTGCGGTAAGCGGCAAGGCCAGGCGCTCGCCCCCTGCCGTCTGCCACGTCTTTCCCAGGTCACCGGTCTCGATATAGTAAAGGTTTGTCCGCCAGTTGAGCCCCTTGGGCTTCGGGTGGTAATTGAAGGCCGACCCCGCCTTGCGGCCCCGAACGGCACTGATCTGGTAATGCCCCTTGTCCATCGCCGCCAGGCGAGTCCATGACGACCACGTCACGCCGTCGCGACTGGTCATGAAGCACAGCGTCCGTGGCGCGGGGTAGTTGTATCGTGTGAAGAAGCACGCGAAGCCCTCCCCCGCCACATGCCACGCCTGCATGTAAGAGAAGTTCGTCATGGGAACGTTCTTCGCGTCCTGCTTCTTGGTCGCCGCTACGAGCGTGAAGGTGCTGATGTCGTAGGGCTTGTCGCTCTTGTGGACATAAGAGGGCCTGCTCCTCCCGTGGGATGTTGAGAATACCCACACATACCCCCGGGCGTCCACCGAGATCACCGGATTGTCGTGGGCGTCGTCGGTGTTCTTGTCAAGCAGGATTGTCGGGCGAGGCACCGTACGTGAGGCGTGGTCGAAGTACGAGACCATGTGCACGAGTCTGCGGTGGCTGTCATCGCCCGACCCGCCGAAGACAAAGAACGTCTTGTGAACCTTGGGACAGTAGACCGCGAAGGGTCTGTGCTTGGCGCAATACGTCCCCAGCCCGCCGCTGTACTTGTAGACGTATTCGTCGCCCGAAGGCTGGTTCATGTACCAGATACCCCGGTACCCATCGCCCCGGGCGTTGAGGGTGACCCTTTCCGGAACGTCTTCAGGCGGCCCGGCCCAACAGGGACTCCCGCATACCAGCATTGCCGCCACAAAAACAAGGCCGAATCTGTCGATCATCTTCGACGTCTCTCCCATCGCCATCAACGACTACACACACGCTTCTTCCGGGAAATCCGGTCTTGTAGAGAAGGGACCCCGGCAGAGAACGGCATTAACTACGCTTTCGCACGGGGCGAGCCCTTCCCATCACGTCTCCCGCGTCATCGTCTTGCTCGTCTCCTTCTGGGGCAGGTAGGCGCCGGCTTTTCGCAGTGTTGCGACGAGCGCTTCGGTGTCCAGGTTGCCCGCGTTCTGGCCGGAGTGCAGGGATTGCACCGCGGCGGTGCCCGCGGCCTGGCCCATCATCGAGGCGGCCGGCTGAACGCGGATCGACCCGTGCACTTTCACGTCGCTGGAGTTGCATCGGCCGGCCACCCAGAGGTTCTGCCAGCCCTTGGGCACGAGGATGCCGTAGGGAATGCCGAAGCACTCGCCACGGCCCAGTCTGCCTGTCTTGCTGTATTCCTTGTGGTACTGCCGGTAGGCCTCTTCCGTGCAATCGTACGCGTGAATGTCGACCGCCTTGTTGAACACGGCGATCTGATCGGGAAACTGCCGCCGAGCGAGGTAATCGTCGATGGTCAGTTCGTACTCGCCCACGATTCGTCGTGACTCGCGGACCCCGATCAACGGTCCGGTCGCCACGAGCTGCAGGTTCTCGCAGCCGGGGACGTACTTGCGATAGAAGGCGACGTATTCCTGGACGATGCGCCGGCCCAGCATGGCGCCCTCGCTGAGGTCTTTGCATTTCAGGGCGTTCATCCGAAAAAGATGCCCGCCGTTGAGATACCCCACGGTCTGGTTGACGCGGCTCAGGCCCGGCAAATGCCTGTCGGGCTGCGTGAAATGACCGTCGGCCAGCGCCTTCTTCAGTCCTGTATGCTGGTTGCCCATCCGCGACCAGTCGATGCCGGCGTGAAGCGAGCACAACGTCGCAGGCATGGGCGCGGCGGTGTCTCGTCCCGCCTCGCGACAGGCCGCGCCGCACAGGTCCGCCAGCACCGCGTCGCCCGTCGCGTCGATGTACGCGCCGGCCCGCACGCATCGATACCCCTCGATGTTCTGCAGCACGACGCCGGAGACCTTGCCCCGTTGCGGATCGGCATCGGCGTCGATCACTCGGGTGAAGAAGCGGGCCTCGACGCCGGCCTTGTGTGCGAATTCGTCCAGCACGAGCTTGTAGCCCTCGACCTGGAACGGCGTCCACTGATGGTAGTTCTTCCGCCAGGTGTTCGGATCGATCCCCGGCTTGAGGAAGTCGCGTCGGTACATTTCTTCGACGACTTCGCGCATGAAGCCGCCCACGAGCATCCGCTTGCCGTCGCCCATGGGGTCGAACGCGGTGACCAGGCCCGAGGTGCCCATGCCGCCGAGGCATCCGGTGGCCTCGACGAGCAGGACCTTAACGCCCAACCGGGCGGCACAAACGGCGGCCGCCGTGCCGGCCGGGCCGCCACCGGCCACCACAAGGTCGTAGCCGGCTTCCACCGGAATCTGACGCGTCAGCGTGAACGTTTTGGGCGAGGGCCCCTTTGACGCATCACTGGGGGGGGCTTGCTCTTCGGCCGGCGCAGGCGAAGCCGACACAACGCCCGCGACCGCTCCGCTCGCCACGATGGTTGTCTTCATGAACTCTCGCCTCGTCCTCGCTGCCATCGTGACTCTCTTTCTTTGTGCCGAGGTGTCCACGGGAAGCCCGCCGGGTGCCTGGTCTGCAATACGGGGAGTCTGTTGCACGGTCCCCGCATGTCTGTCTGGCTTCCTGTGCCCGAACTACTCAGACCAGTCGTCCGTCTTGAACCGGGATTTCCCAGATAGTCCTTGGCCGTCAACCGCCGTCGGCCTTTCTAACGACTCTATCACCGATCGCGAGATCCGCAAGCATTCTCCTTGCTCGGTTGAGGGGGTATCCGGTCGTTCGCAGGCCATGATGTCGCCCAAAACGCCCCGCGTAGGGGCATTCATTGGCGATTCGCGCAGACCTTCCCCGTAACTTCCCCCTTCCCCGGCTGTCTCGACGGGTATTGTCGTCATCCCGGCACGGTAGTATGATGCGGAGCGGAAACGTCTGGCAGGAGAGGGCATTGTGATATGAGACATGCATCTGCTTTGCTGGTAACGCTGGCGGGCCTCCTGCCGGCTCGGGCTGCTGAGGTGGTGTGGCTGGAGGCCGAGCAGTTTGCCGCCGCCGGCGGGTGGGTCAATGATGCGCAGTTCGTCGACCAGATGGGCTCGCCGTATCTGCTGGCGGTGGGCCTCGGCGTGCCGGTCAAAGATGCAACGACCAGCTTCACCGCGCCGAAGCCGGGCAAGTATCGGCTGTGGGCGCGGACGAAGGACTGGGCGCCGAAGCATCACCCGGGTCAGTTCGAGATCCTGATCGACGGCCGTACGATCGACCACGTATTCGGCCGGGGCGGCAAGGCCGGATGGCGATGGGAAGACGGCGGCGTGCTCGAACTGCGGGGAAAGACGACGGTGGCCCTGCATGATCTGACGGGCTACTACGGGCGATGCGACGCGATTGTGATGACGAGCGACCTTGACTGGATCCCGCCGGCCGAACCAGAGGCTCTCGTTGCAGTGCGTCGGGAGTGTGGCGGCGTCAGTACGAAGCTCAAGGACATGCCGGCCCATGACGTGGTGGTGGTCGGCGGCGGCCTTGCCGGCTGCACAGCGGCCGTGGCGGCGGCGCGGAATGGGGCAAGTGTTGCGCTCATTCAGAACCGCCCGGTCTTGGGGGGCAACGCCAGCGGCGAGATTCTCGTTCCGCCGGTGGGCGTGTGGCCTTGGATGAAACACCACCCACTGGCCGTCGCCGAGACGGGGATCATCGAGGAATACCGCACCGCCGGGCGCCAGCGTGTTGTCGAGGGCAAGCTCTACGCCAAGCGCCTGGGGCGACTGGTCAGGCTCGAACCGAATGTGGACTTGCACCTCAACACCCACGCCACGGGCGTTGAGATGGTTGCGGGCGCGGCCGGGCGGATCGCCGCGGTGTTGGCGATGGACGTGCGGACAGGACAGCGGATGCGGTTTGCAGGCACGATCTTCATCGACTGCACGGGCGACGGCGTTGTCGGCGCCGCGGCGGGGGCCGAGTATCGCGTGGGCAAGGAGCCCAAGGCCATGTACAACGAGCCCTGGGCGCCGGAGGAGCCCAGCAAGCACACCATGGGCAACGGGCTGAAGTACTACCACGGCCCGGCCGAGGGCCCCCAGCCGTTCAAGGCCCCGCCCTGGGTGTACACGTTCGCGACTTGTGAGAGTTTCTCGCCGGGGCGCCACCCGAATTTCATCACGAACGACGAAATCCAGGGCCAGTGGAAGCTCGAACTGGGCGGCCTGCACGACACGATCGCCGACGCTGAGGAGATTCGCGACGACCTGCTGCGGCTGATCTACGGCCTGTGGGACCACACGAAGAACCGCTGCGCGAAAGATCGCCGCCGAGCGGAGAACCACAAGCTGCTCTGGGTCGGCCACGTCACGGGCAAGCGCGAGAGCAGGCGGCTGATGGGCGACTACGTGCTGACGCAGAACGACATCGGCAAGCAGGTGCTGTTCCCGGACCGGGTGGCGATGGGCGGCTGGAGCGTGGACGACCATTACTCGGCGGGCTTCTTCCACAAGGGACCCACGGGCAGGCACTTCGACCTGAAGGAGCACCACTACAAGGGGCAACTGTTCTCGATTCCCTTCCGCTGCCTGTACTCGAAGAACATCGCCAACCTGATGATGGCCGGGCGGGACGTCTCGGCCAGCCACCTCGGCATGTCGAACATCCGCGTGATGCTGACCTGCGGGGTCATGGGCCACGCGGCCGGAACCGGGGCGGGGCTGTGCGTCCAGCGCAAGACCACGCCCCGCGAGCTGTACCGAAAGCACATGGCCGCCCTCCAGCAGCAGTTGCTGAAGGAGGGGGCCCACATCATCCGTCTGGCCTCCAACGACGAGCGCGACCTGGCGCGGCGGGCGAAGGTCTCGGCCTCCAGCGAGGGCGACTACAAGGGCGAACCCACCGTGGCCACGAACGTGACCGACGGGGTCGCCCGGTTCGAGGGCGGCAAGACGCACGCCTGGACTCCCAAGGCCGGCGCCTCCGGCCCGCATTGGCTCGAGCTGGCCTGGGAAACGCCTGTTGCTCTCAACATGGTGCACGTGGCCTTCCAGACGGTCGACCGGGCGCCGGAACAGTTCACCCTCGAAGCCCACGTCGATGGTACCTGGAAGCGCATGGCGCAGGTATCGGACAATCGCCACCGGCGTCATGTGCTCGGCCTGGACCGCGTTACCACATCGAAGCTTCGCATCGTGCTCGCCGAAGCCAAGGGAATCTGCGAGATCCGCGTATACGACGAGCCGAAGCGCCTGGCCGAGACCGCCCGCCGCGCCCATCGCAACATGAGACTGCCCGACCAGGGGCCGTGGCTGCCTTGGCGGCCGCGATAGCTGGAGACTTCGAGGCCGATGTAGGCTCAAACCGGGATGGGCAGTATACTGCACGCTGTCGCTCCCGACGGTGACCTCGGGCGGCAGCGCCGTTGGCCGAGAGGAGTACTGTGAATAGACGACCTTCCATGCATCAACCCAGGAACACCGTGTTGCTCATCGCCATCGCGATGGCCGTTCCGGCCTTCGCTGTGCCCGCCGCGGCGGCCTATTCGGTCAAGCCGCTGAGCGAGAAGCAGGCGGCCGAGTACAAGCTGGATACGACCTTCTACACCAAGTGCACGATGGTCCAGGACATCCTCATCGCCACCTCCGATCGCGTCGGCGACCACGCGCACCTGGAGGCGGCGTACCAGTTCGACATGATCATGAACAGCATCAACCCAAGGATCGCCCAGCGAATCCGCGATCGGAAGGTGCTGTGCATCCTGATCGGCCACGGGGAACTGACCTCCCAACTGCCGCAGTACACCACCGAGAAGACCGGCAAGGAGCTCGACTTCTACAACTGGCGCCGCCGCGGCTTCCTCGGTTGGAAAGGCGGCCGTCCGACCGTCGTGTTCGCCGAGGAAGACGTGCTCGAGTACGAAGGCGGCATGCAGTTGGAGAGCATCCTCATCCACGAGTTCGGCCACGTCATCCAGGGGGCCGGCTTCGACAAGGAACTGCAGAACCGCGTGACCGAAACCTACAAGCGGGCCAAGGCGAAGGGCCTGTGGAAGGACGGCCGGGCCGCCCAGCGTTTCCGCCGGGTTAAGAGCGGTAAGCCGGTCGGCCTGCTCGGCGCGCTGGTCAAGTCCTTCCCCGACCAGTCGCCCGAGCTGATCAGAAAATGCCTCGACGGGGGCGACATCCTCGTCAACGGGGAGCCGGCGCACTCGAAGGTCAAGGTCACCGGTGCGGACAAGGTGCTCATCGTCTTCGGCGGCGAGAAGGGATGCTACGCGGGCAAGAACCGCTCGGAGTACTGGGCCGAGGGTGTTCAGAGCTGGTACGACACCAATCGGACCATGGACCACGACCACAACCACATCCACACCCGCAAGCAACTGAAGACTTACGACCCGGGTCTGGCCGCCCTGTGCAAGGAGGTCCTGGGCGATTCGAAATGGCGCTTCGTCTCACCCCGCGACCGCGCCGGCAAGGGGCATCTCGAGGGTTTCGATCCGGCCCAATCGCCGAAGGCCGTGGACCCCGTGCACATCGAGAACGCCGCGTACGACTACTACGACAAATACTGGAAGCCCTACTGGCAGCGACTGCGAGACAAGCACGGGATCAAGGACCGGCCGAAAAAACCCACATCGGCACCCACGCCCACCACGGCCGCGGCGCCGTAGGGCGGACGGTCACGACGGCGCCGTCTGCCGCCATTTCATGTCTTGTCATTACCCACATTTTCGCCCACGGGATCACGCCAGGTTGGCGGTTGTCGCGAAGGCCCGTTTACGGGCCTTTCCGCCGGCTTTGCCGGCGCGTAGGCCAGGGCTTTTAGCCCTGGTGTCGATTGGGCACCCCTTTCCCTTTTCCCTAGCCCGCTTCAGCGGGCTTCCAAGACGAAGTGAACCAGGCGAGCCCCGGCGATGAACAACCTAAAGCCCGCTGAAGCGGGCTGGGAGAATCCGGAGAGGAGGGGGGGGCACAAATTGCCCAGGGCTAAAAGCCCTGGTCTATACACCGGCAAAGCCGGTGCAAAGGCCCGTGAACGGGCCTGAGACGACCATCGGCGTTCGCGATACTCCCGCACATCGGGCGCTGGGGGCGGAAGGGCACGCACAACGGAGTTGTGCGTGGCACCCAACTCGATCTGACGGGCAAGAATGTGGATAAAGACAAGCATTTCATGTCGGGGGATCACTTGAAGAGGACCCTCGACACGATGGCCATGCGCAAAACGAACCCGTCCCACGGGCATCCGACCGCCGGCGCGGGCCGGCACATCGAAATCAAGAGGGTCCTCCCCGGGTGCCCCGACCCGTTGTTGCGTTCGGCGGGGACATCGGGCATGATGTCGTGCTCGATGTGACGGGCCGGTCGCCCGGGCGGGCCGGGAGTGCGAATCAGTGGAGGAGATTGAGATGTCGAAGGTCGGTATTGGTGTCATCGGCAGCGGCGCGATGGGGATGGGGATGGTGCGGCGGATCCTGAAATTGGCCGATGGCCTGGAGATTCGCGGGCTGTTCGATCCGGACCCGCGGTCGATCGAGAGGGCCCTGGAGGCCCTTCCGAACGAACCGACCGTCTACGACGACTACCACGCGCTGGTGGCGTCGCCGGAGATCGATTGGGTCATGATCGCCTCGTGGAACTGCTTCCACGCCGAGCAGACCGTCGCCGCCTTCGAGGCCGGCAAGCACGTGTTCTGCCAGAAGCCGCTGGCGACCACGCTGGAGGCGTGCGCCCAAATGCACCGGGCGTGGAAGGCGAGCGGAAAGATGTTCAACATCGGCCTCACGCTGCGGTATTCGCCGCACTACCGCAAGATTCGGCAACTGATCGAAGAGGGCGTCATCGGGCGGATGCTGTCGATGGAATTCAACGAGACGGTCGGCTTCAACCACGGCGGCTACATCATGGGCGACTGGCGACGCCTGCGAAAGTACGCCGGCACGCACCTGCTGGAGAAGTGCTGCCACGACATCGATCTGGTCAACTGGATGGTCGGCGCCGACGCGGCCCGCGTGGCCTCCTTCGGCGGGCTGGACTTCTTCCTGCCGGAGAACGAGCACCACATCGAGCGCCTCGGCACCGACGACCGCGGCAGGAAGGCCTACTCCACCTGGGGCGGGCTTATCGACGAGAACCCGTTCACCTCCGAGAAGGACATCATCGACAACCAGGTGGCGATCATCGAATACGCCAACGGCGTGCGGGCCACCTTCCACGCCAACTGCAACGCCGGCATCACCGAGCGGCGGATGTACATCCTCGGCACCGAGGGGGCCATCCGCGCCGACGTGCTGACCGGCGCCATCGAGACCCGCCGCATCGGCTTCGGCACCGCCGTCGAGGACGCCGCCACCGACGCCAGCGGCGGCCATGGCGGCGGCGACATGGTACTGGCGGGAGAACTGGCCGACAGCATGCTCCGGAAGACCCCGCCGTCGGTCGGCCTGATCGAGGGGCTCAAGTCGTCGGTCACCTGCTTCGCCATCGACGACGCCCTCGACACCGGCCAAGTCGTCGACGTGGCGCCCTACTGGAAGGGCGTCGGTCTGGGCGAATGACCGGCCGGCGCCGGCGCTGCGAGGCGCGGGCGCCTACCGTTTCACGCCCAACAGGCCGATATCGACGTGCCCGCCATCCCGGGTAGCCTTCACGGCCAGTACGTTGCGTCCCTTCCTCAGGGCGGGCAGGCCGGCGATGCTGATGTCGAAGTCGCTGTAGCTCTTATCCTTCCGGTTTACCTTCAGAACGCGTGCGACGTGCCGGCCGTTGAGGTAGATGTCGACCGGGTCGTGAATAATCGCCTTGATGCGCAAGGCGCTGAAGCCGGTGTCGGTGACGTCGAACGTGCGGCGCAGGAGCAGGAACTTCTTGTCCCACTTCCTTTCCGGCTTGGGATCACGCAAGGTCCTCAGCAGCGGTGCCGTGGTCTTCTGCCACGCGGAATCATCGAACCCGGCTTCCTGCCATCCCTCCGGCGGCGAGGATTCATCCATGGTCAGGTACTTCCACGTCGCCGGCTTCTTCTGTGACGTCGCGGCCAGCGCGGTCGAGAAGGGGAACTCGCCCAGCAGGCCTTCCTTTTCCAGCCCGCTCCGGACCGCCCAGGTTGTCCACAGGAGGCCGTCGCCGAACGACAGCAGCCGCAACACCGCCAGGGGGATCGGGTCGCGCTTGTTCTCAAACCATGCCCATCTGTACGTCTCATTGATACTCTCGGAGCAGAAGCTGTCCTTGTAGGTCGGCCATTTCGCGATGGCCACGAGGGCCTCCCGGGCGTCGCGCTGCACAAATCCCGCGGTCGTGTCGGCGGCCAGCTCCTGCATGATCTTGTACGAGGGCGGATGAACGTAGCCTGGCAGCAGGTTGTGGCGGTAGGTCTCCCAGGCCTTGACAATCGTGTCGTGCTTGGCACTTGCCGCCTGTTTCTTCAGGGCCGTAAGCCTGTCATCCGCCTCCCCCAGCAGATTCTCGAGATTCCTGATCCTCGTCCGAGCCAGGACGCTCTCGCCCTTGGCCAGATTCTCCTCGATCCCGGCGAGGGTATACCTGACGCTTCCCAGGGTGGTTTCAATCGATTCCCGCATGAGCTTGGCGCGCGGCAGGGCACGGTCGTCCAGCGGGCCGTCTTTGAGAAGCTTCGCCAGGGCGGCGGCGGCATCTGCATAGCGCTTCCGGCTGACGAGAGCCTTGATCGGCTTGAGCTGTTCGGGCATGCGCTCGGCCGCGAACGGGCTGTCTTTGGCGCCGCAGATGCGCGTCTTCTTCAAGGGCAGGGCATACAGAAGGGCTTGGCCGCCCAAGGTGAACACCGGGCCGCGTGCCGCGTAGCCGCCGCCGCCGTTGGTGGAGGGGAGCAGGAAACTGCCGTCCCATCGACGGCTCAGATCGTGGAACCAGGTCCAGTAGTTGATGAACAGCCGGAACTGTTCGGGCGTGGTCCGGCTGGCGCCGATCGGCCCCCAAATGAGGCCAAAGAACGGCCCGGCATGGGCGCCGTCGCGCTGGCGATACGAATCGATCACCGTCAAGGCGAACCGATCCGAGACGTCCTGTTCGCCCATCACCTCAAAGGCCACGGCCGCCAGCGCGTTTTTGCCGACGCCGTTGGACTCCCGGGGGTTGGTGGCGAGGGCCGACTTGTGGTCGCCATAGTGGATGCCCCGGCCGCCGTAGGAATATCGCCGGAAGTAGAGCTTGCTGCCTTCATACAGCTTGGCATCTATCTCGAAGCCGGCTTCCTCCATCAACGCCAGCGCCGTCAGGGAAGACACGCCGTTGGGGTTGATGTAGCCTCCCACCGCATAGGCCGCCATTTCGAACCCGTGCGACCAGCCGCCGCGCGGGCCGCGGGCCGCCATGATGATCTTGTGCAGCCACTTCAGGTACGGGAGCACATAGCTGTCGCCGGTCCGAAGGTAGTATTCGGCCACGAATACCGCCTGGTAGGACCACCCCCACAGCTCCGTGCCGGTCTTTTCGCCTTTGAAGGGGTCCGGGCCCGGATACTCCACGAAGTTGTGCGCCAGTCGGCGGGCGTTTTCCAGATACTTCGGGTCACCGCTGCTGAGCAGCAGCAGGCCGTTCAAGGCCGGGCCCAGGGCGAACCCGTCGTTGCGGGCCTCCACGAAGGCGCCGTTGGGCATCTGGCGGCCCGCCAGCCATTGGCATGCCTCGCGGAGGATCCGGGCGGACTTGGCGCAATGGTAGGGCCACGTCTTGGAGTAGCTGCCCATCACCGGCAGTTGGAGGGTCAGGTCGGTTTCCTTGCCGTTGCGCCACGCGGTGACCACCAGCTTGCCGCCCTTGGCCTTGGTTTCGCTTTCGGTGATCCCCATGCCCATGATGCGGCGAGGGTCGTTCATGTCGTCGGTGAACTGTGGCATCGGCAAACGGCGACCATTGACCGCGCGGATGCGGTCGCCTATCTTGAGAATCCCGTCGGCGGGGGAGCCGGTATCGACACCGTTGATGACGAATTCCCTTTCGTAGAACCATCCGGTGGTGCCGGTCGGCCCGAAGTTGTAGGGGAACTTGTTCTCGCGGCCCTTGACGATGCGCGCGAGATCGCCCACGTCCGGGTGATAGCCCGACTCCTCGGCAACGGCTGGGCCCGCGAGCGGTAACAATGCCGCCAGTATCGTGATGGTCGCCGTCTTCATGACTTGCCTTCCGCTTTCTCTATCGAGGCCAGTACGCTCTCGAGTATCTTGCGTGTCTTCTCGTCAACGGGCCACAGCGGCTCCTCTTTACCATCCAGGATCAGTTGGATCGTCTTGCCGACGCGAGGGGGGATCGGCAGCGATTCCTTGACGTATCGCTCCAGGCCCCTCACGCCCTGGTTGAACTTGCCACGCGCGGCAAACGGGGCGGTCCATTTGTCTCCCTTCAGGAGCCACATGGCATAGGCGTTGGCGAGTTTGGCTCGCACGGCGGGGTCGGGATCCTCCCGGATGGGCTTGAGAATCACGCTGGACGGCGAGAACCACATCACCGAATGCCCCTCTCTGGTCATCACGTCGATCATGGCCGAGCGGCTCTGCGGGGTCTGGATCTTGGTCAGGGCTAACGCCACACTTTCCCGCACCCACCATTCCTTGTCGCCGCTGACGGCCAGCAGGGCCGGCACGGCTGCCTCGGCCCAGATGCCCATGGCGCCCAGGGCGTCGGCGGCGCCCAATCGCACGTCGAAGAAGTCGTCTCCCAATGCCGTCACCAGGGCCGGCACCGTCACCGCGGGGTTGGCCTTCCTGGCCATGTGCCTCAGCATGATCGTTCCCATCACGCGCCGGTCCTGATCGGGATCCTTGAGCATCGCCAGGGCCTGCGGCAGCAGGTCGCGGCCCTTCTTGCCCAGGGCTGCGGCCGCGGCGTATCGCACCCCGGCAGACTTGTCCTTGAGCGTCTCGGACAGCAGGGGAATGCCCTCCTTGCCTCGGTTGGCCACGACGGTGAGTGCGCGATAGCGAACCCACGAATCCACGTCGGTCTTGATGATCTCCCGGAGTTCGCGCAGGCTCTTGGCGGCCAGGGGATCGCTGAAGGTGATCTCGGCCCCGGTGCCGCCGTTGTAGAGTTTCTTGACCTCCTCGTCGGTCAACAGGCGCGACCAGATGGCCAGCTCATCGAAGACGTGGAAGTCGAAGTCCTCGTTGAGCAATTTCACGCCGCCGATCGTCAGCGGCGCCCGTGCCGTCGCCAGCAGGGGACCGGGTTCGACGCTGAGGGGGACCGGCTTGCCGTCTTTTCGCGGTATCGTGATCGTGCTCTTGCCGGTCTTGCGCAGCCGCCCGTTCGAGTAGAAACGAATCTCCTTCTTGATCCCATCGTACACAATCGCATGGTGGGTCCATTCCACGCCGTCGCCTCCGGGCCCACCCTGGCTCCGCTCGAACGCGGCGTAGATATGGCTGGCACCGTCCACGGTGACGTTGCCCGTGAAGGAGACGTTGCCGCTGTCGAACACGCGTACGTCCCATCCCTGCGTGTTGGCGTGGAGGCTCCAGTACCAGTTATGCGGGGTAAAGCGCTTGACCACCTTGCCCCCCACACCCTTTCCTATTCGGTACTCGCTCCGCCCGCCGGTGTTCTTGGCCCAGAAGGCGATGCTCATTCGTTCGATCTCGCCGGCGGCGTTGACCGGGTCCTTGTAATCGGTGAAGGTGATCGCCTGTTGCCCCGTTTGCTTGACGGCGGTGCCGAACTTGCCCTTGACCCACTCCCCGCGTCCATACCTGGAGTGCGTTCTGCCCTTGGCGCCGCCCTCGATAGCCGACTTGATTTCGAGCCCTTTGCCCTCGTCGAACTTCCAGTACCCCACCAGGCCCCGCTTCAGGCTGGCCATATCCTGGGGGCCGCTCGGCTCGGCCATTCTGGCGAAGTAGGCCTCCGCGGCGGCGCGGACCTTCTCGTCGCCGACGTGCACGGGCGTCTTGGCGAACGGCAGCAGGGCCTTGCCGATCCGCTGGCCGATCGTTACGTACGACTGGGGGTCGTAGTGGCACAGGCCTCGCAGGTCCCGGGTGTTGATCGCCACGGTGTTCTTGTCCGCGTGGGCGGCGTATTCGTTGGCGGCCCAGATATCGACCGCCGGCGGCCCCCAACAGCCGTCGTTGATCTTGACGATCAGGAACGGAAGATTCGGCACGCCCATCTCGGAGCGCACATCCTTGATCAGGTCCATCAGGCTGTCACGGTAGAAGCCCTGCGTCTTGGCGCAGCAGTCGTTCTCGCCTTGGAACCAAATGAAGCCCGCCAATTCGTAGCCTTGGCCTCGGTGCCCGGGATAGAGCTGTCCGAGATTGGCGATCTGGTTGTGGCCGCGCTTGATCATGGTGTTGTACAGGTCGCCGATCGGCCCGCCGAGGCGCTTGGCCGCACGTGGCGATCGCCAGCGGTCGTACAGCATCGTGCCCCCGACGGCCGAGCGGATGAAGAGGATGTCGTTGTCGACCGCGTCGCCCAGCATATAGCCGGCGGCGTGTTCGATCCCGAAGGCCTTGTAGTTCGGGCCCATGAGCGGGCTCGGCGGCGACACGCCCGGCGTGGCCGTCCAGACGTCATCTCGCTGCTTGGTGTACTCGGGGAAGTTCTCGGTCAGGAAGGACGCGCCCTGCATGCCTCCGGCATTGGACTGCCCCGCGATGATGTAGATCTTGACGGGCTTGGGGTTCGCGGCCATCGCGGCCGAAGCCAGCAGAGCCGCAACCATTGCTGTGATGATGATTCTCATGGGTGACCTTTCTTAGCTTTCCAGCTTCTTGAGCAGGCCTTCGAGTTCCTGTCGCCCGGTCGTCGGGTCCAGTTTCTTGTCGGCCAGCAACGCCTTGACCACGGGGATCACGTCGCCTTTGGCGTGGACGCCCACCTCGCCGATGAATGCAACCAGAGGCCGTCGCGGAATCCAGTGCGGCGCCCGCACCATCCACTGCTGGAGTCGTTCCATCGCCACCGGAAGTGCCGGCAGGGCCTCTTTGCCGAGCTGCCCGATGTAATGATACCGACCGTACGTGCCCGGCAGATTGGGCAGCAACGCAAACAGGCGGCCATTCTGCGTGAAGGGAACCTTCCGGGTGGCGGCGCTGGTGGCGATGGAGGCGATCACCATCGTGCGTGTCTCCTCGGAGACCGTGGCCGCCTGGGGCTTCCTCGGATCGACCGACACGATCGCCGCCAGCGCCACGGCCGCCGCCTTGCCCGCCTGCCAACTGTTGCGATCCGTGTCCAGCAGTTTGATCAGAGCCGGGATCGCGGCCTCGGCCTTGGGCCCCATGGCGGCGAGTTCCATGCAGGCGAACTCGCGAAGATCGTGGGTCTTGTTACCCAGCACCTTGACCAACGCGGGGACCGACTGCTTGCCACCGGGATCGGCCGCGGCCACGGCCCGGACGGCGGCGTCGGCCACGGCCCATTCGGGGTCGTCGAGCAGGGCGATAAGCTGCGGCAAGGCCGGCGCGGCCCGGACGCCGATCCGGCTCAGCGCCATCGCGGCACTGACGCGGACGGCGTAGTGCTCATCGCCGAGGAGCTTCGTCAGTGCGGGCACGGCCTGATCCAACGGGTGGGCGGCAGCGTCGTCGTAGACCCCCACGTCGCCCAACGCGTCGGCGGCGTAGGATCGCACGTCGATGTCCCCGCTCGCCAGAGCCTTGACCAACGGCCCGATCGCCGCGGCGCCGCAGCGGCCCAGGGCCTCCCGGCACGCGTAGCGAACGCTGCCGGCCTTGTCGCCCAGGCCCCGCACCAGGGCCGGCACGACACCTTCGGCCGGCGAGACGTATTCGGGCGTCACTTTTGGCGGCCGATTCGTTCGACGCTTCGCCGGCACCTCGGCCGCGATGGCCTTGACGGCGTTCAGCCGCACGACCTCGTGGCCGCTCTTGGTCAAGATGGCCGTCAGTTGCCTCAGGCTCTTGCCTTCAAGCGAGTCGCCCGGCTTGATCGCAGCCACACAGCCTGAACAAGCCACCAACAGAAGTGCTATTCCCCGGACGATCTTAGGGGTAGTCATCATGCTCCCATACGTATCCGGGCTCTCCTGAATGACATGCTCCCAGGATCGTCCTGAGGTGTCGAAAGTAAGTCTACAATCATCGCCGGCGGCACACAATGCTCACCGTTGGCCCGCACCGGATGTGGGCGCGGACAATCAATTCCATTAAACCAATGGGTCACCACGCGGCGCCGCACTTTCTTGCAGACCGTAAGGGACGCTCCTGACCAGGTCCCTGGAGGAAACAGGTAGGGT
>SDBU01005341.1_pt1 | contig 15405 bp, 15 predicted proteins | sample 2277071 | NCBI WGS metagenome assembly SDBU01 (sample SAMN10397929, study PRJNA504765) | marine sediment metagenome | isolation source: marine sediment core GS08_GC12, 126 cmbsf | place: Arctic Ocean: Gakkel Ridge, Loki's castle | collected 2008
TTCCATAAGAGGCCCTTCTCCGCATATCTTAAATTGTATATCTTTTAGTAAACTGGCGGCTTGTAAAAGAGTAGGTATGCCCTTTTCTTTTACCAGTCTTCCTGCAAAGATAATAAAGTCTTTTTTCTCTTGTTTTAAATTTTTTATTTCTCCTGAGATATCTATGTATTCCTTAAGAATCGCTATATTTATTTCAGGAAAGTATCTTTTATAAAAATCTCTTGTAAAGTTAGAAGACGAAATAAACAAATCTATATATCTTAAAAATAATCTCTGTATGAAAATTCTATAGGCATACAATAAAGAATATAAAAGATTATCCAGGCAGTTATTAAGAATACAGAAAATCAAGGAATTATTAAAGCATCTTATACAAAATTTGTCTTTTAGAAAGCAGGTTCCTCGGGGGCAAAATATGCGATAATTGTGTATAAAAAATATTATGGGTATATTTCTTTTCTTTAATTCTTTCAGTATCCAGATATTTATTAAAGGGATGAGATTATGAATCTGGGCAATATCAGGCTTTTCTTTATTAAGAATTTCTTTAAATTCTTCAGGGACATAAAAGGGGAGATTTGCTTTGATTAAGGTAATTATTTTCTTAAACCAGGAAAGGCTTTGAAAATCTTTAGAATACTTATAGTACTCAATAACCTTTACCCCGTTAGATAGTGAATATCTAACGGGGTTTACTTTGCCAGAATTCTTTAAAATCTGGGAAATCTCCTCTACTGCTAAATCCTCACCTGTAAGGTGGGTATAGAAATTATGGATTATTAGTAATTTCATGTTAACGGATTAATTTTTGTATTTTTTAAATAACTGTCTAAATTTATATTTGATTTTATAGATACAATCTTTAAAAAAAATAAAGAATCTATAATCAAAAAACGAAAATGGAAAGATTATCAGAACCTGTTTTCTCTGTCTGTATAATGGCAATAGTTTTTTTCTCGCCTCTTTCAATCTCCCTTTCTGCCAGAGGATAAGGGTTTCTATATAGTCTGTTCTTGCCTTAAAATATTCCATTTCTTGTTTATATTTACTCTTGAATTGGGGTATGAATGCCTTTAATCTTTCTAAAACAAGTTTTAACTCAGGAATTGTAAGATAATTTCTAACATTACTACTCTGTCGGCTATGTAGTCTATATTTAGCAAGCGGCTCATCTATATAATCAAACTCATATCTATATGCTAATCTTAAGAATAAATCATAATCTTCCACCATCCCCATATTTTCACAAAACCACTCTTCTAAAGACAATAAAGCATCTTTTCTTATCAATACAGTTGCAACAAGGATAAAATTTTCTCTTAATAACTGCCTGAAAACATTTCCCCTATAAGGCTTTATCAAAGAAAAACTTGAATATAAATCACCTCTGCTATCTTCAAAATATATAGTATCAGAGAAAACCAGGCCTAAATTTGGATTTTCCTCAAATAACCTTAGCTGTTTTTCTAATTTATCTGGCATCCAGAGATCATCATGGTCTAAAAGGGCAATAAATTCAGCATTGGAATTTTTGATTGCAGTATTTCGAGCAGAAGATACTCCTCTATTTTCCTGCCAGAAATAATGGACTCTCGAATCTTTTATTGATTTTATGATTTCAGCAGTTCCATCAGTAGAACCATTATCTACTATTAATACTTCTATATCTTTAAAGGTCTGATTGAGAGCACTCGTAATTGTCTGGTGGATAAATTTTTCACAATTATAAGCCGGAATAATCACGCTTACTTTGGGCATTTTTTAAAAAAGCTTTTTACAGAATTTATTACATAATTCTGCTGTTTATCCGTCATAGCATAATATAAAGGTAAGATAATTAATTCCTTCCAAACTTTCTCAGTTACTGGCAAAGAAACAGGATATTTTCTAAAAAATGGCTGTAGATGATTGGGGATATAATAAATTGTTGAATGAATTCCTTTATTAGATAAAAATTTCATTAATAAATCTCTATTTTTTTTGATTTTTACAATATAAAAAAGGGGTAAAGTATTTTTATAGTTTATATTTAAAAATTCTATATCAGCAAATTGCCTAAATGTTTTATTATATCTTTCCACTAATAATTTTTTTCTTTTTATAAACTTATCAATTTTTTTTAATTGAACTAACCCAACTGCAGCATTAACATTACTCATATGATACCTATAACCTGAATTAATTACTTCATAAAATAAACTTTTTTTATTCTTATATCTATGCCAAGTATCGATATTAATCCCTAAGTTTCGCTTTATTCTAACTACGTTAGCAAGTCTATCATCATTTGTTATAACAGCGCCGCCTTCTATAGAAGTAATGGTTTTTATGGGGTCAAAACTAAAACAACCTACATCCCCAATGGTTCCTAATTTTTTTCCTTTATAGGTTGAACCAAAACCATGGGCAGCATCTTCTATAATTTTTAAATTATATTTTTTAGCTATCTGTAATAATTCATCCATTTTATTTGGTATGCCATTATAGTGGACAGGTAAAATTGCTTTAGTTTTAGATGTAATCTTTCTTTTTACATCCTCAATATCTAAATTAATAATATCAGGATAAATATCACAAAATACAGGTTTAGCCGCGCAAGCAATAATAGCTTGAATTGGCGCTGGAAATGTTAGCGAAGGAACAATTACCTCATCATTCTTACTAACACCAATTGTATCTAAAGCAAGGTGAATAGCTGCTGTTCCACTATTTACGCAAACAACATTTTTAATATTGAAAAATTTTTTGAGCTGGTTTTCAAATTCAAATACTTCTTTACCGAGTCCAAGCCATTTACTTTTAAATACCCTTTTAACGGCTTTTAATTCTTCTTCTCCTAAATGAGGGCAGGCAATCTTAATCATTTTACCTCCATAGAATCATAACTTTTAAAAATTCCAACGATCACTCATTATATCCCTCAATCCAATAGGTCTCCCATTGTGTCTTCTTTTCTAAAAATCCATCATTAATGCGTGTGAAGCCGGCAACTTGCATAGCATTGTAGAACTCTTTACGATTTCGTAGATATCCCCATAATTGCCCGCGGTGTCTTATGTCCAACTTTTCTAGAGCCAATCTTGTAATGTCCTTCAATGCGGCAACTATGCTCTGAGTCCTATTCATTGATTCACACGACACACTGATCTGCAAACAGCATCCTCCGGGAGATAAACGTGCCTTAACGCTCTTTAGGAAAGAGATTAATTGTGGTTGATTAAATAGATATTCAATGCATGATAAATAAATAAACTGATATAGGCAATTTTCAGGAATACAGTTTTGAAAATCTCCTATATAAATCTTTTCTGGAGAAATATGCGGCCGTATCCAGCATAGAGAATCTTGTAGAACCTCGGTTATTTCCAAATTACGATATCCTGCATCAATTAGCGCTTTCTCCATGATGCCCAAACCACATCCTATTGAAAGAATATTACCTTCCTTTTTAAATGCATGATGGTTTTTCAAAAACTCCACCGTTTGTAATTTAAGTTGCACCCATTCTGGGCTTAGATCATTCCAGTTTTTATATTTTTGGAAAAAGACTCTATAAAAAGTCTTATAAAAAAGTGGGTCCGCCACCTTTGTTGAATCCATTTTTGTAAAAGACTTAAAAGGTATACCATGCCATTCTGTTTGGTAGAGTCTCCTCATGCTATACCTGCAGCCTCCTGTGAATTAAACTATCTATTTCGCAGACCTGTATATCAGTAAACGCAAGGATTGGAAATTTATTTGGATATTGTGATAATTGTTCACTCCATATTTTTGAATTCTTGCTAATAAAATCTTTAAGAAACCAAAGTGGACGCTCAATCATATACGATTTTATGAATGTGTGACTATTAAGGATGTTTAGATTTTCAGCAATAATATTGATCTCTTTATATGTCGGACGCCTTCTACCTTTCATTCCAAACCAAAGAGTTTCAAATAAAAGATAAAGGGCATCGTATCCCCATGGCCCTCCATGTAATATGAAATGTTCCCAATCTATAATATAAATACTCTCTGCATTATAAATAATATTATCTAGTGATAAATCGCCATGTATCGGGGCTTGTTCGTTCGGATAATATGGCCAGAAATTACAATAGTACTCGATCACCTGTTTCACTATACTGGCATTCTTTCCTAACCCTCTTCTATAGTTTGGCTTTGTACCATTAATAAATTCTACCTGTATCTGAAGATAGGTATCTCTTTGTTGAACTATTGCACACAAAGGATACCGCTTTTTCGTAAATCTTATCCTCTGATACCAATTCCATCCTTCTACTTCGTGCTGTAAATCCTTAATGCCACTTGGCGTTGAAGCAGTCTTTATGATAGTTTTTTCTTTCGATTCATCAGTTTTTAAATAAGTAGCTATTTCGCTTCCGTGAGAACAGTTCCTCAATAATTCTATCATTTGTATGCTATGGCGATTATAGATGGTGAAAGATATTTTGCTTTTAGTATCTTGAAAACAAAAAACTCAGCAGCTCTGGCTAATGATTTCTTTATCATTCTTTTTCCCTTAGAATTTTTTGGTGCTATTGTAACCTCAAAATTCTTTAATGAATGCTCATATGGGATAATCCTTTCAGGAAAGCGATAATCTGGAAAGCACATATATAAGTCTACTTTCAAAAACCCTGATTCCTTCAGAATAGAACTAATCTCCTTAAATGAATATAACCAGTTTACGTAAGGTCTCCCTAGCATTATCATCGAAATTCGGTTTGCGATATTTCTTGGAGAAAATGAAGTAAACAAGAGATTTGTGTGGGGATCCTTTACACCAAGAAACTGCTTAAAATCATATCTATTCTCTACAGCTAGATAAAGTTTCCCACCAACTTTCAAATTTCTGAAAACTTTTTTAAGAAAGTCTTTTTGCTGAACACCAGGATTATCAGAATAGACTTTTACTTGTCGCTGCCCGAAATATGATTTCAACTCGATGGGCCCTTCCTCCGGAATCCATTCAAGCACACCACTGACTATGGCTACATCAACTTTAGTTGATAATTCAGGCATTTTTCTAAGGTTACAACATAAAGTTTCAATGTTCGACAGATTTTCTTCCCTCGCTCTCGCCATAAGAAATCTGAGAGAATCTAAGGTGTAATCAACTCCTAAAACAAATCTAGTTCTTTTTGCCAGAGGAATAGTTAAACCGCCCCACATGCAACCATAATCTATACATATTTTAGAACCGTCAAGTTGAAGTAGCTCGAGTCCAGCTTGGCGCTTTGGTGAAAAAATCACAGCTTCTAACCATTCATGATCTTCTTTTATAGCCTGCCTTGCAGTCTTAATCTGTAGTAATTCTATTAAGGCCCTGTTTTCATCCTTATTTAGATTAGACCAGTAACCTTCATATCCTGAAGTAAATATCCCGCTTTCACGATAATTGAATTTTTGCCTCAATTCATTCTGTAAGCTCGTCTCCATCTCTAACACCTTAGGATAATGACGTTTACTTTGAACATTTTTTAAAAAAACTTTTTACAGAATTTATCACATAATTCTGTTGTTCATCTATCATATCATAATATAAGGGTAAAGTTATCAACTGCTTCCAAATTTTCCCAGTTACCGGCAAACAAGAAGAGCAATTTTTAAAAAACGGATGCAAGTGATTGGGGATAAAATAAATCGTTGAATGAATTCCTTTATTAGATAAAAATTTCATTAATAAATCTCTACTCTTTTTGATTTTTACAATGTAAAAAAGAGGTAAAGTATCTTTATAGTTTATATTTAAAAATTCTACATCAGCAAATTGCCTGAATATTTTATTATATCTTTCCACTAATATTTTTTTTCTTTTTATAAACTTATCAATTTTTTTTAATTGGACTAACCCAACTGCAGCATTAACATTACTCATATGATACCTGTATCCTGAGCTGATTACCTCATAAAACAGATTTTTCTTGCTTTTATATCTTTTCCAGGTATCAAGATTAATTCCCAGGTTTCGCTTTATTCTAACTATATTAGCGATTCTATCATCATTTGTTATAACAGCGCCGCCTTCTATAGAGGTAATGGTCTTGATAGGATCAAAACTAAAGCAACCAACGTTTCCAATAGTTCCTAATTTCTTTCCTTTATAGGTTGAACCAAAGCCATGGGCAGCGTCTTCTATAATTTTTAAATTATATTTTTTAGCTATCTATAATAATTCATCCATTTTATTTGGTATGCCATTATAGTGGACAGGTAAAATTGCTTTAGTTTTAGATGTAATCTTTCTTTTTACATCCTCAATATCCAAATTAATAGTATCTGGGTAAATATCACAAAATACATGTTTAGCACCACAAGCAATAATAGTTTGAATTACTGCTGGATTTGTCAACGAAGGAACAACCACTTCATCTCCATTGCCTACTTCTAAACTATCTAACGATAAATGTAATGCAGCCGTTCCACTATTTACACAAACAACATTTTTGATATTGAAAAATTTTTTGAGCTGGCCTTCAAACTCAAATACTTCTTTGCCAAACCCAAGCCATCTGCTTTCAAAAACCCTTTTAACAGCTTTTAATTCTTCTTCTCCTAAATGAGGGCAGGCAATCTTAATCATTTCATCTCCATAGAATCATAACTTTTAAAAAGCGGAAAATGGGCATCATCGTTACAGAAACTTTTCCAGCCTTTCATTTGTTATTGGCAAAAAATATTGGTATAAATAATCATGATTATATCTCCTATTGCCAAGTTTTCTTAATTTACCCTGATAATATTCAAAAATAAATTCCCTTAGTTCCTCTAATGAGGTAACAATATATTTGTTGCCATTAAATTTGAACAGCCTGTCGCTGTTATAAACTTGTTCAGCCATACCAAAGTAAACCACATCAACATCATATTTTAGTGCCTCAACCCCAACTGAATTATCATCATAAAACAACAAATCGATTTGTTCATAAATATCTTTCCAGTCTATATGTTTTGCAAGGATAAAATTGTCAGGCAACTTCTTATCTATAATGGCTTTCTGCGAAACTTCTGGATGTATCTTTAAATATATGGTGTATTCAGAATTTCCAAAAACACTTATCAGGTTATTTATAATATGTGAATACCCCTTAGGATCAGATGAAAAGGCATATGCTATTTTTTTTGTAAATCCTTGCTTTTTTTCCTGTTGAACCAGTTTAAATAGATAAGGATGGCGCAAGGCACATCCTGCCTCAACAAGACCATCTCTATAATGACCATATTTTATCATGACATCTTTTAAAATATTACCAACTGTCAAAATCTTATCAGGATAAATGGGTATATCCTTTTCGTATTTTCCTGGGAAATGTTGCAATAATTTAAAAGATAAACTGGTATGTTGAAATGCAATAAGTTCTGTCGAAGCTCTCAATTGATTTCTGGCTGTAACCATCAATTTTTCCCAGGGGTGATTTTCATAAGGATATACTAGTCTTCTGATCTTAAAATCTTTAAATAGTCTTTTAGAAAAATAATACTGTTTATACGCATAATTCCAATAGTATCTAAAGTGGTCTTCCATCAATGAAACGGACACAAGATATGAGATATCCTGATTTTTGTATATTACTTTTTGTTTCAACCTGATATGACTTCTCAGCCCTCTTATATATGAATTAAGTAAGTCAGTAACTGAAAGTATTTGATGGTACAATTTTACCTCTGTTTTTTTGAGGGAAGTCTTAATATCATTCACCATTTCGAAAACAGTTTTTATGTATCCAAAAATAGACCATGCTTTTTTGGTAATAAGCAATGTGGTGAAAACAATAGTCTTTTTTTGCTTAGATACCATATAATTTTTTGTTCTCTTTAATAACTGAAGAGATAAAATCAACAGCCCGCTCAACAGATTTTCTATCATCAAGATGGGTACCATAAGCCTTTATAAAATCGCGGTTGATGTAAGCAACCGGATAATTACCTATTTTTCATGTTCCTTACAGCTAATACTTCTTTACACTTTTGTGCTAAAAGTATCATGTCTATCCCGTAGACTATAAATTTATATCCACTTTTCAGTTTTTCTTTTAAAAGCTTCTTATCGGGATGCACTATATGATATCCATATGGCTTATTAAACTTTTTTGAAATCTTCTCATATTGAATTAAAGCATTCTTAACTTCTTTTCTATTAAATTCTCCTGGATATCCCAGAGAGGCAGATAGATCATAAGGGCCTATAATAGTTGCGTCTATTTCTTTTAAGGAAAGGATGTCCTCTAAGTTATTAATCGCCTCTATTTGCTCTATCTGGACTATTAATGCTATATTATTTTTATACCACCGCTTATATCTATCAAATTCCAAGCCATATTCTTGCGCGCGCGATAAGCCTACTCCTCTTATGCCTTTTGGATAATAATATATTGAACCTATTGCTTTTTGCGCATCTTTTATGGTATTAACCATAGGAACTATTATGCCGTAACTGCCTGTTTCAAGGGCTTTTCTTATTGCAACAGGGTTATTTTCTTCTACTCTTACAAAAGGGGAAACATGATATCCTTCTATTACCATCACCATCTTTTGAACAGTTTCTAAACTTATAGAACTATGTTCTGCGTCAATTACTAAAAATTCAAATCCGCTTTTTGCCATAATTTCTGCTACTTCTAAAGAAGGGATATTAAGCCATGAACCAAATACCGATTTATCATCTCTTAATCTGCTTTTTATTGTATTCTTAAAATATCTCACCGATTGTTCCTTTCTTTATTTTTTTTCGATATCTCCCTTATTTGAGACAGAAAATTTGTGATTTTAATCATTTTAGTTTTTCCTTAAAAAGTTCGAGGCAACGTTTAGCAGCATCACCATCCAATTTATAAAAATACCTCCTTATAACTTCTTCCCTATATGTTGCAATTTCTTCTCTAACTTCATCTTTACGATTAAATATTAAATCAAGTTTCTCATTTAAATCTTTGCTATTACTTGCCTTAAAAATTATATCATTCAAATCATTTAAGTCATATATTATTGGATCAATTCTATTGTTAAACTCTAAATGTATAACAGGACAACCTAATACTAATGCTTCAATCAAAGTTGAAGAAAATCTGGTTATAAATACATCTTGTTTCTTATAGGGGACGTTTCTCTTTACCCCAATTTATTATCAATAAAGAGGTTACAACACGCCATTTTCCAAATTTTACAGTATTAAAAGTGGGGAATGACAGCTTGTATCTTATTTATATATAACAAGTTAGAATAAAAGAGAAGCGTCTCCTTTTCCACCTTTTCCACCCTTTTAAAGGATTCAGACACGACCCCATTCCTGCTGCTATAATGATTGCTTTTATAATTATCTCTCAATGTTTTGTTTTAAAACCCTTTCTTCAACCTATTAGCCACTATTTGCCAAAACGGTAAATCTTCGGAATGGTCTGTTTTTATATAGGCTCGCCGATAGTTATCATAACGACCCTTATTTACTGTTAATTCAAATCCCCAATCAATGTTTCTATTTCCATCAATAAAAATTGGCTCTTTCCCAAACCAATTAGCCATCGCTCTAATAAGAGGGCCCATAGAGCTTCTATCCAAATTAGAAGATGTCAAAAAAATTACAGGTTTATAAAAAAGATTAGCGAAATTAAGAGCCGTACTACGATGAGACAAAACCAGCTGACATTCCTTAACCAACTTAATTGTCTGACCTCTGACCCACTTATGTCCTTGGAAATAATCGGGATAATTTTCATAATGGGAACAAGGATGGGCAGCAATAATCACCTCGAGTCCTAACCGGTCTTCGATAACTTTAAAAAATTTATTCAATAGAGAATAGTATTTATCAGCAGAAACAGGAGATTTTATCCCCATATAAATGAAATCAGGATGAAACGGAAGATATGCGTCCAAGAATACCGCTATATGACGATTACTCGAAGGAATATCTCTTTCTTTTAAATATAAATCATAATCCAGAGTATGTGCCCAAACAATCTCGGTAGTCTTATTCGCAATATAAGAATATTTAAAGAACTGCTGTCCTCCTACAAAAACTAAACTCGCAGGTTTCATCCCTAACCAAGTGAATGGCAATCGGAGGAAAGCATAATTAACAAGTCTTTTCCCTGTGACTTTTTGTAGCTTTTTAAAATAAAACAAAAAACCTCGTTTTCTATCAATTTCTATAGATGGAAGAGCAAGTGACCTGTTAACGGCATATTTAGCCTTACTGGCGGAAATGGCTCTCCAGACAAACTGATATTCTCGTGAATAATAAAAAGTAACAATAATAAATATCTCAGAACATAGATTTTTTATTGCATTTAAAGCGTAATCTTTGTCGTCAAAAACTCTGCAATATGGCCAGTCAATTGGATCAGGAGGAGTATAATTTTTTCTTACATCAGGGTGCAAAATATCAGTTATATCCCATACTTCTACTTCGAAGTTATTTTTCATTAGCAATTCAATGCCAAACCGCTGGAAATCCCGCTGATTAAAAGGGGAATGTACTAAGAACAATATCTTTCTTATCATCTACCTATTCCTTCACTCCAAACCAAAGACTAGTTGCTACTGCCCTAGAAGGCTGATTCCGTCATAAATACTCGTCAATTCCCATATTTTAATATATTCAGAAGCAACTGCATTGTAGAAACATAGTAAGTCTCCCATGGATATGGATATCAGACGAATTATAATCTGTGTTATTTCTTGCTTAAAATAATAAACCTCCAATCAAGAATTAGATTCCCCGACACTTGCTTACCATTTATTACTTTTGTAGCTGTTTTTCCACAAAAATCTCTATTATCAAATGGACTCCATTTGTTATCACATTCTAATTTTACATCAATATTTTTATTTATGCTTTTAATAATATCTTTAATATACTGCTCCGTATACATATTGAAGAAATTGCACAAATCAACTTCGCCATTTGGAGTAATAATATCTCTCTGTGTGTATTGTAATCCTTCCAATTCATTAGAACTACGCACTTCTTTAATTATATAATTTCTTTCTCCAAAAACTGTACGCATAATGGTGTATTTCTTGGAAACACGAATTAATTCTGCAATTGGCTTAGTTGGCGGTGGTGGAAGATGTAAAATCACATTATTGCAAATAACAATATCAAAGGAGAGATCACTGAATGGTAAATCAAAAATATCACCTACAAAAAAACTATACTTATCTCCGAAGGCTTTTCGGGCAAGTTGTACATAATATTCAGTTGCATCAACACCTGTATAGTCAATATCCACATCTAATCTTTTTTGAAAACTCCTTAAGTAATGGCCAGCGCCACATCCTACATCTAGTATTTTCATCCCAGGTGTATAAAACAAAGAAAGCACTTCGCATAGCGATTTTGATGATTCTGTCTCATTAACCTCTCCAGTTGCTCTCTTATAGAGTAGCTCACCATAAGAGGTATAATTCTTCCATATTTTCCACTTATCTTTTTTCATTGGTTTTTAAAAACTTTGCTAATCTTATCAAATATGCTTTTATTCAAATTAGTGCTTGTTGGAAGATTAATCCCTCTTTTCGATATTTTTAAGCTATTCCTATTAGAAAAAATATACTTCTTATATATATCCATCTCACTTAAAGGATAAAAGAATGGTCTTGCATCTATTTCACTTTCTTTTAGTTTAGTTATGTATGCCTCTCTTTTGTTATTTTTTATTAAAGCACTTACAAGCCAGAGAATCTTTTCTCTTTTTGGCAAATCGTCTCTTTGAAATTCTATAAATTCAATATTTGATAAAAGTTTTTTATACTCATCTTCTATTTTTTTCCTTGCTCTAAGTATTTCATCTATTCTTTCAAGCTGTGCGACTCCAACAGCTGCCTGCAGGTTTGTCATGCGGTAATTATATCCAACCACTTCGTGCCAATATTTTCTGGTTTTACTCATCCCATGATCTCTTAAAATTCTCATTTTCTCATTTAATTCCTTAGAATTTGTTACACACATACCTCCTTCACCTGTAGTAATAACTTTGTTACCAAAAAACGAAAAGCATCCAACATTGCCAAACGAACCTACCCTCTTTCCATCAAACTTTGCTCCATGGGCTTCTGCACAATCTTCTATGACAAAAAGATTATGATTTTTTGCTATATTCATAATAGCTTCCATATCACATGGTTGCCCATATAAATGTACTGGAATTATTGCCTTTGTTCGTGGATTAATTGCTTTCTCAATCACTTCGGGATTTATGCACCAACTATCAAGTTCTATGTCAACTATTACAGGAGTTGCGCCTGAATGTAAAACTGCATTGATAGTAGCAACAAAAGTTAAATCAGGAACTATTACCTCATCACCCTTACCAACATCTAAAGACAATAGTGCTAAATGCAAAGCAACGGTTCCATTAGATACTGCAATTCCATACCTGCATCCACAGTAATCTGAAAAATCATTTTCAAACTTCTCAACATATTTTCCGCCAGAAGATATCCAATTTGTGGCTATACATTCTGTAATATACTCTAATTCTTTGCCTTCTAAATTTGGCTCAGCAACTGGTATATGATAGAAGTATGCATACGAAGCAAGATCTACTATTTTATTATCGGAATCAAGAATCGGTATATGCTTAATTTTTGAACTCATCAATTTTAAAATTTCCTCCTTAGACGCTCCTTTTTTCACTGTCACTGGATTTTTTTGCATTACCTTCTCAATTTTAGTATCGGTGCTATACCCGGCTAAAAGCAACCTTCTTATATCACCATCTGTTACTAAACCACAGAATTTATCTTCATCGTCGATTATTAATGCTGTCCCTAGTGCTCCTTTATTTATGGCTACAAGGGTATCTTTGATCGAACTATTTCTTTTGACCGTAATCAAATCGACTATCTTCTTTCTAGACTCCATGCTATCTTAATATCTACTCTATTTTTATTATTTCCAGGTTCAATTTAAATTTGTCACAATTAATTTTTGCGTCCTCTTTATTGCAATTTCTGACATATTCCAACTCTCTATAACCAAAGGTATTCCTTTAAAAAACCTAAGATATTTCAAAAACCAGAAATCCTTCTTGATTATTTTATGTTCATCCTCCATACCGTCGTTATCGTGAATATGAATAATGAAGATATTATTCTTTAATCTTTCAACAAACTCAAACTTATCAAATCCGAGTATATTACTTGTAACTTTCAGATGTCCCAAGTCCAATAAAAGACCTAAATTTTCTTCACCTACATCGTCCAAAAGTCTACTGCACTCTATCATATCGCAAATTAAAACAGGCCTATTTTTAACATCTAATAAATTAGATTTGGTAATAACATTTGGCTCCACAGCTAATCTTATATTTTTAGTATGCGCATAGTTACATAACAATCTAACTGAATCCACGAAAATATGATATGCCTTTTTATAAGGAGCTAGCTTATCTCTGGGGAGCTTCTTGCCTAAACGCAACTTATCACTGATATCTATACGAAATCCTGCGTGAAAACTATATATTTTGGCTCCTATATTTTTTGATAGCTCTATGCCTTTTTTGCAAAATTCTATGCTCCGTGATAGAACGCTTTTATTTAATGATGCTAAATTAATAACGAAATTCCGCTTAGACGTGAAGACATAATTATGGAAAAGACAATTTAACTTAAATTTGCTAATAATTTTCTCAATATCTTTTTGGAATTTTTCACCCGGCCCTATCTCAATATTTTTTATGTTACTATCCAGGCAAATTTTTAGTTTATCTAACGTGCTCTTTTTGCTAATTGCGCTTAAGCTTATATAAATGTCATTTTTCACCTATATCTTTCTTCTAATCTTTCAGCCAGTTCAATAACATCCTTTTTTGGCCTTTCTCCTATTCTTCTTAATGGCCGTCCACAATAAATGCCCCATGGCTCTAAATCTTTATTAACAATACTTCCTGCGCCAACAATAGTTCCTTCACCGACGCTAACTCCTGGAAAGACAACTACATTAGTGGCCAATGCCGAAAATTTACTGACCCTTACAAAAGAACGCTTTACCGAACGGAATTCAAGTGGTATGCCCGAACTTATAAGAGCCTTGCCTTCGGATAAATCATCTGTCCCTGTTATTATTCTACAGCCACAACAAAGAGCTGTATAGTCTTCCATGAAAAACTTCCCACCCCCGACAATGCTTGAAAACGCTGATATATGGCATCTCCTACCAATCTCAATGCCTTGGCCACCTAATATCCATACAAAGTCATCGATTTGAGAATAATCTCCTATCGAAATTACTTCCGGTTTAACAAGTTGAGCTTTATTGTAGATTTTTACTTCTTTTCCACAATGCTTTAACTTCCTCAAGAAATCGATACTCATTAAGTCATTATTTTTATCCATAGTTTTAATTTCTTAAATTGGATTTTAACATATCCTCTTTTATAGCTTGATCTTTAAATATATCTTTTTTTACAATCCTGCCCAATATCTCGTCTAAAGATGAGGGCAATAAGCCTTTAGCCGGTCTCTTAAAAGCGAGCATTTCTTTCTTAACTACACTCCCTTTCTTAATAAAATATCTTGCCACTATACTTCGCCTCATTAATTTGATGTTCTTCTTTTCATTTGGCTGGGGAATTTTGTTTCCATTACCTAACATAACCTCTGCTTTTCTAATCATATTGACAAACATTTTTAACTCTTTTGGAGAAAAGGATGCTTTATGGTCTGGGCCTGACAAATTCTTATCTAAGGTAAAATGTTTTTCTACAACTACTGCTCCCAGGGCAATTGAAAGAAACGCTGCTTCAAAACCGTTTGTATGGTCAGAATAACCAACCAGACACGTTGGAAATTGTCTTTTAAGGGTTTCTATTGCTTTTAAATTTGCATATCTTATATCGGTGGGATAATCGGTGGTGCAATGTAAAAGGCATACCTTTCTATTACCTTTAGAATATAAAAGCTCCACCGCCTGTTTTACCTCTTCTAATGTCGACATACCTGTTGAAAGCAATACCGGACGTCTTTTATGGGCTATTCTCTCTAAAAGTGGGAAGTGGCATATATCAGAAGATGCAACCTTAAAGGCTGGGACACCGAGATCAAACAAAAAATCTACACTTTCCTCATCATAAGGCGTTGAAAGAAACAAAATTCTCTTCTTTTTGCAATAATTAAATAGTTCTTCTTGCTGAGCTTTAGAAAGTTCAAGTTTCTTAACCATATCATATTGAGTCTGATTCTTGTTAGTAACCTTCCTTTGATAAGGGGCCTTGGGTGCGTTTTGAATTGCAACCTCATCTACATGAAAGCTCTGAAATTTTACCGCATCTGCTTTAGCGTCCTTTGCTACATCAACAAGCCTCTTGGCTAGTTTGATATCACCATTATGATTTACTCCTGCCTCTGCAATAATAAATACTTTCGAAATCTCAGAAATTATGAATTTTCCAAGTCTTATAG
>SDBU01005342.1_pt1 | contig 15404 bp, 15 predicted proteins | sample 2277071 | NCBI WGS metagenome assembly SDBU01 (sample SAMN10397929, study PRJNA504765) | marine sediment metagenome | isolation source: marine sediment core GS08_GC12, 126 cmbsf | place: Arctic Ocean: Gakkel Ridge, Loki's castle | collected 2008
GTTTAATATAACTGATACAATCACAATAAGCGCATGGGTATATCAAAGAGAGCAAGGTAGTAGTTGGAATGGTATAGTTTCAAAAACAGATAGCAATACTAATGGTTGGGAAATAAGAACTATGCAAGCAGGTAGTAATAATATTCAATGTAGAATATTAAATGGCTCTGATGGAGGACCTTCAACTACCTTGACCAATAAAGTTTGGAGTCATGGCGCGGGAGGTTAGTGAAACGCTAACACCGCGTTGTTGGTACTTATGATGGTTCAATAATAAGGCTTTATGTAAATGGTGTTCAGAAAAGCACTGCTCCACAACAAAATGGAATAGCAACTAATTCCAGGTCACTCAGTATTGGCAAGCTTGCTTATGCTAACTTGTTTTTCAACGGCACCATTGACGAAGTCGCCTTTTTTAACGTGGCTCTAACTGAGAATGATATTAACGGCATTATGACAAAAGGACTTGAAGCCATTGGTGCTGCTGTTTCCCCATTAGGCAAACTAACCACCACTTGGGGACAGCTAAAGAACCACTAATAATTCTTATGATACTTGCCCCCATGCCTATGTGTGTTGGGGCATTTTAATTTCCCAGTTGACAATCCTATCATTTTTTAGCTATCATAGTGATGGCGTTTGGCGGGAGAAAGTAGGCGTCCGATTTTCACTGGTCGGAATAATCACCCATCCACCCGTCCCATTCCAGCCTACTGGATAATTGGGTAGGTGCGTGCTGGAAGGCTTTGCCTGTGAGCATGCGCCAACCAAGCGCCACAAGTCGTCATGTCTATGAAAAAACATCTAATCGGTCTGCTTGCAATCTTGTTGGTGTATTGCTTCAGCAGTTGTAAGCCGATTACTCCAGACACCAATCCTATCATTAGATTGGCTTCTTGGAACATCAGGATATTTACCAATAACAGCCGTAACGATATCGAACTCCAGCAAATCTGTGATGTTCTTATTGACTACGATTTTATTGCCATCACTGAATTGAGAGATGAAGCTGTTCTAAAACGTGCTGAAGTAATGCTGGAAACAATGGGCAGAGATTATGATTATCAGATTAGTGATGAGGTTGGTAGGAGTGTTAATAATCAAGAAAGGTATGCTTTTCTTTATGATACCTCGAAAGTTGAAGTAGTTGAAGTAGGACAGACTTTTCCCGACCCAGATGATAAATTTATCAGAGAACCGTATTATGCCACGTTCCAAGGTGGTAATTTTGATTTTACTATCATTGCTATCCACATCATCTGGGGTGACACAGTTAGGGAAAGATGCGCAGAGATTTCAGCATTGGCTGATGTTTTTAATGACGTGCAGGATATGAACCCTTCGGAGCAGGATGTTATCTTAGTTGGTGATTTTAACCGCGAGCCAGATGATACAGATTGTTTTGCAAAACTCTATGATATTCCTTCTATGACCTACCTCTTTAACCCCCCGCAGAAGTCTCATATCAAGGATACCAGTCTTTACGATAATATTTGGTTTCAGTCCAAGTATCTGACTGAATATAACGGCATCAACGGTATTGACAGATTCGATGAGACCGATTTTGGCAATGATGATGAGTTAGCCAGTTTAGCAGTCTCAGACCATCGACCAGTTTGGGCGGAGTTCTATATCGGACAAGATCATGATTAACGACACGATACCAAAGAAAATCCTCACTTGTGATATTCTCAGTTCTTAACAATTTATCTATGAGGGGACAGACAATGCGCAAAACTCATTATTCACAGCTTTTCCAATGGCTCATTATTCTCCTGTCTCTTTTTGTGAGTGCCTGCGACAATAATTTGGAGGAGAAACTTACCTTCATCGAGCAAAGGGTTCTTGATGAGACAAAATTCGGGAGACAAATGAGAGACTATATAAAAAGTAAGAATACAAGCTACATCCTCGACCCAGGCCTTCCCTACCAAGCAAGATATTCTATTACTGATGATTGCATTTATTACAATCCTAAATTGAACACATCGCTAAAACAATGGAAGCAAGAACTTTTGTGGGGACGGTCATTGAACACAATCTTAAGATTTCATGAGGAACTTCACAGAACACAAGTCGCTTTCTCAGAGAGGGGAGTATTCTTTCAATTTTTCAGAGAGAATGGGGAGATTGATGAACAGCTGCTCCCAAATGGTAAAGCGGTTTATGAATTCACACTGCAAATCCCCCGTGGCAAAGAGGGCAGATTATTGAATTTTGCAGGTTCTCTGGTTGGATACCCAATTTTAGATATACAAACCGCCAGTGAAGTTGTCAGGCAAAGGATGGATGAGATAAATGCACCTCAACGCGAGAAAGAATTGCTAAAGGAAATTCACGCTTACATCGGCTCCGACATTGTTAATAGCGACGAGGTATATGCTCAACTATATGAGACAAAAGGAAAAGGTTATGACAACTTGCCTAAGATAGATTTTTCTAAGTTTTCCCGTATCATCGACCAGATTGTTAATCTGTATGGTTTCTACAATGGCAAGCATGATGAAGTTTGCAAAGTTGTCGGAAAATCTAAATCCATCAAAGATTTTCAACAGAGAGCGCAAAGCATTCTTTGGGGGACCTCTGAAAAGGAACTAAACCAGAAAGTAGATGCTTGGATATTGCTGAAAAAAGAATGGACAGAAGCGACCGAAAGAATAGCAAAAGAAATGTTGAAATAATATTATTCAGAAGGAATAACACGGTGGAACAACCAAAAGAAATTCTCACTGTTGATTTAGAAAAAGGCGTCAAGCTCAGGTTGCCGACTGCTGTTCATCGCTATTTAGCAATTAGAACAGACTTTGCAATCCGTGAATGGGAATTAAGTCCATCAAAGTTCGAGGATAAATGGCGTCTGGCATTGCTATTGATGGAAGGCGAAGCCCAACCACATCACATTCTTTCGGTGCTAAATGGTGGTATTCTCTATCCGATGGGCGGTAGAGACCCCGTATTCTGTTCTAAATGTACTCATGAAATGTCTCTAATCACTTACGATACATGGATTTGCAGACATTGTGCGAATGTTATTGAAAATATGAGTGGTGAGTGATTTTTGGTTGACATTATTCCAGCATTTAGTAAAATTTATGGAAATTATCACGATAAAACTCAAGCAATGAAAAATCGGAGGTATCACGATGAAAACCATAAACAAGTTATCCATCGTATTGATAGTGTGTGGTCTCATCATGTTGAACTGGCATACAACTGCCTTGTCTCAACAGATAGGTGACCAGACGATTTCGTATTCGGATAGTTTTGAATTCGGCCCTTTGTCAGACCCGCCTGGCAGAATTGGGGAAGGTGATTCAGTTACCATTAGCTTGGCATTAAGTAGTTCAGCAACAATGACGCTCGTCAAGGTGGATGAACCTGATATTATCGCGTCAATATCGACCAGCTTCAGTGGCGGTATTCTCATGTGGGAGTTTCTTTTTGATGATTTAGGTTTGCCGCCTGGTATGTATGAGATAACAGAATCATTTGAAGGCACACTATCAGGTAGTCTCGGTATGTTTGGCGACCTGCCTCCCGTGGAGGTTAGCACTGACTTTGATGCCTGGCAAGCTAATCTTTCCCGTGGGGCGATTATTATCGTAGAGGCTGTTGCGCAGGTTGATGCTGCCAGTGTAGGTGGGGATTTCGTGGGACCGTTGGGAATGCCGCTCCCCTCCCCTATTCCATCTTCTATTAAAGTGAGGGCGACGAGGGATATAGAGTCTGGTGAGATGATGTCATATAGCGTGGCGTTTACTGCGACTTTGCACAAAGAGACCAGTATTACCCCTATTATTCCTGGTACTATCAATGGTACAGTCGCAGATAGGACTGAAAATCCAATTAAATGGGCACTTGTCATCGCTATAAACGCTGAAACAAAAGAAAAAGCTGGAACTATAACTGATGTTGATGGCTACTACGAAATCAATGATTTAGAACCAGGTAATTACCTGGTAATCGGCATCAAGAAAGGCTATAAAACTGGCATAAGAAAAGCTGAAGTAATAGCCGGTGAGGCAACTACGGTGAATTTCACACTGAAACGAAAGCCGCCGGAATAAAGCATTTTTAGGTGAAGTTTTGCCAACATTCAGAGTTTAATCTTATGCGGTCACGTGCTGCGTAGCTCAACGGTAGAGCAGTCGATTAACATCGATGGACACGAGGTTCAAGCCCTCGTCGCAACAGCGGGCCGCGTCTTTATTTCGAATCTTTCATGATTAAGTTGGAAGCGTTATGGACGGGACGTTATCTCTCGTCCTTCCTATCCTATCAGCCTCAGAAACGCCTTACATGCTACTGTTTATCCCTTCGACTATCATACCCATCACCCAGGCTTAAATTACCCGCCATCAACGCCACAGAAGCTCAGAGACATACCACATGCCAAAGACGCTAGCACAGAAGTGGATAATGTGCGAATAGATTGGGTGTTACTGTCCGTCCCTTCTTTCCAAAACGCAAGAGATTTTCGGCCAAGCTAGCATCATGAAAAAAATATTCTTGCCCTATTTTGTAAAAACACTTTAGCCAACCTTTTTTGACTCCCCGACGTAAAGATTCAATTGGTATATCTAAGATAGCAGCAGCTTCATCTAAATCATATTCTCTAATGGTACGACGCATTATCATCACCTTTCGAATAATACGCATTTTTAATATGAACGTTTCAATCTCAACTCTCTCTGCTGTAGATTCTGCGGGAGGTTGGCATACATTTTGCTCTATTTTCAAACAAGGAATTGATACTTTTCCAAAGAACTTATACATAAATTAAGATTAGTAAGGATAGTTATTGATTGCACTTGGGGTTTTTTGCATATCCCCCCGAAAAGGTGCATTAAGAGGATTAACCCCCTTGAGCAACCAACATCGGGACTTATATTTGTGTTAATTGCTGAATGATGTCATTGATGTTGATGTGTTCTGGCTGTTTGTTGAACTCGTAGCGTCCGTGGAGATTAATATGTTGCCACGCAACTGGAGAGATTTGCTTTAGCAGTTCAGCACCTTGACTGTCACCTGTTTTTTCTTTACGATTCAACAGATTGGATAAGATGGCAGAGTTATAGTAGATGATACAGTTGGTTATCAGTCGGCTACACTCGTTCCAGATTTGCTGTTCATGTTCGCTTCGCTCACCGACGCCTGGCTGGTTTCGATACGGCTTCGCCTACTCAACCCAAGTCGCTGGGCTTACGGAACTACTTCGGTTTTGAAGCGTAACTTCCCGAAGTTGGCGTAAGATATTGCTCGGCGCAACTGGTGATAATTCTCTCCGCGGTTGAGAGCCCGCTGGATATTGCGACGCAATGGTGGAGAATCGACATAGTCAAGAAGGTACAAACTTTTGATAATGTTGTCATATTCCCACAGGGCACGTCGGGTTTTGTTTTTGCGCGCGTAGGCGCTGAGTTTGCTAACGATAATACTCTGAGTTGTGGTTTTTAAGGCCAGTGATACCATGATACGCCCAATATTCTCCCATTCAGCGATGATGAGTTTGTCGCTGATTTTCCGGATGGGTTTAAGCATCACATCACCGTACTGGCTTGGGTGCCTGAATCCATAGAGAGAATCACTGACTCGATCATGGATATCCTTGTAGCGTGGAGCAAATTGGTAGCCGAACAAGTGGAGAATGGCAAGGCGGAAGGCCTGCGAAGCGATGGCACCGCGTTAACCTCGTTTGTTCCGTGCGTGTCCGTAGAATGAATTTCAGGCGCGCGGAAGGCTTACGCCCGCAAAGCTGGCGTATAGCACCGCGCTGGACGTCGGTGGTATTGTTAAATAGAAGGTCAAAGACATAGTGACTTTCATGCCCGTCTGCGCCAATAATTCTCGCATTGATAGGGATATGGTTGGCCACCAGGGTGTAGGAGACAATTCCTTTTTTAAGCCCAAAGTATTTGGGCGAATGGCGAGCATTGATAGTATGAATTTGGGTTTCAAATTTTTGTCCATCGCTACTGGAATGAACTCTTTCTCCTATATCGTAATACTGAAATATGAGTAGCTCCGCTATCGCATCGCATTGCTGACGCGGTCATTTGCCTCTGAAAGTGTTTCCAGGCGGATGACATTATCTGATGTCGTCGAAAGTATTTGGTATCCGATGTCGGAAATTTCGCCCATCCTGCCGAGCCCCATATTAGTCCCCCAGGCAACGAGGCAGGCAATAATGATACGGTCATCCGCTTCCTGTTTGACATAACGCCCTAAAATATCGGATGAAACCCGACGACTTCGTCTTACGGCTCGAAGGCTTCCATGAATCGGCATTCTCGATTGACGAAATGCAGAACATTGCCGATATCCACTTGTCGCGGAAGGTTTGGTTTCACCAATAACACCGCGATAAGCTGATCGAAAAAGGGATGGTTCACTGTTTCCCCACCACGAGGATACGAGAGTGTCCAGCGGCCATGCTTGCCGCGTTTTTTTATCTTGAAGTGCTCATTCTCACCGGATGTAATCCGCTGGTTGACTTCGGTAATTCGGGCTTCAAGCATCTGCTCCAGCGATTTCAGATGTTCCTGGCGCGTGCGATCGCACGCGCTTGGTTGTTTGAGAATTGTCAGTCCGGTGTCAGCAATCAACTTTTCCTTATGCTGCTGCCATTCTTGGTTATCTATAAGATAATCCTCGAAACTTCGGAACCGGACACTGTCGGGACAGAAGATATCACCTGCTTCCAATTCATTCCGTAGAAGCCAATAAACCAGAAACTCATAGCGGTCAGTAAGTAAACGTTTTTGTCCATGAGTCTCTTGTGTATAAAGGTAGCGTTTTATCTTGTCTGGTATAAATCGGATTGGAAATTCACGGAGGGGATATTGCGAAAGTGGTCTTCCTTTCTGAAACGCGGCTTTCAGAAAATAAGTGGCTTCAATTAGTGGGTCATTTGCCAATGACGCGACGAAATCGACTGCCAGCAGTATCGGGCGCAAATGGCGTTTAAACTTACGGGCCAGCTTATCAATATGTTCCCATTGAAATGCCGTTTCGTCGAATCTTGCATTGGTGGCAATATGGTCAGCAATGAAAGAAAGTTTCTGGCGTTCTAAAATTCCAAACGCTTTTTCTTCGCGCGGTGCGATGCTGCGCTTTGCGCAGCACGCCTTCCGCGCCGACTTGATGGAAAGGTGTCGTCGCCGCAATACTGTCGTCGGTAAAGAGTTTAAGTACTTGTCCTGCCTTTTGCAGGTCTTGGTTCTGCTCAATGCGGTACTCATACACCCTCTCCTTGGCAGCGCTTTTGGCTTCATCAGTCAAGGAAGGCATAAAGTTAACAGGTTCACAGGATATTCAAACGAAGGTGATGGTAACCTTGTTTTCTCTGTTTGCTGAAATTGAACGTGACTTAATCTCCGAGCGAACGAAAGAAGGATTAGCAGCAGCGAGAGCAAAAGGAAGGATTCTCGTCGCGGTGCGATTGCACGCAGTAAAGTGCAACGCCTTCCGCGACGCCGACCAAAGGGAAGTTTTAGCCGGTCAAAACTGGATGGGAAGGAAGATGAAATTAGGCTTCTACTAAAGAAGGGCGTCTCTTTAGCTTCGATTGCCAAGATTATGGAGATTTCACGCACGGCGCTAAGACATTTTATCAGCACTCGGCAATTGTCTTGAAACCAATCCCTTTCTGTTCTACAACCGAAGTGGCAGGTTTTTACACGTATCCCGTATCTACGCCCACCAGAGCGCGCCGCCTATTGGGACGGACGCAATGAAATCGGCGAACGGATTGCCAGCGGCGTGTATTTCTACACCTTCACCGCTGGGACGTTTACCGCAACGCGGAAACTGACGGTGCTGAAATAGCCCTTGAGAGGAGGCAAGCTATGAAAAAGACAATCGCTTTTGCAGCGCTATTCATCATCTGCTGGTTGACATCCGTTGCTTCAGCAGAAAACGTATCCATCGACCCACCAGAGATGAAATCCCCGGAAGTGGGTCAGACATTTACGCTGAATATTAGAATCGACAGCGCGGAAGGGTTATTCGGTTTTGAGTTCGACCTATCATACCCCCACGAATTTCTGAAAGTTGTCAACGCAACCGAAGGTGATTTCTTGCAATCCGCCGGGCAGACCTTTGCCGTGTCGCCGCTTGTTTATGGCGAAAAGCCGAAAGATGGAGGCGTCGGCACCGTCAGAATGGGCGTCAGCCAACTCGGGGGCACAGGAGTAAACGGAGATGGGTTACTAGCTCAAGTGGAATTTGAGGTCATCAAGGAAGCAAGCATACTCATCCTTTTAGAATTTCAGAAGTTTAGTTTATTCGACGCTCAAGCGAATAAAAAAGCACCGGCAAAGATGATAGGCAGTAAGATTATGCCTCGTCAAAAACTTACCCCTTGGGATGTCAATGGTGATGGTCTGGTTGATGTAAGTGACCTAGTATTGGTAGGACGACGCTTAGGTGAAACCATCAAGGAGCCCACCTCACCTAACCCTGATGTCAATGGAGATGGTATTGTAGATATCAGTGACTTGGTTTTGATAGGCAAACACTTTGGCGAAAGCACTGAGACACCGCCGGCGCAGTGATTGTCGAGACGACACACCCGCTTGCGTCCAACTGCATTTCTCGTTAGTCCAATGCAATGAAACCATCCCGTTGCATCCTTGCGCGCGATTTTGTTTCTCACCAGAAGTGTCTCGTCCTTCACATTCCATCTTGACAATTGCATCCGTTTTACCTACAATAGTCTCGGCGCTTGGCGGGAAAGTAGGAGAATACATAAAACCCATGAATTTGCCCTGACCCTATACGCTCACCTACTGCGTAATGGGTATTCCAAGCGCCACAACTCTTGACAAATAATGGAATATGAGGTTTGCCTGGACGGGTATCAAATCCCGTCCTTAATCTGCCCTCACATAATCGCCATACTCGCATTTCATCACCACGTTAGCTACTACCCTATCACCCATGTCTAAATTACCCACCATCAACGCCACAGAAGCTCAGAGATGTATTGCATGCCTATGACTTCATCCAAAACCGAATACTTTTACTATTCGAAAATCGCATACCTTCCCAGAATTCTGCATGCACGTTTTCGAGCTAATCCGCTTCCCACTTAGATTCTCTCATTCGGCACACTTTTTGCGATGCTTAAAATATGCTTACTGAGATTGAAAAAAAATTGTTAAATGATTATTTTGAACAATGGGAAGAATTTGTTCGGAGATACAATCCGGATGGTGACCACCCTGGTCTAACAAAGAGGTTGGAAAAAGAAGGACAAAAGGTATATCTGGATTTCAAGAAATCACCCGTTGATGTTTTGCGACTGAGGCGATTTTTGGAAGATATAGGTAAATGGAAGATGCCATGGTACTGTGTGGGGCATGTTCAGAATGTCAATGGTAATAGTGATATGCAAATTCTAAATGTTTTTGAAGATATTATTACTGCGCCTTCTGATGAAACTAAAATCTCTGCTTGTACCATGTTAAAAGGATTTGGACAGGGGCAAGGACAGACACGTATGGCATCAGCAATCCTACGTTTCCTATGGCCAGGGGCTTACGGCGTTGTAGACTGGCGTAATTGGATGGTACTATCCAACTTTCGCCATAAATTCTTAGAACATCCACCTCTTTGTAAATTGGGTGGTAGCTTAAAGGAATATCGAGAATGTGTTATAAACAAAAAACAATATGTCGAGTATAATGAAAAGCTTAGGGAAATTCGCGATGAAGTGGCTTTCACAAAACTTGTTGCGGATATAGACTTGGCATTATGGGCCTATTCCATTGGGATATTTCCATTTAATGAAAGTTACATTTCAAACCTAACCAAAAAAAGTAATAATCTTAATAGGTATATAAGACCTACGCCTCAAAAGGACATAAGTTTTGGTATTTTTGAAACATTCTTAGAAGACTGGAAAAATATTGATTGTGAAGTAGATTTGAAGAAACGTTATTATCAAAAATTGCAATTTTTATGGGAATGCTATGAGCTTATTCCTAAGAATGCAATTTCATATGATAAACAATCTGACAGCAATCAACGGTATTACTTAATTTATAAGCGTGATCTAGATGAAAAGGTATCTGAATTACATCGTTGTTCTGATTATCAAAAAAGGCTTAATGAACTTGAATCTCTTTTCTGGAACAAGTTGTTGAAAGGTCAAAGTCTCGGAGTCATTGGTGATATTTGTTCACAGTAAAGTTAATCTATTCTCAGAAAGGTGGATAAATCATGTATGCAAGAAGTATTTGCATTGTATTGGTTATTAGCCTTCTGGTGGTATTTGGTTATGGAAGAGAGAAGGAAAATCCGAAAAGTCCCGAAGCCGTGCCGAAAGAAATAGTTAGTAAAGACGGTGCTAAAATGATGCTGATTCCTACGGGAGAGTTTATGATGGGATCCCACAGGGGCTCTTCTAACGAACGCCCGGTGCATACTGTCTATCTGGATGCTTTTTGGCCGACCTGATAATCAGATAAGTCCGTCAGGAAACTGTCTGATGTGCTGTAACCTGCAATGCTTCAAGGCATAGAGATATGCTGGTGAAGTCATCTGATTTCCCTAATCAGATGTCCCCAAGTGGAGTGTAAGGCAGAATGGGGAGAGCCTTGAATGCCCATCATGCCGAAATAGCTCACTCAAAGCACAGGGGGGACAGCCCTTTGGGAATATAACTTGGCGACAAGTTATATGAAATTAGGGTTGGAGTGGAAAATGTGAAAGCTACCATCAGCCACTCCTGACCAACGTGGGATAGATAGACTGAAGTTGAACGAACGTGAACTATCTACCGTATTCCAGGACCCCTCAAAACTGAGGATAAGGGGGGGAGGTAAGAGTAATCTGTGATTAGAAGGGCACAGATGGAACTCACCGTTGATAGAAGGCAACAGTGAGGTATAGCCTCTGTTATAAGGGTATAAACAAGCTATCTTATCTAATGTATGAATGCCATACGAAAACATACGGGATAGCAACAGCAGTCTATCGCAATAGTGCAGGTTGCGGAACTGGGAAAGCCATCAGGAATTTCCTTTAAAGGAATAGGGTTAGCTGCAACCTGAAAGACTTGATGGTGAAAGGCGGTCTCATGGTAGTCAATGTGTTCGCTGTAATGGCGAGTGCAAGGCGAAGGAGACCGAGCAGAGCCCGTTAGCTTAATCTAAAGAGACGAATACAATAGGGAAGGGATTCCTGTATGCCGATGAAGGAGGTAAATAGTGACATCCCGTTCGATTTACCGACCGTGTATTGGCAGGCTTTTAGCATTCGTTGTCTACAGAGATGGCTGGCTTAGAAAGTTGCACTTTCTAAGCCTACTTAGTAAGGTAAACGAACTCTGGTGAGCCGTGTGCATGGAGACATGCTTGCACGGTTCTGGAGAGGGCTTGGGAGAAACCTGACTGGAAACAGAGAAGGCGTTCCCACTCTACTCAATATATCGACAAATACGAAGTGACAAATGCGCAATACGCTAAGTTTCTAAACGAATATGGTAAAAACACCGATGCCGGCGGACATAAATTGTTTGACATTAATTCTCGCTGGTGCTTAATAGAAAAAGTCAGGAACACTTATAAACCGAAAACCGTAAGAAAAATACCCATCAAAAAACTCCCGGTAATCATGGTCAGTTGGTACGGCGCGGCGGCGTATGCGCAATTCTACGGCAAACGCTTGCCCACAGAAGCGCAGTGGGAAAAAGCCGCTCGCGGGGGGTTGGTGGGGAAAAAATACCCATGGGGAAACAACATCACCCACGACGACGCAAACTATATGGGAACTGGCGGAAAGGATAAATGGAAATGGCTTTCTCCCGTCGGTAGTTTCGCACCCAACAGCTACGGGCTATACGATATGGCAGGCAACGTTTGGGAATGGTGCGCCGACAAAGCTAGTTCAACATACTATAGCGAAAGTCCTAAAGAAAATCCTCTCGGTCCAGGTCAGCCTGTGTTTTTTGTTAATGATGATTTCACACATGTTACCAAACTACGCGTGTTGCGCGGTGGTTGTTGGGAATCCGAGGTGGCTTATATTATCGCTCATCGCGGTCTGCGTTGCGCAGACCGTAGCGGCACTCCCCTCATACTGGGGCCTGCGCACTTTGGCAGCAGCTACGTTGGTTTTCGTTGCGCGCAGGATTTGTAACCCCTTAGCTCTTTTACCCTTCCCGAGCATCGGGGCTGGTGAGTTCAGGGCTACGCGGAAAATGGTTCTCGTAAAATAGGTCGCCTATTCGATTTTTAGAAATCATCGGCGGTAATCCTCCATCCATCCCATCTCGCCCCGTACCTACCACAAAACGACGGGTGCGGTGGGGGAGTTGGTCGGGTGTGACTTGTCCCCCCGTTAGACCCTTTGTCCGATTATTTGATGTTATTATGTAAGGAAATCGTGTGAGGAGAAAAGTCATGTTTGCTTTATCTGGGCTGAAAGTAACGTAGATGCGTTTTCGTATATACCCTTAGAGCGTGTCTGAAAAGGTTGACAAAAGGCAGTTAGTGTGATATACTGCTGTTCTATGGAAAGAAAAACATATCCCAGTGATTTGAATAATACGGAATGGGAAATTCTTGAACCCTTGATACCTCCACCTAAACCTGATGGTAGACCGCGCTCAGTCAATATACGGGAAATCCTTAAGGAGTGTTGAGGAAGCGAATATAATCCCTTATGGTACGGCGTCCTGACCCTTCGGCGATGTTAGCGGGAACTGAAACCGCTGCTTGCCGTAATTGGGACGTTAATCCATATAGTTCATGGCGTGGAAATTTTTTGGTAACCTGGTAGATTTCCACAACTAAATCATCTCCCTTTTGCCAGGCGGCGATAGTGTAGAAGCCACCACGTTGTTCTTGCATTGTAATTTCTCCTTTCGAGCCCTTGAGCCTTCGTGCCCAAGCGCCCAAGCTATCAATCGTAAGCTCTTGGCAAAAGAGATGATTAGAAAATCCGCTACATATTATACAAGGAGGGAACTCATGGAATCCACCGTTCATGCCGTAGCAGAATGTGATGGGATTCATACTAGGGGTAGCGAGAGGGACGCTGTGATGAGATGCCATAACGATATTTTAATGCGCTAAAATTTCCCTTTTCATGTTTTGCACTGGCACTTTGGGCGGAAGAAGGGTATTTTTCCTACCTTGACAATGTTAAATTAGAATCCGCATGAAATCTGTGTTCCAGACAATTTGGAGAATTTTTAGCTAGCGGATTTTTCCGCTAGCCTCAAATCCGTTAGCTAAAAGAAAGCCTGCAGACACTAAATTAAGGTTGATATTTTTCAACAACCCATTGTTGAAAAATAATTTTGACCAAAAGGTAAAACGGGCACAGATCCACAGTACAAGTGTCATCAAGGGTCTATCGGTAATCTAACATTGTCAAGATAAGATAACCTGATTTATCGCCGCTCCCACCACTGAAGCATGACCAAATCACTTCACAGAATGTCACTTCTGTGAAATAAGCCGATAAAATGGCGCCTGTTTTGAAATGGTCTCCTGATGAGACGAATTGAAATGTAAAATTATGGTAGGGCCGTTATACTTGTGGGGGTAAGATGTCTCCGCGCGAGAGCGGCGAAAGGAGAGAAAACATGTGTAAAAAAATCGTATTCGCACCGCATGATGATGGAGGAGGTGCATTTGGCGTGCTTTGCCGCCTGGCGCGTGCGCTGGTAAAGGTGGCGGGTAACAACTACAATCTGCATCTGTACTTTCTGAACTCGTCGCAGGCGAAGAAAGGGCAGGAGCGGCTGAATAAACTGGTCGATAATACGACGCACAAAGCTTTTTTCGTGCCAACAGACAACCTCATCTGGCTGCCCAAGGACGAGAAGACGGCCGCCCTTGATGGAAAGCAGATACCCGACATCCTGAAGAAGTGGGTCCGCCCGCTTTGGCACTCCTGGCCGTGCGAGCCCAATTGGATTCACCCCAATCTGCCGATTAGGACACGGAAAAACTGGCTAGATAGCCAGAAGAATACTGAGGAAACATGGAAGGAGAAAATGACTGGGTGGGGGAACCTGCGGGACCTGACACCTCAATGGTGGAAAGATGTTGCCCTTGGAATCAGCATGGGCGTTCCGCAACTGCATCGTGTCGCACGTCAGAACGATTTCCCGTCAGTTGAGGTCGGCGACTGGTTCTTCTCGGTGGGGCTCCGCGGCTGTATGCAAGAGTCGTTCGTATCACCCGAGATTATCGCCACGACAGAACCCGATTTAAGGATGATTGAGGAAGACGAGTTCAAAGCCAGGGAGGTCTGGCTCACCCTTCATCAGGCGCCTCGCAGAGCTTATGAGGCTCATGTCGCAAATAGCCCGGTCAAGTTCAACGAAATGGAGGGCAGCCTATGGACAGGTGGTGAACTACCTGACGACCCCATTGAGGAATGGGCTCTAGCCAAAGATCTGGCACGCAAGATTAGGCAAGAGATTAAGGCGCGTCGGAATTCCAAGAAGCAGCCTAAGCATGTGGCATACATCATGACGGGCGATACAGGCGTGTGGGGTGACATCATCAATAAGCTTAAGAAGCGGCCCAAGCAAAAAGACGGAGTTGCCATAATTCAGCTAACCAAGGATAAAGAAACCGACAAAATTGAGCTTCTTGAGGGTGGGGTTAAGAAAAATGATAAAATTGAATGTGAGAAGCTAGAAACGGGGGATATCCTGAAAGGTATTCCGGCTGAGGAGAGGCGTTTGGCGACTGCCGGCGCAAGTGACTTCGGCATCGTGCGGAGTGCGGGCGGAGCGTTGTGTTTTGCGGCAACACGCAAACCTTCTGTGTTTGTGGACGAGCCGGGACACTGGCTGGGCCGCATCCAGCGAGAGCAGTGCCATGAGGCTGGTCTCTGTGTTGTTGTTCCAATTGACAAATTCCTGGACAAGCCTGCGAGAGTTATCCAGAAGCAAGCAAAAAAACTAAATAAGAAGGACAGCGACCTTAAACAAACTGTTAAAGCCGCCAAAAAACTAAAAGTCGGCGCAGAAACAGACTTGGCCGAGTACCTATTCAAAACATACATCAAGTGAAAGAAGGGGCGTCGCACTTTTCCGAGGGGAGGGCTCATTTCCCATTCGAGCCCTCGAAACTATCCCAATCCCTTCAATCCGGGAACTTCTCCGCAATGCGCCGGATGGTAATTGTGAAGTACTTAGACATTGAAACGTTACAAAAGGCTATTCAACAATCTGGAAGCCCTGAGCCAATCAGGGCTTCTCTGTTTTTACGAACGACGGTCAAAAAAGAGAACCTTTATATTTTTAAACCCCATCCGCCAATTTACCCTTTTTTAGCGTCTGTGGCGTCCATGGCAAAGCGTTTGTCTGGCAAGATAGGTTAGGATAGCCGAAAGGGAAAAACAAGACTTTCTGGCCTGCCTGTGCTCGCGCGTGC
>SDBU01005343.1_pt1 | contig 15404 bp, 9 predicted proteins | sample 2277071 | NCBI WGS metagenome assembly SDBU01 (sample SAMN10397929, study PRJNA504765) | marine sediment metagenome | isolation source: marine sediment core GS08_GC12, 126 cmbsf | place: Arctic Ocean: Gakkel Ridge, Loki's castle | collected 2008
ACACCTACCCCGGTAGTGATGACTATTGTAGTGGTGATGATTTTGGCTATGCCGCTCAACAGACATCCGACGGCGGATACATAATTGCCGGAGAGACTCGCTCCTATGGCGCAGGATTTGGTGATGTTTATCTGGTAAAGACCGACCCGAATGGAAAGAAACAATGGCAAAAGGCCTTCGGTGACACCGTTCAGGACTATGCCATGGCCGTCCAACAGACCTCCGATGATGGATTCATTGTCGCCGGCACCACTTTCTCCGAAACCTCAATGGGTTTCGATATTTATCTGGCAAAAATATGCCCCGATGGCACTTCTTCTGCCGACTTTAACTGCGACGGAATAGTCTATTTCGAGGACCTGGTAGTACTGCTCGACCAATGGCTCCAGTCGCCGACCTTTCCATCTGCCGATATTTACCCGGAGACCGGCGATGGTATAGTAGACTTCTTTGACTTCGGTGTCCTCGCGTATGATTGGCTTCTTGAAACCATCGCGCCTTAGTTTGCGGGAATTTAGCCTCCGGCTCGGCCAATTGAAGATTGATATTCCAGCTCCGCGATACCAATCGGGGAGCTGGATCCCATTCTCCCCGTCACCATGACGTGTGGCAGCGTCAAACGCGGAAGCATTTTTTTCCTCTGATCCGCCACACTGATGGCGGACAAGCCCGCCACACAGATGGCGGGCAAGCATTGGCCCGCCACGGCGCGTCTGCGAGTTTGTTTGGGTTTGTTCCGGCTTCGCCAGAGGCTACGCAGGACAAGTTGGGTTTGAATTGGGTTTGTTTTGGCATTTTATTGGCTTTGATTGGCTTTAATTGGCTTTAATTGGCTTTAATTGGCTTTGTTTTCCCACTCCACCAAGTGTCCAAACGTTCGTAATCCCTTGTTAATACATTATTTACGTTTAACTTGACTTTTCGGAAATTGGCTTTGTTTTGCATAAAAAGTCTGATTTGTAAAGAACTCTCTATATCTGTAGAGGATACTCTACAGATGTAGAGCACCCTAAGCCAAATGATTAATGATAAATGATTATTTGTTTTTGACTGTATCATCATATTGGGTAAGGAGTTATCCGGCAGACAGAAATACGAAATCCGAATATCGATCCGCCTACGTCAAGACTACGGCGGACAAGAATCCTAAACAAATTCAAATGAACGAAATCCTTAATTTTCAAAACAAAGGCTTCGGGATGACGGTCCCGAAATGAGGGCTGAAAAAAGAACTGTCCCTCTATAATTAGACGAATGTGCGCTTTTGATACGAAAATTGGTGTTATTTTGACAGGATTGACAGGATTAAGTTGATATCAGAAAAGGAGTTAAAAAAAAATTATTTTTTTTGGATTTTGTCGCTAACTATGGCCGCTTTTGATTGACTTTTTAGACGCAGATTTCGCAGATTTCGCAGAAGAATATAGCCACAGAGGACAAAGAGAGCTATTAGCCAGCTTTGGCGTCTTTGGCCGAGCCTTTCCACTAAGCGAGCTTCTGCAAAAGGCACGGCCTTATCCGCCGGGTTCCGTCTAAGCCGGACCCCATTTGGGAAGCTGGCTAAAACCAAGTTTTCATCAACACGGATTTAACGGATAAGAACCATAATAATTCTGTCTTTCTTAGCAAAAACAGCCCCAAAAAGGTAGGATTTTGATAGCGTAGAGTTTGTAGAGGTGGTATTCTGGTATCATAAGGTATCGAAGCGTGCAGGAGCACCATATTTGGAGTCACATGGGAATGTCAGTTGATCATGGGGTCGCGGCGCTTTGTTGGGTAGACAAGCATTTAGTGTGGGAGTTGTCAAATGACAGATATGCGATTATTGGTTAAGGGTTATCTTGAGTCGGCGGGCTACAGAATAATCGACCAGGACGCTCATGGTATGGTACTCGATAAACTGGTTTTCGGGCATGAGCGGGATACCATCCTTATGTGGACAATGCCTGAGGTACGCGATATCGGTTCCTATGAACCGAAACTAAGTACACACATATCAAATCGGCGTGCGAGCTATCCAGATGCCAAGGCATATGTGTTGGCTCAATCGAGAGGCGGTTTCTCACGTGATATGCTTAAGACTCTTGCCAATAATCGGGTTAAGTTTCTAGTTCCCATTCAGTTCTTCGATACGGCATTCCGCCACGAGGAAGCAGGAAAGGTATCGGCGATCGCCAACATTCGCACGCAGGCAGAAAGTGAACGGCGAGTACCTCAACCGTTCAGAACGGAACAATTGATAGAAAAGATTCAAGACGGAGATATTTTTGCCTACCTTTTCAAGGCAATCGCATCCCCACGGAAACCTGTTCTACGACTAGTCGTGGGCCGTGCCGGTATGGGAAAATCGTATCTCTTCCGTGCGCTCTTCGCGCGTCTCTATGATGGTTTTCTGGAAGCGAAAGCAAAGCATGAAGTCTGGCCTCGTCCTATTCCTCTTACGCCTGATTATATGAGGGAGACTTATGCACTCAGAACAGAGGCGCTGATTGATAACTTTCTGCGCTCAGATGTAGCCACTCCTGTAACCAGAGAAACTTTTGAATGGCTTCTCGTCAACGGCTTTTCCACGTGGCTTTTCGACGGCCTTGATGAATTGTATGCTGGGGATCAGACGTTTTTTGACTACATATTGGAACTGTTAACTCGCCCGGATTCTCTGGCAAATATCACGATTCTATGCCGCGACTCCATCACCACTACGTCCACTGCTTTTGCCGAATTTAGGGACTTATGCGCAGAGTCTGATCTATTCGAGATATATCGCCTTGAAGACTGGGACCGAAAAGCGAAGCGGCATCTTGCTTGGCTTCATCTTGAAGGTCGTCATCCGCATCGCGATGAACAGGACGCTGGGAAAGTGTCATCTTTCATGAAAGAAGTTGACCGTTCCCAAGCAGTGCGAGTCCTGTCAGGCCTTCCGTTCTATTGCCATACGCTTCTCGATCTTTTTGAAAGAGGGCAGAAAACGGAATTCAACGATGACGTGGCATTACTCAATCATGTCGTGGACCAGATGATAACACGAGAAAAGGACAAGGGTCTTCTCGATGCGAGGTTATTTGAGGAGAACGGTCTCGAACAGTGGCTCGAGTTAATGGCTGTCACTTATGTTGAGGAAAGTCCACCCGTTGGGATCACTCGGGATTATGCCTGGGAATATGGGCAGTTAGTGCTTCGCCCTGAGCTGGACGAGAAATCCAGGAACAACGTGATGATGACCCTTCTACAATTTCCGTTATTCCAGGCGGGAAGCGAAACAGGACTCCTCGTATTCACTCATGACCTAATCGCAGAAGCCTTGGCAGCAAGAGTATACCTCGCAGACCTCATGAAGAACCCGGCTGAGACTGGCCGACGTTTGTCAAGAACCGACTTAGAGGATCCCGTGATTCTCCGTTTTATGGCCAAACGCATGGGGCATTCTGAACTCACCCGAGTGCTTGAAGAGCTGCATCGCGGGGGACTTCAGGACCGTGCTTTCTCAATGTTATTGTCACTCGCGATGATTGCATGTCCGGACCGCGACTTGGCTAAGCGGACAGGTGCTAACTTTGAGTCACAAAATCTTGTGGCAGTCAGGTTCAAAGGTAGGGATTTGAGTGGACTTTCTTTCCGGCGAGCCGATCTGTCCCATGCGGTGTTTGAAGATTGTGACCTCCATTCTGCTCATTTTGAGGGAGCATTCCTATATCTGACCCGCTTTGCCGGGAAGAACGAAATGCGAGGGGCGATGTTTGGTGACTTGAGCCGAGTTGAGTCTGTGTGGGTTAACAAACACCTGATCAAAGACTATGCCGGGATTCGCAAGTGGGTTGAGACGACAACACGTACTCCGAGCACCCACAAGGAGCCTTGTCCGACAGCGCTTCAGATACGTCACCTATTCGGCAAATTCATCACTCCGCTTGGCGACGCACGCCGTGACCAGTTGAGACGTAGAGGATTACTTGCGGGTAAGCAGATTCCCGGTGCTGCGTCATCAAAAGAATGCCTTGAAGAAATAATCTCAGGCGGATATCTGACGATGCCCGACTTTCGTGATCGTTGCCGTCGTGCAGAAGGCGATAAGTATGCAGAAATCGTCAAGTTTGTTCGTGATGGGTCTGTGAGTGATGGACTTGGGCGCATACTTGCTCGCCTTTGCCGTAGGCGGGGTTGCCTACACCAATTACACTACGAATAGACCGCAGGTGGGATATGTTCTCACATACGTGAACACCTTCAGCCTGCGATTGCTAAGGGAAGATAGGACCACTGCAACAATAGGAGTGTATCGAGATGAACATGAAATTCAGGATAATGATGCTGTACGTTTTGTTGGCTCAGAATTTTTTCATATCTGGCTGTAAGCACTCTGAACGACGGGCTGATTTTCTGATGCTCGATACTAATATAAGCCGTGGGCTGCGTAAGCATGGTTGGCAGCCTTTACACTTTGCAGTAGAAGTGGGGGATAAGAAAATAGTCGAATTTTTAATATCGGTAGGGGAAGATATTAATGCCAAAAACGATTATAACCAGACCCCTTTGCATCGGGCGCTGGTAAATCGAAACACGGAAATTGCGGCTCTGTTCATATCCCACGGAGCTGATGTGAATGCCTCTGATAAGTCTGGCCAGACACCGCTCCACCATGCGTCGTCCAGGGGTTATGAGAAGATTGTCAGTTTATTGCTGGATAAAGGAGCAGACGTAAATGCCAGAGACGACGGAAATGAGACTCCTCTTCATAAGGCAGCCGGGGAAGGCTATCTTGAGATAGTGAAAATTCTTATAGCTAATAGTGCTGCTGGCATTAACATACAGAACGTAAATGGGCACACCCCTCTTCATAACGCAGCATGTGCTGATTATGAAAGAGTGGTTAAATTTCTGCTGGAAAACGGTGCTGATGCTACTATTAAGGATAATTATGGCCGAACCCCCTCACAACTGATGGAGTTCTCAGGACAAAAATAAAGCTTAGTGATGGAGTTGCTTATTCTGTCAAACAATCGGACTTTGCCGGTTGCCAGTATTTAGCCGGTTGCCGGTCTCCGTTTCGTTTACTGAACCAGTCCACTATTGTTCTGTTCGAGCCGCTTAAGTACGTTTTGCGTGCATCCGGCGTAGAACTGACCTTCCTTCTGTGACAACAGAACATCCACATAGTGGTACCTGACCATATTATCTCTTACCTTAGGCGATTCAATGAAAGATTCCGCTCAAAGATGTCATACGCCTTAAAGGACAGATAATAACAGAAAAGAATTGAAAAGGGAAAGGAAAAGAGAAAAAGGGAGGGGCATAGGGGCAAAGGGGCATAGGGGCAGAAATTAGAGGATTTGAACAGTTGAGCAGTAGAGCGGAGCAGGTGCATAGCTGTTTTTTTCTATTGAATTGTTATATCCCCGGTGCTATAGTCACTTGTGTATATTGTAATTGATTTTCCTTACATTTTATCATTTGGAGGTAATTGCCATGTGTGAACACTGCACGCGACGGGAGTTTTTGGGGGCAGGAGTGGCCAGTGGGATGATTCTCGCAGGGGCAACATGGAAGCACACCTGGGCTTCGCAATCACCGCCGGCCCAAATCCGTGAAAAGTCACGAATTTGCGTCATCTTCACCGGCAAGCCCCAACCGGATGACCGCAATTGGGGAGCCGACGCCAGGCAAATAGAGGCCATGAAAACTCGATTAGCCAAGGCGGAAAAGAAGCTGAGAAACGTCGAACTAATAATTGGGCAGTCGAGGAATGCCCAGCAAACGGCGGCCCTGTTAGAGAAGGCGGGGCCGGCAGCGCCGGTCCTTGCTATCAACGTGCAAAACTTTGCCTTAACAAGGGTAGTGAAGCCGATTCTTGACGGGTCGCATCCCATGGTGTTTTTCTCACTGCCAGCCAGCGGTCATGATTGGATGTATGCTCCCCGTTGGCATAGTAGGGGACATCGCGTCACCCTTCTGGCCAGCAGCGACTACGACGAGCTCGAACGAGCCCTTCGTCTGCTGAGGGTGATTCCTATGATGAAGCAGACCCGTATTCTCCTGTTCCCTCCTGCTCGAGGCACGAAGCCCGCCCAGTCTCCTGATGAAGTCAAGAAGCGTTTGGGTGCCGATGTCGTGGCCATAGAAGAGAAGACCTTCACCGAGATGATTTCGGCTGCGGAAGAGGGCGCCGTTCGAGCCGAGATCAACCGCTGGACAAAGAACGCGAAGGAAATCATCGAACCAGACAAAGAGGACATCAGGAAAGCCGCCCGCGTCAGTGTGGCGCTGCAACGTTTAATGGAGCAAGAACGGGCCCAGGGATTAGCTGTGGGCACTTGTATGGGATGGTTGTCAAAAGGATTTCCCTGCCTGGGATTTGCCCGTCTTCGCGACAGCGGTATTCCCGCGGCGTGCGAGGGGGACATGGACTCATTGTTGACCATGCTCCTGTTTCAATATATGATCGATCGTCCCGGATTCCAGGGCAACGCTACATTCGATACCTCTCGCAACGCTTTGTGGACCGCCCACTGCACGGCACCGCTGAAGATGGATGGTCCCAATGGCAAGGAAGCGCCATACCTGCTGCGTGGGCATTCCGAGGTCGGCGGCAGCGGTTGTGTGCCCGAGGTCCAATACCGCATTGGCGAGACCATCACCCGCACCAAGCTGATCAATTTAGATACGATACTGGCCTCGACGGGCAAGATTATCGAAGTTCCGGAGAAGTCGGTCCACGGTTGTCGCAGCCAGATCGTCACCGAAGTTCGAGATGCAGCGAAGATGGCCGCCAACTGGAGCAGTGTGCTTGAGACCGAGGACGCCATGACGCTGCTGCACCGTGTGGTGTTCTACGGCGACCACATGGAAAACGTGCACCACCTCGCACGGTTGATGGACATGAAAGTTGTCAAGGAAGGCTGAACGAACACCTGAATTGCGAATACCAGGATACCGTGAAGCGTGAAGAGATAATTTCATATTTCAGATCTCACATTTCAAATTCAGTTGGCAGTCGCCCCACTTAGAGTAGAAAGCACTCTAAACAAGGGGGCAGGCCCCACTATAGTGAGATAACGCTTCACTATCTCACCCCGATGAGATAACGCTTCGCTATCTCATGGGGCAGGCGGGGCAGGCCCCAATGTCTAATCTCTAATTTTCATCTTGCATCTTCAAAAAATATCGGTCAGCAAAGACAGCCTCATAAGTAGATTTTCACGGTAAATTGTCCATATAGCGCAGCAGGTCATCCCACACCACAGACACTTTATTTGCTCTTTCGGCGTGATGGAGATTTTGAGTTCACTGATGTGTCGGCAGCGACTGCTCCTTCCTCTTAAGAGATTTGCAAAACAAAGATGGTTCTGGTATTCTTACTACTATATTCAAAGGAGATTCTATTGTCAAAAGCGCGTAAAGTCGTAAGCGAACACGGAAGTCGTCCCGGTTTCGGGCAGAGATGAGCCATAGAAATGTATAGAGTGTCACAGGAACAAACAGGGTCAATATCTTCGGCTCCTGGTTTCGCTCTGAGGCTATGGTTTGCCACTATTCTCTGTTCTCTGGTAATGGGCCCGGGTGATTATGCCATGGCCTTGACCCGCGTAGAGCTTGCCGGGGCAGCAAAGGCCTCTGTACCCGTAGTCCTCGCGAAATACGCCACTATTCGAGTACGCAATGCAGCTGCGGACCTCGTGACTTATTTAACCGCGATCACCGGGGCCGAATTTGCAACACGCGCTGGTGATGGAACAAATGGAATAGCCGTAGGTTTGCCTGCTGATTTTCCCTCGCTGAATCTTGCAAAGGCCCTTGAGGTCAAAAACATAGCGGATCGGGAGGCCTATATTCTCAGGTCACACAAAGATGGGTTGTATGTAATTGGTGCAACCGAACTGGCTGTCGAGCACGCTGTCTGGGACCTGCTCTATCGCCTCGGCTACAGGCAGTACTTTCCGGGCAGGACATGGGAAATAATCCCCCGCAAGGAGACCATAAAAATAACAATCGACACAACACAACGTCCGGATTATCTTAATCGCCGCATTTGGTATGGCTTCGGCACCTGGGACTACAACGCCCAACCCTATGCAAAATGGTGTCAAAGAAATCGAACTGCATCCGGTTTTGTACTCAATATATCACACGCCTATGAATCAATAATCCGCCGGAACAAAGCTTCTTTTGACACCAACCCCCAATTCCTGGGCCTGCTTGATGGCGAGCGCAAATCCTCCAAGTTATGTATCGGCAATCCGGATCTTCGACAATTGGTCGCCAACCACGCGATAAAGTATTTTGAGAATGACTCCGACCGCGACAGCATTTCGATGGATCCCAGCGACGGTGGAAATTGGTGCCAATGTGATAAGTGTGCCGCATTAGGCAGCATCAGCGACAGGGCTCTGACCTTGGCCAACCAGGTTGCCCGGGCGGTAGAAAGCAAATTCGAGAACAAATATGTCGGTATGTATGCATATAACTATCATTCTCCACCTCCATCTATTCTTGTTCACCCAAATGTAATCATTAGCGTTGCAACTGCGTTCATTAAGGGAGGCTACAGTCTCGACGAGCTCATAGCCGGCTGGTCAAAACAGGGGGCCACTATCGGCATGAGGGAATATTACGCCGTTTTTCCATGGGACCACGACCTCCCAGGCCAAGCGCGGGGATCAGACCTCGACTATTTAAGGCGCACTATCCCCGAATTTCATGCAAAGGGTGCTCGGTTCCTGTCCGCCGAATCCAGCGACAATTGGGGCGCCAACGGTTTGGGCTATTATGTTGCATCCCGAATACTTTGGGATCTCGATGAGGCTGAAAACGTCGACCGAATTGTCGACGATTTCCTGACGAGGGCCTTTGGCCCCGCCAAAAAGCCGATGACGCGATTTTATGAGCTGATAAACGGCTCGAATAAACCTCTCCTTTCCGACGACCTGATTGGAAGAATGTATCGTCAACTCCAAAAAGCCCGGCTGCTGGCCGACACTCCACAGATTCAGGAAAGAATCAGTCATTTAATTCTGTACACCCGCTACGTTGAATTGTACCACAAATACTCCGGCTCCACCGGCCGGGACCGCCAGGCTGCCTTTGAAAATCTGATTCGTCACGGTTATCGCATGCGCAAGACAATGATAGTCCACACCAAAGCCCTTTATAGGGACCTTGTCAATCGCGACAGGAAGGTTAATATCCCCGAAGACGCGGTGTTCTCTGTCCCCGAAGAAAAGAATCCCTGGAAGTCCAGCGAGCCTTATGCCGAGTCAGAACTTGCGGGCTATCTTCAACGTGGCATCGCCGTCCACACTTTGCGTGATTTCGAACCTCTCCATTTCAGCAAAGACCTCGTCCCCGCAGACAAACTGCTATTGCTCAAAGTCGCCGGCGACTCGAACAGCGTCACAGGGCGTGGCATACAGACATTCTACACATGGATCGAGCAGGCCCCGGCCACGATCGAACTGAAAATCACCGGTGGTTTGATTGCTCACTATCGCAACCGCGGCAACGTCAAGGTCGATTTGTGGAAAGTCCGCAAAGACTCCGATACACCACAGAACCAGGTGAGTCTCTCCCATGGTGAAAGTGCCCCGGATGGAGTCCAGCGCTTGATAAAACTCCATACACAACACACTGGTTTGCACAGGATTACAGTAAGCGATGGAGACGATATGACCAGAGTCGCATGGAAACCGGGTACACCCATGACGATTATATCTGCTCTGGATGAGCCTTCCGTTTTCTCCGGCTCATGGAATCTGTACTTCTATGTCCCGAAAAAAACAAAGATTGTCGGCCTTTTTGCTGACGGTTCAGGCACCTTGCTGGACCCAACCGGCAATGTAGCTTTCGCATTCAAAGCTAAGAAGCCGGATTATTATGGTATCAAGGTCCCCGAAGGTCAGGATGGCAAACTCTGGAAGTTCCACCAAAGCACCGGCACAAAACGGCTGATGACCGTACCCCCATGCTTGGCCTCCAATACTGAAGAACTGCTGTTACCCAGAGAAGTCGTAGAAGCAGACTGCGATTAGCCGTACGAAAAAGCACTTCGATACTAAAAACTACAAACTACGAGCTGAAATCTATCGACTAACTCGCCTGCTCTCGCCCAAAAGGAATATCACCGCAATCCGGTTTTGAACTTTGTATTTTCGTGGATCTGCTATGTTGACAGGGCGATGAGTTGTTCTTACAATCACGGATACATGGTTCAAATAGTCTGTTCTGTACATTCGAGATGCTTAAATATTTTGAGGGAGCCATAAAATGCACAAGGTCAACAAAGGTTTTTATGTGGGGCTTTTTCTCGCCGGTCGCCTTGGTCACTGGATAATCTTGGAGGTAACCCGGTTTTTGGGTATGGCTTACCCCCAGTTCCGGCCAATACGGCATATACTTACGATGCCTTCATCTCTACTGTCAATATTGTCGGGGATAGTGACTTTCATTCTGGTATATAAGATGTGGGCCGCTATTCAGGGCAGGGGGGCCCGTACCAGCGCCGGCAAGGCCCTGGGATTTATGTTCATACCGTTTTTTAACTTTTATTGGGCCTTTGAGGTCTATTGGGGTTGGACAAAGGATTACAACCGAATTCCTGAATCAGACGATGTCCAACTCCCGTTGATGCCGGAAGGTATCGGCCTGGCGGTTTGCGTATTACCGCTGTTGAGTATGTTAAGTATGTGCCTGATGTTTGCGGGTATCTTCGGTGGCGGCTGGAGGAGCTTCGCCGAAGCGGCTACAGTAAATGTCGGATTTCAGACATCAATGCTGATTGGTCTGGTTAATACAATATTGATGGCGGTTCTATTTAACAAGATTTGTGATGGCATCAACGCCCTCGTTGACGCAGGTCTTGAGCCGCCAAAACCTCAATATGCCTTACCAGCCGAAGATGCAAAGACATCCGGCATGGCTATAGCAAGTCTTGTCCTTGGAATCTGCGGTTTCTGCACCGCGGGCCTTGCTGCTATTGCGGGCTTGATTCTTGGTATTGTCAGTCTCCGCGCCATCAGGAAAAGTCAAGGTTGGCTTAAAGGCAACGGCTTGGCAATCGCGGGTATATCGGTTTCGGGAATAGCCCTGCTTATGATGCCATTTATCATGGGAATTACGTTTACGGCTCTTTACAACACACGAAAAAGCGCTAAGGTGCTTTCATCAATGAATAACGCAAGGCAGATATGCCTGGCGGTCAATCTTTACTGTGATGAAAATGACGGAAGCTTCCCACCCGTCGACAATTGGCCGGCCGCCCTCAACGAATATATTAGCGACGAGAAAATATTAACTTCACCTTTTGCCCCCGAAGCCGGCCGGGCATGGGCGATAAACAAAAACTTGGATGGCTGGAAACTTCGCGATATTAAGCAGCCCCATCAAATCGTCCTCGTCTTCGAAGCTCGTCTCGACAGTTCACCCGCTGGCGGACGGGAATTGATGCCGGAGAGCCCACGAACAAGAAGAGGTTACGTCATCGGTTTTCTGGACGGCCACACCGAATTAGTCCGCACTGATAGGTTGGACGACCTGATTTGGATACCTGCCACTCAGCCCCTTCTTGAGGACAGATGAGCACAAACCAAAAGGCCGAGTGCTTTCAACTGCCGGCCCATACTTATCAAAATTCCCCAATTCAAAACTAAAAACAACGATCTACTAACTGAAAGCTATCGACTATCAACTATTTATCCACTGCTATGAACGCTTGCCTCCGGCTTTACTGCTTCAACTTGCCATCCTTTATTCTTCTCGGAAACCAGAATCCCGTCCGCTTTTTGTATTCTTCGTAGGACTGCCCGTAACGGATAACTAAATCTCGCTCCTCCGCTATGCACATGTATATCCAGGCCGGAATAAAAAGTAACGAAAAAAGCAGCAAAAAAGGACTATGCAGAATAAAGGCAATCGAAAACCACAATGGAAGCTCTCCCACTGCCTGCGGATGTCGAATTTTATCATATATCCCGTGATACATGCCGTGCTCTTTTTTCGGAATCATGGTTTCGGCCCCTGCATCACGTATCCCAAGCCACATCAGGTATCCTGATGGAGCCCCGATTATAACTGCGGCTATCAATGAGAACCACCAACTCCACGGAAACGTTCTCGGCAAACCGATTGGCAGAGGATAAAACGTATACAGAATAAAGTTGCCCATCATAACGAACATAAATATGCCTGAAATAATACGGTAATGTGCGCAGCGTTGATAAGCGGCTTCGCCTATCCTTTTTTCCAAAACCGCCGGCCCTACACTTCGGATATAAAAATATAAAGCCAAACAGGAACAAATCACCAGAACAATAAAGTTCGAATAGGCCACCGTCAATTTACCCTTAAAAAAATGTACTGACCGGCTCTGTCAAAATCCCTTCCATCGTAGCATGTACATTCTTTTTCCGCAAATGAAACTGAATCCACCCCGACCTCTCAAGCACCAACCACGCCCAAACCAAAAGGCCGACAGCTTTCAACTCTCGGCCTGTAATTACCAAAATCCCCCCAACTACGTAATGAAAAATCGAAAGCAATCTTAAATGTTCTTCATCTTGATTCATCGAAACACTCTCTTCCACTGTATATTTTGATAATTAACAGCAGTCAATCATCACTGATCACCAATGTCTAATCTCTAATATTCGTCTTGCATCTTCAAGAAATCGGTGGGAATATCTTCCCTCTCATAATCCTGCCGAATTTCGTGCCCGCCGACGCCCGCAGTCTCGCCTTTTCTTTCCTCGTCTCTTCCTCCATTTCCTTGAATTCCGGTATATCAGCCAACAGCTTATCCACGTAGGCGTCCCGTTCTTCCTCGCTCATATACTGGTCCCTTATCTCTGTAAGCTCTCCGCTGTCGAGGAAGAACCCTCCGCACCCGTAGCACTCATCAACGCTCACTTCCTTGGCGCTGCTGTACTTGTGCGCATGCATGACTAAACCGCACTTCGGACAGTAAAGCTTTTCTCGATTTCCCTCATTGACCCGTGGACTTTTCATTGCCTCTTCAAGTGCCTGGCCGGCTCCTTCGTGGTCCTCATTCAAACGTATCAGTTCCTGCCAGTCAAACCATATACCTTTACATCCGTTCTTGCATACATCAACCTGAACACCCCCAAAATCCTCTTCAACCATTGACTTCCCACACACTGGACAATTCATTTTTTACCTCCAATTCTAAAATCTGCCTTGTTATCCTTACAATAAAACAAAACTACTTTGTTCTCACTCGCCCTCTATCCTGCAAATCCAACAGCCATCTTTCAACCAGCAAAATACTCAAACCGACAATCCCTGTCAAACCAAAATCCCAGGCCGCCACCAGCACAGTATCTCTTTTATTGTCATTCTGAGCGCAAGGAGCCTTTAGCCCTGAGCGCAGTCGAAGGGGAAGAATCTGGCCACCGAATCCCTTCATAATTCGATATTCCTTGTTCTCCCAAGTGGGATGGCCAAGCCAGACATTTGATATTCTGAACCGGGGCCCCAAACGCACTCCTTCGCGTTTGGGGAACTCTTTTATATACCTGATATTGACTTATGACCCGAAAAATCCACCTACAAACGTCAAGTGCACCCCCCAAAAATATCCTATAATTCCCTTGCTTTTCACGCGGTGATTTGATATAATTCCTTATTAGTCTAATACTTAAGAGCAGTCCTTTCGGCCATTGTAGTGTTCTCCTTGGATTTGGTTGCTTTCGGGAGGTGAGGTGATAATACTATTTGTGAGATTATTCTCTGTTTCCCGGCCCGTTCTCCACACACAAAAACATATCCTTCAAAAGACAACGGGCACAAGAAATCTTATTTTCTTCTTAGCTGCAGGTCTATCCCTCGTTCTTATGTCCCTTCAAACCACCTTGGCCGGCCCCACACCGCTAAACTTACAAAAGACCTTCGGTGAAACCGATTTGGGCAATGACGAGTCGGTCCAGCAGACAGGTTCATTACAGGTTACAATCTTTCCACAGGCAGCTATCGATGACGGAGCGCAGTGGCGTGTCGACAGCGGCAGCTGGCGGGATAGTAACGATATAGCAATCGGCCTTGCGGCAGGTTATCATACGGTTGAGTACAAGCCCATCGCCAATTGGACTGTACCTGGATATGGATACGAGACGGTCCAGATTAATGATGGTCAGACGACTACAATTTATAGAACCTATAAACGGCATACAGGGTCACTGCAGGTTACAATCCTGCCGCAGGAAGCTATAGATGCCAATGCACAGTGGCGTGTCGATGGCGGTATATGGCATGATAGTGGCCATACAGAGCCCAATCTCATCGTAGGCTTTCACACGGTTGAGTATAAGCCCATCACAAACTTCAATGAGCCGAATAGCCAGACCGTCCAGATATATCACGCTCTTCCGACTATAATTTCGGGAACCTATATCCCCACAGGTTCGTTACAGGTTACAATTCTGCCGCAGGAAGCTATCGATGCCGGAGCGCAGTGGCGCGTCGATGGCGGTACATGGAGAGACAGTAATGATACAGAAACTGACCTTGTGATAGATTATCATACGGTTGAGTATAAGACGATCTTCGGCTTCAATAAGCCGAACAACCGGACCGTCCTGATTAACCACGCTCAGACCAGGACTATTACAGGTACTTATGTCCGCCAGAAAGGTTCATTACAGGTTACTATATTGCCGCAGATGGCTACAGATGCAAATGCGCAGTGGCGTGTAGATGGCGGCACCTGGCACGACAGTAACAATACAGAACCTAATCTTGCCGTAGGTCTTCATACCGTTGAGTATAAGCCTATCAACAACTGGAATGAGCCCAACAGCGAGACGGTCATGATTAATTACGGCCTGACGACTATCACTTCGGGAACGTATATCCAGGCTGGTTCGGTGCAGGTTAAAATCTCGCCCCAGGAAGCTATAGACGCCAATGCGCAGTGGCGTGTCGATGCCGGCGCCTGGCGGGATAGTAACGATATAGAAACTAACCTCGCGATAGGAATGCATACTGTTGAGTATAGGCAAATCAGCAACTGGAAGGAGCCGAACAGCGAAACGCTCCTGATTAATTTTGGTCAGACGACCACTACTTCGGGAACGTATATCCAGGCAGGTTCCTTGCAGGTTACAATCTCACCGCAGGAAGCTATAGACGCCAATGCACAGTGGCGGATCGATGGAGGCATATGGCACGATAGCAACGATATACAGACTCACCTTCTACTTGGTTCTCATACGGTTGAGTATAAGACTATCTTCGGCTGGACTGAGCCAAATAGCCAGACCGTATACATCAATCACGCTCAGATGACTACTACTTCCGGCACTTATGTCCGGCAGAAAGGGTCGTTGCAGGTTATAATCTTGCCGCCCGAGGCTAACGATGCCAATGCACAATGGCGTGTCGACGGCGGCGCTTGGCACGATAGT
>SDBU01005344.1_pt1 | contig 15403 bp, 15 predicted proteins | sample 2277071 | NCBI WGS metagenome assembly SDBU01 (sample SAMN10397929, study PRJNA504765) | marine sediment metagenome | isolation source: marine sediment core GS08_GC12, 126 cmbsf | place: Arctic Ocean: Gakkel Ridge, Loki's castle | collected 2008
GTATCAGACCAGGGATTCGGTCTGGTCGTCGAATAATCATAATCACTAACTCCCCCGCCGCTATCTACCCATGACGCACCGTCGTAATACTGACCATCCAAACGATAGTATACAGGTGGCGTGTCATCTGTTGCTTCTGTGGAAGTTATATCTATCTGAGTCGCCGAGACAGCATCAATAGAAGCAATGGTGTTGGGAGTTGGGGGGGTTGTGTCTGGAGGTGCGATGTATTCATAAGCTCCCATATCCGGATTGGTATCTCTTTCATTGCCTTCAATGTCAGTGTCCGGCGCGCCTTCAGATGTGCCAGCATTGATACATGGGGAATCAGATTGTAAGTGGTAATCGCCACCACCGAGATTAACAAACATTGGGAGAGAGTTAATGTTGCCTTCACCTGCCCAGCCACCTTGGATGTCGGAGTAGGTGATGGTGATAGTGGAATCCTCAAGGTAAATTTCCTGTGAATTGTCATTCCAAAGAATAGTGTTGAGTATCACTGGGGAAGAATTTTCGTAGCAACAAATCCCGCTGCCGTGGTGATAACCAACATTCCTTGTGATTGTGTTGTTCGTTATCTTTGGAGAGGAATTGCCGTTGCAATAAATCCCACCGCCGTAATCAGTCGAATTACCTGTGATGATGTTGTTGGTTATCGCTGGGGAGGAATAGTATTCACAATAAATTCCACCGCCATCATCACCAGCCGAATTATTTGAAATAGTATTGTTGGTTATCTCTGGAGAAGAATGATTGTCGCATGAAATCCCTCCACCATGCTCGTCAGCCCAATTATCAGTGATGATATTATTGTAAATAGTAGGAGAAGAGTCTTGGCAACCAATCCCACCACCTCGGACGGCAACTAAGTTATCCGTAATAGTATTGTTAGTTATTATAGGAGAGGAACGGATGCAATAAATCCCACCGCCGGTATAAGTGGCCGAGTTTCCAGCAATGATATTGTTAGTTATCGTGGGATGAGAGTTGTCACAATAAATTCCACCGCCATGACTAACCTGAGAACTATTCCTGATAGTGAAACCACTAACAACCGATGATGAAGTTTCACGACTATGGAAATAGAAGCCCCTTCCTATTCCCCCACAGTCAATAATAGTTGATTCTGCGCCATTTACCGACGTAACAGTAATCGCCTTGCCGTGAAAATTCAGGTTTCTGTTGCCATCGCCGGTATATGTTCCATCAGCTACTATAACTTTATCACCATCCGAGGAAGCATCAATCCCCGCTTGAATTGTCTGTTTAGCAGTATCCCAACTTAGTCCATCATTACCATCATTTCCAGTATTTGAGACATAGATGGTTTTTGGTATAAGCGCTCCCTGAAATTCGTAAGCGCCAATGTCAGTCCTATCGTTTCTGGCAAAGCCACGCTGGTCTGTGGTCGGTATTTCAACTCCGTTATTGGGGGTATTGTTAGGATCTCCTGCATCAATTGCAACGCTACCACTTGTAATTTTGAGGGTTTTTGTTCCATTGATTGTATTGTTGTATTCAAGAGTATCACTCAGATTGAGATTGGCTTGTTCTCCTGTGATGTCACCGTCAGCATTGAAAGTATATCCGCTACTGTGTTCTACTATATTATATCCATTGTCGTTGACTGTCCCATCGTTATGGAAATCGTTAGTAGGTCTTAGATTGGCCGTATTATTAGCAAGAATGGTATTTTTAACATAAATAGACGAATAGTTATAGATACCACCACCCCAGCGTTCGGCTTGATTCTTGCTTACTGTACAATTTGTGACTGTTAGCGTGCCATTAAATCCATTGTAAATGCCTCCGCCGTTTTCAGAGGCTTGGTTCCCGCTTATTGTACAGTTCGTGAGTTCCAAACCTCTAATAGCGTTAGCAATACCCCCACCACGGTATCCAGCTTGGTTATCATTTATTGTACAATTGATTACTGTCATCGAACCGTTATTAAAGATGCCACCACCTTTGTATCCAGCTTGGTTTTCGCTTACTGTACAATTTGTGAGTGTCAAAATTCCAGAGGGATCATTGTTAATACCTCCGCCGCTGCTAGTGGAATCTGCCTGGTTGTTTCTTACAATACAGTTTATGACTGACAGTGTGCCAGCGTTTCCAATGCCGCCACCACCGCCGGCATTACCGTGTTGGATTGTCATGTCTTTGATAGTAACAGTTTTATCTGAAGGAATATGGAATACATTGCTGCTTGCAGAACCTTTAGATTCATGAGCCTGAACAATGGTGTTATCTGCACTGTAACCCTGTATGGTAAGGTCTTTGCCTACAATGATATGCGCTTCAGTATACGTTCCGTCAGCAATAAGAATAGTGTCGCCATCTTTTGCGGCATCAATCCCCTTTTGTATCGTGCGAAAGGGCTTCGTTTCACTTCCATCGCCTGTGGTGTCATTGCCTGTAGTGGAGACATGCCAGATGGGCCCAGTATATGACGCGACTTTAGCATACTTCAGGTCACGATTGGTCTGATTATAGTAACTGATATGGGGATGGCCATTGCTATCCAACGTAAGGGAAGTATATTCACCAACCTCTCCTTCGCTATCTATTGTATCTATTTGCCAGCCTGACCCATCCCAATAGGCATATTTCAGGTTAAAGTTATACCAGTATTCATGGTAACTGATATGGAGATAGCCATTGCTATCCAACGCAAGGGAAGTGAATGAGCCAACATTCCCTTCGCTATCTATTGTCTGTATCTGCCATCCTGCGCCATCCCAATAGGCATATTTCAGGTCATGGTGATATGTGGAGAAATCACTGTAACTAATATGGGGATAGTCATTTCTATCCAACGCTAGGGAGGTATATCCTCCAACATCCACTCCGTTATGTACTGTCTGCATCTGCCAATCTGCCCCATCCCAATAAGCATATTTCAGATCATAGTTGGTAAAATCATGGTAACTGATATGAGGATAGTCATTGCTGTCCAACGCAAGGGAAGTGACTGAGCCAACATCCCCTTCGCTATCTATTGTCTGTATCTGCCATTTGCTCCATCCCAATAGGTATATTTCAGGGCAGTGTTGGTGTCATCAAAGTAACTGATATGGGAATAGCCGTTGCTATCCAACGCAAGGGAAGTATGTCCGCCAACCCATCCTTCGCTATCTACTGTCTGTATCTGCCAATCCGCGCCATCCCAATAGGCATATTTTAGGTCCATGTTGGTCCAATCACAGTAACTGATATGGGGATAGCCATTGCTATCCAACGCAAGGGAGGTATGTTCGCCAACATACCCTTCGCTATCCACTGTCTGTATCTGCCAATCTGCCCCATCCCAATAGGCATACTTCAGGTCACCGTTGGTCTCATCATGGTAACTGATATGGGGATAATCATTGCTATCCAACGCAAGGGAAGTATGTGTGCCAACCTTCCCTTCGCTATCTACTGTCTCTATCCGCCACTCAGTTGCCGTGGCAATGTAGGGTAATACCGATAGCAAAACCACAGATATTATTAAAAAAACATTAAGCCTTCTCATTTTTGTCCTCCTTCCTCTAATCACTCCCACCCAAGTAAGTGGAGTAGCCTGGGTCAAGTGTCAGCGCGAAGTTTGGGGCATAATCTCCAAAAGCAAAACCGACGCACTTTTCACCCATCAGACGGAACGATATGCCAACCTCTTTCCTGACGCCTTCTATCTCCTGATAAGCCACAGGCTTCGCATCGCGCATTTCGCCCCACGGTGTTTGGATGACCAATTCACCGGTAACGTCATCTACGCAAAGGGATTCTATGCCGTCGTAGGTCATGAGGATTTGATTTGGATCAGAATTTGGCTGGAGATAGAAGGTGTATTTCAGCCGTTGTTGGTCGCCGCTGTAGACTAGATCGATTCCCGGGTATACGTCTCGATACACTACTTCTGAGAAGGTTGGGATGTCCGTTTGCCACGATGCTGGGTCGTTACCGATGAAGTAGTTGACTTTTCCTGTAAGTTCGCCGCGCGCTTGTGGTTTGACGCGTAGAGATTGCTTCGCTTCGCTCGCAATGACATTATTTGGGGTCGCAACGGCATTGAACTTCAAACTGATGCTACCTTCCGCAAAACAAAACACTAAGCCTTGTTCCGTGCAGTAAACAGTCGCCCCTTCGCTTTTGGCGGAATAGACTACTTCTTCGGAAAACTGCCCACGATTAGCGACGAAATGCAATGGCGCTTTGCCAAAGGCGGATAACAGATTCGATTTGGTGGCTTCATCCACAAGTTGCTCCTGAAAAGCCGCTTCGTGGTTTCGATACGCTTCGCTACTCAACCCAAGCCTCCACTTCGCTACGGGCGGGATATGCAAAGATTCAACCTGTCCGAAAGCGTTACACACGCTCAATCCGATAAGTATAATCAAAATATAATTAATCAATTTCATTAGTGTCACCTCTGAGAAACATCTCTTTGCCTGTCTATTGTTTTATGAATATTTGTTTACATCAAACGAGAAGGTAATTCCTCATGAATATTATACATTCTAATAGTTATTCAACAATCTTGGCTTTTCGTTTTCGTTCCAAAAACTCTTCCTTTTTGAACGCCATTATTGTAGCAAAGAAGTGCTGATTTTGTAAGCCTTTTTTGACACTGAGAAATGACCCCTTTTTGACCAATCCTATTATTTCTCCATCAACTCCCACCTCCATCCAGCGGTCTGAACCGTCGAATACAGAAGCGTCAATAGGTCCCAGTAGCGTGTTAAAAAGCCCATTCTTTGTCGGCACAGAATATGTGTCTTCCCACAGTAAACTACCGCTTGTTGCGTTATCATAGATGCGAAAGGTGACGTTGTGGCTGCCATCTGAGATAGGCTGTCCCGTACTTGGAGCGACTAATCTTCCCTGATAATTCAGGCAATTGGGTACAGCTTGCCCACTGCTAACGAAAGCAAATAAAACAATTACGCTCATTGTGATGGTCTCAAGCGGAAGGTTTGGTTTCACCAATAACACCGCGATAAGAGAGTTCTTTTTGATATACATTGAAATTGCCTCCTTTTGTTGAGTTATTTTCAGTGTTAAACTCGCTGTTCGGAAGTTGTCATTTTAAAGCTCAACTAAGGGAGCGAAAGCACCGAAAATAGCTTTAAGTCTTTCTTTTTCCCACTTTTCATATCGCTTGGGGCGGCGAAGATGAACAACAAACGCGGCATTGAGTAGTCTCGGTATATCATCGGTTCGGCGAAGTCTAAGAGCGCCATAAGGCGTCAAAAGTGCTTGCTGGTAGATGGATATGCCGATTCCCTGTAGGGCCTGCTGCGTTGCGGTAATGAGTTGCCTTGAGAGAGCATTTGAGAATATCGGCGCATCGTTTTGAGAATAGCTGGCATATCTCCTTTTGTAATTGTCCCACCACGTTTGAATATCCCTGAATAACGCATCGTCGCCATAATATGGTTCCAATGCCAACAGACAGGTGTCTGCGCGAAAAGCGTGGGGCGGATGCACATAAGGGGAACGCTCAAAAGGTTGAGAACTCGCCCGCATCACCAGGTCAAGAAAAGCATAGGCGTAGGCAGGTCCGCCAATCGTCGTAGCGTAGATATCGCAAAAGATCTCTTCCACTCGTTTTGCGCCAAAGAGAGCATCCTGCCAATATTGCAACCCATCGGAGTTTGGGTTGTTGGCGAAGTAGTCGCTAATAGCCCTAAACACAGGGCGACGGAGGGTCTGATTACCTTCCCAAATGTTATGTCCTAACTCATGGAGCACATCTGCTAAATCTATCAACGTTCTCTGTTGATAGCGCGGCAGGTAGAAAATGGGAATTTCAGGAATTCGATTTGTAATAGCCGGTCCTTCTCCCCGAACCACCAGCCAGTCTGAAATATGCTGAAGCCCCGGTTGCTTCAGTAAAGGCGCTATCAGCAACCTTAGAGCTATGGCATAAGGTTGTGTCTGTCCAGAGAGCGCCCATAGATAGTAATTTGTAATCAATTGATACCCCGATTGCAGGTCCTTCAATTGGTCAAAAGCGCGTCTAGAAAATTGAGAGGCTATGTTGGTCAACCCACTTGTTTGTAAGCGCTCTGTGATACTCACAAACCGTTTCAGTTGGTTAGACACAACCATCAGTTGGTTATATTCATTTGTCAGGCGATGAACCACTCTTGGGAATGTGTTACCCAAACCATCTAATTCACGTTTTAGTCCTTTCAGCTTAATATCCCACTCAACTACCTTGGCGCGTAAATATGAAGTCACTGTTTCCTCCTGTGTTAATCATCAAAAGCCGCTGGTTTTTGGGAGACTTATGCGACAAATAAACGCGGTGGAATAACGCGCCCCATATCTTTGAGGAGACGCTTACCCAGTTCATCCACTATTTCGCTTAAAACATCAAGCGCTTCCTTCGATGAAATGTCTAAGAGCCCCTGCTTTATCCTTTTGACTATCTCCCTTTGCTCCGGCGATACTTCGTGCGCTAACATACGTATAACCTGTTCCTCAGATGTAAGAGGCATTTCCTTATCAGGCTCATCAGGACTAAAATAGTGTAATTTGTCCAGAAACTCTTTCCACTGTCGGTGCCCTTCCTCCATCTCTTCTGGCTTAAATTGAAGTTCCTTTCCAAGTATATCGTTGTATTCGCCTATTTGCAGTGGAGCTAAGGATTGATTTAGTATCGATAATAACCTCTGCTCAGCAGAGATAGTGTTTATCCACATTGCCAAATCGCTCATGGGATACCTCCTTTACAGTTAGAATCTTGTAGGTCGAGATTCATATCTCGACATTAACTGTCGAATTAGGATTATCGTCATCGGCATAGTATAACATGGATTACCCTTCACTTCAATGCTCCAATCTTTCGCAAAGCTGATTCAATTTGATCCATCCTTGCTTTTAGAGTATCGAGTTCCGCGGTAGTTTTTTCATTACTTTGTTTCAAAGTTTCATTTTCCGCTTTTAAATTTTGAATTTCGTTTAAAAGCATAGGAATAAGTCTCGAATACTCCACTGTTTCTGGCTTGCCTTCATTATCATAAGATACAATATCAGGCAACACCTCATCTACTTCTTCTGCAATCAACCCATAACCCTTCATTTTATCTTTCTTCCAAGTGAAACTAACTGGTCGTAAATCATATAGTTTATCTGTAAAATCTCCTAAATCTTCTATGTTTTCTTTGTATCTTCTTGAAGATGATACATAACCAATCAATCCAGTATCATCAATGTACAAATCTCTATTAGTACCACCGACTGTGTCGCTATATGTTGGCTTACAGGTTAGACTTCCATCATTGCCAATAGTCAAAGAAGTGACCCAACTGGTAGCATTACTACCAGCAGTACCAGAAGCGGCAAGATAAAATTTAGCCTGTCCATTAACTAAATCAAATCGTGCAATAGGCCCCAGTAGTAATATACTCAATCCCGCCACCTGTTTCCCAAAAACCATTTACCATCATAGTAAACTCGTGATGTCCAGCTCCAACAGTAAGTCCTGTGATTGTCCCGATATTACCCACTCCCAGATGTGTATAAGCTGAATGTATAGCCTTAGATGTTCCATTAATATTAAACACGCGACCAGAAGCAGTAACCATCATATTACCATTTGAATCCGTCTGGAAATCGGTATAAACGCTTCCGTCTGTGTTAGTCAATCGCAATTGAGGATTAGAAGCATCTAAAATATCAAGTTTGCGGTCTGGGCCTGTTGTCCCAATGCCGACGTTGCCATTATTATCCATCCTCATACATTCTTGATTATTGGTATAAAAATGTAATTCTTGCCAACCTCCTCCTCCAAAAAAAGAACCAAAAGCTATTTTGTTATCACTAGCGTCATCTATCATAGACAACACAGGCCAAGTACCCAATTTTAGTCCGTCCCAATAACTGCCATTTCCTGTTCCACTTATATTCAATGGTTTATTAAGACTAAAACTATCTTCAGACTCCAACCAATTTAATTTAGGAGTTCCTGTTACTCCTACTGTTATCAAATCTGCATTTGCATCACTTCCAGGGTTAACATCAATATCTCCCGCGCTTGTAGCTCTGATAGCATAGGCGACACTAACGATTCGTTGCCGACTGCCGATTGTTTCTCCATCAACTTCTACCTCCATCCAGCGGTCTGAACCATCGAATACAGAAGCGTCAATAGGTCCGAGTAACGCGTTAAAAAGCCCATTCTTTGTAGGCACAGAATATGTGTATTCCCACAGTACACTACCGCCTGTTGCGTTACCATAGATGCGAAAGGTGGCGTTGTGGCTGCCATCTGAGATAGGCTGTCCCGTACTTGGATTGACTAATCTTCCCTGATAATTCAGGTAATTGGGTACAGCTTGCCCACTGCTAACGAAAGCAAATAAAACAATTACGCTCATTGTGATGGTCTCAATAAGAAAGTTCTTTTTGATATACATTGAAATTGCCTCCTGATTTGTTTTTAGGTAATTTTCAAAAATAAACTTAATATTCTGTTTCGCTGGGGTTGTGCCCCAGCGGTGAAGCTGTCAGGGCGCTCTGAGGAAGAAGAAAAATCGCTTATTATGGGGATTGGCAGCGGTGCCTTTCAACCTTTTGTCCACCTTTCCATTTCTTTTTCTCTTACCCAGGGCGGTGGGGGTATTCCGCATTCGATGGTTTCTTTACCACAACCTAAACACTTGATGCCTAAAGCGCCCTTTGCTTCAAAGGTATACTCATATCGGATTTTTTCACCACAATCTGGGCAGTGGATTTTCTGAATTTCCGTAAAACTCCCCGTTTCGAACTGTTTCTCTAATTCGTCCCAATTTTTGACCTTCATTTTTTTATCCTTTCAATTTATCAATGTTCAAAAGTAACTTTTCTGCTTTTCATACGAAAATATCGATTAGCTACCTCATCTGCGTAGCTTTCCTCCAGAGCTAAGCTCGACCTAATTTGGCGGGCTCTTAGATTATCCCGCTGTTCCCTCGCTGCCAGTCGATGATGGATTTCCTCATGTATCAGAGTTTTACATAGTTCTGAGTCTCGGATTAGAGCTTTTTCGCCGATTTTGGTAAACTCCCCTACTCTGACTTTTCCAAAAGATACCAGATTCGATTCAAAAGTTGGCGGGAATGTAAATCTGACCTGGATATTCTTTTGCCTGATGAAATCGTCAATAAACTGTTGAGGTTCTTGGTAGCGTTGCCGGTATTTAAACCAATCTTCCAAGCAAGAAAATCTCGGAGGACTAATTTCTGATACGCGCCGAAACAGTATCTCATTCTTTATATCCATCTTTCACAGTGGTAGCGAGTCTCCACCCCCGCCTATCCCCGGAGAGCATCCACTACGTCCTCTCCTTCCGCATAAAATTGGTGTTTTATCCGCGCGGGCTGAAAATCTATTCGCTTTGCTCCACGGTCGCCTCGTGAACTGCCAACTTGTTTCTCCATCAACTCCCACCTCCATCCAACGGTCTGAACCATCGAATACAGAAGCGTCAATATTCGATTCTTGATAGCTTCTTTGCGCTCTGGCAGTCCTACCACCCGTTCAATTTGAATGGTAGTTTCCAAAAAGAGAGGCCACGAAAGTTTAAGCGGAGTTTGTTCTCGTTCATTCGATTGTGAGCAGGGCATCTTCCGCCTCCTCTAATATCTCGGCAGTGATTTCTCTTTTAGCCAGCAAAGCTGTATTTTCTTTAAGCACATTCAATTGAGATTTCGTGATAGATTTTGGCTTTGCTCTATCCAGAGCATTAATCAAAAATGTCAACAATCTCTCATGACACGGTGACATCATACAAAGTGGCCAGACCTGTTCCCGCAACATTCGACGGGACTGAAGCAGCGTTAAGCCGAGTTCAGTTTCATTCTCAACATTTTCAATAGCGGCCGAAAAACGTTTATCAATCCAATCCAATTTGTCTTTGATGGATTCCTGCGCCACGCTCGACAAACCAGAACTGGTTAAATCCCTGGGTGAAGCCTTCGGCACTTGCCGCAGTTTGTTGAGGGTGTTGATACATGCTTCGAATTCTTCCGGGCTGACTGGTGCTGTTTCTAGCATTAAAGATAATTTCGTATACGCTTCTTGAAGCACTTTGTGAAATTGCTGGAAAGATATATCCTCATAAGTTTCCTTTTCAGACATTGAATTACCTCCTCATCACAAACGGGTAATCTTTTAATGCTATCAAACGGATAGATTAGCGATTAAAATATGCAGTACCGCCACTTCGACTCATATTGGCGCCCTCCGTAGAGATCTGAATCAGGTTCTCAGACCAAGGGAGAGTAAATTCCGTGCAGTAGACAGTTGCGCCTTCGCTTTTTGCATAATAGACTATTTCCTCAGAAAACCGGCCATGGTTGGCGACAAAATGCAAGGGCGTCTGAAACAAACGGGCTAACACGGTTGACTTAGTTGTTTCATCGACTAATTGATTGGTTGGGCTCTCGTCCAATGAAGTTGGTAGCTCCTCGCCTTTTGCCAAGACGGGGAAAACACAAAACCCCATCATTAGAATGATGATGAATAATAGTGATTTCATTACTTTCCCTCCATTTTTCAAATCGTATGTAAACAGTCAAAATTCAGTAATGTTCTAAACTTCTGGCTCAAAAATCCTTTTTCCAGTGGCGGCGCAAAGCATTCGGAAATGTTCATCCACCGTATAAACAAGAGCATCATCTGGAACGGATAGAGCAATAATTACGTCTCCCAACGCCCAACAAGTTCTTTCGCCTAAAGCTAAAGTCAAATCAGGTTGAATACGCGCCAACGCATTATAAGCCCTCGTATCCCGTTTAGTCGGACTGAGACGTTCCATAGCATTCCACATATGCTGAAGCTCTTCACGCTTAATAGATAGAAACGTCACCAGTTTACACTGTGCTGTTGCGGCATTGCATGAAAGCCGCGAAGAAAGGAAATCCCCAAGCGAAGCTGTTAGTTTTACCAAATCACAATCGGTAACATTGATAACCTCGTCAATATCTTGAAAAAACTTTCGCTCTAACAAACGAGATTGCAGAGTTAGATAATCAATCAGGCTTGGGATAGAAGCAACTCCGATCTCAAATTGGTTGACTATATCTGCTAAAACAAGCATTGTTCGCTGAATTGCTCTAGGGCTCCTTGAAATTCCTCGCGCCTCGGACAATAGGATTATGAAATCGGATAAGCTAATTTCGGAACGCCCAGCGCGCGCTAATATCGAAAGCAACGATTTCACATACGCATACATTTGCAAGATGCCTCGCCGAAACTCCATGAAAACGTACATGGATGTATCAAGAGATTTGCCCGCAAGCTGTTGGCGGATTTGTATTTTTTGCTCATTCGTGTGTAGCAAGCGCCGTATCTGAATTGACGTCTCCAAAAAAATCTTCATCTTTCACCTGCCGAGCCCAAACTTCTGCTCCATACCCTAAGTCGGGAAGAACATCAATTTTGACTTGCTCAAGTAGCTTTTCACACGCCATAATATCTTCAAAATCTTCAATGTCGCCCTTGAGTTGTTTAACGATTTCCTGTAATACTCTCAATTGCTCACGGTTCAACTCTACTGGGTTGATTCTTCGGGTTGCAGTTGCTAAAAGTGCTGTCATCTGTCGCCGTAGGTTTGGCTGTCCTTCTGTTTTGGAGGCAAGCAGGTTGACTTGCGCTTTGAGAATTTGAAAACTGGTTGCTGGATTTGTATCGTGGATGGATTTTTCTAAGATTTCTGCCACCTTTTGAAGGGCAGTATCGAAATCATATTCGTCCGAGATTCTTGGGTAAGTTCCTTCTCTAACATCCTTTCCGGCTTCAGCGAACAATGTTTCTGAAATATCTTTTGCCAGATTCCGGACTACCTTTCCATCGAAGGCATATTTTTTATTCAGTGTTAGAATAGCCTTTTCGAGTTGTTGTTGTAATTCAATTTGAGTTTTGTATTCTACTGACATCTTACATCCCCCTAATCGCAGGCAATTAGCTTAACTTTGAGGTTAAAATCAACCAGATGGTGGTAATCATCATTTTTGCTTAGGCTTCATTCTACCAAAAAGTGGCCTGTCTGTCAACGACAATTTTCGAGAAAAACCAGTGTTTTGAACACCCGTTATTAAGAGTCTAACACGACTTGGAAGGTTATGGAACGGATGTAGTATTCATCGGGATTTTGGGGTTCAAGGGTATTGGGGTATTGGGGCGTTGGGGGGTCTGATAAGGGTAGGTTTTTCGCCAGGCATGTCTCACAGACGTATCAAGTTAAAACTGATGCAGTGGAAAATGGGAAAGTGGAAAGGGGAAAGTCTTAATCGAGCCTAAGTAAACTCAGCATTTGTAGTTACTTTCGCACGCGGAAGGCCTGCGCAAGCGATGGCACCGCGTTCGCCTTCCGCCTTTTTGGTTATCCATGTATTGATGCTTAACTTGATGTATATGGGGTTTTCTAAAAAAACCTACCCCTGACAGCGTTGGGGGGTGGGGGGAAAAACAAAAACCCAGGGGGGCAATGTTTGTCCCCATTACCCCATCACCCCAACACCCCAATGCTCCTTGCTGTCCTGCTAGCGCGGCCTTGATTTGATGAGATTGGCACGCTAACCTTCCAAGTCGTGGTCTAACCCGAATAATGAATTTTCTATACTTTGGCGAAAAAAGGAAGCAATCTCTGCGTTCTCAGCGCTGGTTTCGATACGACTTCGTCTACTCAACCCAAGCCTCTGCGCTCTCTGAAAAGATCGCTATAAATCCCCCTACCCCCCAAAATCCCCCTACTGGTTTCGATACGCTACGCTACTCAACCCAAGCCTTTAGGAAAGGGGGGAACAGGAAAGGGGGGAATAGCCGATTCACATCCTTTTCGGATGGGGGACCCCCTTCTAATTCCCCCATTACTGCGTTCATCGCGGTTAAAAAAGGTCAAATTTCTACTGCAACATATCACTGACTAATACAGAATATCAAAAATGGCATCAATCTCTCACCCAACAATGTCATTGATGTCGCACCAACAATTATAGTATATCGGGAGATTTAGGGGAAAGCATAGAATTCGATACAAAAGAAAAAAGTGAAACATAACATCCTTAACGGAGTTCATAAACTTGCTTAGAATTCTGAGAGGTGCTGAATATGAACTAAAGGTTTGTAAAGGTAAATTCAATTTCATCGACTTGTACTGTGTCTCCATCTTTGGCGCCCATTTTTAAAAGCCCATTGATAACGCCCATATTTTTTAATTTGCGATGCAACAATATAAGTCCCTGCTCATTATCCATATCCGTCATCAAGACGGCGCGGCGGACATGCTCGCCCGTGACGATTAATTTACCGCCTTCTTTTATAACCTCGAATTGCGGTTTGTGAGCATATTTTTTCGGCGTTGTGTCCTTACTTTTGCGTTGTTCTTCTTCCATTCGTCGTTGATTAATTTTTTGAAGCACACCGAAGGCGGCATTCATCAAACTATTTACACCTTCGCCTGTCAACGCGGATATGGGATAGATTTTTCGTTTACCGAAGTAGTTTGTTAATTGCGGGAGATTATCGCGTGCAGGAGGCATATCCGTTTTGTTGAATGCGATGAGCTGCGGCAATTGTGCAAGTTTGGGGTCATACAGCCGAAGTTCTTCGTTGATATGTTCATAGTCTGCTATCGGGTCGCGCCCGTCTACTGCAGCAGCATCTACAACATGAATCAACATTTTGGTGCGTTCGATATGGCGCAAAAACTCATCTCCTAAACCTGCTCCCGCATGGGCGTCTTCGATTAAGCCGGGCATATCCGCAAGGACAAAGCTCCGCTCGTAACCAAGCCGGACAACGCCTAAATTCGGCGATAGTGTGGTGAACGGATAATCAGCGATTTTCGGCTTGGCGGCAGAAGTACGCGCAAGCAAGGTCGATTTGCCGGCATTGGGATAGCCAACTAATCCTACATCAGCGATGAGTTTTAACTCCAATTGCAACCATCGTTCGTGACCCGGTTCCCCCTTTTCTGCGACCCGCGGCGCGCGATTAGTGCTGCTTTTGAAGCGAGTATTTCCCTTGCCGCCAAGCCCACCAAGAGCAACCATAATCTGCATGCCCGGCTCTGCAAGGTCAGCTAATAGTTCACCAGTATCTGAATCCCGCACGATAGTCCCCACCGGCACTTTTACAATTCTATCTTCGCCATTTTTGCCATGCTTAATCTTCCCCTTACCGTGTTGTCCGCGCGCTGCTTTGTAATGTTGGCTGTAAATTTGGTCGATTAGCGTCATCAGGCTCTCCGTGGCTTCGAGAATTACGCTTCCACCATCTCCACCATCGCCACCGTTTGGTCCGCCTTTGGGAACATTTTTCTCCCGACGGAAGCTAATACAACCGTTGCCACCATCTCCACCTTTGACGTATATTTTTGCGATATCCATTTTTCTCTCAACTCTCTTCTATAGTTTCGCTCATTTTGATAGACAGTTTTTTAGGGTGATTGGTATCGAGTGAAATGTAAAGCGTGAAACGTGTTGCGTGGTGCGTTAGACGGAACACGCTTTGCTTTTAGCTCTTTGCCTTTTGCATTTAAAAATAACTTGACTTTGGTAGATTTCGTTCCTCGCGCTGTAGTCTAGTAGCTCTATGCCCGTCCGCCGGTTTACGAACGTCCATAGCAGGTCAAACGACGCCCATAAAGGGCTAGACTACGGGTTATGGCATTCTAATTTACCAAAGTCAAAATAAGCGAACAGCGGATTCTCGGTTATATATTCCCGTTTTGCTCAAGCAGTTTCTTTATCTGCTCTTTGGTGAAATCGGGAAAGATGGTTTCAAGAACTTTCTCCTGCCCGATTGTTTCTATCACTTTCTCCTGCCCAATCGTCTCTATCACATTTCCTTCCCCAAAAAATTCGATAATTGCTGGCAGGTCTAAGTCCAATCCTCGTAGGTTCCTCAAATCCATTTCCTTTAACACCTCCTTGAATGCTCTTACGTGAATTGTAGAGAAAAAATAAGAATATCTTCTGAGTTCCTGGTAGTGTTCTACGAAAAACTTGATGATTTCTTTTTCACGTTTTAAATCGCCTTTATACACTATGAGCAATGGTATTGTGTGCAAGGTTATCGGCAGTTCTCCTAAATCGATAAGATAAATTGGGAATTTCGCAAGAAAGCCATGCTTTACACCATCGCCTATCTTTTTGACATTTTCGATGTAGTCTCCCGGAGGCTGATTGAAGGTTTTTGAAAATTTGCTAGCAATAAGCCACAATGTTATTTTACTACGGTCTTTGACTTTCACCTTACGATTTTGGTACAAACAACCATAAATTTCCACCTGGGTTATCTCTCTGTGAGTAGCCGTGCCACCTGGACCTTTTAGCTGTTTTCGTCGCAGAAGCCCCCTTCTGATTCTTTGAATCAGGAGGGGATGAATGCGATCAATTCGTAATTCGTCAATTCGTAATTCTAAAAT
>SDBU01005345.1_pt1 | contig 15401 bp, 16 predicted proteins | sample 2277071 | NCBI WGS metagenome assembly SDBU01 (sample SAMN10397929, study PRJNA504765) | marine sediment metagenome | isolation source: marine sediment core GS08_GC12, 126 cmbsf | place: Arctic Ocean: Gakkel Ridge, Loki's castle | collected 2008
CTCATTATGATTCCTCCTTGAGAAGATTATATATGTACTAGGTATTTGAACGTGCCTAGGATTTTCCATCTATACTTATATCGCCAATTTATCGACAACCTCCGGCTGAATTTGTTTCACCCCCTTTCTCGCCATAATGTGAAGCCGTCTTTGGCGGTATAGCCAAAAACTCCTGCTTGGGTGCTTTGTTTATAAATACCATATTTATCAAGGATTTGTCAATACTTTTTTGAGAATACGGGGCGGGGGCCTGATTTGGTAAAATTTGATCCTTCGACTCCCTTCGGTCGCGCAGGATGTCGCCAGGGAGCGCGAGTGCGTGGCTCCACTAAGCGGCGAAGGCCTGCCAGGCCCGGCGAAGGACAGAATCGACCTCAACCTCGTCGAGGCCGGCGGCCAGGCCCACGGCCTTGAGCTTGGCCGGGGTCGGGATGTCCCTGGGCTCGTGGGCGTCCGTCCCCAGGCACAATCCGGCCTTGTGGGCCCTTGCGAGGCGGACGACATGGGTGTTGCCCAGGCAGTGGCCCTTGCGGCCGCTGACCTCCAAAAAGACCCCTTTACGGGCCGCCAGGGCGACAAGAGCCCCTTTGATAAGGCCGGGATGCGCCAGGATATCGATCCCGGCCTTCAGGGCCGCTTCAGCGGTCCCGGGCAGGACGGGCTCCACCGGGGTCTCCCCATGGGCGATGACGACCCTCATCCCCTGTCTGCGGCAGTAGCGGACGGCGCCCTTGAACTGCTCCAGGGGCAGGTGCGTGAGCTCCACGCCTGGGATGACCTTGATGCGGCCCTTAGGCCAGGCTTTGCAAAAGTCCCGGATGGAGACGGTCACGGTCTTTATATTGGAGAGGTCCACGTGGTCCGTGATGGCGACCGCGCCGAACCCCGCCGCCTCATACCGGCGCGCGAGCTCAGAAGGCAACAACACCCCATCGCTTAATAAGGTATGCGTGTGCAGCTCGATGTACCGTTCGCTCTTCTTTGCCATAGGTGCCATAGGTGGAAACAGTTTCCAAGTTATTCGGGAAACTGTTTCTATTTTGTTCGGGAAAGTGTATTGCCTCGCGAATTCTGTGCCCCTAGCAGGGCTCGAACCTGCCACACCAGGTTTAGGAAACCTGTGCTCTATCCATATGAGCTATAGGGGCGGGTGTACTCAATATTGGATCAGGGAGAAGACGGGGTGTTTCGAGATCTTGTCGCGGCCCTTCAGGTCGCATAGTTCAATCAGGAAGATGATGCCCACGATCCTGGCCTTGAGCTGCTGCGTCATCTGGCACGCCGCCGCCGCCGTCCCCCCTGTTGCCAGCAGGTCATCCACGATCAAGACCTTGTCATCGGCCTTCAAAGCGTCTTTATGCATGTGCAGGGAGTCCGTGCCGTACTCCAGGGTGTACTCGGCCGAGATCGTCTCGGCCGGGAGCTTGTCCTTTTTGCGCACGGGGATGAACCCGACACCGAGCTTATACGCCAGCGCCGCGCCGAAGATAAAGCCGCGCGACTCCACCGCCACCACGTAATCGACCTCCTTGTCCTTGACGGCTGCGGCCAATTCGTCGATGGCCTGGCGGAAGGCCTCTTCGTCCTTCAGGAGGGTCGTGATGTCGCGAAAGAGGATCCCCTGCTTGGGGAAATCAGGGATATTGCGTATCTTATCTTTGAGAGCTGATGCCATGCCTATTCCTCCCCGGCGCTAAGCGCGCGCCAGCACCAGGGTCGACTCCCTCTTGACCAGCTTCGTCGGCAGGATGATCTTGACGGGCTGCTTCTCCCGCTCCTGCACGATGAGGTTGAGCTTCTCCAGGGCCTGGCGTCCCATCTCCGCGATAGGTTGGGCCACCGTCGTCAGGCGGACCTGGCTGTAGCCGGCGATCGGATTGTCGTCGAAGCCGACGAGCGAGATGTCCCACGGGATGCGCAGCCCCTCGGCCCGGGCCTCGTCCACGACCTCGAGCGCCATCACGTCGCTGGCGGCAAAGACCGCGGTCGGCCGGTCGTCCAGGCACAGCAGGTTCTTGGCCGCGACGCGCGCGGGGGTGCGCAGGAAGAACCCCTCCTGCACGTAGCCGCGCGGCACCGGCAGGCCGTGCTTCTGCATCGCCTGCTTGTAGCCTTCCAGGCGCGCCTCCCCAGCCTGGGTCGCGAGGTCGCCCGCGATGGTCGCGATCTTCTTGTGCCCCAGCTTGACCAGATACTCGACGACATCCATGGCCGCCCGGCGGTTGTCGACGGCGATACAGTTGATGTCCTCGGTGAAGTAGTTGTTCATCACGATATACGGCTTGCCCGACTGCATGAACTGCAAGAGGCGCTTCTTATCCCCGTCGATATCGGCGAAGATCACCCCTTTGACAAAATCCGAGTTGATGGTCTCGTTCTTCAGCCAGTCCTGGTGCTTGGTCCGCTCGGTGATGTGGATCAGGATGTCGACACGCAGGCGGCTGGCCGCCGCGGTCACCCCCTTGATGACCTCCGAGGCGAAAAAGGAGTGAAAGACGTCTTCAAAACGCGGGATGACGAGGGAATAAAATTTGGCGCGCTCCATGTTATTTCAACACCTCCTTGTCCTGTTCGGCCAGGAACTTCTTCAGCTTTTTAAGGGCGTTCTCCTGTATCTGACGCACCCGCTCGCGGGAGATCTTGAGCTTCTTGGCGACCTGCGCGAGGGTATGCTGTTTGTCGTGGGGGATGCCGAAGCGCAGGTTCAAGATCTTCTGCTCGCGCTCGGTGACCGCCTCCATCAGCCCGTTGAGCCGCTCCTTGACGAGGAGGATGTCCATCTGCGCGTCGGGCGAGAGGGCGTTCTTGTCCTCGATCAGGTCGATGATCTCGTTGCCCCCCTCGTCGCTGATCGGCGTGTCGAGCGAGGCGTTGCGCGCGAGGTACCCCCGGATGCGGGATAGCTTCTCGGCGGTGATGTCCATGGCCTTGGCCAGCTCGGTATCCGTCGGTATGCGCTTGAGCCGGCCCATGAGGCGCTCGTTGGCCTTCTTGTACTTGGAGAGTATCTCGTTGACGTAGACCGGGATGCGCACCGTGCGGGACTGGTCGAAGATGGACCGCGTGATGCTCTGCTTGATCCACCACGCCCCGTACGTCGAGAACCGGAACCCCTTCTTGGGGTTGAAGCGCTCCACGGCCTTCATCAGCCCCACGTTGCCCTCTTCGATCAGGTCCATCAGGGGAATGCCTAAGTGCATGTACCTCTTGGCGATGCTGATCACCAGGCGCAGGTTGGAGCGGATCATCCTGTTCCGCGCCTTCTTATTGCCCTTGTGCGCCTTCTTGCTGAGCTCGATCTCCTGCTCGGCCGTCAGGAGCGGGAACTTGCGCACTTCCTTGAGGTATACCTTTATGTTTTCCATGCGATCTCAACGTGAGACACTTAGGCCTGGCCTTTCTGTCTCATTTTCGTGAGACACTTAGGCCTGGCCTTTCTGTCTCACTGGCCTTTCTGTCTCATTTTTTCTTCGCCTTCGCCTTCTTCTTCGCCTGTCTATCGGCCAGCACGGCCCGGGCCGCCGCGTGGCGCGCGATCGGCACGCGGAAGGGCGAGCAGCTGACGTAGTCCATGCCGGCCTTGTAGCAGAAGGCGATCGAGCGCGGGTCGCCGCCGTGTTCGCCGCAGATGCCGACCTTGAGGTTCTTATTGGTCTTGCGGCCGCGGGTGATGCCCATCGTGATCAGCTCGCCCACACCGTCAACGTCGATGGATTGGAACGGGTCGTCCGGCAGGATGCCCTTCTCCAGGTAGTCCTGTAGGAAGCCGCCGATGTCGTCGCGCGAGTACCCGAAGGTCATCTGCGTCAGGTCGTTCGTCCCGAACGAGAAGAACGACGCGACCTCGGCGATCTTGTCTGCGATGAGCGCCGCGCGCGGGATCTCTATCATCGTCCCGAACATGTGGTCGATCTTCTTCAGGCCCGTCTTCTTCAGGACCTCGGCGTACACCCTCTTGGCGAGGGCCAGCTGATCCTCGAGCTCCTTGACCGCGCCGACGACCGGGATCATGATCTCGGGGAAGACCGACTTACCGGCCTTGATGAGCTCGGCGGCCGCCTCAAGGATGGCGCGGAACTGCGTCTCGCTCACCTCCGGATACGTCACGCCGAGGCGCACCCCGCGGTGCCCCATCATCGGGTTGTTCTCCTGAAGGACGTTGGCCCGCTTCTCCAGGTCTTCCATGGAGATCCCCAGGCTCTCAGCCAGCTGCTCGCGCTGCTCTTTCTGGTGCGGCACGAACTCGTGGAGCGGCGGATCGAGCAGACGGATGGTCACCGGATACCCGTCCATCGCCTCCATCGTCCCTTTCATGTCTTTCTTCATATAAGGAAAAAGCTCATCAAGGGCCTTGCGGCGTTCCTCGACGCTTGACGACATGATCATCTTGCGCAGCAGGAAGAGCGGCTCCTCGGAACCCTTGCCGTAGAACATGTGCTCGGTACGGAAGAGCCCGATGCCCTCCGCGCCGAAAGCGCGCGCCTTCCGGGCGTCGGCCGGCGTATCGGCGTTCGTGCGGACCTTGAGCGTGCGCACCGTGTCGCAGATCTTCAAAAAATCATTGAAGGTCTTGTTCTCGGTCGCGGCGTCCATCATCGCGAGCCGGCCGGTGTAGACCAACCCCCTGGTGCCGTTGAGCGTGACCCAGTCGCCTTCTTTGACGGGCGTGCCGCCGATGTCGAAGGTCTTGGCCTTCAGGTTGATCTCGATGGCGGAGCACCCCACAATACAGCACTTCCCCCAGCCGCGGGCCACGAGCGCCGCGTGGGACGTCATGCCCCCGCGCGCCGTCAGGATGGCGGCAGCGGCCCGCATCCCGTCGATGTCCTCGGGGTTCGTCTCTTCGCGGACCAGGATGACCTGCTTGCCGTCCTTGGCCCGGCGCACCGCGTCCGCGGAGGTGAAGACGACCATGCCGCAGGCCGCTCCCGGGCCGGCCGGAAGACCTTTTCCGACGGGCTTATTCTTCTTCTCCTCGGCCGGGTCGATGATCGGATGCAACAGCTCATCGAGCTGTTCCGGGGTCACGCGCATGACCGCTTCTTCCTTGGATATCAGCTTCTCCTTCAACATGTCCAGGGCCATCTTGACCGCCGCCGGGCCGTTACGCTTGCCCACGCGGCACTGCAGCATGAAGAGGCGCCCCTTTTCGATGGTGAACTCGATGTCCTGCATGTCGTGGTAGTGCCTCTCCAGACGGTTCTGGATACCGAAGAGCTCCTTGTACACGCCGGACATCACGTGCTCCAGCGTCCGGAGGTCTTTATTGTGGTCACTCTGGGAGACCGCGTTGATCGGCGCGGGCGTCCGGATACCGGCCACCACGTCTTCCCCCTGGGCGTTGATCAGGTACTCGCCGTAGAAGTAGTTGTCGCCGTTGCCGGGGTTGCGCGTGAAGGCCACACCCGTCGCGGAGTCATTGCCCATGTTCCCGAAGACCATGGTCTGGACGTTGACCGCCGTGCCCCACTCGTCGGGGATCCCCTCGATCCGGCGGTACGCCACCGCGCGCCTGCCGTTCCACGAAGAGAAGACCGCGCCGATGCCGCCCCACATCTGGACCATGGCATCGTCCGGGAACTCCTTGCCCAGGACGTCTTTTATCTTCGCCTTATAGGCGTCGCACAGGGCCTTAAGGTCTTTGACGGTCAGCTCGACATCCAGCTTGTATCCCTTCTTCTGCTTGAGATCGTTCATGATCCGCTCGAGCTGCTTGCGGATCCCCATGTCCTCTTCAGGCTCGATGCCGCCGCCCTTCTCCATGACGACGTCGGAGTACATCGTGATGAGGCGCCGGTACGCGTCGTACACAAAGCGCTCGTTGCCGCCGGACTGCTTGACCATGCCGGGGATCGTCTTGGCCGTCAGCCCGACGTTCAGGACCGTCTCCATCATCCCGGGCATGGACTTTCGCGCGCCGGAGCGCACGGAGACGAGGAGCGGGTTCCCGGGGTCGCCGAACTTCTTGCCCATCAGCGCCTCGACCTTCTTGAGCGCCCTGGCGACCTCCTCCTTTAATCCCGCGGGGTACTTCTTGACGTTTTTATAGTAATAGATGCAGACCTCTGTCGTGATCGTGAAACCCGGCGGAACAGGAAGTCCGAGCTTGGGGTGCCCGGCCATCTCGGCCAGGTTGGCGCCTTTGCCGCCCAAGAGGTTCTTCATGCTCTCGTTGCCGTCTGCCTTGCCGCCGCCGAAGAAGTAGACGTTCTTTTTTGCCATTTCTGCTGGACTCCCTTCCTTTTGCGTAATGATCAAGACGCTTTCTCAGATTTTAATTTGTCGGCGAGGTATTCCTTCAGGCGGGCGACCTCGACACGGTCCTGCTGCATGGTGTCGCGGTCGCGCACCGTCACCTTCTGGTCCTCCAGCGACGGAACGTCCACGGTCACGCAATAGGGCGTGCCCACCTCGTCCTGGCGCCTGTAGAGCTTGCCGATGGCCGCCGTGTCGTCATACACCACGGCGAGATGTCTCTTTAAGTCCGTCGCGATGGATTTGGCCATGGCGACGATGGGCGGCCGGTTCTTCAGGAGCGGCAGGATCGCCGCCTTGACGGGCGCCAGCGCCGCCGAAAACTTCAGGACGACGCGCAATTCGTCCTTCACCTTTTCTTCATGGTAGGCGTCGACGAGAAAGGCCAGGGCCGTGCGGTCCACGCCCCCCGACGGCTCGATGATGTGAGGCCGGACCTTCTTGTTCTGGGCCGGGTCAAAATAGAGCATCTCCTTGCCCGACGCCTTCTCGTGCTGGACCAGGTCAAAGTCCGTCCTGTTCGCGATCCCCTCCAATTCCGACCAGCCGAAGGGAAAGTTATATTCGATGTCCGAGCAGGCCTTGGCGTAGTGCGCCAGCTCATCGGCCCCGTGCTCGCGGATGCGCAGGTTCTCCTTGCGGATCCCGTAGCGCGTGTACCAGTCAAAGCGCTCCTGGATCCACGAGCGGTACGACGCCTCGGCCTCCTGCGGCAGGACAAAGTATTCGATCTCCATCTGCTCGAACTCGCGCGTGCGGAAGGTGAAGTTGCCGGGGGTGATCTCGTTGCGGAACGACTTGCCGATCTGGGCGACGCCGAAGGGCAGCTTCTTGCGTGTCGTGTCGAGGATATTGAGGAAGTTGACGAAGATCCCCTGGGCCGTCTCAGGCCTTAGATAGCTGACGCTTCCCGCGTCCTCGACAGCGCCCAACGACGTCTTCATCATCAGGTTGAAGGCGCGCGCGGGGTTCTTGGCGAGGTCGATCGCGGCGCCGCAGGCAGGGCACTTCCTGACGTTCTCGTCGTCTGTCCCGGCGAGGTCGTCGAGGCGGAAGCGCTTCTTGCACGCGCGGCAGTCCGCCAGCGGGTCGGCGAACCCGTCGACGTGGCCCGAGGCCTTCCAGACCTGCGGGTGCATCAGGATGGCGGCGTCCAGACCCACCATGTCCAGACGCTCCCGGACGACCGAACGCCACCAGAGGTCCTTGACGTTGCGCTTGAGCTCAACCCCGAGAGGGCCATAGTCCCAGACGCTACCCAACCCTCCGTAGATCTCGGAGCTCTGAAAGATAAAGCCCCTGCGTTTGCACAGGGATACGATCTTATCCATTAAGGATGTGTCGGTCACGGCGTCGGCCTTCGGCGGGTTCATCGGGACATCTATTTTTACTCGAAAAACAGGGCAGTGTCAATAGAAATCGGGCGCAACTTACCCCTCTTCGAGCTTGCGCAACTCCTCTTCGCTCATGCCATAGCTATGTTCCTTGTCCGGGAAGCGGCCCTCCTCCACATCGCCCTTAAAACGGCGGAAGGCCCCTACCATGCAGTCGAGCAGGGCCTCATACTGCAGGACGAATTTGGGCGTGCGGCGGTCAAAGAGCCCCAAGAGGTCGTGCGTCACCAGGACCTGGCCGTCACACTCCGGCCCCGCGCCGATGCCGATGGTCGGTATGCGCAGCCTATTGGTGATGAGCGCCGCGAGCCTGTCCGGGACACACTCCATGAGGACGCAAAAACACCCCGCGGACTCCAGCGCCATCGCCGACTCGATAATCAGCCTGGCCGCAGAGGCGTTCTTGCCCTGGACCTTGAAGTCCTTCGCCGTCTGAGGGGTGAGGCCGACGTGCCCCATGACCGGGATGCCCGCCCGGATGATCTCCTTTGAAACGGCCACGGCCTGGTCGAACCACTCGAGCTTCACCGCGTCGCACCCGGCCTCCTCGACGAACCGCCGCGCGTTCTTCACGCTCTGCGAGGCGTCCTTCTGGTACGCCTCGTACGGCATGTCGCCGATGACGAGCGCCTCCTTCACCGCGCGGCGCACGGCCTGGGCGTGATAGACCATCTGGTCCATGGTCATCCCCCTCGTCGAATCGAGGCCCAGGACGACGTTGGCCACCGAATCGCCGACGAGGACCATGTCCACCCGCGCGCGATCCACCGCCAGCGCCGTCGGATAGTCGTACGCCGTCAGCATCGTGATCTTGCGCATGCCCTTTTGCGCCTGAATCTCCGTAATCGTCATAACGTCACCTCATACGCCGACCGACTCACCGAGAAACTCCTCCATCTTCTGCGCGATCTCCCGGCGGTACTCGTAAAAAGATTCATTGTGGCCGCCATACACGGCCAGGAAGTCTTTGGCGTCGCTGCGCGCCGCGTCGAAGATCCGCCGGCCCATCGAAAAGGGCACGATCTCGTCGTTGCGGCTGTGTATCACGAGGAGGGGCACCTTGACCCCACGCACCCTCTCCAACGTGTTAAAACGGTACCTCAGGAAGGCCGTCGGCAGGAACGGGAAGACGCGGCGCGACATGTCGGCGACACAGGTGAAGGCGCCCTCGAGGATGATACCGCCCGCCTCGTTCTCCGCCGCCAGATGGACCGCGACCGCGCTGCCGAGCGACTCGCCGTAGAGGATGATCTTCGCCGGCGCCACCCTGCGCTCGTCGACGAGGTGGTCGTAGGCCGCCTGCGCGTCGGCATAGAGACCCACTTCGCTCGGCGTCCCCTTCGACCGTCCGTAACCGCGGTAGTCGAAGACAAAGACCTGCAGCCCCAGGTCGTGGAAGATGCGCAGCTTCTGGACGCGGTGGCTGACGTTGCCGCCGTTGCCGTGCAGGAGCAGGACCGTCGCCCGCGCGCGCGGCAGACCGACGAACCAGCCGTGGAGCTCGACCCCGTCCGCCGTGCGCAGGGAGACCTCCTCATACTCCAGGCCCACGGCCTGCGGCGTCTGCTCGATCGCCCGGTAAGGGACAAAGATCGAGCTCTGTTCCAGATACCAGACGTACACCACAAAGGCCAACACCAGGACGATTAACAAGATCATGACTCTAAAGAGACTCCTTTGTCTGTTGCCCATTTTTGAAAGTGAGACACAAAGGTGAGACACAAAGGTCCGACCTATTTGTCTCACTTTTTGGACTTCTTCAGCCGCACGCCCAGGATCTTGGCGATGTCGTCCCACGGCTTGCGGCTCTTGAAGAGGACGAACGAGACGCGATAATCGTCATAGTACGCGATCCCCGCGTAGCAGTGCCGGGCCTTGCGGGTATAACCGGTCTTCAACAGGACCTCGGGATAATCCAGCCGCCACAAGAGCTTGTTGTGGTTCTTGCGCCTGATCTTGCGGCCGTCGCTGCCCTGGATCGTCACGAACTTCTTCCTCATCGCCTTGACGACGAAGGGGTGGCTGAAGGCCGCGCGCGTGATGATCGAAAAATCATACGGCGTCGTCTTCATCTCCTTGTCCGGCAGGCCCGTCGCATTGGTAAAGTGCGATGCCTTGGCGCCCAGCGCCTCGGCCTTCCTGTTCATCAGCTTCGCGAACCCGGTCTCACTGCCCGCGACCTCTTCGGCGAGCGCCACGCCAGCGTCGTTCGCCGAGGTGGCCACCAGCATCTCCAGCAGATCCGCGACCGTATAGGTAACGCCTGCCCTCAGGCCCGCCCGCGTGGGTTCGACGCGGGTCGCCTTCTTCGAGACGCGCACCTTGTCCGTCAGATCGCTCTCATCCAGGACCACCAGCGCCGTCAGGAGCTTGACCGTGCTCGCCGGCATGTACTTCTTGCGTGCGTTGCGGTCCATGAGCACGCGCCGGTTCGTGTAATCGACGGCATACACCCCATTGGCCGTCACGCCGGATGACGTCTTCTTTGAAGACGCCCTCGTGGCGTGCGCCGTCGCCGGGGCGCCGAGCAGCACCAGACACAACAGCAGAACCTCAACGCGTTTGTTTATGAGCGTATAGATAAAAGGCACAGTTCTTACAAATGACCTTCTTGATGCTGATTGGCCGCGGGGTGTCCGCCGACATCCGGCAGCAGGTCAGGTTCAGGGTCCAGCACGCCGTCTCGCCGACGTCACGCATCAGACAACTCTTTTGCTTTTCCGGGTCGCACCGGAAAAACTCCCAGCAATGCATCGTTCGAACGGGCGCTCGCTTCTTCATTATAAACAGGGACAGACACACACCTGTCCGGTTATAGCATGGACAATTCCAGCTGGTTATCGATTTATCCCCTGTGTCCCTTATTTTTAGTCATTACCACGTTTGTTACCACGTTTAATGGGTACCTTACCACGTTTCTCCCAGAGGACCCCACGGCCAGTGCCTTTGCTCACCATGTGGCCTTCCTTGCGGAGACGGTTTAAAACAACCCTGATCATATCCCGGCTCACCGATGGGCATAATCTCTCAATAGAGGATTTCCGCTTCCGAGCGGTCTTTCGGCCTTGACGGGTGCGCCATAAGCTCCTTAAAGCGCTTTGGAGGCACGGTCACGCCTTCGATCCTGTTCGATGACTCCGTGCTTTCGATGATAGCCGTCTGTTCAAGCGTCGCCAAGGCTTGAGGCGTCTGATGCTGAAATAAATCCTGCCTGCCCTTATACTCGCCGAGCTTTTGGAGCAATCCACCCATCTCGATGGGAATTGCCTGTCGGTTCAAAAAATCAATGTCTAATGATTTCATATTTAATTTTTCGGCCTTATAAGGTATTGACCTTCCCGTGGCCGTCCACCAGGTTGGCCCGGACCTCCGGGTAGCGGCCCAACAGGTCGCGGCAGCGCGCCGGATCAAGGAGCAGGCACGAGGTCGCCAGCGCGTCCGCGGTCGCGGCGCTGGAGGCGACGATCGTCGCCGCCACCACGCCGTCTTCGACCGGGTATCCGGTCTTCGGGTCGATGATGTGGGTGTAGCGTTTGCCGTCGATCTCGAAGAACTGCTCATAATCGCCCGACGTCGCCGCGGCCTGGTCCCTTAAATCCATCTTTCCGAAGATGCGATCCTTCTGCCGCGGGTCCCGGATCGCCACCTGCCAAGGCTTTCCCTGATTATCCCCCAGACAGTACACGTTGCCGCCTGCGTTCACGAGGGCCGAGGTGATCTCGGCCTCTCTGAGGCGGGCGATGGCGCGGTCGATGGCGTAGCCTTTGGCGAGCGCGCCCAGGTCCAGCTGCACGCCGTCTTTCAACAGCTTCACGCGGCGCGTCGCCTCGTCCAGATAGACGTAGCCCATGCCCACGCGGCCCCGGGCCTGCTCGATGTCTTCCTGGGCGGGCAAGGCCCGCTCTTCGATCGCCTGCTTCCAGAGCAGCGAGAGCGGCGCCACGGAGACGTCAAAGGCGCCGGACGTGGCCCGATAAAACTCGCGCGACATCTGCAGGACCCGGAAGAGGTCCTCGGAGACGACCAGCTCCCCCTTGCGGTTCAACAGCGCCAGCTCGCTCTCATCGTCAAAGAGATTGAAGACCTTGTCCAGGCGCCGGAACTCCTCAAAGACGATCGCAAAGGCCCGCGCGTCGTACGCGGTGACCTTGATGAACGTCCCCATGAAAAAGGCTGAGTCCTCCTTGGGCGGCTTGCTGCATCCGCCGCACGACAATAAAGCGCACAGGAGAAACAATAACAATCTCTTCATTTTTTTATCGCCTTGAGTAATTTTTTTAACGGCAGCGTGTTCAATAGGTCCTTCTCTTCCAGCCACGCCCGGCGGGCCAACCCCACGCCGAAGCGCATATAGTCCAGGTGGGCCGCGTCGTGCGCGTCCGTGCCGATCACGAGGCGCACCCCCGCCTCCTTGGCCGCCCGCGCGGGGATGTCGCCTAAGTCCATGCGCATGGGGTGGCCGTTGATCTCCAGGGCCGTGTTCGTCTCCCGCGCGACCTTAAAGATCTCATCAAAGTCCACTTCATACGACGGCCGCGCAGGCCACTGGCGGCCCGTCGGGTGCGCGATGACGTGGACGTTCGGATTCTGGCAGGCGCGCACGATGCGCCGCGTCAGCTGTGCCTTTGACTGCTTGAAGCCGCTGTGCACCGCCGCGACCACGACGTCAAAGGTCCGCAGGATATCGGCGGGATAATCGATGCGGCCGTCCGCATCGATCTCCGCCTCCGTGGCAAAGGGCAGGCGAAACCCCTTGAGCTTTTTGTTCAGCCTGTCGAGGTGCGCCCTCTTTTTTTTCAGGCGTTCGACATCGAGCCCCCGCGCCACCCTGAGGCCGACGGAGTGGTCTGTAAGGCACAGGTAATCATAACCCAGCGAGCGCGCGGCCGCCACCATTTCTTCGAGGGTGTTGGCGCCGTCGGAATAATTGGTGTGCGCATGAAAATCCCCGCGGATATCCTTGAGCGTCACCAGGCGCGGCAGCTCGTGCCGGCGGCCGGCCTCGATCTCCCCCCTGTCTTCACGCAGCTCCGGCGCGATATAATCCATGCCCAGCCCGGCATAGATCTCTGCCTCGGTCCGGGACGCCAAGCATTTATCCTTCTTGTCAAAGACGCCGTACTCGCTGATCCGCAGTTTCTTTCTGATGGCGAGCCGGCGCAGCTTGATGTTGTGGTTCTTGGAGCCCGTGAAGTACAGGAGCGCCGCGCCGAAGGCGCGGGGCGCGAGCACGCGCAGATCCACCTGGACATCGTCCTGCGTCAAGACCGCTGACTTTGTCGCGCCGTGCGCCAAGACCCGCTTGACAAAGGGCAATGAGACAAAGGCCTCCATGACCTGCGCGGGCCTGGGAGAAGCAGCTAAGATATCGATATCACGGACCGTCTCCCGGCCGCGGCGCAGGCTGCCGGCCGGCTCGATAGCCTTGACGGACTTCAGACGCCTTAGCCCATCCACCACGGCCTGCGCCACCTGTTGAGCCGTCAGGATGTCCATGCGCTCCCGGCCCTTTTCAAGGAGCTTGATCCCTTCGAGGATATTGGTGACAGTCTTCTGCCGGACGCCCGCCAGGCCCTGCAGCCGCCCCTGGGCCGCGGCCCGCCGCAACGCGGCAACACTGCGGATGTCCAGTTCGTCGTAAAAAAGCTTGGCCGTCTTGGGGCCGATGCCCGGGATCGCCAGCATGTCCACGACGCCCCGGGGGATGGCCTTTTTGAGGTCCTCGTAGTGCCGGCACGTCCCGGTCGCGATGATCTCATTGATCTTCGCGGCCAGGTCCCTGCCGATGCCGTCGAGCTCCTCGAGGCGGCCCTCCTCGGCATACGAGGTGATATCCTCCTGCATCGCGGCGATGCGGTCCGCCGCGCGGCCATACGCCCGGATGCGGAAGGGGTTGTCCCCCTTGAGCTCAAGGATCTCGGTGATGGAGCGGAAGATTTCAGCGACCTGGGCGTTGATCATGGAGCCCCATAATGTGTCTGCCGAAGGCAGACATCCAACGACATCCCTGCTGAGCTTTTTTGCGAAGCAGGGATGGGTCAATACCCCACAAAATCCTCGGTCACGATCTTGTCCGCGGGCCTAGACGAGCGCCATCAGGCGACGGATCAGGCGCCGCCTGCCCCTCTGTGTCTTTCTCAGGTAACAACCCGCCACATCGGCGTGGCCGCCGCCCCCGAAGGCCTCGGCCACGCGGCCGACGTTGATGCGCCCTTTTGAGCGCAGGCTGATCCGCCAGCGGGTGCGGTCCATGTCCCGCATCAGCATGACCGCCTTGACGTCTTTTAACGTCCGGATCTGGTCGGCGATCGGATCCACGTCATCCGGATAACCGCCGAAGCGCTTCATGTCCGCATCCGTCACATAAGAGACGGCCAGCCTCCCGCGCTTGTAAAATTTGATGCGCGAGAAACACAAGCCCAGGAGCCGGGCCTCGGCCTCGGTCCGGCACCAGTAGCTTTTCTCCACCAGCTTGTAATAATCCAGGCCGCGGCCGACCAGCTCCGCGCAGATCATAAAGGTGTTTTTGTTGACGGTCGGCAGACGGAACGACCCCGTCTCAACGATAATAGAGACGAGCATCGCCTCGGCCATCCTGCGGTCGATCGTCACGCCGAGGTGCGTCACCAGTTCATAGATGATCTCCCCTACCGCCGCGGCCTCCTCCGCGATCAATGCCGCATCGGTAAAGGAGCGCCGGAAGAGGTGGTGGTCGATGACGACCGTCGTCTTGGCCTTGCGAAAGACGGCCTCATACATGGGGCCGAGCTGCGTGTGCGACGCGCAGTCGATCGCCACGGCCACGTCAAACGCCCCGCGCTGCGGAGCGCAGGTGCGGATGGAGCCGTAGAGCGGCAGAAAGCCGTAGCGCCGCGGCAGGTCGCCGGGCGAAAAGAGCGTGACCGACTTGCCCATCCTGCGGCAGGCCAAGGCCAAAGCGACCATCGACCCCAGCGCGTCGCCGTCCGGGAACATGTGCACGCACAACGCGACCCGCTTCGCCCGCTTCAAAATCTTCGCGACTCTTTTAAACATATCAATGCAATTGTCCAATTGGAAACAGTTTCCAAATCATTCGGGAAACTGTTTCAAAGTTGTTCGGGAAAGTGTACCCCCTTACTCGCCCATGACCTTGATGATGACGCGCTTGCGGCGCCGGCCGTCGAATTCGGCGTAATAGATCTGCTGCCAAGGCCCCAGGTCGAGCGCGCCCTTGGTGACCGGCACGATGACCTCGTGGTGGATGAGAAGACTCTTCAAGTGCGCGTCGGCGTTCGTCTCGCCCGTCCGGTGGTGCTGGTAATCCCTGCGGAAAGGCGCCAGTTTCTCGACCCACTCGTCGATGTCGTGGATGATCCCGTCCTCCTCGTCGTTGACATAGACGCCGGCGGTGATGTGCATGGCCGAGACGAGGACCATGCCCTCCCGGATGCCGCTCTTAGCCACCCGCTCTTCGACCTGGTCCGTGATGTTGATGTAGGCCCGCGGGGTCTTCGTGTTGAACCACAGATAATCCGTAAGGCTCTTCATGGTCTTTACCTCTTGTAGCCGCAGCGCCACGAGCCCGCCCACGACCCGAAACGGATGCGGCGAAACGAGACGCACGTGAACGTGTTGCCGTTGACCGTCTTCTGCATACCGATGCGCCCGGCGTAATCGCCGCAGCGATACCTGCCGTCGTCCTCGCGGACCAGCTTCACGCAGGGATCGTTCTCATAGACCCCGCAGCACGCCCCGCACCGCCGGCACCGC
>SDBU01005346.1_pt1 | contig 15399 bp, 28 predicted proteins | sample 2277071 | NCBI WGS metagenome assembly SDBU01 (sample SAMN10397929, study PRJNA504765) | marine sediment metagenome | isolation source: marine sediment core GS08_GC12, 126 cmbsf | place: Arctic Ocean: Gakkel Ridge, Loki's castle | collected 2008
CGCGAATGCCCTCCTTGATGAACTGACCCTGAAAATCCAGGACATCACGGTCGGCCCCACCGACAAGCTGGCGTTGATGTGTCTCAACAAGTTCGACAAGCGCAAGGTGGAGCACCAGGGCCTCGAAGCCATCATCAAGTTCCGCACGGGTAAGGGCGGGGCGAGGGCGCGTGGAAGCGCTGGTGGTGCACTCGCCGTTGGCGACAAGCCCACGGGCATCGAGGGCAAGCTTACCATGAAGAAGCAGACGCTCGGCTTCGAGTGGGATGACGAAGACCTCCAGAAGATGAAGGGCGGACGCAAGGGTCTCCACACGAGCTTCGAAGAGGAAATCACGGGCGGGCTTGAGGGTTTCAAATGTCGGTACCATTTGAAACAACTGCGAGATGCAGCATGACAATGATTAGGGTAATCACCAATTCAGAGCCTGACATCGAAAAGGACTTCGAGGTCGTCATCAATGTCGGCGTCGCGGTTGGCGCAGGCGAGTCCTGCGAGGTCGCCGAAGCTCTCCAGTGGAGCGCTGGCGACCGCAACCCTGACATGGTGGGCCTCCCGCACCTCGACCGCCACTGGCAGCGTACGGCCAACAGCCCTGAGTCGATCGAGGCCAAGAAGTACGGACACAGGCTCTCTACGCTCCTGGAGACGCGCACGGCTCTGCACGGCACCGTGGAATGGGAGCGAGGAGATCTCTCCCCCAGGCGATATCGAGAAATCGGGCGAGCCCTTGACATCGTCGATCGAGCTATCGCCATCGCTGGCTCGACTCACGATTGCATGCCCCCGATGCCCACCCAGCTGAAACTCGAGAAATATGAAAAAGATTCTTGACCGTTTGTCAATGCGTAGCCTACAACTTTGACAGCCTCCACCTTCACCTCCTGCATACCTCCATATTCAGCCTTCGCCTCCTCCAATGCCCAGACAGCAGCACGTAGACCCAGTCAAATCCCTCATGTTCAAAAGCCTGACCAAGGCTAAGTTGTTGAAACCTGAGGAAGAATTGACTCTTTCCCGCAAATGCCGAGAGGCAAAGATCGGCGTATGGGGGAAAATACTAAGTGATTTCCACAATGTAGCGCCCATTCTTTCGTACACTACGCAAAGAATGAGCCCCCAGAATCTCAAGAATCTGGACAGCTCGAGTTTCAACACGCTCACGCGCAGAGCTGGCGCCTTGCGTCACTCGAGCACGAACTACCGAATTGACCAGTTCAACCAAGCTCGTGATGAGGTCGCGGTCGCGGTGTCCAAGAGCGATGTCTGTCTGAAGATCGGCAGCAGCATGGAACGAGACCTCAGGTCTGGAGCGTTCCATGCATCAAGAGGGCTGACGGCGGCTGTCACTACGTCGTGGGGATCCTTCGTCAAGCTACGCAACGAGTTCATCGAGAGGAACATGCGCCTCGTGATGTCGCTAGCGAAGCGGTATCGCGGGTTCAATATCCCTTATGAGGATCTGATCCAAGAGGGCATGTTTGGGCTGCAGCGGGCTATTGACCTGTTCGATCCAGAGAGGGGATTCAAGTTCTCGACCTACGCGAGCTGGTGGGTCCGCGCTGCAGTCCAGCGATTTTGCCGTGACCGTGGCCGGATCGTCCGCATTCCCGTTCACATGCAAGAGGCGTTTGACAAGTATCAGGAAGCGCTTCAGAAATCAGACGATATGTGCGACGCAGAAATCGCCGCATTCATGGGCTGCTCGGAGAAGAAGATTCGCAGCCTAAAGACGATGCACAAGGTCGACTGCTTCTCGCTCGATGCGCAGATGGGCGACGGAGAAAAAGGCTCATACTGTCTCGGTGACATTATGACGTCCGAGAGCATTGAGTTCTCGATCGCCGATACGAACCTGGATATGAAGATTGTCCAAGAGGTACTCGGCGAGATCCCAAAAAGAGAACGCTACATCCTCGAGTGCCGATTCGGCTTCCATGGGCAAGAGGAGCAGACCCTGCAGGAGATAGCAGACCAATACGACATGTCGCGCGAGCGCATTCGTCAGCTTCAGGTCAAAGCGATCAAGGACTTGAAGCGCCGCATTAAGCGTCGAGCAGAAAGCGTGCAGGCCGGTCTTCGATGAGGGGTCGCCTGTTCTACCCTCTCCTCTTCATCTCTTTGGGCGTCATGAACGCCTCCCACGGTTTCCGGATGACGGCGGAGAGTGCTCCTTTGCTGGCTGCCGCAGATTTCTTATTAGCCGCCATGTGGTGTTACATGGCGGCTAATAAATTGATGGGTAAAAAATGAGTATGATTCCGAAAAAATACGTCGTGTACTTTGAGCCGTGGACTGAAGATCTACGCAACACGGATACGGGCGCCGGAATGCTAAGTATCCATGACGCCGAAGAGGGCGCACTCAAAGAGGCGGCCTGGATCCGGCGCAATGGCCACCCTTCAGCGGGAAACTTTCCAGGGTTCTCCGACACCGACCCTATGGCTGTAAGCCATTACGGTTACATCATTTCGGTCGGCTCAGCCGACCACATTGAGGATGACGAGCAATGAGCGCAGCAGAAAAAATCGAAGAGCCCCGCCCCACAATCACTTGGGACACGTGTGAGATACATCAAAATCAAGCCGACTATCTCAGGGAGGAAGATCCAGATCTATCCGAGGATGAAGCTCTCGATAGGGCTTATGCAGATGAAGATCTACTCGAACACGAGTTTGAGTATATTACTGATTACCTGACTGAGATTCTCAAGGAGATGAATCCAGATCAAAAGCCTTTGCTGGTCAGCATCGATGACTTTGGTTGGCAAAATTCGAGCGGCCGAGGAGTCATTCCTGGGGACGTCGTGCACGACGGGAAGAAGTTCTTGGGTAAGGTATTGCCGGATACCGAGTGCATATACGAGATCTTCATAGACAAAGAGAAATCTCAGATGCGCATCAAGAACTGGCACCATGATTCACCGATGGGTGAGACGTACTATATTACGGTACTCGAGGATTACGACGGCGATGAGTGAGGAAAACACAATGAAATATACGGCCCCAACGTTCGATGGCACCGGTCTGGCACCGGGGGACTACAAGCGCGCAGTGGATGTGCAAGATGCATGCAACCTATCTGGCGTCGTAAATTCATTCTCAAGTGTACTGTCGAAAATCTGGGAAGAGTGCCGCAAGGTCGATGGGCGCGGAACCATGTGGGTCAACGAGCACCCGATCTCCATCTTGTATTCCAGCAAAATTGCCAGCCTATCCGGTAGCGAAGTGTCTGCCAGGTTCGCCAAGTCCCTCGACATGTCAGACAGGTGGAGCCGATGAAGCTCAATCTCGTCGCCGACCACAGCGGGCGGCAGCTCGAGCATTCCGTCTCGGCTTCGATGACGCGAGGAAGCTCAAGAAGAGAGGCTCGCAGGTTAGAGCCCTCCGCACCGGTGAGGAGATCGCCAAAGAACTCACCTCACAATGCAAGAAGGACCACATACCCTTCTTGAGATCTGCCTATGGTGCAGGACTTTTTCAGGGCGACTTGGTGATACGAGATGGAAGAAAATAAGATCGAGTATATGGGCCAGGCGAAGAATGGCAGACTGTCGTTCTTCAGAGACAGAGTCGGCCAAATTCTGGTCGACTACAATTCAAATAGAGTAGGCGAGTTCATCGGGGAAATGAAAAACTCGATGAGGACTTACCGAGAGGGCGCGGAAATTGAGGCCCATCTTCACGCTCACTATGGAGGAGGGCCGCCCATCCTTCGTATAACAATACCCTGCACGAAGGGAGAAGACATTCGCGATGCAGACATCGACGATCTAATCTTCGCCCTCAAGGCAGAACTTTTTAGTCCAGAAAATATCAAACTGGACAAAACCCTGGAAGGCATATTCAAGCTCTTCCTGATAAGGCAAGTAATGTAATGTTCGATATATACGATTTGATGTGTCAGGCCCGCGAAACCCCAGGCGAAAGAAAGGAGCGTATGCTCAGAGAGACGGTCGCCGATGAGGAGACCATCGCGTGGGATCCAAAAATGTCGTTTCAGGACTCCCTGCATATCGATGCTTCGACCTACAAGCAGCCAAGCATTTTCAAAGTGAAGCCATGTAAGTCGCAGAATCCCAACAAGCAAAAGAATAAAAAGAAGACTCTGGCCATATCCGATGGCGGTAACTGGTGCTACCGAGAGCTGATCTTGGATGCTGGGGATACGCTCTATACCATGTCAGGGAACAGGCGCGGTGTCGTATGCTTCAATGGTCCGGTGAAGATTCCGGCAATCCACTCAATGGGGAGAGACAGAGAATGGAGAGTCACGCCATGGATGTCATTCATGCCGATGGAGTTCTTCACGCTGAGGTCCGGAACCAAGATGGCCAAGGGGCACACCATCGTCGCCGGGCTCGGCATGGGATACCAGCTCGAGCAGGTCTGCAAGAAGCGAAGCGTCAAGAAGGTCACCCTGATCGAGAAAGACCAGGAAATCGTTGACTGGATTTTCTCTCGCCTTGACTTGAACGGCAAGGAAGTTGACGTTATTATCGGAGACGCCGAAGAACTTCTCCTCAAGATGACCGCCGACGTCGCACTCGTCGACATCTATAAGGGATACGGCAGCAATGGGGATGGCATTGTTGATAGGATCCGCCGCTCCAAGGATGGGGAAATCGGCAAGGTCTGGGTTTGGGGATCTGCCAACATCGGATAAAACAAATTGGACGTCAAAGGTTTTACAATCGACAGCAGTAGTACCCTTGACGTTGACGACGCCATTTGGGTGGAGAGCGATTCCAGGGGATGGACCATAACGGTATGCATCGCTAATGTCGCGGCCGCCATTTCGAAGGGGTCGACGTTCGACGATACGGCTCGCCGCAGAGTGCAGACGCTGTACTTAGCCGGCGGTCGTTCGACCCCCATGATTCCGAGGCGCTTCTCGGAGGGGAGCTGCTCGCTATTTGAAGGTGAGCCTAGATCGGTCATGGCCATTCGGATACGGCTCGACCATATGCTGGACCCGCAAGGTCTTCCGCAAATCGATGAGTCGAAGCTCATTAGCAAGAAGAAACTTAGTTACGCAGACATTCCGAACATCATCGAGAATGAAAGCGCACAGCTTCACAAGGAGATTTCCTTGGCAGCCAGGCTGGCGACTGCATTGGTCGACAAGCGTCGGAACAATGGCGCATTCGTTTTGTACGATCTGGCCAATGGTTGGATTATGACGGAGTCCGGACGCGTACGCAAGCTCAAGTATGTACGCGAAACGATTGGTCACATCATCGTCCAGGAACTGATGATTTTGACCAACATGGAACTGGCGCGATTTTGCCTGGAGAAAGAGATCCCCGTACCATTCCGGAACCATACTGCGCGCGCTTCGGCGCCACCACGCCAGCGCATGATGGACCTGCTCGAGCAGGGCATCAGCGGGCCTGTCCAGGAGTTCGAGAGAGCCCAGGACAGCTTCATGATGGTCATGAACGAGGCCGTCTATGGCCTGGACCTCGAGGGTCACTACGGCCTTAATCTTCCCGCGTACCTGCACGGAACATCGCCGACTCGCCGATTCGCAGACCTTGTCACACAAAGACAAATCATCGGATATCTAAACGGCGGAAACTTCGCGTACACCAATGACGAGGTGCATGAGATGTGTGAGCGCATCAACGCCATCATAGCCAAAAAGGCGCAAGAGGAATCCGAGGTAGCCGTTACTCGTGCGAATAAAAGTGATGCGAAGTCTATAGATAAGGGTAGGCTATCCAGGCTATCCAGGCTTTCCGTGAAAGAATTCGAGAGAGTCGTGAAGGCGTCCGTATGCGGAGGTTCACATAAGCCAGATGTCGCTATGGAATTTTTGCGCCGCCTGGAAAGAGATGAAGCGTCCCTGGTAGATATGTATTACCTACTCCTCGAGTCAGGCGAACCATGGGTTGAAACTCGAAAAAGCGTCCTGTCCCACCTCGTCGAGCATCCGAACAAAGCAACGGAAGTTGCAAATGTAGCAGGACAGCTTGGTGGATGGTCCGAGCCGAAATTCTTTATCCAACAAAAAGGCGAGAGGGACTCACTTGTCCATGAGTCGACCGTAAAATTCGACAAACCTAAACTGGCCATCGGACCGATCAGAGCCTCGAGCAAGAGGCTTGCCAAGCGGATGCTGATCGTTGAAGCATTTGCCGAATACATCTGCGAGCCCAAGCCCCAGTGGCCAAAGATGGATGCAGGACCTCCGGACAGGGCACCCAGAAAACTGGACGTCGACTCGATAAATCCGATAGGTGAACTGATGGAATATTGTCAGTTCGTCGGTATCAGCCTTCCGCAATACAAATCAGACCGCTACGTCTTCGACGACCATAAGCCGAAGTTCGTTGTCTCATGTAAGGCGGCTGGACTGCATGTGAAATCTTCTCCGTCAGACTCGAAGAAACAAGCCAAGAAAGAATCTGCACGACGAGCTATTCAGCTCATCTTGGAAAGGACATGATGCGAGCACTCTACCAGGCACCAAACTCTGCGATGAAGGATTTCCTCGTAGCTACACTACCGCTCATCTCAGGCCTCGAGCGACTCGAGTCGCTGGACTTTGCCAAACTTCTAACGGAAAAGTTACAAGGCAAGACACCCTTCAATACAAATGAAATAGCCAACAGCTTTTCTTGGCTGAACAAAATAGGCGTCATCAGTTACGATAGAGAGTATGTCCCAAGCGGTGGCTGGAGACTTTTCCTATATCGAAAATGCGGCGAGGATTCTGCCGTATCGCTTATTGAGAAGCACGGAGACTATGCTCCGGCCGCGTCGGCCCCCAAGAAGAAGCTGTGCTGCGACGACCCGCACATCGTCAAAAGCAAGAGCACTGGGGCGCGCAAGTGTAAGAACTGCGGAACGGATGTCGCCAAGAAGAAACCGTGCTGCGACAACAAGCACGTGGTCAAAAGCAAGAAGACCGGCGAACGTAGGTGCAAAAGCTGCGGGAAACAGTACGCAGCAAAGAAGGATTCCTGATGGCAGAGTATATCGAAATCGAGAAGGAAGGATAAGCGCATGAAACAAGAACACTACGTAGAAGCAGCCAAGACATTACTCGAGCTATCTACCTCCGTAGACGACATCTCGACGCGCGAGGAACTCGAAAAGGTCGACGTCGTATTCAAGGGGCTTACAGAATCCATCGGTACCGGCGTCATCAAGATAGTTCCAGGGTGGCACATCCCAAGCATCGACTCAATTAGCGTCGAGGGAAAAGACTTGCTCGAGATAACCGTCAAGCTGCGAGGGCCTCACAATGAGTTCAGACAAATCAGCGATACGCTAGACCCGCCTTTCCCCAGCGACGACTACGTATCCGTCGAAAGGAAAGGCGGCCATGACAAAGTCCAGCAGTCCATCGTCCTCACCATCGGAGGTGAAGACGACCAGGGTAGAGCTGCTGAGGCCTGCATTCAGCTGGAGATCGATTACAGGACAGGCGAATTCAAAGATGCTAGCCTCCTGCAAAAGTGGGACGTCAGCCATCTCTACGACGACGAGGAAGAATAAGGAAAATCAAAATGACAGATCAAATCGAAGAAGGAACCACTGAACCTACCACCTACGAGCTTTCCCACTTTGGGACCGTCACCGTCAATGGCGATGGTACCGGCTCAATCGACGGCGCTATGATCGACGACCGTCCAGAAGAGTGGGAGACTGACCCGTTCCATGCTGCCGTCGACGCACTATTCGGACTCGCTTTGTTTCACGCCATTGCAGGTGTCGACGTCGCAGCTCCCGGGTACACTCGAGGCTTCGAGGCGCAGATGAATGCTCTCCTCGAGAGTCACGGCGACTGATGCCCGACCCGCTCGAAGAGCAATTCGGGCGACTGATTGAGCACATCAAAGCCGGAGGTGTTGCCAATCCTCAGGAGATAATATTTCACCTCGAGGCTAACCTCGTGTCTGAGGAATTTCGTGACTGCCTTAGTTTCTTCCAGTCCATGAGCGGTCCGTCTCGTAATCTGTTTTACGATGTCGCGTGCGGCAGACGAACGAAAAAAAAGAGCGCTCGCCATGGGCACTCGAGAGAGAAGTACAGAGGAGACATATGACGCGTAATGAATTTATCGAATTGCTGACAACAGAGTGGGATGAAACCGTCCCTCATCTGATGAGTATGTCGTCGATGCAGCTGCCTCGATTATGCATGCATCTAGCAACAGATGCTTTCGTCAGAGACCGAAGTGGTCCAGCAATTGACGAGCTTCGGGTACAGCTTCTGCATCTGGAAGAGACTGGATCGTTCAAACTCGATGACCACTAAGCAAAAGCAAACCGGAGCGCCAGTGCGAGTTGGTGCCTACCAAATCAGCGTCCTGACCGAGCCGCCCGGCGATATAGCTCGAGCGGTACTCGTAGATAAATCCAATCGAGACCTGCCATGCGTCGTCTTAATGACGACCGAAGGGATCGAGGTTAACGCCGGCAATGTGGCGTCCGACACTCTTGCGAAGGTTCCCTCAGACGTATTGCGCGGTCTGCTGCGTGTCTCAGGGTGGAAGTGCGAATACCCGGACGACTTGAACCCCCACTTCTCTAAGAAGATGGGGAAGTAGAGTCGTACAAATACGGTTAGTGCATATTTTCGTTCGTCTCGCGGTCGGTGAAGGTGTCCTCGTAGGATGGCGCGTGACCGAACAATTGTTCGAGTGCGGTGCGGATGCCCTGATAGATCTCCTTACGCTCCTCGAGATTCTGGATTTCCCTATCAGTTTTGCCGAGATTGTATTCGACAGCTCCCCTTAGGAGGATGACGCCCGTTGTTTTCGCGAACCTTCTCGTTCGTTTGAAAAATCGCATACGCGATGGTAGCCACTCGTGCAGGGGTGTCAATAGCCGCGCGAGTCACGCGTGATCTGGTGCAGATCACGTGCCCTCTATAGAAGGTGTTAAAAATGATTCCAAGGATTGAGCTTCTGAAAATAGCGCTGGCTCATGCCGAGTCGGGAACCGGTTTTGTATATGACGACCGTGGTATCCCAGTCTTCTTTCACGAAGGCAGGAAATGCATGATTGGAGTATTTATCCCGGTGTCGCTGATCTTTGCGGTGGAGATGAACCGCATGAACATATACGAGATCCGCGACGCCGGATTTTTTACACCCGAAGAATTCCTGTTCATCAAAGAGATGGACAACGTAAATATACTCGAAGATGACGAATGGCCTGATGCCATTGCGGAGATGATTGATGACGAACACGAAACCTGTAACTGATAACAAAGAGAAAGCTAAAAGCCGTAAGAAGAGGGATCCACTCGAGATCAAGCTAAAGGATTTTGCGACTCTAAAATACGGAGACGAGGAATTTACAGGCAAAGACCTCGCTGCCCATGCGGATGCACTTGCCGCAGCGAAGGCTGCGCAAGCAGAAATCAAGGCGACCGTAGATGATGCGGAGAAGGTCCTGAGAGCAGCTATGCTTAGGCATTACTGTGAATTCTATGCGCAGACAGGGCACGCCCCTGACATGCGCAAGACGTTTTCCACGACGGGGAAGTTCCATACCGTCCAGCAGTCAGTGGCCACTGTGGATGCCGAGAGGGTCAAGACACTCAAGGATTCACATGGGGTCAATCTGAAAAGATGGATCGACGGGCGCAAGTACACCATCAGTCTTGGTAATGCATCCAAGGAGACGGTTAAGCAGATCATCAAATATCTAAAATCTACTCTTGGTGACGACTACAAGGACGTCGTCACTGAGAAGATGACTGTCGGAGAAAAGTTCTTCGAGAATTTTGACGATATCGTGAAGAGGTCGCTCGGCGATGGCGAACGACTGGACGAGAAGATGCATGAGGTGGCCCGCATCCTCAAGCCCACCATTCAGTTCTCCAAATTCGAAACGGACCTCGAGCCCCAGGGCGCCTTTGACCTCGCACATGCGTTCGCAAAGATATCGGCGAATAAGGCTGCGCTTGCGAAGGCTGCGAAGAAGGAAGCCAAGGAAGCCATCAAGGCTGAGAAGAAGGCGGCGAAGGAAGCCGAGAGAGAGGCCAAGCGGGAAGCCAAGGCTGCTGAGAAAGAGGCCAAGGCTGCTGAGAAGGCTGCTGCAAAAGAGGCCAAGGCTGCTGAGAAGGCTGCTGCAAAAGCTGCAAAGTCAGCCTAGGGTTCAGGCTATTACGGGGCGTCGTCGGCGAAGGTCGGGGGCGCTTTTGGTATGTCACAAGTTCCAATATGAAAGGAAGAAAATGTCAGACAAACAACTCAAATCAATGAAGAAAGAACTCGATGATGTACTCCTCGAGGCGCGAGTCATGGCCTTTATTCAGGTCGTGCGCAGGCATGGTGATGCAGATCTAAACGACGTGTTCAAGCTGGCGAAGATGTGCAACCTCGAACACCTAAGCGTCAAGGATCTAATTGCCGACGAGCTTCCTCGATCCGGAAAGGACTGGGCCAAGAGGAAGCTTGGTGATGGCTCTAAACCGAAGAGGGCTATAGCTTCTAGTGGATTCGAAGTTCGAACGAAGGCGGGTCGGAATAAGTTCGACACAGCCATGCTAAAGGAGCTAAAGTCGATAGGTCATTCTTGGACGGATGCGGCGGAGCTTCAAATCAGGCTGGGCGGAAACCCGGACCAAACCAGGCGTTCGCTCAACCGACTCATCGAAGAGGGTAGGGTTACGTACAAGGGCAAAGCTCGAGGGACGCGTTATAAGGTTGCATAGTGAGTAAGACACTCAAAGAGATAGTCACACGAATAGGGCTTCCGTCTAATACACAGGGAGGCAATCTTCGTGACGGTCTCATTGCTGTAATCGCCATCAGCGAAGATGGCGAAGAGCTGTGGCCAGTGACGGCCGAGAAGGACCAAAAGATTGTCGACATTCTCGCTGCGGCTTACGATCTATCGGCTCATGTGCCGGCCAAATTTTACGATGGCGAAATCGCTATCCGCTTCGGCAAGCATGCACAAAGCAAGATCCTCGTCGAGTCATTTGTCGGGCTCACGGTGGTCATCATGTTCCGGTCGGGTCACACGATTAGCAAATCAATGAAGCGGGTCATCCGACAGGCCGCTCGACGTTACGGATTCGAACGGGTAGAATCAGGGCCGTGCAGCGACCCAGGCCAATCCGACAAGCAGCCTGCACCCTTGTCCGCAATCCGGACGGGCGTATTCTCGCAGTCTCAAGAGGTGAAGACACCAGTGACTGGGGAATGCCCGGTGGTAAAGTAGACCGCATCAATGGTCGACCTGAAAGTCTTGTCACAACTGCCAGTCGAGAGCTAACAGAGGAGACCGGCGTTGAGCTAGATCGATTCTCCCATCTGTTCCCTATATTCTCGGGGCAGTCCAGACGTTACAGGACGACGGTATTCGCCGTAGCAGGCAGCGTACTCGTCCCCGATAAAATGCAAAGCATCCCATTCGAAGGCTACGTTCGTTGGATGCCCCCACAAGAATTATGCACACCAGCATGCACGTTCGGAGAGTTTCAATTTGAACTCTTCACGACATTTGGAATCCTTTGAAACCAGCAAACGATAGCGGTCCGACCGATCGCGTATTAGACGAAGGCCTCGAGGTCGAGGCTGTCGCCCAGCGACTCGGCCTCACTGAGGAGGCTGTCCGCCAGGTATGCCGGGACCATGGGGAGGAGATCTTGCTCGCCATGCGGGACTCCGCAGGCGATCTCATTTTCGCACTCGCGCACCACGAGGGCCTCGTGACCCTGGGCGAGCCGGAGATCCCCGAGGCGGTTCTGAGAGCGAAGCTGGATACCCTCGAAGCGAATGAGACGCGGCGCAGAACGGTGGGGCAGACAATCGATCTAATCGATTCTGGATGCCTCGCACCCTGCGAGATTCTGCCGTTCGACATCGACGAAGAACCCGTGAGCTAGCTCACTAGCAATTACAGGTCTTGACAACTTTCACTTTCTGAGTGAAAGATAGGCCTCCTTTTCAACACTCCAGGAAGAAGAACAAAATGTCCGAAAATAAGAAGAAGAAAAAACGCAACGTAAGAACTCCAGCCGAGCGACTCGCAGCAGCGAAAAGAAAAGTCTCCGAGATGGAAGCAAAGCAGGCCCTCGCGGGAATGGTAACCGCCGTCAAAGATGGCCGAGTCTCAGAAGACAACGAAAAGGAATACCGCAAGCTCCTTCGATACATGAAGGTCATGGAAAAGGCGCCAGGCGTATTCGCCGAATTCGGTATGGAAGCAGAGTCGGAGGCTGCCGCAAAATTGCGCGACACCCTCATCGATAGCCTTCACAAACTCGTCACCGGTGAGCCCGTCGAAAAGGACGAGGACGAAGACGAGGAAGAAGAAGAGGAAGAGGAGTCCTCCGAGGAAGAAGAGGAAGAGGACGACGACGACGACGATGACGACGACGATGACGACGACTTCGAAGACGACGATGACGACGACGACGACGACGACGAGTAATCGTCATGCCTAAATACGAAGTATTTGTTTCAGTCACTGGGACCGAACACTATGAGGTCGAGGCTGACAATGAAGAAGAGGCAATCGAGAAGGCAATGAAGGCAGAAGGGGAGCACATCGGTACGGAGGTCAATTCCATCGAGAACGGCGACCACGAAGTCCATCTGATCGAGTAACTCGTTAGCCAGGCGACAGTTGAGATCTGATCATGAAAATCTACATAGTAATGAAACGCACCGCCTGCCAATCGTGCGACCAAAACAAGGGGCTAGACGGCTTCGCGTTTCTATCGAAGGGCGATGCTGTCAGATTCTCGGATGCCGCCTCCTACGGGGCGGATACGGTCAGATACTTTCACGGGGTTTCTTTCGAGGTTGTCGCCGTGGAAATCGAATGCGAGGATGAGGCTGATCGCCAGAGGGTTCGTAGCCGATTCAATCATAATGGTGTATGCGTCGTTCCCAATGAATGGGCAGGCGCAGCCTGGCTAGCAGCGGCGTAAGGATGTCGGCTCGAGCGGGTTTGTAGACCCATCTACAGCTCGAGTGAAGCAGGAGCCTCTCGCACCAACCCAGCCTGTCCGGCTGAACCACTGGTGTACCTCCTGTTGAGACAAGACAAAATGAGCGAGGCGTGGCGTAAGTACCGCCTTTTCCGGTGTCACTAAGTTATTGGGGCATGCTAACGGACGCCCAGAGGGACAGTCGGGAGAGACCGGCACCTATTCAAATGGCAGGAAATCAAGGTCGCGTAAGCGGCCTTTTTCTATTGAGGGATATCAATGACGCACAATTTCTTCTGGTCAAAAAAGAACAGCAAACTCAACAAGACAGCCAAGAAATGGGAAGCACGGTTTGGCCGAAAGGCTGTATTTCGCAGCTTCAATATTCCAAGGCTTAGCTCCGAGACGGGGCAAAAAACTTGCCCATACGCCGGCTCTTGCGCAGCAATCTGCTACGCCGGCCAGGGGCGTATGAACTTCTCAGCGGCTAGAGGTGCGCGCGAGAGGAACCTTGAGCAGATCAACGCAATGCCCCCTCGAGAGTTGACCGAGAAGCTCGTCGAGGATATCGCTCGTATGCGTAGCCTTACTCACATTCGCATCCATGACTCGGGAGACTTCTTCTCGAGAGCGTACTACAAGGCGTGGGTGAGAACTGCTGAAGCTCTTCCCGACATTATCTTCTACGCCTACACGAAGTCGATACCGTTCATCGACTGGGACAGCCATCCAAAGAACTTCCGTGTGGTTCAAAGCGTAGGTGGAAAGCGCGACAAGGACATCGACATGAGTCGACCGCATGCGCGCATCTTCGCTACCGAAGCGGAGCGCAAGAAGGCTGGATACTGCGACGGCAACGTCAGTGATATTCCGGCCATCCTCGGGCAGAAGAAGATCGGCCTCGTGTACCACGGAGTCAGAAATCTGACCGAAGATAATCTGGTTCAGTTGAGGGTTGCATAGTGTCCGTAGAAAAAAGTGTATATGTCGGTCCGTACTTCGAGGTGTCGTACCCGAAGAAATCGAATGAGGCTGACCAATGCAAAAACAAGGATGAGTGCCCAGATAAATCTGGTGGAGAGTCCAGAAGGTCTATACCTAATTCTTGGTGCTCGAAATGCGGGATCAAGCTATGTGATCGGTTCAGAACCTGGTCGTACAGGGTCGACTTTCTCGACGTCTTTGATAACGAGGAAAAGCTACACGCCATCAAAGACGACGACGATGAGGATGAGGGAGATATGTATACAGATTTCCTCGTTCCGAATATACGCCCCTCGTCCACTCCGAGAGAGTTTGAGGCAGATCTCTCCCAGGAGATCGCCCAAGAAGACCGAGGCACAGAACTCCTCTGGCTCCGTAGATGCTTCAAAGACGAGCATGTGATCCTCAAGGAAAAATTCGGAGATGCCAACGTGCATGTATGTTGGGGAGTTCTAGTATGGTGGAGCTGATGACCGAGGCGTATAAAAAGATCACACCCATAACCGAAGAGGCGCTCGAGGAGATGCCTCGCAAAATGTCGAAGCGACTCAGGCCCGCGCTTCAACCAGGTATCGAAGAAGAGTTCTACGAGTTCATCGAGGACATGGGGTACGGAGCCTGGCTCGCATCCCCCATGGTTTCCCAACTTCTCTTTGAAACATTCATCGGAGGATGGGGATCGAAGACGCGTCAGCTCAAGAAAAGAAAGGCACAAAGACATGCGGAACAAAGCTAGGAAGGAGTAACTCATGCGCACCACAAAAAGAATCATCCTATTTGCCTGGGCCGCAATCCGGCGCCATCCTGACGCGACTACAATGATGCTGGTCGCTTGTGCCTCCGCTGTTGGATCCTACGTGCTCCACGGCATGGGATTGTGACGTGTGACACAGGCCCAATCCAAGGCTATCCTCCGACTCGAGGGCGCAATTGCGCCAATCGGACGGTAGATAAATGGCCGAGAAGAAACGAAAGCTCCAGTACATCACACTCATGTGGGAAGAACTCCCAGAGTCCGTAAGCATCTTTGTAATCCCCAGGTCAGCTGTCAACAAAGCGGACATCAAGATGCTCAAGGCGTGCCATCTCAATTACGCCGGCTCCGTGTCGCATAATACGGCGTCAGCTGAACCGCTCGAGATAGATCGATCCCTTTGCAGACTCAACAACATCTTGCTAGACCCGTCACACGATTGGGTTAACAAGATGTACATCAAGTCGGAAGCAGACCAACTCAATATCAGCGTCGATGACTTTTCCGAAATACTCGGAAAATGGTATCAGTTCAAAGTGGATACCGAAAAGCCCTGCACGTTGCCCCGTTCCAAATTTTACAGAAGCGGATTTTTGAGATAGGAAAATATCATGGGAGTAGAATTCAACAAAGACGTAGCCGGCGAAGATCGATGGAGAGTCGTAGACATTGAGGAGGACGACATCATCCACGCGTGCCATGAAGGTTTTTCGAGCAAGCACAACGCTCTGATGAACCTTTTCATCAACCATACGA
>SDBU01005347.1_pt1 | contig 15397 bp, 22 predicted proteins | sample 2277071 | NCBI WGS metagenome assembly SDBU01 (sample SAMN10397929, study PRJNA504765) | marine sediment metagenome | isolation source: marine sediment core GS08_GC12, 126 cmbsf | place: Arctic Ocean: Gakkel Ridge, Loki's castle | collected 2008
GTTGATCGCGACGACAACGCGGTTACGGGCACCCCACGTATCCCCCCAGGCGTTGATGGAATAGTGGTTGATGTTTCGCAGTTGACAACTAGATCAAAATCTGTGGCCATGTTGACGTTTTCCATTATTGGCAGACTATCAATTGGATTGCCCTCGAAGTCAATCGTAATTGTTGCTCGTATGTCTGCCATGAAACTGGCAACTCCTGTTTCACCTCCTGGTATAAATCCGAGGAATACATAGTCTTCTCCATATGTTTTTGTATCCCAGACGGGGGCAAAAGATTTCTGCATCATTTTATACATCATTGGTCCAGCTGCCCCGAAGGATACTAAGATGACAGTTCCACCTTTTTGGTATATGTGTTTCATAAAAGCCTCTTGGAATCCTGCATATAGGTCTATAGGATCGGTTCCATCACTAGTGTCTGTGCTAGCAGCATTAGCAATGAACAACCAAGGCTTTGTCGTATCAAGCTCTTTTGGTGTCTTTGGTGTGATAGTATCAGTCTCACTTGTCGTGGAAGTGACGGTGCATTTCATCACCGTTACATCATTAACCGAAATAGCGGTCCACGCGCCTTGTACATAAGCCATGTTATCCCCCCTTACACGAATTTAATCAGGTGATGTTTCTTAACATTGGTCATCGCTGGCCCCATGTCACCTGAGTATTCGTTCTTTTGGATAGTAGGACGATTATCCGTCTTAATATCCTGGTGAAAAGCATTAGCCTCGTACACAGCCATCGAAACTTCATCCATATCAAGGGATAACATCCACTTGGCACGCGGTCCGTCAAAGACGGGAGCGTAGATGAGTTGCAAGAGACCGGCAGGTGTTTCAAGCATCCTGTAATTAAACCCGATTTTGTCGCGTTTAAAATCAGTCATAACAACCTTCCAATCACTATTACCCATCAAGCCAGAGCGACTAGCCCTTGAGTAAACATTCAATGCACCCATCCCGCAATAGGCTCTTTTGAAACCTGAATTGGGAAGATACTGGAACATCTTCGAGGATATATCCACATAGTCAGACCACTCGAAAGAGGCCTCGGCTACGGTGAATACACTCTGGTCATCGCCTGAACTTGCGCCGTATTTATCTACTGCGCGACATGCGCCTACGCCCGTGCGTAAAGCGTTGCCTTCAGCGTCGGTACGCCAAGCAAAGTCATTACCAGTTGAATCAGTGAATGTTTCGCTAGCATCCAAGTTAGTTCCAACAGGACTGTCACCAAATAGGCCCAGTCTTTCCTGTTGAATCTTGAACTGTTGCAACTTATCGTGGTTGAGTCGCAGAAGTTCCTGCGGTGCTCCACGAAGAGCTGCTTTACGGAGTTTATCAGAAATCTCAACAGAGACGCGATATTCTGATGTTGCATTCCAAACGACACTTAGTTCGTCCGAGAATGCCTCGGGTGCGGATGCACCTTCGCCTCCTAGTTGGGCAAGTACATACCAACGGTCATTAGTGACCGTATCAATATCAGTGTCGCCACTGAGGTTTCTTACTTTAATCGTAGTAGTCGAAGGGACTGCCGTTATGACAGCCGATCCTCTACGAGTCGTCAGGGTTGAATCCCAGCATTCTATTATCATGCCTAAGTAGGATTCGTCAGCACTTGCCGCAAGACCGTTAATACCATCAATTGTGATGGCAGCGGAGTCAGCATTGTTTTCATCAACAGTTACGGTTGAGCCGTTATTGTCAAAATACTGCTTGCGCCATTGGCCTTCGTGTTGGAACATTTTGTAAACCGTATCGGACGGTTTCTGTTTGCCCATTGCCAAAGTGCTTGTGAAGGGTGTCACATTGGGCCATAGCTCGGAGAAACTCTTCGGTTTGAGATAAAAATCTCGGCGGTCGGTGTATTGTACACCGGAACCAGTTAGGGCTGCTGTAGCCATTTACTGTTCCTTTATAAAGACGCCATATCCTTCTGAAATTGCTCTGCAACTTCTTCAGCATCCGCTCCTTGTATCCACCCCTTCGGCATATCGGCTACAGAAGCATTTCCTGTAGCGACTGACGGAACGGGGGGAATATTAGTTATAGGTGCTGGTCTTGGGGACTTGACGGGGGTTTTCGCCGGTTTAGCCCCTTTAGGTGCATTTAGAACTGCACGACCAAATCGCCACATAAGTCTAGGATCATAAGCCTCCGGTTTTGCCAAGAACTCAATTACTTTCTGGACTTCCGCTGTCACCTGGTCGTCTTTTATACTTGGGTCTTTGCGCGCCTCGGATGCAAGGCCATCATTGAAATCACTCCACCACTTTTCCTGAGCAGCAACTACTTGCTTCTCTTCGGCTTCGATGGCGTTTGTTTCCGTGACCTTATGATCAAATGCTTCTTTGTCTAATTGGTAGTCTTCCATGCTGTCTTGATACTCCTCACGAGCATCAAGGAATTTAGCATCTGCACTTTCGGGGTCTTCGCTGGCTCGCTCTCGGGAAAAGTTGGCTGGTCGTACTGGACGCGTAGGTCTTTCCGGGGCTTTCAAAGCTGGCTTGCCGGGTTCTTGCCCGCGTAGCCTTGCTTCTTCAAGCACCATATCGACTATAGGTTTATTTACTCTTAAACTCTCAAGTTCCTTAGTTAGGGTCGCAATCGCCTCATCTTGGCGTTGCAGTTTTTCCCTATAACGTACGTTACGCGGCTTTCCTCTCCGTTTCGGGTCAGCGGTACCTTCTGATGCTTCTACTTCCTCCTCCTCGTCTTCTACCTCTTCGTCCTCTACCTCAGCGGGTTCGGGCGTTTCTTCAGGTTCAGGCTCGGGTTTGGCAGGGTCATCTATGACGGTATTCTCCGAAGAGAGCGCGTCTAGTGGATTCTCTGTTGTCATAAGGTCGCCAAAAAAGTCATCCGGCAGTGGTTCTGTCGGAGATTTCTTAGCATCAGTAGCAACCTCATCCGTTGGGACGTCAAGCAAACTATCTTCGTTTACGGTCCCTTTTCTTTCTTTAGGCATTGTTTCTCCTTTTCGTCACGCGCTTAATTGCGGTATCCGATCAAGTTTGTCCTTGCTGATTGAATGATGCCTGCATCTCTTTCAGCACATTTTCAAATTGTAAATTTTGTTTTTTTGCTTCCACCTCAAGATCACCACGGTCGCCCTTCAAGTCTTCTTTAAACTTGACCAGTTCCGTCTGCATTCTTGCGTGGGTTAATTCTTTTTCTGTAGTCGTCAACGTCTCTTGCGTTTTCTGCAGCTCGTCGCTAGTCCCCTGTAATTGTTGTTTGAGTCGTGCAATCAGACCATGATTGGCGATAACGTCATCAATATTCCTAATATCGGTATCACGCAGGATAGTCTCGTCGTCACGCAAGACGCCTTCTTTCCACATATCCAGTTTTAATCTGAGTTGCATCCAGCGATTACTTGGTAATGTTGACTGTGCTATCACAATCAAATCCATATTCGTCAACTGCACATCGTTGATGCGCCTAATCAATTCCCCGCTAAACTCATCATATACCGGAGCGTTTATCTCAACAGTCTTTGGCTTATTATTGGGTTGGAATAAACGGATGACCTTATGCTCTGTATAGATAGCCTGAGCATACTGCATGCAAATCCTACCCGCTATCGACAACGCTTCGTACATATCGTCCAGCATGAAACTGGTGCGCCGTTGACCGAACTCATCCATCTGAGCCGTGCCTCTGCTAGTTATCGGAGCATTGGAAGCATCCCCCTGCGCCATAGTATAAACACCAAACAAGTCACGCAACTCGCGCTTGGCGGTTTCCATGTCTGCGAAAACCTGGCTGGAAAGTGGCAATGGTTGTAATTGTAGCGCAACCTTATGAATATCTTCATCCGCCGGGATACCAATAACCTTGGTGCCAGGCCGCGAAATCTGTGCCTCAAGATCATTGGGATCAATGCCTGCTGCCCTCGACAAGAGTAATGTAGTTCCAGTCGAATTGTTCGTATGGGTGATAATCCGTTCTCTAAGTTTATTAATATACGATGCCAGTGAGCGGCCCAATCTAACCAGACTAACTGGATATGGGTTTCTGTTATGTTTTGGCATCCATAAAACAACCGGATAATCGGTGATCTTCGGTAGGATGTCATTCCAAAGAATATGCCCACCTGCTGATTCTACTTTCTTGATACGGTTTATTGGTTGAGGTTCGTCAATCAAGTAACCCTGATCAATCAAATTTTTCATTGTCACCAATCCAACTAACACAGTTGAATCTTGAACCGACTGCTCATCCTCGGGTCCCGGGACCATCTGCGCCTGTCCACTCTGCGGGTCTTCTACTAAGTGAAAGAAACCACCGCCCTCGTCACCTAACTTCTGATAAAATAATACTTCTTCCTCTTCCAAAACAACGTCAATCGCTTCGGTTGCGGCATTTTTAAGCAATATCGCGGGCTCTTTAAGGAATGCTTCATGGTCAACACCTTCAAGAGTGCGCTCAAACCCTGAACGTGGGTCCCATATGTATCTGAACTCCACTTTAACCCTTGTATAACGGTCTAGAATCTCGTAAAAGATCGTATCGGGGTCAGTGGACTCCGTATCAATATTCTGCCCCTCAATCGCTGCTATTCCGGTGGATATTTCACTACTTGGGATTGCAGCAATATCTATCTTCCCATCTTTGCGAAGTTTGGCAAAGTCTATCTCGGTGTGTCTTAATGATAACTGTCGCTCAGTCTCAAACGTCCTGATAATGATATGGTCTGCATCCTGCCCAAACTTGTCCTTGCTCGACGGAGGCATTAATATTTCATGGGGGTTGAGAGCCTTTATATAGACTTCTCTAGCGACCGGATCGGGGTAAATCAATAACCCACCCATGCTTCTTACATAGGCATCGTAGGCAAACCGCTTGATCTCTGACCGTCCACGGGAGTTGTAAATAATCCACGACATAAGGTCGGAACCAAAGGCGGCGGACTCGTTGTCTGAGTCTTCTCGACCTGTGGCTTGGAACGCGGGCGCATTGTGGGTAAGCATCCCTACTGCAAATTCTACGATCTCTGGTATAATTGGTACGGAGATTGGAGAGAATCCGGCCCGCTCCATCGTATCTGCTACATTCTCGTCCCACATCATTCCATTGGCAGACTGGTCATCCTGAAGTGAGTTTTTGAGCCATGTCTTGCGATCTGCCGTATCGTATGAATCGCGCAACATCTCAGACAACAGAAACTCTGGATCATAACGCGACCCCTCGGACTTCTTCGGACCTTTGCCCGTAATGTGTTCATTGATAAAGTCCATTGCACTAGGGAAGACTTTTGGCATGCTATACTATTCCCATAAAAGACTCATGCGTAACCACTTTTCCCAACCGTTCATGTTTGGTTGTATATTGTTGCACTGGGATAATGTGCGAAGGCGCATGAAAACGCGTAGTGGCAAACTCAAGGCCGTCCATTAAGTCTCGCGTCCCTCTTGGATATAGCAAAAGTTCGCGTTCAATGCCTGCCATGTCTTCCAAGAAAAATATCTTACCCTGATAGAAGTATGGTTCCAGTCGTTCATGCCGTGTATCTTTTGGATCCCGCGTGATGTGCTTTTGCCGTAGTCCAGGTATGAATATCCCGTCAAGGTTCCGCAATTGATCTTTCAGGGCAACTTGATACCCATTCTCTTCAATCGTAGTCCATGTTGGCATGTATGTAGAATTACGCTTCAATACTTCATCCTTGAGAGCCGAGGGTGAAACGCGACCTTTGAAATAGGGTAAAACGAACATATTAAGCTGTGCATCTACGGCGATTGTTACGATAGCGGAATAAGCGGAACGCTCCGATTGTGACGAAGCAGGGTCTATCCCTGTAAAAGTGGCTACCGGCCTGACATCTGGTACATCTAACTGGATGGGCTCTGGATCGCCCTTGCGCCAGAGGTGTGTGATGTGCATTGAGGGATTCCCGTGGGGATCGAACTGGAGAGTCCCTCTATAGTACCTAAAATACTCAGGCCGGAATAATTGTTCTTCCGAGCCAACCAACTGGCAGCGATACTCTCTGTAGTAAGTACGCAATTCATTTAACGACCCCGCAGAAGATTCCTTCCGCTTTAGTTTCTCGCGTGAGAAACCTTCGGGCCACAACATTCTTTCTGTTTTTAACCCTTCGTCAAGCAAAGAGTCGTAAGTTCTACTTTTCCAAGCAGGGTCTTTTTTTAATTCTTCTACAAGCGCGAGCTCATGTTTCGGTGTGGCAATGTTAACAATACGCCCACCATCTTGCATAGCCGGATCAATCTCGCCCAAAAGCCATCGCAAGGTAAACCGCATGGCTGTTTCGGTCTTGGTGTTTGTCAAATCCTGAACGTCATCTAAAACAACAATAGTTGGACGCTGCTCCAACTGTACCAGTCCCGTAACTGGCTGATCTAACCCTTTGGTTGTAATTGTGGAGTTATTCTTTAAGATAATTTCTTCGTTTGACCATCGTATGGCAGTATTTTTACCCCAATCGCCATAGAGTTCCCTGATGCGCTCGTTGTACATCAACTGATATTTTAAGGCATAGAGCGACTTTTGCGCCACCGACTTCTGTGTCTTGCCAATAAGTACGATATATTCTTTTTTACCACGGACGCCAGACTCCAAGAGCGCCTGCAATGGATATGCACGCGCCATAAACGTAGTTTTGGCGTGTTTTCGGGGAGCTTCATAGTTCAATCGCAAGCACTCAGGGTCTTGGAGGTCTGAATCGAAATCATAGTGCATGGGAGACGGTGGAAGGTAGAAAAAGGTGGGCATCATAGCCTTGCCGAAACGCAAAACCGAACCACGTATCTTGTTTCTAAGATGTAGTTGTTTCGCGGTTATCTGGTCTATATATTCATCTTGCTCTATATATTCGTTTTGCTCTATATACATTATAACTCTATTGCGACTACCCTTACTCGAACTTCGGCACTACCACTTGTATTCGCCAACATTGAAATGTCAGTCGCGCCCCATCTCAAAAGTGCAAATTCACCAGCCAAAAGTTTCCCCGTTGGAGCATCAGCATCATCTCCATATTCAACAAAATCAACTTTACTAAGATTTTCAATATATACATAGCCGTATGTACTTATGTCCCCAGCAGCAATAGTTTCTTTCGCAACTTTACTAATAGAATAAACATTATCGTTCGTCTCTCGTCCTGTTACTGTGATGTATTTTGTGTTGGTCTCAATGTCAATTGGCGGATTACCAGCAGTATAATAATGCAGTTCAACCTTTAGAGATAGTTCATTAGCCATTCTTCGCTCCCGAGAGTTGTTTCAAGTCATTTTCAGCAGCGTCAAGAATTCCAGTGTTGCCCAATGCAATTTCATTCCCACTGCTTCCATTTTTGAGCTGCAGCAAGTCTGACCAACGATCAAACATCTTACCCATCTCAGAAACGTTCTTCGTTTTCTTCGCCATATCTGTAGTATCTATACCAAGTTGGATAACATAATCATTTGTCACCTGATTCGCGTTAAGCGCCATCTCTACTTCTATTCTAATCATATTTTTCATCCAGTCTCGTTTAAAAAGCGATTTGACCTGCCCAATGGCACTCGTCGCTGTCGGCTCGTACATCTTCGCCAGAATGTCCCACTTGAATCTGCCGCCATTAAGTAACATGGTTGCGGCGGCGTGAGCAATCGACTTAATGCGTTCTTCACCAGCCTTGCGTTCCTTCCACGGCTTCGTAGAGCAAAGACCGTATGTTTTCGACGCCTTATGCTCAAGCCAGTTGAATTGCTTCTGGGATAACCAGACACTTCCACCGCTAAAAGCCTTATAGATGTTCGTTTTATACTGCTTGGAACTAAGGCATTCCATAGCGTACCCATCATCGGTAAGGCCCCAATCGCCTGCTACTACATTCCGCCAAGGGACAACCGGAAAATCAACCTCATCCTCTTCATAGATAGCGAAAGTACGTGGACCGCCTTTTAGCGGCCTTGTAATCCACTCCATCTATTTCGATGGCTTCTTCGCCTTCTTAGGCGGGAATATCTTGTCGTATTTCTCGCGGTACTCTTTACGCGGGATTGATAGCGGCCTTGGATGCGCACCTTTACTCATAATGTTGGGTTACGCTTTTCTTCCATATCCATTCTACAACCCTCGCACATCTCAAATTCAAAAAACCAATGTTTTATGGCCGTCCATATCAAATCAGGCCATGATTCAAGATAAGTAGCACTCATTTTCGCCTCTCCGTACTCTCTATCCTAGCTGTCGCAGGTTGCGCCTCGATCTCCCAATCAGCAAATCCGACTTCGGGATGGCGCCTATAATAGTCTGGCAAGTTCTCCAGAACCGCCGCTCTCCCCTTTTTCGGGGAAGGGGCACGAACATCTAAGTCGAATGATACTCTAATTATGTAATCTTTCAAGGGCCCTCTTGTGGGAACTTAAGATCGTATATTATTTGGGCCTTGGTGTAGATTATATCTCGCACGCCTCGTGCAAGTTCTACAGCCGCGCTACTGCGATCAAGACTTGACAATGCATTAAGCATACCCAGTAAGTGATCCACCATCCCATCAAGCATCCCGCAATCCTCACCTATCGTACGAACTTTCTTCTTCTCCATCATTCCACCTCGTTGTTTGTTGTCGGTAACATGATTGAACAACTTAACTATTACTCATTTGAGCATTTAATCAAGTGTTCAGTGATAAAAATACCCGTCATAGACGAGAATCACCCATTCTCATGCATCTTAGCCGAGGCTCAAAACAAGACTATCTCTGTGACAGAGAAAGCCACAACCTCGATGCATGGCCTGGTTGCAGGGTGGGCAGAGCCAGGATTTAGAAAAGGTCGTGAAAAATATCTCAACTTTTGTTTTTATCGGCTCGCTTGTTTTTACGTACTTGATGCACCGTGATTAATCGGTGTTCACACCATTCAAGTCCGTTTTCAGCCTGTGGGATAAACAACTATGTTGTAATTTAAACCCTTATGTATCAAAAAATCTCTTGCCGAGTGGGACCAACTCCGATCGGCTGCCGGACCATGTTTAGTGATCACTCCACATGGCAGGGGAGCACCGTTTACCCCGCAAGCGTTGCCCGCGTGACCTGTCCTCGGCATACAGCAAGCACTATACCGTTTATGTGTGCTAGCGATGGTGTTGTAACGAGGGAACCTTGCCCCGAAACGGACGCTACTACTGCAAGTATCAAAAATTTTGCCTGTGATGGTTGGGCGTTACTCCAACTACGGCACTTTTGTTCATGTCTTCCGATTTACTGTACATGGTATCGGGGAGAATGGTCTTTCGACTGTCCTATCACGTACTGCATGAACCCGCTATTGATTAAGCCCTCTCCTGTTAATTCAGGTTTCGACTCCCATTCGAGTAGCGCCTGTTGCGTTAGTATCCCAAAGGATAACGTCTACCTTGTTAGGCAGGCAGTGCTTCTACTTTCAGCATCGCATCACAAACAAATATCAAAGATCGCCCGTGAATTAACCCCACGGGCAAGGTTTTGCGGTAGACTCCAGCTTGCGAGCCCTCGTATGTTTTAGCTACCGTCTTTCAGGCACGTGGGGAGCCAGGCCCCTTATACCACACATACCGACTGCTGTATCCAGCCACCTTCAAACCGCAAATATCAAAAAAGAGGGGACCGAGGAGCAACCCTGATAAGCGACTAGCCTTGCCAACATTGGAATACGTTTACGCTCTCTCTGATCCTCGTGGCAGGGACCGGATTTGAACCGATGACCTTCAGGTTATGAACCTGACGAGCTACCACTGCTCTACCCTGCTAAATCTGGAGCAGCTCCCGAATACTCAGTAACCGCCCTTAAAAATTGTGGTAGACAGGATTCAAACCTGCAAGGTTGTTTTTTGTTTTCCTAGGGCCGTGGCTATTTTTTCAACAACCCAGCCACGGTTAGCGTCTTCCAATTCCGCCACTACCACAGGGTTAAAAAATCTTGATGCTGCCAGTTACTCTTTTGTCCTACTTCTGGCTTGAGTGTTCATCCTACAACCCCGAGTGCATCATCACTACCAATCCCCTCGGAGCCTAGAGATTGCCGAACTTCGCAAATATCAAAAATTTGTGCAAAATACACTATCGTAATATAACCTCAAACAGTACCTTAAGTCAAGTACTTTTTCGGAACGCCTTAGTTAGAGAAAAGTTCCCGTCTTTGGGTAAGATTTGGGCTGGGGGGCAACCATATCGTCCCGTGTGGCGTCTCTATTTTGGTACATCTGCTCCGGATGTCCTCTTTTATTCTTTCCCGCTCTTTGTTTAGTCTTTCCCTCTCTTCGTCGGTTATGTATTCGTCTTCATCCTCGCAAACCTCTTTAAACTTGGACATTATCTCGTATTTGATCACGGTCTCGTCCTCGAATTTTACCATCATGGACAGGAATGGATCGAATGTAATTTTCTTGTCCATCCAATCATTTTCTATAAAAACCCTAGTGATCACAAAGAAATGTTCTTGCGTTTTAAGCATCTTTATGCGTGCTATTTCTTTTTCGCGATGCTCTGGTTTCATCATAGAATGGTTTTTCCTAATCTCAAAACCAGTAACTAACGGCGAATAATCTTCACATGTCTTACTCATAATAACCTCAATAATACTCTAATAATTACAAACGCCACTGCTACTGGAGGGCCTATTAGGATTAGTAATATGGTGGCGATCCCTAGCATCTCTACAAGGGGTCCTCTAAATCGGTACGGTCGTGTTTTCATGCAGACTCCATCTTTTCACGTATTTCTTTCAGGTATCGGTTGCCATTTCTCAAATTCCATCCCGCGTTGTAGCTGCGAATTACATCATCCCAATTATCTCGTTTACTATCCCAATACTTCAGTTCAACAATGCACATCCTGGCGGAGAAATAAGCGTCATCCATAAGCCACTCTCGCACCGCTTCCTCGCTGGAGGCTCTTCCGTCTTGGTTAAGTCGTATACAAACGATGTCGACCCTATTCCCAAAGATCCCACAACTGCCTTCGGCCTTGTTTTCTAGGTTCACCCCAAATGAACTTTCTTGCCAGGCTATCGCTCGCATAGTTTTGGGGAAGCCGTGAGGTTTGCCCTGATCATAGGCAAATTGCGCTATCTCCCGCTGCTTTGCGGAGAAGCGAGACGCAAACATCCCTTGCGGGTATAAAAGGCCGGTTGCTATAAGGCCCATGAAATGCATCCTTCTCAGTTGGCTACCTTGATTATATCCCAAGAAATGCCGTCCATCATAGAATGTTCATCAGGTCGATTCTCCAGGCAGTTTTCAAAAGTAACAGTTTCAAGCCGTGCTATTTCGGTTTCAAGTGCTTTTATCCTGTCCTCATACATCGATGTAAATTTAATATCTGCTAATTCACCCAGCATTATCTTTTCAATCTCAACACTTTCTTTATACTCACCTATCAGTAATTGTACCAAGTCGGTAACATGCTTTTCAGCCGTTGCCTCGGTGAAGCTATACCGGTGTTCTCGCAAGCTTTCGTAGGGGATTGAGATGTATACACGATAAACCTTCATCGCTTCCCCTTTATTACAAGAACACGCCTGTGTATTATTCTACGATCAATATTCGCTACTGCTCCTTGGCTGGTTGCAAGCGAATACATTTTGGGAAGGGTTACTGCAAAAGGCACTATGGTAACCCCCGCTATACTCCACGCATCCCTGGCGTTCCCCACATTCCTCGCCCACGCCCAAAACCTAGAGAGCCTAATCATACTTGCCGACATTGCCTCAAGCGATTTTTTGATTATCGCAAAGAGGCCCAATATTGCTCCATGAAGTGCTCTTTTGATCACCGCAGAAAGCCCTATATACTCAAGAAAGGATATAGAAAAGTTCTTTTGCCAGATCACCCAAGAGCCGATACCAAAGGATATGTATTCGAGCATATCATTGTTATGGAGGCAACCATAGGCGAACCTGTTCTTAGAGGGGTGGTGATTCACCATATAGACGGGGACAAGCAGAATAACTCTCCCGATAATCTTAAATTGCACAGCGATCATTCTGAACACATGACCTACCATTATGGCAATTCTAAATAGGAGTAATGATTACCATCACCGCCCTTTATGTTAGTAAATCTACCACCCCATGTCCCACCCAATGATTCAAAATACTCTCCGAACATCAGATGATCGTCCGTCTCTTTCAACCAGATACCATCTTTAAAAAGGTTCAAGTCGATTGCCAATCGGTCGTAATGGAACGAGCCTTTATTATGCCCATCCTTCGCCCAAGCATCGCCAAATGTTACGGCGTACCCTGGGTGTGAGTAGATGAAGGTGAGTAGCAATCCTACCATTCGGGCAAATTCGCGTTGGTTGTCGCCTAGTTTACTCATGGCTGCCTGCCTTACTGACTACATCTTTGATGCCGTCTTTGAAGGTGTGCCTCTCTAAAATCTCTTCCTTATCTGGGATGTCGGTCAAGTCCAATATCAGGCGAGTGAAATCAACTCCTTCCATTTCAGGCTCCTCCATCAATTCAAATAGATAAGCCATCTTTTCAAGATTACTCATGCCAAGACCTCTTCCATGCATCATAACGAAGAAATAATTCCCATTCTTCGTCCGTCATATATTCTATCTGTGCTGTGTATACAAATTTAAACTCGTGGGCTGTAATCAGTCCTTCGGTCCATTTATCCATCCAATATGCCATTACTTCTTCCTGCTCAGTATTTTTCCCGCTACGGCCCCTAAGCACACTTTCTTCAGGTTGCCATCGCGCATTTCATATAAGATATTATCCTTGACAACGTTCATGCCATCTACGATCTCTTCCAACGTCAATTCTTCGTTACCGAACTTGCGCGAGGCGGCACGCCAACTAACTAAGGTGTATTTCATTTTGTGCCTTTTGGTGTTCTATGAACTGTAATAATTTATCTTGTCCCCCAAACAGCACCATATCCCACGGTCTAACATCCCCCAAGAGAGGGTTCCTTTTTAGAATCCATTTGTTGACCTTTTTATTATCACCGAAATGCTCATGCAATAAAGTCCTTATTCGTAAATATTTACTATCAGTTTGAAAGGGTTTATCGCGATTATAATATAACTGATCCATTTCGCGATTCCACCAAATGTTTGCCCACATCAGTAACCACGCATGATACCTGTGCATAATTGCTATCTCTTCGCTGTCCATCTGGGGCATACACTCGGTGTCCCTCGTAATTCTTATGTGAAGGATAAGATGCTCCTTTCCCCAGAGAGCATCTTGGAGTTGGGGCGACATCTGCTGTTTGTTTCGTGGATACCTCATCTTATACACTTACCAAGATTCCGCCCAACCTGACAGAGTCAAAATTAGGATTTATCACCATCATCTTGTAAATATCATTACCAGGCTCTACGTGTAGTACGAAATCACTTACACCATCCCAATCCTGCTTTATTACGCCAAACTTCGTTTTTGCAATAACCACACACGGGCTATCCGCTCGCCCATGAAAGGTCAATGTGTCTTGAACAACTTCATTCTTCATCTTGCTCCCTTAATGTACCCACCTCAGTATCTCCAGTATCCCCGCAACCACCGCCCAGATTGGCAGGACGACGCACACGCTAAATATCAACAACCCGCTAATCCACTCCTTCTTGTCTGCTGCAAATTTATGAACCACCTCAATCTCATGCCCGCAACCCTCTTTGCATATATCACACCCGTATTAAATCATGGTACTCCCCTTGTTACCCACAAATTACACAGAGAATTCCCCAAAGTCAAGAAGAAAATTCTTGCCTAAGTCTCTATGAAGGGTTAACTTCCATGAAAGGGGGAGAAATCTACGGAAGCGATGACCAATCTAACAATAACAGCATGTACTAAATGTGGTGCTGCGGTGGAGGAGCATGAGGGAAGGCACTTCATCATAGATCACTGCTATCGTATAGACCACGCTGATAAGTGCGATTGCACAGAGTTTAAACAAATTTCGCTAGGAGCCACGTCACCAGATATAAACCATTCTCCTGATCTCCTAGTCAGTAGGATGCTTGACGTTGACGCGGGAAAATACTACACCCATGCCGAACTTATGGGGGATATAGAAGAATTATTCAACGCTGATGGCAAGCCCAAATCAGTTATCTGCGGACGGTGTGCGACAATGGTTACAACAGGGACCGACTGTAAGTGCGGATATATCGGACGGCTTATGGACTATCTACTTAAGGAGAGAGAATGAAAGACTTCATATGATAACCCGTGAGAAAACAATGACACACGCAGAACGACTCATAGAATACATCAGGTTAATGGGAGCGCCCGTTAAATGCGACTGCGGCGAGATGGTACATAAGAATCCGCTCAGCCCCTCATGGATTTGTTATCATAGTCGGACCCCGTATTTAGAATGTTTGGGGACTCCTGTATAAAAAGCCGACCGCTAGAATTATAAAAATAGTGCGTAGCCCCAGTAACACGAGGAAGTAATGAAGAACCCAATAGTAGTATCTATGGAAATAAATATCAATGAGTACGGAATACCCCTAAACGAACTCCTGCGGGCAATAAAGATGAAAGAAACAGAGTTCTTCGCCGCTAGTAGTAAACACGAGCCCTCAACAGGAGCCATCAGGGAGAAAGTCTATATCCAAGACAATACACTGATAGTGAGAATGGTGTACGGGGGAGATTGAGATTTTTCAAGAAAAGTGCGTAGGCAGTATTCGTACTAACCCCCACCCCCTCTTATATATTTTCCCTTTTCAAGACGCGACTAGGAAACCATCTCACTGATTAAAGACGTGCGCTAACCCTGTCTCACTGTCCCTACGCTCACATCTAACCTAGCCTGGGTCAACACACCCAGACACCTAAACGCATGCACGGGGCACCCTACGCGCGTGTCTCCATCCTATTTCTTGTAAGTGATATTAGGTTGAGTTGTCTCCACATGGTGGGACATTGGCACTTGTCTGGTCGTGAAGCACAATCAACACTAGTATGGCGTAGGCTGTGATTAGTGTGACTTACAGCAAATCAAGAGAATAACCCTTGACTTTTACCCGTATTGGTGTTAATATCAACAAGATCAAGGCGACGCCGAGTGGCTGAGCCGATTGAGGGCTGAGTTTAAGCGGGGATATCTAATGACCGCACAAGTAACTTGGCCCTCTTTTTCTTCATCAACCCTTAACCTAATCTTCACACTATCTTCACTTGACAACCCTTCTGGGTGTGCTTAACGTCTGACTGGTCGAAGAACTAACTGAAGGGGAATGAACATGTCAACACTAACTTTGAAAATTAAACTAGACTCACCAAATTACCACCACGACGACGGAAGCCTAGATTTTATGTCAATTTCAGAAACTTTGCACGACTTGTCTCAAAGGGTCCAATGTGGGGAAACCGACCTAACAGTGACCGACGAGCTCGAGGAGCACACTGCTGGTGGTTCTATTG
>SDBU01005348.1_pt1 | contig 15394 bp, 12 predicted proteins | sample 2277071 | NCBI WGS metagenome assembly SDBU01 (sample SAMN10397929, study PRJNA504765) | marine sediment metagenome | isolation source: marine sediment core GS08_GC12, 126 cmbsf | place: Arctic Ocean: Gakkel Ridge, Loki's castle | collected 2008
GCAGGATGCGGCAGCGGCTGAAGGCGTGCTCCCGGCTGGCTTCCGAGACCAACCGGCGAATCGCCGACAGTTCGTTCGACGCCAGCATTTCCTCGGCGCTTCGAGTGAGGACCGCCCCGACCGCGTCAACCTGGCGCTGCTGGGACTCTCGCGACATCTCCTTCTGGCTGCGGGAGACCCACCACGTCGAGGCCCCCACCGCCGCGAGAATCAGCAACGCCACCGCCGCCCCAATCGAAACCATTGTCGACTCGCCCCGCGTCAACAGCCCGCCCAGGAACGACCGCGTTTCCTTGGGAGAATGCCCTGTCGCCATAGACCATGCCTCCTGTACTGGAGATAGTACTACCCCTATGCAATCGGGCATCGGCGCCGAGACTTGAGTCGGAAACGCCTGAACAGGGCAGGAATTACGCACTCATATCGCCGCTGAGGGCCCTCCGCTGAGCCCCGCCGGCGGCTGCGGGAAGCAAGGGGAACGACAACCCTCGCTCTTGCAGGGCTGTACGATCCTGCTAGCATCAGCACACACCGGCCACCCGCCGCCCGACGGCGCCGGCCGGGAAGAGAAGGACTTTGTCATGACCACCGACAGCCTGTTCGGCGCCGCCGAACCCGTCGTGCCCGTCCGGGGGGTCCATCTCGACCTGAAGGGCACCCCCCCCACGCCCGAGCGGCTGGTGGGCCTGCTGGAGGTCTTCGCCGCCTTCCGCTACAACGCCGTGCTGGTCGAGTGGGAGGACACCTTCCCCTGGACGGTGGACCGTCGTTTCCGCTGCGAGACGGCCTACACGGCCGACCAGGTGGCCCGATTCTGCGCCGCGGCCGAGCGACTGGGCATCGAGGTGATCCCCCTGGTGCAGTGCCTCGGACACATGGAAACGCCGCTAAGCGTCCGTGATTACGAGAGCTTACGTGAGATCGCCCACGACCCCGGCGTGCTGAACCCCCTGGCCGAGGGCGCGCGAGAACTGGTGGTCGCCATGGTCCAGGAAGTGCTGGACGCCTGCCCGGGCATCCGGTATTTCCACCTCGGCGGCGACGAGGCGTGGTCGTTCGGAACCCACCGGGACACCAAGGCTTACATCGAGGCCCACGGCAAGGGCGCGCTGTACCTTCACCATGTCGAGCCCATCTGCGACGAACTGAACGCCCGCGGCGTCCGGCCGATCCTGTGGCACGACATGATGTGCAACTGGGACAGCGCGGCCCTGCGTCACCTCACCGAAAAGGCCGACCTGTGCGTCTGGGGTTACCAGGGCCATCCCGACACGACCGACCACCATCACCGCACGGAGGTCATCCAGCGTTTCGCCGACCACGGCGTGGCGATGTGGGGCGGCACGGCCTACAAAGGCGCCAGCGGCGCCAACGTCGATCTGACCGATGTGGCCCTCCACCAGGAAAACGCCACGGCATGGGCGGAGGTGGCCTCGCGGTTCGGCATGGCGGGGGTCTTCGCCACCGCCTGGAGCCGGTACAGCACCCACAGCGTGCACTGCGAAACCATCGACGCCTCGCTGGATTCGCTCGCCAACGTGGGCGTTATCCTCCACGACGGCAGGGGCCCCGCCGGCGGCATCGACGCCTGCCGGGCCGCTCTGGCCGAACTGGGGGAGGCGGAGCGATTCGACACCTGCCGCGGCGCGATGGCGTCTCTGGCGAAGGTGCGCCGGGACGGCTGGCAGTACGTCCGCCAGCTCCGGGAAGTGCTCACGATGCAAACACTTGATCCCCGGCGCCGGTCGGGGAGCACAGGCCGCCTGCTCCGGCTCAAGAGCGTGCTGGACGCCGCCGGCCGCGCGGCCGCCGATGTCCGGAAGGCTTACGCCGGGTTGATCGAGCCGATCTGGATCGAACGCTACCTCGCCGAACGCATCGAGCCCTTGCGGGCCGAATACAGCGTGCTCGGCGCCCGCTGCCGCCTGCTCGAACCGGCCGCGTGGGCCGCCCGGTTCGGCCGGGACAACGCCTGAGGAGACCGATGAGCCGCCGCGAAGAGACGTTCCGGGCCGTGCGGGCCAAAGCGGAAGTCTCCGTGCTGATCCTCGGCGGGGGGATCAACGGCACCGGGCTGTTCCGCGAGCTCTCGCTGCAGGGGGTCGACTGCCTGCTGGTGGACAAGTCGGACTTCGTCGCCGGGGCCAGCTCGAAGTCATCCCGGATGATCCACGGCGGCCTGCGGTACCTCGAGAGCCGCGAGTTCCGCCTGGTCAAGGAGTCGTTGTTCGAGCGCAACCGCCTGCTGGAGGACGCCCCCCACTACGTCGCGCCGCTGCGGACGACGATCCCCCTGCCGTCCCGACTGGGCGGGCTGCTGCGGTCGATGCTGATCTTCATGGGCATCAAGGTTCGCCCCGGCGAGCGGGGCCTGCTGCCGGTCAAGGCCGGCCTGTGGTTCTACGACTTCATCACGCGGAAGGACCGCCGGACACCCCGGCACGTGATCACCCCCAAGGCCGAGTCGCTCGCCCAGTTGCCGGGCCTGCGGCGCGACATCTGCGCCACGGCCACGTATTGGGACGCCTGGATCACCCAGGCCGAACGGCTATGCATCGAACTCATTCGAGACGCCCGCGACGCCAACCCCAACAGCCTGGCCCTCAACTACGTTCGGCCGACCGGCATCGAGGCCGGCGCCGTGGTCCTGACCGACACCCTCACCGATCGGACGTTCGCCGTCCGGCCGAAGGTGCTCGTCAACGCCACCGGCGGCTGGGTGGATATCGCCAACGCCTCGCTGGGCCTGGAGACCCATTTCATGGGCGGGACCAAGGGCTCGCACCTGGTGGTCGACTGCCCGCCGCTGCACAAGGCGCTCGACGGCCGAATGGTGTACTACCAGCCCGCCGACGGCCGGGTATGCATCGTGTTCCCGTTCATGGACAGGGTCGTCATGGGTTCGACGGACATCCGCATCGACGACCCCGACCAGGCCCGCTGCGAGGAAGGCGAGATCGACTACATGCTCACCACGCTGCGAGGCGTCTTCCCGGAGGTGGCCGTCTCCCGCGAGGACATCGTCTACGTCTTCTGCGGCGTACGCCCGCTGCCGGGTGGGCAGGGCAAGGTTCTGGCCAACGTCAGCCGTGGGCACAGCCTGAAGGTCGTCGACGCCGACGCCGACCGGCCATTCCAGACGTTTTGCATGGTCGGCGGGAAGTGGACCACCTTCCGCGCCTTTGCCGAGCAGACGGCCGACGCGATCCTTCCACAGTTGGGCTCCCCTCGGCGCTGCGGCACGGCCCACCTGGCGATCGGCGGCGGGAAGGGATTCCCCACCACGGCCGAAGCCAGGGAAGCGTGGATTTCCCGCGTGGCCGATGCGTCCGGTTTGGGCCGGGGCCGAATCGCCGCCCTGCTGGCCCGCTACGGCACGGCCGCGGAGGCCTACGCGATGGGGGCCGACGCCGAGGCCGAACGCCCGCTCGAGTCGCTGCCGGACTACACCGCCGGGGAGATCGCCCGAATCGCCGCCGAGGAGGATGTCGAGCATCTGGCGGACGTGGTCTGCCGGCGGAGCATCATCGCCCTGCTGGGCCGGGCCACCGGCGACGTGCTGGCCGAACTGGCCGAAATCGTCGGCGCCGCCCTCGGATGGCCCCCGGAGCGAAAGGCCGCCGAAGTCCGGCGCGCCCTCGATGAGGTCCGCGTGCCGTAACGGCCAACTACTGAAGCGACCACGGCGATCACGGGCGAGCGGCGACGGGGTCGAAGTGGTCCCCCGTTTTCCGGCACCATGTCGCCAAGCGGGCGCGGTGATCGTCCAGGATCGCCCTGCGAGCGGCATCGCCGGCGAGGTTGTGCATCTCGCCGGGGTCGGCTTCCATGTCGAACAGTTGCTCGCGGCGGCGGCCCCGGTTGTAGATGACGTACTTGTACCGCGCGGTGCGAACCATCCGTCCCTCAATGCCGGTGATATCCGTGCCGGTGCCGAAGAGGGTCTCGCTGACCACCTCGCGGCGCCAGTCGGCCGCCGCGTCCCCGGCCAGCAGCGGCCGCAGGCTCCGCCCCGGCAGGTCAGGCGGCGGCAGGGAGGCACAGTCCAGGAAGGTCGGGAACAGGTCCACCCCCACCGCGATCAGATGCTGCTCGTCGACGACGCCGGTGCCGGCCACGCCCGCCCCGGCCGCGATGAACGGCACACGCACCGACTCGTCGTACAGCGTTTGCTTCTGGGTCCAGTGATGGCAGGCGGCCCCGTCACCGTGGTCGGCGGTGAAGATCACCAGCGTGTCGTCGGCATGTCCGGCCGCGCTCAACGCCTCGAGCACCTGGCCGATCTGGCCGTCGGCCATCTCGATCAACCGGTAGTAGCCCCACAGGTACTGCCGCCACTGGCCCTCGTCCCAGTCGGCCGTGGGGTAGGACTTCGCGTGCCGCTTCTGCACCTCGCGGATGACCGACGGCTCGTCGTCCGGGATGGCGAAGTTCTCCGGCAGCGGCGGGCACTGCGCCGGCGGCGGCAGCGGGCGCACGTCCCCCTGCGGCAGCGGCCGCCCGTCGGCCAGCTCGATGCAGTCGTGCGGGTTCATGAACGAAGCCGTCAGAAAGAACGGCTTGTCTCGCGGAGCCGCCAGGAACTCGGCCGCCAGGGCGGGAATCTCTCGGTCGCGGCAGTAGGCCACCGGATCGTATCCGTGGATGCGTCTGTCCTCGTCGTCCACGGTGATGTGCCAGCTCTTGCGCGGCGAGTCGATGCTGATGTGCCACTTGCCGAGGTAGGCGCAGTCGTACCCGGCGTCTCGCAGCACCTTCCCGATCATGGGGAACATGCGCCCGTTGCGGCCCTCCATGGTGCGCTGGTTGTTGACCATCACGCCGGTTTCGTGCGGATAGCGCCCCATCTGCATGGCCGTGCGAAACGGGATGCACAACGGCTGGGTGACGTAGGCCTTGGTGAACCGCACGCCCCGCGCCGCCAGGGAGTCCATCGCCGGCGTCTTCACGTTCGGGTCGCCTGCGCAGCCCATCGCGTGGCCGCATTGCTCGTCCGTCATGATCAGCAGGATATTAGGACGATCCATAGGAGCTTGGGCCTTTCACTCAGCCGATTTGCCCCCGCCGCATCGTACGCGGGTGGTGTCATAGTACGGCCTCTTCGCTCCCGCGGCAAGGGACGTGGCCGGGCTGCCGGTGAAGGTGAAGTGCCTCAATCGCTTGCCGACCTTTCGGGGGTATTGTAGGTTGTTCTTGGCGGGGGAAAGGGCTTTCAGCCGAGCCGGCCGTACCCCTGATCCCGCCGTGGCGGCCGTGGTCGATGCGTTCGTCCGACCATCGGGGCGCCGCCCAGGAACCGTATCCTGTGCCGACTCGCGACGAAAGGAGTTGATGGCCAGTGACGCGAGGTGCGGGAACGGAGCCGACGATACCAACGAGGTCGGCGGCCTATCCTTGGTCTGTCCGAGTGGCTCGGTGCCGAAGTCGACAGCGAATTATAACGTCAAGCTGAAACGCCCGCCGCGGGCATGCTCAACCGAGCCTTGCCTCCGCCATGGTTGCCGCGGAGGCACTTACCGCACCCGGCGACGGGGAGACAACAGCTTTGACCGGCGATGCCAACGATCGACTGTCCGCATTCGGCCCATGTTGCCGGCGCCAGACTGCCGGATTGCCGAAGACGACGAATCTTAAGTGCTGTTGCCGTCGCCGGCCTGAAGAAACGTAAGTGGTGTGACACTTCTCTGATAGTCGCCCCGCGTCGCCACTCGGCGGCGCGGGGCGCTTTGTTTACGCTTGCCTCGTCCGGCTCACCCGGGGGTGTCGGTGGTGAGGGCACGGTTGGGCGGCACGATCCAGATCTCCACGCGACGATTCTTCGGGTTGCCCTTGTTGCCCGGCGCGTTGGGGGCGATCGGGTGATACTCACCGAAGCCGACGACCCCCAGCCGCTTGTCCGGCACGCCGGCGGCGGCCAGCACGTCCTTGACGCTCACGGCCCGATGCACCGACAGGTACCAGTTGTTGGGGTGCCGCCGCAGGGTCACCTCCTTGCGGATGGGAATGTCGTCGGTGTGCCCGGCGACGTAAACGGCAAACTTGGCCGCCTGGGCGCCCCGGACGATCTGGGCGAACTTCATCAACGCGGCCTGCCCGGCCACGTTGACGGTGTCGCTGCCCTTGGCGAAGACCACGTCGGTCTTGAGTTTCACCATGCCTCGGCGGCGGTCGTATTCCACCTCCGGGTACAGGGCGGCCCAGTCCTGCAACTGCTTGTCCAACTCCGGCGGCAAGGCGACCACGTCGCTGAACGGCGGCAGGCCGGGGTCCTTCATGAGATCGTCGTACATCACCTTCAGCCGCGCCAACGACTGCGTTAGCTCGGAGTTGGCGTCCTCCAGGCGGGCGATCTCCTCGCCCTTGCCGGAGAGGCTCGACTGCATCGCCGCCAGTTCGCCGCGAAGCCGCTCCGTGTCGGCCAAGGCGGTCTGCAGTTGCCGCCCGGCTTCCTGAAGTTCCGCCTGCGCGCGGTCGTTGGCGGCCACGGCATCTTTGTACTTCTGCGCCGAGACACACCCCCCCGCGAACATCACACCCAGCAAAAGCGAAACCAACAGTCCCGTCGAGATGCGCTTGGCGTCCATGATACGTGATCCTTTCGGTGATCCCTGCGCCCATCGGCGCGACGGGGGTCGCAAACGACTCATCCCTGAGAGGCGAACGTCCGGCCCGGCCCCGGCGGCGGGGTGGCGGTCACCGCCCGGTGCCGCTCTTGCCCACCACGTAGCCTATCACCGCGGCGATCGCGGCCAGCACGACGGCCCCGGCGGCCACCATGCCCAGTTGCGTGCCCAACGAATCGAGGTAGCCCGGTACCGTACCGGTGAGGTTGCCCAGGGCCACCAACGACACCAGTAGCATCACCAGGGCGCCCACCGCCGCGATCCCGGTAAACATGCCCGCCGTCGGGTCGAACACTTCGACGGGCGCCACCGTTCGCATCAACGGGGGCGGCTCGCCCTCGACCTCCACCGCGATGCTCTCGGCCACGCTCTCCACCGAGGCCGAGGCGATCTCCCCGGTCTCCATGTCGATGTGATCGAGCACTTCGGCGCCGAGGCTGGTGTCGTCGCTTTCCCGCGTCAGGTCCAGCAGGCCCGATCCGCCGGTGACGCTGTCGAGGCTGATGCGGTCCTCGATGCTCGGGGCGATCTGCGTCTTGGCCATCGGGTCGGCCAGCTCGATCTCGAGATCCTCGTCGTCGAAGATGCTGATGCCCTCGGAGGTGATGACCGTATCGCCTTTGCCGGCGCCGATCGTCGAACCCGTCGCGTCGGCGGCGTCCAGGGTGATCGGTTCGGCCGCGGCCGCATCCAGGGTGATCGGCGCGGCGGGCTCGGCCGGGGCCAGCTCGACCTCGGCGGCGGCGGCGGCGGCGGCATCGGCGGCCGGCACCAAGGCATCGACCTCGCCCACTTTGAACATCTTCCTGGCCCCATCGGCGTACGCGCGAAGCTTGCCGTCACGGACCATCGTCAGCAACTCGGTGGGCGTCACTTTGAGCTTCTGGATCACTTCGATCTCATCGTAATACATCTTCGCCATCGAGGCGTCTCCTTTTTCCACCCCGCCGGGCTACTCCGGCTTGGGCGCTGTTTCGGATATCTTGCGAGCTTCGCGAACCATGTCGGCGATTTCGCTCGGCTGCGGGTCGGTGTTATACGACTCCAATTGCAAATCATACAGGCATGTCCGTGCCGCTCGGAGGATAAGCTGCCGCTTGGCCGGCACGTATTCGTAAACGGCCAGACCGCCTTGGGCGGGGTCCACCAGGTACAACCCGTAGGTTCCCGGGGTAAGCTGCCCGGCGACGGCGAAGAGCCCTTTGCCCGGAGGCCCCGACTGAACCGACTGAGCGGAACTCTCCGGCGTCGCTTGGACCACCGCGAACATCAATGCCGTGGCCGCCGCCGCCAGCAGCGCCACGACGCACATCTCGATCTTGCGACCGGTCGGCCGGCGACGGTCAGAGGAGTTCTCGCTGCCCATTACGCTCATAAGGAGTTACCTAACCATACCTTAAGTCAGTACGCACGGTAACCGCATTAGCGATTATAGCTCCGCGGCGATGGCTTTCAAGGTTTTTCTCCCCCTTGTGGTTCACTCCGCGTCGGCATTGCAGGCCCCGGCCGGGGGAGGGGGAGTGTGCGAAGATTCTTTCTGGCGGCGTGTTAACCCAATTCGTCGAGGAGCTTGCGCGCCAAGAAAGGAGACAGTAGAGAGTAGACCGCAGGAGAAGCTTTCCCTCCGGCTGAAATCGCTCGGCCGCCGAGGCGTTGTTTCCCGTCTTCTCCTTTCTCCTCTCTCCTTTCTCCTGCTCTGTGTGCGAGTTTATTTCCTGCCAGGAAATGAACTCGCACACGAGGGGGGCTTTTGTGCCGGAATGGTTTGACAAACCGGCGGCGGCGAAGGTCTAATACCGTCCAAGAGGCAACCTATGCTCGGACGCGTCCGCCGGACAACTCGAACCGACGTTGCGCTGGCCCTCATTTTGGCCGGGCTGGTTTACTTGGCCTGGGCGCTGGCCTGTTGGTCGGCCAAGCGTTCGGCCGCCTACATGGACCACCAAGCGATGGCCTCGGCGACGTATCGATCGGCCCTGCCGGCCGTGTCACGGGGATTCGTCAAGACGTTCTCCTCATGGACGGGCGGCATCTTCGACCTGATCGGGCCGGTCTGGATGCTCCTGGGGCTTTACATGGTCATCCGCGCCTCTCGCCAGAGGCGGATCATCTCCTGGAGCTGGCTGCTGATTTCCTGCCAAGCTGTCGCGGCCCTGTTAATCGCCTGCTGGGCCGCGGTGGCCATGGTCGTGCCGACCGCCGCCGTGTCGGGCTCGCCCGCCCCGCGGGCCCCTATGGACTGGTCCCCGGCCGTCATCGCCGTGGCGGTGTTGATCTGGTTTGGCACGTTGGTCTGGCTGATACTCGAACGCATCCGCTATGGGCGTTTCCGCAGCCTGACGGCCATCCGCGACGGGTTCAAGACCCACGCCTACAGGCGGTAGCCGCCGCCTCGGTCACCGGAAGCGGCCCGTTTTTCGTTGACTTCTGCCGGCAATCGGCTACATTCTTCCCACGATACCCGTCACGTACGGTGGCTGAACTCGCGTTTCCCATCGTCTCGCACTCAGGCTTGCCCGCCGACTCCCTGTCGCCGGGACGCCGGGGCCGGCGGCGGGACCAGGCGCAATAACGAGGGCATAGATGTGAGTAATGAACGATGAAATCTGAATACGCCGCGATCCTGAAAGAAGTTATCGACGCCGACAGCGCCGCCAAGCTCGAGGCCCTGGGCAACGACAAGCTGCACGCCTTCGTGGCCGACGCCGTCGCCTTGTGTCGCCCCGCGTCGGTGAAGGTGTGCTCCGACGACCCGGCCGACGCGGCCTACGTAAGGCAGTTGTCGATCGACAACGGCGAGGAGGCGCCGCTGCCCATGGACGGACACACCGTCCACTTCGACGGGTTCGTCCACGCCAAGCGCAGCGACCAGGGCCGCGACCCGGCCGTCACCAAGTACCTGCTGCCGCCGGGGGTGGACCTCGGCGAGCAGCTCAACAGCACCGGCCGCGACGAGGGCCTCGCCGAGATCCGCGGCTTCTTCGACGGCGCCATGGCCGGGCGACAGATGCTGGTGATGTTCTTCTGCCTCGGGCCGATCGATTCGCCCTTCAGCCTATCCTGCGTGCAGATCACCGATTCGGCCTACGTCGGCCACAGCGAATACATGCTCTACCGCAGCGGATACGAGCAGTTCCGCCGGCTGGGCGACAGCGGGGAGTTCTTCCGCTTCCTTCACTCGGCCGGGCGACTGGTCAACCACGTCAGCGCCGATATCGACAAGCGGCGGATCTACATCGACATCACCGAAGACATGGTGCTGTCGGTCAACACCCAGTACGCCGGCAATACCGTCGGGCTGAAAAAACTCGCCCTGAGACTGGCCATCCGCAAGGCCGACCGCGAGGGCTGGCTCGCCGAGCATATGTTCGTCATGGGCTGCCACGGGCCCGGCGGGCGAAAAACGTACTTCACCGGCGCCTTCCCCAGCGGCTGCGGGAAAACCTCCACCGCCATGCTGCCCGGGGAGACCATCATCGGCGACGACCTGGCCTACCTGCGCGCCTTCGACGGGCAGGCCCGCGCGGTCAACACCGAGGCGGGAATCTTCGGCATCATCCGAGACGTCAACGCCGACGACGACCCCGTCATTCACAAGGTGCTCACCGCCCCCGGTGAGGTGATCTTCGGCAACGTGCTCATCACCGACGGCCGACCCTACTGGGAAGGCATGGGCGAGGAGCTGCCGAGCGAGGGCGTCAACTTCTCCGGCCCCTGGCAGGCGGGCAAGAAGTGCGAGAAAGGCGTGGAGATCCCCCCGGGCCACTGGAACGCCCGCTACACGGTTCGCCTGTCGGACCTGGCCAACCTCGACGAGCGGATCGACGACCCGCAAGGCGTGCCCATCGGCGGGGTGATCTACGGCGGGCGCGACAGCGACACCAGCGTGCCGGTGCGGGAGAGCTTCGACTGGACCCACGGCATCATCACCATGGGCGCCGCGCTGGAGAGCGAAACCACCGCCGCCACCGTCGGGGCCGTCGGGGTGCGAAAGTTCGACTTGATGAGCAACCTGCAGTTCCTGGCGATCCCGCTGGGTAAGTACATCCAGAACAATCTGGACTTCGGCAACGGCCTGGCCGAGGCGCCGAGGATCTTCGGCACCAACTACTACATCCGCGGCGCCGACGGGGAATACCTCAACGGCATCCTCGACAAGGCCGTGTGGGTCAAATGGATGGAGCTGCGCATCCACGGCGACGCCGAGGCCATCGACGGACCCACGGGGCGGATCCCCGTGTACGACGACCTCAAGCGGCTGTTCAAGCAGGTGCGCGGCCAGGAGTACACCACCGACGACTACGTCAAGCAGTTCACCATCCGCATCCCGGAGAACCTCGCCAAGCTGGAGCGCATCGAGGCGGTCTACCGCAAGGACGTCCCCGACGCCCCGGCCGCGCTCCACGACGCCCTCGCCGCCCAACGCGGCCGCCTGGAAACCCTCCGCGCCGCCAAGGGCGACTACGTCTCCCCGCTGGAGCTGTGAGAGGACGGCGGCATCAGCCCCGGTCGCGGCCGCCGGCCAAGCCGCACCGCATGCGCCGCCCGTCGGGCCGGTGGGGGGATTCTCCTGGCCTCTTTCGGCGCCGGGACAGACAATCGGCGTGTGTGGGCCGTGGGGAGCGTATGTTCATTGAAGGAGTCACGTCATGACCGGACGCCGAATCGCTGTGTGTGCCGCTGTTGGCTGGGCGGGTGTGGTGGTATGGACGGCTGTTCTGCCGCGTGTGTGGGCGGTGGGGTATGACAACACGCCGATGCTGCCGGACAGCAAGTATCGCGTTCATGACGGCACGCGCCCGCAGCCGCCGGTGGTGACGCCCGGGACCGCCAGCACGCAGGAAGCGCCCGGCCGGCCACCGTCGGACGCGATCGTGCTGTTCGACGGGAAAGACCTCTCCCAATGGGTCGGGCGAAAGGGACCGGCCGCGTGGACCGTGAAAGACGGGACCATGGAGGTCAACAAGACCGGCGGCATCAAGACCAAGGAATCGTTCGGCGACTGCCAACTGCACGTGGAGTGGGCCTCGCCGACCCCGCCGAAAGGCAGCGACCAGGGCCGAGGCAACAGCGGCGTGTTCCTGATGGGGCGCTACGAGGTGCAGGTGCTCGACGGCTACGACAACGTCACCTACGCCGACGGCGGCGCCGGGGGCGTGTACGGGCAGTGGCCGCCACTGGTGAACGCCTGCCGAAAGCCGGGTACGTGGCAGAGCTACGATATCATCTTCCGCGCCCCGCGGTTCGCCGACGGCAAGCTCGTCGAGCCCGCCTACATTACGGTGCTGCACAACGGCGTCGTGGTGCAAGACCACGCCGAAATCCTCGGCGCCACCGCCTGGAAACGCGTGGCCAAGTACACCCCCCACGGCGAGCAGGCCCCGATATCCCTCCAGGCCCACGGCGCCGCGGTGCGCTACCGCAACATCTGGATCCGCCGACTGAAAGGCTACGACACCCCGGCCGACGAGAAAAAGGCGTCCAAGTAGCCCGCTCAGATCAGCGCCACGACCACCGATAGCGCGATGACCGAGAGGAGCGTGCTGACGACGACGGCGGCGGCGGCGAGGGTGTGGTCGGCGTCGAGTTGCTCGGCCAGCACGTAGGACGCCACGGCCGTCGGGCAAGCCAGGAGTATCAGCGAGATGGCCGTCTCGTCGGCCCCGGCCCCGAAGGCCATGGCCGCGGCGAACCCGACCAGCGGCGCGACGCCCACCTTGATTGTCCCGGCCGCCAGGGCGTACGCCCACCGACGGCGAGACGAGCAGCCGCGGGGGCGGGCCCCCGTCGGATCAGCACTTGCCGGGGCGCCCAGGGCGGCCCCCACGCACAGCAGGGCCAGCGGCAGGGCGGCTTGGGCGAGCACGTCGCAGGTGCGCGCCGCCGCCGTCGGCAGGGGCCACCGGGCCCACGACCAGACGAGCCCCGCCACGGAGGCCAGCAGCAGCGGGTTGGTGACGATCTGCCAGGTAATCCGCCGCACCGCGTGCCACCCCATTTTGCGTTGCCCGGCCAGCAGCACCAGCACGGCGAGCACGTTGTAGATCGGCACGATGGGGCCCAAGGCCAGGGCCGCGGTGGTCCGGGCGCCCGGGCCGGCGGCGCCGATGCTGTCGAAGCCGTACAGCACCACCGCCAGCCCGATGTAGGCCAGGTTCCCGCGAAAGGCCGCCTGCACGAACGCCCCCCGCTGCCGGGCCGGCATCCGCAGCAGCCGTGCCACCACGTAGCCCGCCGCCACGCACGCGGCCGTACCGGCCATCACGATGCCGAACACCGTCAGCGCCGCCGGTTGAACGCCCGACGAACGGGCGATCGTCACGAACAGCAGCGCCGGCAACGCCACCCAGTACACCAGCCGACCCGCCGTCCTGACGAACGCGGCCGAGCAGAACCCCCCCCGCCGCAGGGCCGCGCCCAGGGCGATTACCAGAAACACCGGCGCCAACGTGTCGATCACATACATCGCGTGCCCATCATCCCCCCGCCGATCGGCCCGCCGCGCCGCCGCGGCGTCAGAGTCATTATCGAGACGGCGCCGCCGCCGTCAACGGCGGTTTCCGATGGCCGTAGGTCCCGGACACCGTGACGGCTTCCGGCCGGGGCGAATGAGGCCGGCCCTGCAGGCTACCCCTTCAGCAGTCGTGAGAGGATCGCGACGAGGGCCACGTAGGCGTTGCCCCACGCGTCGAGGCGGAAGATGCGGGTGGGCATCTCGGGGCTGCCGATGAACGGGCGGAGCACCCAGCCCATCTGCACCCCCACGAAGCCGTAGATGCCCAACCATGCCCGCAGCAGCCAGCGGTGTCGCGGGCGACGGGAGATCAGCGGGCGGTAGTGCCGCCGCAGCAGCGACTGCGCCGCGACGCTGGCAACGGCGAACATCAAGGCGTTGAACAGGACGGCCGCGGAGTAGTTGGCGCAAGAGACATACCAGAACGCCGTCAGCGGGGCCAGGCCCGCCAGGACGATTGTCAGCGCCGCCTGGCAGGCCAGCAGGGCCCGGAGCACATGGCGGAAATCGCCTCGCACGCCGGCGAGGGTATTGATCACGAAAAAGCTCGGCAGGCTCACCGCGAACGTCGCCGTCACCAGCAGCGGCACCTTCACAGCCGACAGGAGCATCTGCCAGGGCCGTCCCTCGAAGGCGCCGAAGCCGCCCATCACCGCCCCGTACAGCATGCCGAAGCCAACGGTAAGCAGCACGAGGTGCCTCGGGCGGCTCGCCGGCCGCCCGGGCGACAGTGCCGGCGAGGCGCCGGCCAGCACGTCCACAGGTTGAGGAAAGGTCATCGCACCGATCCGGTCGGGGCTTCGCAGGGGCCGCCCCGTCAAGACAGAAGGTTCGCCACCGCCCGGAACACCGCGATAAAGAAGTTGCTGGTGCGCTGGCGGAACAGGGTGAACGGCATGTCCGGGTCGCCGATGAACGGCCGCAGCACCCAACTCATCTGCGCGCCGACGAGGGCGAACACGACGATCCATATCCGGAAGACCGCCTTGGCCTTGTCGGGGGTATACTCGCTCACGCGGTCCAACGCGCCGATGGCCGTCTCCGGCGGGCGCGGCTCACTCTCGGCCTCGGTGGCGGGTTCATCCCGGTCGCCGTCGGGGGCGTTGGCGTCGTCGCCGGGCGGGTCCTGGTGGTCTCCGGCGTGCCCTTCCGGCGCGGCTGCCGGGGCGGGCTCCCGCCGGTGCCAGATCATGGCCTCCTTCACGGTCACCAGCCGATCCAGCGTCCGCAGCAGAAACATCAGCCCCAGCACGCCGGCCACCGCGCTGGCCACAACGTTGAGCACCACCATGAACGGGTAGCTGGTGGTGCTGATGGCGAAAAACAAGACGATCGGCCCCAACGAGGCCAGCACAGCCAGCATCACGCCGACCGAAGCCACCAGCAGCCGGCCGGCCGAGACCACCGACAGCCGGGAGCCCACCAGCGAATTGAACACGTATAGCGACGGAAACGTCACCGCCAACGTCAACGCGAACAGCAGGGGCACCTTCGCCGCGCTGGCCAGCAGTTGCTGATACGCCTGGCCGCCGGTGCGGATCATCGCGAACGACCCCATGCATAGTCCGTAGGCCACCCCCAGCAGCACGATGGCCGTGCACAACCCGGCGACGGGCGTGCGAATCTCCCCGCCACGCAGCGACGACACCCGCGTGGCGTCGCCCCTGAGGATTCCGTCCAACTGCCTGAACCATTTGATCATGTCGGCGCACTCCTACTGTGGCCATGACATCGGGCCGAAACATGTAATAGACTGTCCCGTATTCTTGCAGGGCCCGGCCCGGCCCCCTCGGCAAGGGCCGCCTTATCTTCCCCCACGCGGCGCTTGCGAACAGGTGGTCTCTGCGTACTACTTCTCCTGTCCCCATAGTGGTTCGGAGATTCCGCAGAAAAACATCCGATAGAAGACACCCCGGCGGGCAGCACCTTCAAGCCGAAGGCGGGGTGGAACCTTCAAGCCAGGGCGGGGTGGCACCTTCAAGCCGAAGGCTTGTGGGTGCGAGTGGGTACCGAGCGGCCATACCACAGAAGGCCACGACCAAGCGGGGGACACCATCCAGTCCCTATTCTCGTCCCCCCTTCGCCACCCACAAGCTCCGCCCCGATTGCATCAGCCATTTACTGGGGGCAGTTTATTAGGCTGTCGCAAGGGGGCAGGCGTTGGAAGTTGACGGCTATTTGAAGCGGAAGTCCAGTTTGAAGTCGTACAGCCAGGGGATTTTCGGGTCGATTCCCTCGCGGGCCAATCGGGCAGGCA
>SDBU01005349.1_pt1 | contig 15394 bp, 12 predicted proteins | sample 2277071 | NCBI WGS metagenome assembly SDBU01 (sample SAMN10397929, study PRJNA504765) | marine sediment metagenome | isolation source: marine sediment core GS08_GC12, 126 cmbsf | place: Arctic Ocean: Gakkel Ridge, Loki's castle | collected 2008
TTATTATTATTTGTAGATAATAACCAAATCGATGATGGTGATACTGTCAATTCTGGGGTTAACGAATTTTTAAAAATTGCAGCTAATTTTAGGGATAATTCTACAAAAAAGTTTCTAAGTGGGGCAAGTGTAGAATTATTAAGTGTGGATAATCTAACCGAAACAATTAATTACTATAATATTACGATAAATACAAATGAATTAGATCAAGGAATTAATGTGCTTATTATACACACATATTTAAGTAATTACACCTCTCAAACATTCCAATTTTTCATAGAATTAATTGAAGGAACTTCAGAACTACTCTTATTTGTAAATAATACCCCAACTTATAACAGTGATACTGTTACAGTTAAGACTGAAGAAACTTTAGATATTGCAGTTTTTTATCGGGACAATCTAACGAAGACACATCTTAGCGGTGCAAATGTTGAATTATTAAGTGTAGGTAATCTTATTGAGTCTGGTGGTTCTTATAATATCACAATTAACACAAATGACTTAAATCCGGGAATAACGATTTTAACGATAACTGCCCAACTAAATAATTATCAAGCTCAAACAATCCGAATTTATGTTGAATTATTTGAACGAGCGACAGAATTACATTTGTATTTAAATAGTGAAAATAAAACTTTAGATCCAGTTATCGAGCTTCCAATAGGCTCAATTTTAAACATAACTGCAAAATACACAGAAAATCAAACTAGACGTCATTTAAGTAATGCTACGTTAATTTTGATTGGGGAAAACATACTGACAAGTTTAACAGAAAATTTAACACGAGAACATTATTCAATCCTCATTAATACCACGATTTTAAAGGTAGGTGTAAACTTACTATCTATTATAGCAAATACAACAAACTATCAGATTGCAACCATTGATATAAGAATTACAATTAATAAAATTTCAACTGTCATTAGTACTGTATCTGGAGTACCTATAATAAATATCCTTCCAGGGGATAATGTAAAATTACAAATAATCTTAAACAATTCTGATTTTGGGGCTATAATAAAAAATGCTACAGTTACATATACATGGACTTATGGACACGATGAACTTACAGATCAAGATAATGATGGAATTTATGAGGCAGATTTATTAGAAATTCCAGAAGGAACTTACACTATTATAATAACTGCATCTGCAGGTGATTATTATGATTTTAAAAATTATGAGATCACTGTAAGCGCTATTAGAGGACCAACTGAAGACCAGACTTGGCTTATATATGTGTTAAGTGGAGGTATTGTAGGACTGGTATCAATTTTTAGTGTATATCAACTTTATTTTAAATATCCTCCCTTAGTGAGGAAAATTCGAAAATTGCGTAAAAGTATAAGAAAGGGGAAGAAAACAAAACCAATGATAATATCAAAAAGAGAAGAAACCATTAAAATTGAGCTACAGAATCAAGCTAAGATTTTAGATTTAGAATCAGAAAATATTGAAAATAAAATTCCAGATAAAATAGAAAAAATTAGTAAGAATACATTTAAGGAGAGTGAGTGAATTATGCCAAAAGGATTTGTAATTACCGAATGGACAGAAGATCAAGGATTAGCAGTTAGTTATAAATATCCAAAAAGCCTTGATGTTGATTTAGATGACATGATGCGCATTTTTTATGCTCATATCACAGGAGCAGGAGAAGCAGGAAACGTGGTAGTAAGATTAGAAAAAGCACGGGTCAATGTATCAAGTTTTTTTACAGGGATGGAATCAGAAATACCACTGATGATCAATTTACTACTTGAATTGGGGGAAGAACCAGAGATGTTTGGAGAAACTGTAATTCAAGAAATTAATGATACAATTTTAAAGTTTATCAAGCCTTCAGAGATGGATGTTTCTAAAAAGTATGAAAATGTGGAAGGGTTGTATGAATATTTAAAAGATTCAATACTCCTTTTAAAACGATTAGAAAACCTATCCAAAGAGCAAAGAATGGCTCAAATTTACAGTAGCGATAAAGGAAGAATGATTTTAAAAATTCTTCAAGATAAGGCATTGTCTCGAAAGGAGTTGCAAGCAATATTAGAGGAGAAAACGAATAAAATTATTTCTAACCTTGAGATTACTTTAGACTCTTTTATCAAAACTGGCCTTGTGAAACAGGATTGGGTGGAAGGGGATACAGATATTACTCTCTTCCTTTTATCAGACTTTGCGTTATTTAGAACCCCTGTAGCAAAATTGGTTGAAAATGCGAAGAGAAATTTGCCCTCCCCTAAATTAGCTACAATATATCTTGAAGAAGTTAAAAATTTCTTCAAGAATTACAAACCAACCAAAGAAGATAATTTAAAAATTGCTCAAAACATTATGAATCCAGATAAATATGATTACATCACACTTTTTAGGGAAAGAACGTATCCTTTGAATAAGATACCTAGAGGTCCTGGAGAAAGTGTAGTGGAAATTGGTAATTTTTTAAAAACATTGGAAAACGATCACATCCTGAAAGTTATAGAAGATGAGAAGAAAGTAGCATGGGTTTTTCTGTTAACGGATATAAAAGCACACACATTTTATCCTGAATACTTAATTGAAAAAATTCGAAGTGACCGAATGAAAGGAAAATTAAAGAAGAGTGTAGCAATAAAACACTTAGAATTGCTTGAAGAAATATATAAAAAACAGTAAGGTGATTTTTTTCTAATGCTAGAGAAGGATAAAAGTTCAGCGACGATGCAGGTCTTAGAACTAATCGGATTAGCCCATGATGAGATTAATACCTATTTCAAGATTACTGGGCGAGGACCTGTAATGGTTGGTGAAATTTCTCTTTTGTCTGAAATCCCTGAGGAGAGAGCAGCAACAATAGCAGAAATTTTATTCCAAAAGGGACTTCTTAAGCAAATTCCCGGTAACGTGCCAATATATGAAGCTTTGCCACCATATGCAGCACTTTTGGGCCAAATTCATCAATTTAAAGAAACAATTAAAACTTTTCAAAAAGTTACGCCCCAAAACATACAAAAAAGGTTTGATTCATTTGAATCACACTCAACAAAGCTCAAAAAATTAGATGATTATCGTTCATACATCCAAATGATGAAAACTAAACTCCCAGCTCAAATAAAATCACAGTTTGATAGATTCGAAAAAGAATTAGAGCAAGTAAAACGATTTCAGGATGTTAAAGGTTTTATTCTAAATTTAAAAGAAATTGTACCTGAGGAAATTACAAAAGAATTCGGTGAAATGGGAAGTCGTTTGGATTCAATGAAAATAGAAATATCTCAGAGGTTTGAAAAAGTGTTCAGAATTGGTGCTTTGAAAGATATGGCAGAGAAAATTGTTTCTCGAGTAATTTCTGAACAATTCAAGGAAATGACAAACTATTTCCGCGATAAATTTTCAAAAACTACACAGAATATGTTAGATAAAGTTATAGAACAATTAGGGAGCATAACTGATACCGCAGGTGAGATTAGCACTGATTTGAGTGTTATTTTTACTGATATAGAAAGTGGGATAAAAACGACTCTCGAAGACTTGGATAATAGGATTAAAGATGCTTATGAGGACATCATTACAGGTATAGCAGAACTAAAAGAATTGTTCAGAACTGAAATCTTTGAAACACTCCAAAATGATATAATTAACAACATTATCGATCAGCTTGATAGTTCAGAATTAACAATGAATGAATTCTGGGAACGCTCAAAAGAAGCAACATTGCTAAGCCTAAGAGATGTATGGTTTGTGAGAAGTATTGAAGGAATAAAGGCTCAGATCAACGATTCACTTACCCGAGTAAAAATGAGAGTGCATATTATTGCTCCTAAATTGAAAGATATTGATTTAGTAGCACTTTCAAGACTTAAAAAACATGTTAATATAAGGATTTCAACTAACTTTGACTTAGATAATCCAGAGGATCAAAGGGGGTTAAATCAATTTGTAGATTTACCAAATTTTACGATCAGACATTATCCCCGAGAAAATTTATGGTCTATAAACAAGGATTTTGAAGAAGTGGTTGTATGTGCTGTGTCTCAAACTGAAGGAGGAGAGCACGAAATAGCTGGAATCGGTTCAATACTTGAAGAACATATTAAATTGTTTGCTGGACTCTTAGAAGATGTTTGGATCCAATCAAAAAAATTAGACCAAGTTGAAATATTGCATAGGATAAAGAGACCTCCTGAACCTTTATTACCAAAAGAAAGGATAACTCCATCAATCACACTTCCGGACACCAATGAATCAGAAAAAATAATTTCTAGTCCCATTGAACGACCTGATGATGCCCTGAAAGAACCTATTAAATCTGAACCCCTTCAAGAAACAATAAAAACTTCGATAGCTACTCCAACTGAACCTCCTGTAATGAAAAACCAGATTATACCCCCCACAACTGCTATAGGTGCGTCTAAAGGAACTCTTTCAGACCAGTTTGATGATTTATTGAAAAATCTACCTAACATGACCGGAAATAATATTGCAAGTACTTTACAAGATTTACAAGACGGTATTCTGGAAAAAAAAGGTTTTAGCTCTGTCTTACGACAAATAAGATTGAGTATATCGGCAATAAGATCAAGCCCCAATTTATTAACTACTATTGAAAGGCAAGAATTAACTAATAAAATTAATTTTTGGAGAACTAAATTAAATATTTAAATTCACTTTTATACTCCTATCTTTAATTTGGTCAATTAAAAGAGATAAGGATCCTTTATTCCAAAATATTTTTCTTGTACGCTTAAAATTTCATCTTTAGTTCCGAGATATCCAAAAAGTTGATGTTTTGCTTTCCCATGGGATGCATTATCTATGGTTTTAAAGAGACTTAATTGAAGTTCAATTTCTCCAAAATTGAGATTGGGTTTAAAGGGAGATTCTGAGTTATAAGATTGAATTACACCTATTTCTGAATCGGGATGATCTATTGAAACATCAAAGCATTCAAACTGATTTTTTGGAATATCATCGGATAGTTTTACAATGAGGCCATAATTTTCTGAATCTGGGATTTTTAAGATGTATCCTATTTTCGCAGGTCTTTCAAAATCGATGTCTTCAGGTCGAATTGCTAATTTATAGATGGCATCGACATCAATTCTAAAAGCTACATGATCATCCATGACTTTTAATCTATCATCTGGAATTAGTTCAAAATATGAAATAGGCTTGGATATAAGCTTTGTTGGAATAATTACAGTCCCTGGGCTTTTAATTCCCCCAGAGATTACTTGTGATAAAGACCAACCATTAACTTTAAGTCCTGGTCTATACAAAATACAATCGTCAAGAATTTCAATTCCACAATAGCTAACTCCTGTTGAAACAGGTTCCTTAAGCTCCCTAAATTGGCGAGTGATTTCTCCGTTGGACCCCTGTTTAGTTCTTTGATTTAATATGAAAAATCCACTCGAAACAGTACAAGAACTATCCGAACTAGCTAAAAATTCATAATTTGCGGGATCCAAAGATTGGGGACAAGCCCATTCTTGCCAAATTTCAGGTTTCTTATAAAAGAAATCCCTTTCGGGACTAATCCAATACCTTTCGCCACCTGTTTCCCAACTCCTTTCTTTAATTACTTTTTTAATATTAGGGTTAACCCATAGCAAGTTAAGACTATCGTTTTGAGGAAACATACCCAATAAACGACCACCATATTCTGAAATTAAAAGAGAACCTTCCCCAGAATCAAATTCTATTAACTCTGTGTGTTCTTTTAATGCTGAAATTAATTGTTCTTTTAAAATTATAGTCATCCACTTAATTGAAGGTTTCAAAGTTTTAAGGTTTTTTTCAAGACATAGTAATAATTCGTGAAATGTGCGTTTCACGATCTGCTGTAATACATTCTCAATATAATAAATTATTAATTCTGAATGTAAAAAAGAATTGAAAAAACATTTATAAGAAAAACTAAAATTATACCAATTTCATTGTAGGTTCTTTTTAATTGCTCTTTAATACCATCATATTAAAATCTTAAAAAATACTTTCTAATATAAAATTGATTGAAATGAATTTGTAAAATCTTAATAGAGGGTAAAAAAATCATGGATGATTATATAGAATTCTTAAAGGAACATAAGATTATGAATTTGATCCGATTTTAGATGTTGATATTGAAATAAATAATATAATGGTTAACACTATCCAATTTTATAAAAAATGCTTGTTTTTGACAAATAAATCAAAAAATGTTAGAATTTTAATTTGGATTTAACATTTTATTTTCTTTTAAATATTTAATTGCCCTAACTAAAATTAGAGGATTTTCATTAAAACTTCCTAAAGCAATATTACAATGGTGACATAAAATACCTCTGACTTTTCCTGTTTTGTGGTCATGATCAATTCTAGGGGTATAATAGATATGGTTATGTTTCAGACTTCTGTAAATGTCGTTGAACTCCCTTCCGCATATGAGACACCGACCATTTTGTTCTTTAACCATTTTCTGATACTGTTTTAATGAGATATTAAACTTCTTCATTTTATGTCGTATTTTATCATAATCTTTCTTACATTCTTTACACCAAGGGTCAAGACCATCTTTTCTATTGCTGTGTCTGTAGAAGAATTTAGGATCAGCCGGATAAATCTGTTTACATTTAGAACATTTTTTAATATTCTTGCTGATATCCAAGTTTATATTAATACTATTAAGGATTTCTAAACTTTCATCTTTCATAACAAAATAATAGTATACCATTTGTATTTAAATCGATGCAGAGTATTGTTTTTTCTAATTTTTATCTATATAGTAAACTAACTCCATGTTTCAAGATTCAAAATTAGTAAAATAAAATTTAATTTTCTATGTAAATCGTAAAAACTCTGGGGGATGTTTCCCTTATGTTACATCGATAATACATGAGTAGGCTTGATGTGATCGAAAAACATATTTTAAGTAAGTTGTTCCTAAATTCTCAATATGGGTAATATTTTAAATACATACCAATTCTATTAGTGATATTACTAACTATTGAGGTGATAAAATGAAAATTATCCATTTTGAAATTAATGCTGATGATGTTTCAAGAGCAAAAAGTTTCTATGAAAAGTCGTTTAATTGGAAAATCGAAAAATTTGAAGGACCTATGGATTATTGGTTAATAGAAGCCGGGGAAGAAGGTGAGCAAGGAATAGATGGGGGATTGCAAAAAAGAGAAGAAAAAGAAGATCAAATTTTTAATTATATAAGCGTTCCTTCTGCTGAAGAAACCAAAAAAAAAGTGGAAAAAAATGGAGGAGTAATCTTAGGAGATTTAATAACAGTACCCAAAGTCGGATATTTCTATATGTTTAAAGACACAGAAGGAAATAAGCTTGGTTTTATGGAACAAGATGAGAATGCAAAGTAACTTTTTCAATTAATTTTTTTTTTCCCCCTTGTTTTACAAAATATATCCTATGAAAGTATCACAAGACAAACCTATTGAGATCATCAGATCTAAAAAATATGTTTTCTAATTTTTAGGAATACTCTCTCTTTTTGTTGCCTTTCGATCATATACTATTGGAGGGGCAGAAACTACCGCTCTCGTTTGGTACTTCTTTCCAAATATAAGTTTCGAGGAAGGAATAGCTTATTTTTCTTATATTGGTGTTATTGCAGGATTAGGTGGATTTGTTTCCCTCTTTGTTCAGAAATTTGCAGATAAAATTGGTCGAAAACCCATTTTAATATTTGTGAGTTTAATTTTGACTCTGATGCCTTTACTGCAAATATTAATTTATAAATTTTAAATTTAAATTTCACAAAGATGATAAGAAATCCAGAATAGATTAATTTCTTTATGTACTAGATACATTATGATTCAAGCGATAACTTTTGATCTGTGGAATACATTATTTAATAACAAGTCTTATTCAGAACTCAGAATACAAAAATTATTTCGTTATTTGCAAGAAAAGGAAATCACTGTTCCCTTTGACGAATTTAAAAACGCCTTTGATACAAAATTTCATTTCTCAGAGGTAACATTTGAGGAGATCAATTTCCGTCATATTTTTACTGAGGAACGAATTTCAAGTGTGCTCAATGAGATTAATATCGAGTTACTTCAAGCCGATTTAGAGATAATTAAGGAAGAATTTGAATCCATAATGCTCCAGGATCCGCCAACGCTAAAAAAGGGTGTAAAATCAACCCTGAGAATCCTAACTCCTGATTTTAAAATAGGTTTAATTTCAAATACAGGTGTTACACCTGGATCTATACTATCCGAAGTTTTAGAGCGGTATGATATCCTTCAATATTTTGATGAAACTATCTACTCTGATGAAATTGGATACTTCAAACCCCACCGTAAGATGTTTAAAATACCTTTAGAAAAATTTAATTGTAAACCTCAAAATGCAATCCATATAGGCGATATGCTAGAAACAGACGTGAGAGGAGCAAAAGAATTTAATATGTTAACTGCCTGGTTTAATGATTCTAATAAAACTAGATCTTCTGATATAGTACCTGATTATGAAATACAGCAAATTACTGAAGTAATTCAAATAGTCCAGAGCTTATCTTAATATGCTTTCCAAAGTTAAAAGGTGAGATATATCCTATTACAAGGTAATTTGGTTTACCATTGACCTGTGCCCCTACCAAAACTACTGGTAAAGGGCTTAATAGATTGCTTTTGACTTCCCTCTTTGTAAATTCCTTTAAATGATCACTTTTTTGTATTTGCACCATCTACTTTACATTTCCGATTTTCTAATTCTTATAATATTTATACCGTAAAGATCCCATTTATAGATTAAATTGATGAACTTAGATTGAACTTTAAACTTTACTTGGAGATTACGATAACATAATATATTATTAATTGACAGAAATTGAAACAAAGAGCAAAACCTTATATATCAAAAAAATTTTTAATCTATTTGTTGTTAAAGTAGTATACAAATGGGATTTAGTTTTTCATCATGGGATTTGGGAAGAATTTCTTTAAAGAGCTTAAGGAAAGATATAATATAATTTTAATAAATGTAGTTGTATGTATAGGCTTTTTGATATTTGAACTAATCTTATTTTTCCAGAACTCAATTTCTCATGGAGTTCATGAAATGTTGATTCGGGTTTTAGTAGTTTTCTTATTCATTGCATTAGGTTTATATATTCAGCAAAATGTTAATAAACGACAAAGGATAGAAAAAAAATTGCGATTATCTGAAGAAAAATATCGGAATGCATATAATCGTACTAATTTATACAAAGATGTTTTCACTCATGATGTAAATAATATATTTCAGAATATTTTGTCATCGATAGAGATATCTAAAGAATATTTAGATGATTACCTCGAAAAAAAAGAAATTCTAAGTGATATGAATAATCTCATTAATGATCAAATAGTTAAAGGAAAAAAATTAGTACTAAACGTACAAAATTTATCACTGGTTGAAGATACAGGATTAGTTTTATCTCCAATTGAAGTTTTAGATAATTTGGAGAAAATAATTGATGTAATAAAGGAAGATTTTCAACACAGAAATATAGAAATTCAAATTGAATCAGAACAAAGCATGTATATAGTAAATGCTGATAAATTATTAAAAAATATTTTTGAAAACATTTTTACTAATTCTATAAAACATAATCAAAATAGTAATATTGAAATTTTCATCAGAGTTTCAAGGAAAAAGAAAAATGGTGTGAATTTTATAAAAATCACGTTTATTGACAATGGGTTGGGAATCCCTGATCTAATGAAACTGACTATTTTCTCGAGAGATTTTAGGAAAAGTGGGAATTATACTGGTATTGGATTAGGTCTTCTACTTGTAAAGAGGATATTAGAGAAATATAATGGGGAAATAATAGTTAAAGACAGGGTTAAAGGAGATTATACGAAAGGGAGCAAATTCCTAATTTTAATCCCAGAATTCAACGAAATCTCAAAAAAAGTAGAAGATATAACCTTACCAATTCTTAGTCGCTAGAATTTTAAGTTTAGTTGGTAGAGTAACAAACCAAAATTAGCAAGATTATTAATATTCTAAAGTGTGGATTTCATGAAAAGTTCTTTTAAGATGAAATTGAGTAAAATCCAGCTTAGTCAATTATATATTAGCAAACAAAAGCTTGCAAAAGTTAATGATAAATTTGATCCACAAGATCTCTCGACATTAGGTTTAATCCCCATCAAAAAACTATGGAATACAATTTTTTATACTGATGGTCATACTAGAGCTTTTGCAGCTTATCAGGCTGGTTTGACTAAAATTCCAGTAATTTGGGAAGATGATGAATTGGATTGGGAAATGTATAAGATCTGTATCAGGTGGTGTAGAGAGGAAGGATTATTTACAATCGCAGATTTAAGTAAAAGAGTTGTCACCCATAAAAATTATGAAATTTTGTGGTATAAACGGTGCGAGAATTTGCAGAATGAATTGGAATCTGAAAAAACTTAACTAACTCATCCAGATCGACTCACACCTTAGACTGTTAATGTGAACCAATTTATGTGTATTGATTGTATGAGATTTCATAAATTATAATAATTTTTAACACCTAGAAATTTTAATATTATTATAAAGAATTTTATTTTGATGATGATCTAAAGCTCTGTATAATGGTTAAGAAGATACCCCCAAGCAAATATCCTCTAAAGGCAGTAATGTTTAAACAACTGCCTCTTAGAATTAAGAAAGATATTATTTGAATTCTTAAAACTACTTTGAAGTGATAAGCATTTCATATATTCTCCCAGAATATTTACCTTTATATACAACAGAACTTTTATGGTTATATGGGAAAAATTTTTGGTTACAAAGGCAAAGTGTTATGGGTAGATCTTACAGAGGGAACTTTTAAAGAAGAATCTTTACCTGATGAGATCTATCGTCAATATCTTGGGGGATATGGGTTAGCAGCTAAATTAATTTATGATAATATGCTACCGAGAGTAAACCCCTTAGGATATGATGCAATTCTTGGTTTTTTTCCAGGATTGTTAACAGGGACAGTGGCCCCTCTTAGCGGACGATATATGATAGCGGGAAAGTCACCACTAACAGGTACTTGGGGTGATGCTAATAGCGGTGGGTATTATGGTCCCGAAATTAAGAAATGTGGATATGATGGGATATTGATAAAAGGAAAAGCAGATTCTCCGAAATATATTACTATCATTGATGGCGAAAAACAAATAGTTGATGCTTCTGATGTGTGGGGCTTAGACGCTATAGAAACTGAGAAACTTTTAAAGGAGAAACACGCTAAAAGCCAAGTAGCATGCATTGGACAAGCGAGTGAAAAAATTTCATTAATCTCAGGTATTGTCAATGATAAAGGTAGAATTGCTGCAAGATCTGGACTCGGGGCTTTAATGGGCTCTAAAAAATTGAAAGCACTTGTATTAAAAGGCAATGAGAAAATTGTACTCCACGACAAGGAAACTCTTCTTAAACATACAAAGGATTATAATGAAAAAATAAGTGCTACTAAAGGAGGAATAACTAACTTATTTAAAACATATGGAACAACCTTGGGTAATGTCTTTTCAGGAAGTTCAGGAGATATGCCTATTAAAAACTGGGGGGGAAATTCGAATGAAGACTTTCCAACCGAGAGACTCAATAAAATTTCATTTGGAGAAATAGATAAGTACAAGCAAAAAGCTTATGGTTGTTTTTCATGCCCCATTAGATGTGGAGCAATAATGAAAATTCCCGAATTGAATATAGAGGAAACTCATCGTCCTGAATATGAAACTTGTGCTGCTTTTGGTCCTTTACTACTTAACGATGATCTAATATCTATATTTGAGCTAAATGAAATTTGTAATCGAGCTGGGTTAGATACTATTTCAGCAGGAGGAACAGTAGCATTTGCAATCGAATGTTTTGAGAATGGTTTAATAAATAAAGATGATACTGATGGTTTAGATCTAACATGGGGTAATTCTGAAGATATCATTAAATTAGTAAAAAAGATGGTCAACCGAGAAGGTATTGGAGACACCTTAGCTGACGGTTGTAAGAAAGCTTCTGAGTTTATTGGGAAAGGAAGTGAAAAATACGCAGTTACCGCACATGGCCAAGAACTCGGAATGCATGATTCTAAGTTTGCAAGATCACTTGGCCTTGCATATGCGTATGATCCAACCCCTGGAAAGCATACTAATGCATATGTTGATATGGCAGGTGTCGGAGTATTGTCAAAGGATGAGTTAATAGATGGTTTTGTTCTACCCAAGAATATCAAAAAAGATGGTGATGATAGAGCCGAAGGTCAAAAATTAATAACATCCCTTGCCCAATTCTCTAATAGTCTCGGTTTATGTATGTTTACAACAATGTTTCAAAAATATCCTATGTTAGAGTTAATTAATGCTGCAACTGGATGGGACATGTCAATTGCTGAACTAATTAAAAACGGGTTGAGAATACAGACATTGCGCCAAGCTTTTACAATTCGAGAAGGTGTAATACTAGTTGATGACGAATTACCTGGAAGAGCGAGTGGGAATCCCCCATTTGAGAGCGGACCTCATAAAAACATAACAATTGAGTATAAAAAGGAATACAAAGGCTTTTGCGAGAAAATGGGATGGAATCCAGACAATGGTTATCCATTAAAAGATACATTAATCGATTTAAATCTGGAATTTGTGATAAAAGATCTCTACTAAACCAAATCATAACATTTTCTTTTATTTTTTTCCTTGTTTTCATCTTTTTTTTTGATCAACACAAATTTATTTTATTATCGAATCTTAATTCTCTAAAAGATTTTTCATTATTATTTAAGACGTCTAACATGTCAAATCATATTATAAATTCAGAAAAAACCACTGAAGAGATCTCATTTAATGAGATTTACTGTATCCGTGGAAGTAATGAAATTTCGGATAATTTTGCATCATATCTTTCAGATGAGAGCAAGTTAACAGGAGAGGCAGATTGGTTGTTTTTTCCAAAATCAGAAGCAGAAATTTGCTCAATCATGAATTTTTTACGAGAGAATAAAATTGGTATATATATTAGTGCCTCTCGGACTGGAATTGTTGGATCTTCTGTCCCCACTTCTGGTGGGATCTTATCTACAGAGAAAATGAATGAGATTACTGGTTTTGGTTATGATAAAGAGAGAGGAAATTATTTTCTTCGCGTTGAGCCAGGAATAACATTGCAAGAGATTAATGATTGGTTAATGAAGATGGCATTTGAAAATATCTCAGAATTAACTCCCGATTCAATAAAAAAGGTTAAGAAGGTGAATAAACTGTTATGTTATCCTGTCGATCCCACAGAGATGTCTGCAACAATAGGTGGGACTGTAGCAACGAATGCTTCAGGAGGTAGCACCCTTAAATATGGAACCACAAGAGAATGGATTAAAGGATTAAGAGTTATTTTATCTTCTGGTGAGATTTTAGATATTCAACGTGGGCAATATCTTGCAACAAAAGAAGGTTCTTTCCAAATAAATCAATCAAATGGAATTCAGTTAGAGTTTAAAATTCCAAATTATATCTTTAATACAAGTGTTAAAAATACCGCGGGGATTTACTCTAAACCAGAAATGGATTTAATTGATCTGTTTATTGGCAGTGAAGGGATTTTAGGCATTGTCACAAGTGTTGACATTTGGATTGTTGAGAAACCAAATTTGATTTCAAATGTGTTATTCTTTAATTCTGAAGAAGATGCGATAACATTTGCGGAACAATTACGTGGTAACGAAACTATATCTCCAGAACTCATAGAGTTTTTTTCACTTGAAGCATTAAATCTTTTAAAAAAGGTTCAAAACAATAATCCTGGTTCATTAAATGTTCCTCAAATTCCAATAGAAGCCAATACAGCTATATTTTTTGACTTTCCGTATTCAGAAAATAATTTAGAAGTTATGTTTAATGAATTAGAGGAAATTTCAAAAAGATGTAATACTGATTTAACAAACAGTTGGTCTGGTTATGAAAAACAAGACCATACTCGATTTAAACAGTTTAGGCATGCATTACCAGAAAATGTCAACGCTATAATTGCTGAACGTAAACAAAAATTTCCGCAATTTCATAAACTCGGGACTGATATGAGTGTACCAGAGACGAATTTTAGAAATATGATGAAATATTATCACTCCACTCTAAGAAATGCAAATTTAGAATACGTCATTTTTGGTCATATTGGGGATTTTCATGTTCATGTGAATATTCTTCCCAAAAATATGGAAGAGCTGAAATTAGGTGAAGAAATTTATGAAAAATTCGCGAAGAAAGCAGTGGAATATGGGGGAAGTATCTCTGCGGAGCATGGAATCGGGAAGATAAAAAGAAAGTTTTTAAATATCATGTATACCCAAGAAAATCTTGAGGAAATGCGTTTAATTAAAAAAACTCTCGATCCATCATTAATGTTGAATTATGGTAATATAATCAATTTTGAAGGAGAAACAGAATAGAATTAAATCGACTACATTTCCTGTTTTATTTTTTCATTTTATATCTGAAAGTCCATAATAGATTGAGAAGATTTTCAGTGCAAATTCACCGTCAGTTGAGATTTGTATTTTTCCACGAGGCTTATTTTCAATTTTAATGTATTTCCTCTCTTCTAATTTATCCAGATACCTAAACTTTAACTTATTATAATCTCCCGATGTCTTTGAAAACACTTCATCAGGATGTAATTGCTCCATTAAGCTTAAACACTGCCTTTTTGATAATATTTCTACCTTATTCGTTTTCATTTCTTCCTTCATCGAATATAAAAACGTAATGAGTGTTTTCTCAGGAAGGATGACATTATATTTTGGGAAAGGTAAAATCTCAGGGTTAGCGGGTATCTTATTATTCTTAAAATCTTTAACCAAAAAATATGGTTCTGCATCAAATAGCATACAAGAAAGCATCCCTGCGGCACTTAATAAATTGCCTCCTGTTGAAAGGCTAAAAAAGACTTTATTCTCCATTTCTTTTCCTTCCGTTCTAATGATTTTAGCAAAAGTCTGAAGTAATTCAGTAAAATTAAAAATATCACATTGAATCTCGATAAGATCTTCCTTCTTTACTATTCCTTTTGTTAAAATGGTATGTTTAGAATTTTTTACTAAATCAGCAAAAAGATTTTTCCCTTTTTTTGTAATAAGATAGATACGATCAGCTTTTCCAATTTCAGCCGGAATAACAATCCTATCTACATCATCATCTCCTATGGGTATAATATGCACTCTTTGTGAGTATTTCATCATCGAAAGGGACCATTAAAGGTATTTAGAAGTTATTCATTTTATTCATATTATTTATGTGACATTTGTTACTTAAATATTTGTCTTTATTATATTCTCTTAGAAAACAGATTAAATGTTAAGTTTTTTGTAGGAAACGAAAAAATAAAAATTTTTCTCATGGAAGATATCACGAGCATATCACACTCTAATATTACCACGATAATA
>SDBU01005351.1_pt1 | contig 15392 bp, 16 predicted proteins | sample 2277071 | NCBI WGS metagenome assembly SDBU01 (sample SAMN10397929, study PRJNA504765) | marine sediment metagenome | isolation source: marine sediment core GS08_GC12, 126 cmbsf | place: Arctic Ocean: Gakkel Ridge, Loki's castle | collected 2008
TGCTTTAGAAACACTACTTAAGGCAAGTAGTCTGTGCAATGACACTTCCTTGACTTCGGTTGACGGTATTTGGGAGGTCAAAGGCGACCCTACTGAGGGTGCTTTAGTAGTGGCAGCAGCTAAAGCCGGTTTGTGGCAAAAAGAACTTAATAGCCAGTTGCCTCGCATCGATGAAATCCCCTTCTCCTCAGAGACAAAAAGAATGACCACTATTCATCAAACACCTGAAGGCAAAATTGCCTATTCTAAAGGAGCCCCAGAGGTAATACTGGATTCTTGCCGCTATATCTATACTGATAGGGAAGAAAGACAATTAACTAAAAAAAATGAAGAGGAAATCCTAGGTGCCGGTCAGACTATGGCCAGTGAGGCTCTCCGGGTTTTAGGCACGGCGTATAAACGACTACCTGGCAATGCCGGCATAAAGGAAGATGTAGAGCGGGATATGGTTTTTGTCGGTCTTGCCGGAATGATTGACCCGCCGCGAGAAGAAGTTAAAGATGCGATAAAGCTTTGCGACCAGGCGGGCATAAAGTCGGTAATGATAACCGGCGACCATAAGCTAACCGCAGTTGCCATTGCCAAAGAATTAGGCTTACTCAAGGGAGGTGTTGCCCTGACTGGGGCTGAACTTGATAGCTTGAGTGATGAGGACTTTGGCGCTTTAGTCGAAAGAGTAGAAGTCTACGCTCGGGTTTCCCCAGCCCACAAGCTCCGCGTGGTAGAAGCTTTGACCAAGAGGGGACACGTAGTGGCTATGACTGGAGACGGTATCAATGATGCTCCAGCCTTGAAAAAAGCCGATATTGGTGTGGCTATGGGTATCACTGGCACCGATGTTACCAGGGAAGCTGCCGATATGGTTCTTATCGATGATAACTTTGCTTCCATTGTAGCGGCTGTTGAGGAGGGAAGAGGTATCTTTGGCAATATTAAGAAATACCTGATGTATTTACTTTCGTCCAATATCGGGGAAATATTACTAATGGCAGGCGTTATCCTTTTTGGTCCGTTGCTAGGGCTCCCTTACGGAGCCATTCCTCTGGTTGCTATTCAAATTTTGTGGGTCAACCTGGCTACCGATGGCTTACCCGCCATTGCCCTGTCTGTTGACCCAGTTGACATGGATATTATGGAGCAAAAGCCGCGCCCGCGGGGTCAAGGCATCTTTACCAAACCAGTGGTAATACTTATGTTTATCGGTGGAATATGGTCAATGCTGGTAAACGTGGGGATATTTAAGTGGGCGCTGGATTCAGGCAGAGGTATGTGGGAGGCACAAGCCTTGACCTTCCTTACCCTTATCATCATACAATTCTTCAAGGCTTACAACTTCCGTTCAGAGAAGAAGTCTATCTTCGAGATTGGCATGTTCAAAAATAAATGGCTAAATCTTGCCGTCTGCTGGGAGACGATTCTGCTGTTTGTAATAATTTATACGCCATTTCTACAAGGGTCGTTCCGGACTTTTTCCTTAGGTGTTGCTGACTGGGTAATCGTTATCCTGGTAGCCGGGACTATCTTCCCCGTCCTGGAGATAAGTAAAGCCGTTATCAGATGGCAAGAAAAGAAAAAATCAGCACCGCCCCCAGCTGATTAAGCATACGGGGCGTCCTTGCATTACTATCTAAAATCTAGTAAAGTCAATTTGTGGCTAGAGCAGATAGATCCAACACCAGAATCATCTTCGTTTGCCAGCAGTGCGGTCGCGAAGAACTGAAATGGATGGGACGCTGCCCTGGCTGCCAGCAATGGAACAGCTTTATAGAAAAAACAGCCGCCGCTCCAGCCAGGTCATTACCATCCACTTCCCCAGCTAACCCACCTCAAGAGCTATCCCGGGTTACTATTGAAGCAGCCGACCGTTTTCCACTTCCCCTGGCCGAGTTTAACCGAGTGCTGGGTGGAGGCGTGGTACCCGGCACGCTGATGCTCACTGGTGGCGACCCCGGTATCGGCAAATCCACCCTCTTGCTTCAGGTTTCAGCCCTGGTAGCCCAGACCCACGGCAAGGTGGTCTATGTTTCCGGTGAGGAAACGCTGCATCAGATTAAGCTTAGAGCGGAGCGTTTGGAAATAAAGGGCGAGCAGCTTTACCTTCTGGCTGAAACTAACCTGGACGTTATTCTGAGCCAGATTGAGGAACTATCACCCAGCCTGGTGGTTGTTGACTCCATTCAGGCTGTTTATCTCCCTGAACTGGACACAGCACCGGGCAGCATAACCCAGGTGCGAGGGTGCACCATGAGGCTTATGCATTGGGCAAAGCACAGTGCCGTGCCTGTTTTTATTGTTGGCCATGTAACTAAGGACGGTGCTATTGCTGGTCCGCGGACGCTGGAACATATTGTGGACGTGGTACTCTACCTTGAGGGCGAGCCTTTTAGTACTTACCGTTTGCTGCGTAGTGTGAAGAACCGCTTCGGCTCTACCAATGAGATAGGTGTTTTTGAAATGAAAGGGCAGGGTCTGGTTGAGGTGGATAATCCGTCAAAAGCGTTCCTGTCACAGCGATGGGGTGAAGCTATCGGCTCGGCGGTGGTGCCTGTTCTTGAGGGTAGCCGACCCCTGCTGGTGGAAATTCAAGCCCTGACTAACCCCACCAGCTTTGGCTTACCGCGGCGTACTGCCAACGGCGTTGACTTTAATCGCCTGCTGCTGATTACGGCCGTGCTGAGCAAACGAATCGGCTTAAAGCTGGGTAATCAGGATATCATGGTCAATGTTACCGGTGGGCTTAAGATTGGCGAGCCAGCGGCTGATTTGGGTATCGCCCTGGCTATTACCTCCAGCTCCCGTGATGTGAATATTGACCCGGAACTGGCGGTAGTGGGGGAGGTGGGATTGAGTGGTGAATTAAGAGCCGTCTCTCAGCTGGACAGACGGGTGAACGAAGCCGCCAGACTGGGTTTCAAGCGCTGCCTGGTGCCTAAAGTCGGTGCCAAAATCAGCCCAGCCCCGAAAAACATCGAGCTTATCCCGGTCAGCACCCTGAAGGAAGCGATAAGGGTGGGGTTGGTTAAGCGTAAGACAACAGACTCACAAAGTCTATAAAGACGAAATTCCGTTTACAAAATGAGTAGACAGGTGGATTGTAACGTGATAATATAGTAGCATTGTAACAGAGTTTTTAAAAAATCTGACAAAAGGTTTTCTGTGTCGTTATAGTTAGATAGATGCAAACTTTTAAGGGGGGTGATGCATATAAAAGAGCTTAAGCAAATAGAGGAGAAAATCAAACTCAAAAGGAGAAAAACATGAAAAAGAAAATTTTAACCATAGGTATTGTCCTGGCTGTGGTGTCAGCACTGGTAGTGCCGATGGCAGTAATGGCGGATAATACAGGCTTGCAGGACGCTTCCACCACCCAGGCTGCCACTATAACCATCGTGGGCAAAACGGCGACTAGTACTGCTGTTGTATCCACAATCACATTTCCTACCGGTGCGCCTTCGGCTGTCATTGGAAACCCGTCGTCTGATGCCTCGGGCGGCAGCGAGGCTACCCCCCAATTGCTAGACGGTTCTGTCAGTGAGCCGGTGGTGCAACTTTATAACGGTTCGGCGGGAACTCTAACAATTTGGCTCGGGATAACAGCTTGGACGAATGGTGCTGTAGCGTCTGAGCGCTACGTGCTGTCGGACCCCGGAACCACTACCACTGACCAGACGGCTATGACCGCGGGGACGGCATTGGGAGCCAGTGCTACTACGAGCACACCGATAGCTGCTAGCGCGTGGCAGGCGCTTTATCTGGAGGTTACTCTCGGCGCTTTATCTGGAGTGTCGGGAACTTCAACGCTTACTGTTCTGGGTGAAAGCTAATAAGCTGGCTTTGATAGGGATGGTTGCCTCTTAGGAGGTAGCCTTCTCGACTTAGCTGTGAGGTCTGATGGCTAAAAAAAGCTGTATCAGGCTGGTAGCATTTGTGCTACTGGCGGGGTGGCTCGTTGTCCAGCCCTCGGCGGCACTGGCGACAGCGGTTGACCGTATGGCACTCCCCAATCTGGAGGGGCATCCCGGTGAGACTATAGAGGTACAAATAACCCTGGAAGGAACTGGTGCTGAGGAACGGTCAGGCTACTGGTATACGCACTACAAGGAGGTGGAGGGGGATGATGAGAGGATGGACATTACCTCCTGGGTTACCATCGAGCCTGAGGAGTATGTCATCACCCAGGGAGAGAGCATAGTTTTTACCGTCAGGGTAAAAATACCAGGTGACGCCGAGCCGGGGCTGTGGGGGGCAACCTCTGAAGAGGCAGGGAAGCCCGGTCAATCGGCGCTGAGAAGGACATACCTCATCTTCAAGGATACGCCTACGGGCGGGAATGTCTACTCAGGTCTGGTCATCCCGGTTTCAGTGATGGTTTTGGGGGAATCAAGTCAACCGACCCCGCCGGGAGAATCAAGTCAGACAGTGCCGGCTTTAGACTTTATCAAGGACAATATAATCGTAATTGTCTTAGGGGTCATCATTATCATACTGCTGGCAGTGATATTGACAAGGACGAGAGCAAGGAAAACAGGCTAAAATGTTAACCGATAAATTAAACCTGGCCCTTATCGCCGCTATAGTAATGGCGGTATGTGGGATGCTGGTGTTTTCCGAAGCTTCAACAGTCAAGGCAGCAGCCGACCAAACCACAATATACATCGTGGGCAAAGCGGAAGATACTGCTGTAGGCACAATCACATTTCCTCAGGGTGAACCTTCGGCTACAATTTCCGACCCGTATAGTAATGTGGATAGCGGCAGCCCGCAAGTTGTAGCCGCTTCCAATAGTGAGCCAGTGGCGAGACTTAAGAACACTTCGGGGGGAACTCTCACCGTTTGGCTCGAGATAACAGGTTGGACGAACGGTATTGTAACGGCTGAGGACTACGAGCTAGTGACCACTGGCACCGCTACTGTCGATGTAGTTGATAACGTGCTATCAGCAGATGGAGGAGCTGTCGCCAGCTTTAGTACCGGCCTAACTATTGATGCTGGCTTGTACAAAGACCTTTATCTAGAGGTGACATTGGGAGCTGTAAGTGGGAAATCGGGAAGCTCAACGCTCACAATTCTGGGTGAAACTTAAATAAACTGATTTAGGTATAGCCTTTGGTCTGTTTAAGGGGAAATCAAGATGTGTTTGCTGGAGGCAAGAGTCAAGTGGCTGATCATCGGGGTATTTTCAATATTTGTATTATTGTCCTGCCCGGTTTATGCTGCCACCCAGGGCGCGGGCACGCTGCCTTTAATCTCAGATGTCTCTGCCACCAACATCACCCAAACCAGTGCCACCATCTCCTGGCAGACGAGTGTTAATGCCACCTCCCAGGTATTCTACGATACCGCTTGGCACGCCAACACAGCCAACTATACCGCTAACGTCACCGATAATACCACTGTCGCCGTACACAGCATCCCACTAACCGGGCTTACCTCATCTACTACCTATCACTACCGGGTAAAGTCAACCACAAGCGGTGATGAGGCTGTATCAGATGATTATACCTTTACTACTTCAACGCCAGCCTTCGGCGGATTCGGAGGTGGGGGTGGTGCAGCGGGTGGTTCGTCAACAGGTATTACCAATGTATCCGCTTATGTCACCTCAGGGGGCCTGTTTATGGAGACGGTTACCGCCAAATCCGCGGATGGCAAAGCCGTTCTCACCATCAATCGAGGCACCATCGGTAAGACTGAAGCAGGCAGGGCTCTCTTCAGGATAAGCATAATTGAGATGGAGGAGCCGCCAACCCCACCTACTGGTTCTAATGTTATCGGTTTAATCTATGACATAGGCCCCGATGGCGCTACCTTTGACCCAGCGATAACCCTTACCATTACCTACGACCCATCGGCTATCCCCGTGAAAGCTAAGGAAAAGGAACTAGTCATCGCTATATGGGATAAGGATGCCGAAAAATGGATTATACTTGAGGGCGGCACTGTTGACCTGGTAAACCATACTGTCAGCGCACCGATAAAACACTTCACTGCTTTTAGCGTGCTTGCTTACGTTCGCCCGGCCCCGGCAGCCTTTAGCCCCAGTGATTTGAAAATATCTCCCACTGAGGCTAATGTTGGGGAAACTGTAACCATCGACGTTCGTGTGAGCAACTTTGGTGAGTTAAGTGGTGGCTATACAGTAACCCTTAGGATAGATAACCTTGTGGAAGATACCAAGTATGAAACCCTGTCTGGTGGTACCAGCCGGACAGTAACCTTCACCACAACCAAGGATGTGGCTGGAAGTTATAAGGTAGATATCAATGGCATATCGGGCACATTTATAATCAAGGAACTATCAGTCCCACCCGCGCCAGCTACTTTTACCACCGGTGCTTTGAGCATATCTCCCACTGAGGTTGACGCTGGGGCAACCGTAACCATCAGTGTTCTTGTTACTAACAGCGGGGACCTCACCAGTAGCTATGAAGTAGCCCTTAAGGTAGACGATGTAGTGGTGGCTACCAAGAGTGTAACCCTGGCTGGTGGTACCAGCCGGACAGCAACCTTCGCCATAGCTAAGGATGTCGCCGGAAGCCATACGGTAAATATCAATGGCCTGTCGGGCACATTTATGGTCAAGGCACTGTCAACCCCACCCAAACCGACTAACTGGTGGCTCATCGGTGGGATTATCGCCGGATGCATAATTGTCACTATGGTTACTACACAGGTAATCCACTACCGAAGAGTGTGACATACTAGGTATTTGGATAGAAGAAGGGGAGCCTAGGCTCCCCTTCTTCTTAATTAATGAGCATAGACGCTACTTCGTTCTGTCCTGCTATGTAATTGATTGTAACCTTGCCTTAATGAACGACCACTAAAGTTGTGGCACAGACTTTTTGAACAGCCCGATTTATACTATTCGTTAAATCGAGGATACAGGGGGAAGGGCTGCTTGAAAAAGAACCCATATAGCTGGACTGGGCTAAGTTTATTAGTTGCTGGAAGCCTAGTGTCTCTGTCAGCTTATTTTATCCTTTCTCTAACTTGGCTAACTGCTCTAGGAATCTCTATGCTTATCCTATCATTTATTCTGCTTGCCTTGGGAAGGACTATCCCTAAGCTATCGCCTGAAGCCAGCGTCCTTCTTCTCTAAACTGGCGTTGACAATATAGCCGCTATAGTGGAAGAGCTTGGGATTAGAGCGAAGGCCATTTACCTCTCTTCGTCACTAAGCAATGGCAGACCACAGGCTCTGATTCCTTTACACTCCAATCCGTCAGTATCTCCGATAACCAAAGCTCTCCCCCGTCGGCTTATTGTCAGATATGGGGCCGGTCCTGATGATATCGGTCTGCTAATAACTACAACTGGGACTACAGCCGTTGGCATGCTGGAGTTGAGACTAAGTCCTACCTCATCTGAGCTTGAATCAGCATTGGCAACCCTGTTCAGGGGAATACTGGGCGTAGCTGATAGAACCACCGTTACTACCCGTGAAAATCAGATCAGTGTAGAAATATATAACCCTCGTATTGAAACCAATAATACTCAGTTCCATCAATGCCTGGGAGGGCATTTAGCCTCGATAGTCGCCTCTGTAGCTGCCGAAGCCTGGGACAAACCGGTTACCATTAAACGAGAAGGACAACATAATGGGACATGCTCTATTGAACTCGAGGTAATGAGGTGAAGATATATAACAGCTACATTCTTAGTACTGCCTTATTGCTTTTACTAACCACCGTTATCCTGGTTGCTCTAGGACAGAACTCAATCGATATTTACTACTCCATCTATATTATGGAAGCTCTTATCCTTACAGAGCTATATGTATATTTCAGTGCCAACGTGACCTGCCCCCCAAAAACTGTACCAGTTATAATGTTAGAAAAACGAAAAGCAGTAAAAAGGGGGAATTCAGATGGTAAGGAAGGCTTATACACCAGAACAGATTATCCACAAGCTGAGGGAAGCTGAGGTTCCGCTTAGCTAAGGAGCCACCATAGGGGAGGCTAGCAGGAATATAGGAGTCACGGAGCAAATCCACATTCTACCCTTAATCAATGGCTTGTATGGTTGTGCCAATGTCTTCTCCCTCAATCTTCTTGAGCAAACTGTGGGGCTGTCTTCCGTCTATAATACAGGTTGTTGAGGTATTGGATAGAGCTCTGAGGCAAGCTTTAATCTTGGGAATCATCCCTCCCGAAGCCACACCTGAGAAGACTAAAGCTTCCGCTTCACTAGGTGATAGCCGAGGTAAAAGCTTACCCGACTGATCACAAATACCAGCCACATCCGTCAAAAAGATGAGCCTTTCTGCACCAGTGGCAGCAGCGATTTCACCAGCCACGACATCAGCATTAAAATTAAGCGTTGGTGGAGTATCAGCTGGTCTATTAAAAGAATTGAGGCCTACCGGAGCAACCACCGGAACAAAAGCTGACTCCATTAAAACCTCTAGGAGGACAGTATTTACCTTGGCTACTGTGCCAACATACCCTTTTTCTTTATCTGCAATCCTGCCCTTGATAAGGGCTCCATCCACGCCACTGATACCTACTGCTCGTCCCCCTAGACTATTGACAGCGGCTACAATCTCCTTGTTGACCAGCCCGGCTAGTACTGAAATCACCACCTCAAGTGTGGCTTGGTCAGTTACTCGTTCGCCTTGGATAAATCTGCTGGAGATACCCTGCTTTGCCAGCCACTCGGTTATCAGTTTGCCACCGCCATGCACTATAATCAGTGATTTACCCTGCCGCTGAAGCTGAACTGTATCCTCAATAGCCGTATCATGATTACCTAATGTAGCCCCACCAATCTTAATCACGATAACTTTATCCAACCTTCAACCCCTATAACAAAATAAATAGCTTATCAGGTCATATACTGGCTATTAATGGTTACATATTCCTCAGACAAGTCACAACCCCAGGCGGTTGCTGAAGCTGTGCCCAGGTTAAGGTGCAACCTTATAGGCACCTCGCTCTGCTGAAATACGAGGACTACACTCTGCTCATTATAGGGCAATGGTCTGCCTCCCTTGACCACACTCACATCCCCAATAAAAAGGTCAATCTTTGATTCCACCACCTCCACCCCGCTCCGCCCCGCCGCCACTATAATTCTTCCCCAATTGGGGTCAGCACCATGCACTGCTGCCTTCACCAGTGGTGAGCATACTACTGTCCTGGCAGCCAACTTGGCCTCAGTGGCACTGGTCGCCCCACTAACGGTGACCTCAATAAGCTTGGTAGCTCCTTCACCATCACGGGCGATAGCTTTGGCCAGATAGATACAAACCTGGTCAAGGGTTTGCTGAAAGGTATCAGCCTCCCGGCTACCTGCTGAGATAGGCTTATTCCCTGCCAGCCCGTTGGCCATTATTAACACCGTATCACTAGGGCTGGTATCCCCATCAACTGAAATCATGTTAAGAGACACATCTGCCGCTTTACGCAGCGCTGACCTCAGAAAATCTAATTCTACCGCAGCATCAGTAGTCAAAAAACAAAACATAGTCGCCAGGTCAGGGTGAATCATCCCCGAACCCTTGGCTACCCCACCAATAGTGAACTCACTGTCGCCAACTCTGACGGCTACCGCCGTTTCTTTAGGAACGGTATCAGTAGTCATTATAGCTTTGGCTAGCTCATGGCCGCCATCACTAGAAAGAATAATCTGGCTGATACCGGCTCTTAGCAGCTTTATCGGTAGTGGTTGACCAATCACCCCGGTACTGGCCACCAGAACATCCTCAGGTGATGCTCCGATGGAATTAGCGGCCATGGCTGCCATCTCCGCAGCATCGGCCAGACCTTGCTCACCAGTGCTGGCATTGGCACAGCCGCTATTTACTACTACTGCCACCGCTCTACCTTTTTGTAACCTCTTTTGGCACAATAGAACAGGTGCTGACTTAATCTTGTTGGTAGTAAATAGACCAGCAGTTGCACATGGCGCTTCAGAAAAGAGAATGGCAAGGTCTAAACTATGCTCGGCCCTTTTCTTTATCCCGGCGTAGGTAGCCCCGGCACGAAACCCCTGAGGTGAGGTGACAGTGCCCCCAGGCATAAAATCAATCTTAGCTGTTTCCATATTAGATAAACTATAGCATAATAAATATAGCTAAGCAATGAGATTGTTTACTTGCAATTGGTGCCTGATACGGTTAAACTTACCCCTAGCCCATGAAAATTGTGCGTTTTTCTGTTGGCAATAAAGTTAAATATGGGATATTGAGTGGCAAGTCTATTCAAGCTATTGAGGGCAAGCCTTTTCGCTATATTAAACCTACTGACCACTACTACCAGTTAAACGAGGTTAAGTTGCTCTGCCCATGTACCCCGTCCAAAATAGTGGCTTTAGGGCTTAATTACCGTAGTCATGCTAAGGAAGTTAATATCCCTCTGCCGGATGCTCCCTTGATTTTCCTCAAACCATCAACAGCAGTGATAGGGCCTGAAGATAATATTGTTTATCCTCCTTCCTTAACTAGAGTCGACTACGAGTGCGAGTTGGCGGTGGTGCTGAAGAAACCGGTGTGGAAAGCATCTATAGAAGAGGCACTGAGCTATGTGTTGGGCTATACTTGTTTTAACGATGTTACCGCCCGCGACCTTCAGAGCAGAGATGGGCAATGGACTCGAGCCAAAGGTTTTAATACTTTCGCTGCTGTTGGACCCTGTATTGAGACAGAACTTGACTCGGGAAATGTTGTTCTGGAAACCTATCTAAATGGGGAACGCAAACAACAAGGCAACACCAATGACCTTATCTATGCCGTGCCGGAACTGATAAACTTTATCTCTAATGTAATGACCCTGCTGCCGGGGGATATTATCGCCACCGGCACCCCTAGCGGTATTGGTCCGATGTACCCCGGCGACACCGTGGAGATAAAGATAGAGCCGATAGGTACATTAAGAAATTATGTGGTCAAAGACGGTGGATAAGATATAAGGTTTATCTACCTCACTCCCTCAATCTCCCTCTCCGTAATATGGATATGTACCCCTTGCATAAGGGGGGATTTGTTTTTGAAGGGGCAGAGTCTCTTCAGGCTACTCCTGATAAATGACCTGGGATAAAAGAGCACACTACATTGACAACATTGGTAGTAGGTAGTAGAATCCTGCCAGTCTGAGCAGATAATAGAGCCTTTTCTCGCCACTCAAAAAATGAATTTAAAGCTGGGTATAACAACAAGTAAGTTGGTAAAGCCTGCAATCTTTATCCTGCTGCTTATCGCAGCAAGCTGCTTCCTGGGCATCATTTGTAATCAAATTGGACAATTGGCTGATACCATCTTCTCTCCCTCCATGGATACGCTGTATCCCTTCCTTTGGCTATTGCTGGCTCTCGCTTTGGTAGCGATAACCGCTGGACTTGTTGCTGCGCTTGTCCGCCCTCTATGGATGTGCTTCATCGCCTTTGCGCTTTCTAGCCTGGCTTTATTCTTCTTTTGGGGAATAAACCTGATTAGCCTTGCACTAGCCGTGATATATCTACTGGCGGGGCTTCTCTACAGCCAAGGTGTGGCTAAGGGACTCAATGAACGCATAAACTTCTCGGTGCACCCTATCCAGGATAATCAAACTATCTTGCTTACAGTGCTAATAATAGCCGCCTGTGCTTTATTTTATGCTGGGTATGCGGCGCAAATCGAGAGCGAAGGTTTCACCACACCACCCTTTGTCATTGACATGGTCAGGGGAATGGCCGAAGGGCAGATTGAGGGAAGTACAGACCTCACGCCACAGGAGAAAGAGCAAGTTATGGCTGGAGTTAGCCAGGAAATTAAGCAACAATTGGAAGACCGGATAGAGCCGTATCAGCAATTTGTACCTATAGGCGTTGCCATTGTGCTGCTGAGTACCCTCATGACTATCATTGGATTCCTCTTATGGTTACCAACTCTAATCCTAAGAGGCATCTTCGCCATTTTGGCTGCTTGCCATGTAACAAAGGTGGTAACGGAAACGCAAGAAGTAAAAAGGGTAACCATTGACTAGCCCGGTACTTTTACCGATGAGCGTCAGCTAATAATAATTGATAAGGTGTTGTCAACACCCCCAACTATAACCTCCCCGTCTGAGCGTACTATCATAAAAAACCAAACCTATAACACATTGAGGTTGTTTATTAACCTCACCCCCTTAATATTTATTTAGCAATCCACCCGCTTTGTCCCCCTCCCTTATCAAGGGAGGAGGGACGATTTATATAAGAGAGGCGAAGCCTCTCTTTAACTTTCCTTTGGTAGCTACTCCTTCAAAGGAAAGGAGGAAGTTGTGCTTGAAGGGGTGTTAGCCCCTTCAAGCTACCCTTAATGAATGGCTTCTACGTTAGAGACTCGCAATCAGCATCTGCCAAAGCTAAACTAACAGCTAGCCCATGAAAATAGTACGTTTTGCTGCTGACAGTAAAGTTAAATATGGGATATTAAATAATATAGATTGTAAAAGTTGCCGGACTCAATAGGTGTTAAAGGATGCGATTCTATCCATTGGCTCTCTGCCATGTTCCGGACCCAGCTTTTCCCTATCGTAGTAACCTAGCGCTATCAGGACACCTATCTTTTTATGCTGGGGGATGTTCAATATTGATTTTACCGCCCGTTCATTAAACCAGCCTATCCAGCAAGTGCCGAGGCCTAGTTCCTCCGCCTGGAGTATAAAGTGCTCACCAGCTATTCCTATATCTATGAGGTAGAACTGTGTGCCTCGGAACATTGCGCCGATTCTGGCCAAAAACTTTGACTTTTCGGAGATGATGACAACTATAACTGGTGCTGTTTTACAAAAAGAATTGATAAAGTATAGACCTCCAAAGGCAGTATCGTATAGCTTATTCTTTAACTGTTTATCATCAACGATGATGAATCTCCACGGTTGTGAATTGGAAGTGGAGGGAGCCAGCCGTGCCGCTTCAAGGCACATCATTATCTTTTCTCGCTCAACAGGTTTATCCAAAAAATTCCTGACGCTTTTCCTGTGTTTTATCAGGTCTAGAAGAACCATAATCCCACTTCTCTATGCTTAATTTCGGCAGCCGTATTCTGATAACCAATCCTAGTTCTGATAGGTATCTTTGTCAATATAATAATTTACCTACCTCACCCCCTCAATCCCCCTCTCCATGATATGGATATATATTCCTCGCCTTCTTTTGCAGTTCATAAAAAATGCAAGCCTCGTTTCCAATAGGCTTTACCGAGATAGGGTATAATGGTGGGTAGTCAGATCGGTAAAGGGTTTTTCTGATGCATCATTCGTTGAAGCTATACAATACGTATCCGATGAAGCTATACAGTCGGTATCGTGAGTTGGTTCTCAGGTTCTATATGTTCGGGGCCAGGTGTACCGGGATACCACTGGTAGGGAGGTTAGTCAGGCGGGTAGCTAATCTCTACGGCAGAAATATGGAAGGGGCTTATCTGCTCACCCCTAGCGAGGCGGAGGAAGTAGTAGACATTTCAGAAGGGCTGGCTGTGGGGCCATGTACCTGCCGGGGCGTATTTAAAAATTGTGATAACCCGATAAACGCGGAGATAATGCTCGGACTCACTCGTAATATATTTGTGGAAGAAAGGCCGCATGATTACCGGGAGATAACCAAGCAAGAAGCTAAGGATATCTTAAGGCAGTGCCACCAAAGAGGCCTTATCCATACCATTATAAAATGCCGACAGGACTTCTACGCCATATGTAATTGCTGCTCCTGCTGCTGTGTGCCTTTGCGACTCAGTAAGGAATATGGCATAGGCAATGCCATCAACAAGAGTGGCGACATAGTCCAGCAGTTTAAAAATTACCGATTTTCTCACCCAGGCTAGCTAAATCTCAACGCGGTGGAGGACGATGGCTCCACAATTCTTCGGCCAGGAGATTGAGGCCACCGTGAGTGGGGAGATTAAGGTTCCCTCTTCCTTCCGCCTCGGTGACCGGGAGTATGTAATCTCGAACATACTTGAAGCCTGGCATGACTACGGCTTCGGGCGGCTTCCGTTGCGTCGCAAAAGGTGGTGGCAGCGCCACCACCGCAACTACTACCGGGTCAGGACTACCGAGGGCGAGGTCTTTGAAATCTACTACGACCGAGGCACCAGTCTTGAGCACCCCGAGTACAGAAAGTGGTACCTCTACCGCCAGCTATAGTCCTTCTAAATATTTGGTGGCCTCACCCCCTTAATCCCCCTCTCCTTATCGAAGGAGAGGGGGGAAGTTTGTTTTTTGAAGAGGTGATGCCCCTTAGTTCTCTTTGATAAATTAACTGGATGGGAAGAGCTTGTAAGCGGTGGTAAAATACGTGAAAAGCTTTTAAAAATATGCGTAATTAGTGTTGACTAATATTACCTGTAGGGTTATAATACATTAATGTGGCGTATTGAGTATTACTCTGAGCCAAACGGACGTCAACCGGTTGCTGAGTGGCTTGATGGGTTAGATAAAAAGGCACGTGAGTATGTACGAGACAAAGTAGTTCGGTTACAGCAAAACGGGTTGATGCTCCTTAATACTAGCATGATGAAACCTCTGAAAGGCTATGTTAGTGATTTTTATGAGATTAAGTATAGTAAATACAGAATTGCACTGTATCATGAAACAGCAAGTAATACCTTCGTTCTCTTAAATGGATTTAAGAAAGAACGTATGCGGGAGAGACAAGAAATTGAGACAGCATATTCCAGGCTCCGTGAATATCAATCAAGGAGGTAAATCCATGACTAGGACATTTGAGGATGACCTAAAACATGAGCTTCAGGACCCAGAGTCCGCCAAAATGTTTGGTGCTGCCCAAGCAAAGTCGAGCTTTGCTATTACACTAGCTGAAGCAAGAAGGCAATTAGAGTTAACTCAACAGCAACTAGCAGCTAAACTGGGTGTCTCCCAATCATATGTAGCTAAACTGGAGGGAGGAGAAGCGAACCCAACCCTCGAAAGAATTGGCAGCTTGCTAGCAGTCCTCGGACTTGGTCTTACTACAGATACCACTGCGCTTTTACCTTATCCTGACACTTTACCTCGGGAAACGGTGTCATCAAAAACAGCGACTAAGGTATAAGGTTTTTCTACCTCACCCCCTTAATCCCCCTCTCCTTCAAAGGAAGAGGGGGAAATTTGTTTTTAAAGGGACTCACGCCTCTTTGACCCCCTTTATGAGTAAGATGTATGGTAAGAGTGTATAGGCGATGGTAGAATACTTAAGAACCCTTATTTAGAAACATACTGGAGGAGGACTAGCCAATTATGGAAACATATTATGCTAAAATTAAACGCTTTGAAAACAATCTTCAGATTCATTCAAGTAGCTATTTTGATAAACAATTGGCTCTATTTGATGAAATGATGGAATTATATCTGGAGCCCCTTGATGACCTTGTTGACGCTTTGCCTACTAAGAAAGGAATAGGCGATCCCTTAATCATTTTACTTGCAAGA
>SDBU01005352.1_pt1 | contig 15391 bp, 7 predicted proteins | sample 2277071 | NCBI WGS metagenome assembly SDBU01 (sample SAMN10397929, study PRJNA504765) | marine sediment metagenome | isolation source: marine sediment core GS08_GC12, 126 cmbsf | place: Arctic Ocean: Gakkel Ridge, Loki's castle | collected 2008
TACCGATTGGAGTTGAAAGGAGAATCTATGCGAAAAACTCGCTCATTATTGCCTTCGTTGACTACCTGAGGGTATGATGTTTATTCCAGCGTCGCTTTGCTCCGATTGGGTGGACGACATGGCCTGGTTTTTGTGGACGATATCGACCAGAACTGGTGGACAGTATCGTTCGGAATTGGTGGACGATTTCACCGGATTGCGCATTTACCTCTTTCAACGTCAAATCCTAAACTAATGAGAGCTTCTCGAATGACTCTTTGTACACTATTGCTTGATAAACCTTTTTTGGGGTGAATGTTCCAATTTGCTTCTCATATTTGATAAATACATCAGCAATACTGTAAGAGAAATCGGGTGGGGGTTCAGTCCGAGGAAAGATGATAAAACCGAAGATGCCCCGAAGTATTAGGAATTTAGTTGATTTTGACATGAATTCATTGAAAAACCACAATAAAACAAGGGGTATTGTAGGGAGATACCGAAGATATCATTTTTCTTATCGGTGGTGAGCTAGACCATTATTACACCCCTACCATTTCTCAAAAAAGTGGTGGGGTTTCTCTCTGGTGGCGGGGTTGTGGAGGGGAGGGACACCAAGATATTAATCTGAAGCGTTATCGGGAAAATGTTTATAGCTATTGTAAGCAATGGATTCTCTCATTGTGGCAATGATTGTGGAGATAGTGCGTGAAATAAAATGGAGATTTTGTATAGTCCAATGAATAGATTGTTGGGCAAATTCCAAAGGTCTTATCGGAACTCATTAATTAAAATGGTAAATCATCGTCAAGAATGGCGAGTTCATCGGTTTCTTCTTGTACGCTTCCTTCAGAGTGATGAACAATAAATTTCGCTCTGTCATATAGTTCATCAAAAGTTATAATTTCAGGGTTTGAAATATTGCGTCTAAAGATTTCAAATGAACTGAATTTCTCTTCGTTAATGCCATAGTCACCAAGGAATTCCGTTAGGCTCCCAATTACGACATATGATTTTGGTTGGTAAAGATACACTTCTTCTCCAGTCGGGTCACCCATTTCGTCAAATAAATCTGGTTTTGAATGAATTTGGTTAATTGCGTTTTGTACAGTTTTATGGATTTGTGCCACACTCCCACTCATATCGCTTGATATTTGCCAACATCCTTTTCTGTATGGTTTGGAATGTAGCAAGTCTGTTTTATCATGCTTAATTTCGACGAAGCAGAGCGAACTGATGACGCCCCTTGTTTTCATAAGAGCATCAACTCTTTTGCCATATTGACTGAATGAATATGAACTAATCACTTGCTCTAATTTCTTGTTATCGAGGGGGGTAGTAAAAATGTAGTTTAAACCATACCCGAAAATCCAAGGATTCTTTTCAAAGTATGTCTGCCACACACCCTCACGACCTCGAACATCCCATTTCTTTTGCATACTTGTAAAGAAGGATTCATCCGAGAGTAATCTATCAAATATTGCTAGTTGATTCTTACGATACGCAAGTCCTACAACGTCAAAGTCCGTCAGATTGTTTTCAATTACATCTCTCAGTATCTCCTGATTTTTAAGAATAAATCTTCTTTTCGCTTCATCTTCGACTCGAAGGTCAGAAAGTATATCCTCGTCAAATCTCACCTTATCGGTTTTCTCTAATCTTAGGTTCTTAATCACAGCAAGTAGGTTATAGAGCTTATCAAGTTCTTCTCCTCGAAAAGTAAAATGCCATTTGTGTGGCTTACCTGTTTTTTTGGTAAACCTTTGAATAGTGAGGGATTCAATGTTTCTGTCATCTTCATAAAACAATGCCTTAACCTCTTGCCGATTGCCTGGGGTAACTCTTAATACAATTTGATTTTTGAGCAATGCAAACTGATGCACTTCATCAGAATCAAACACTTTGGTTATGAAGCGAGCTTTCTCACCTTCATCATAGAATGGCTCAAATGCTTTGCTGATATAAATACGATTGGGAAGTCTCCCCTCAAAAAACTTAAAGTCTTTAGCCATTTTATCCTCCCCTGCTGATCAACTATGTAGTAATCATACAGCGTCACAAGGCTAGTCGGGGTCATCTGTTGGTCGTGGTGGTGGTGTCCACTGAGTTGGGTGTTTCTCCTCCGATTTCTCCGTTGCCGTTGGTGGTATCCAAGTCCAAGTTGGAGTGGGTGTCTCTGTCGGAGTAGGCGTTGAAGTATTTGTTGGAGTAGGTGTGTCAGTTGGAGTTGGGGTTGGAGTATCAGTTGAAGTAGGTGTGAATGTTGACGTTTGAGTTGGAGTGCTTGTGAATATGGGCGTAGGGGTTGGAGAAATAACTGCAATAACATCATCCCTAAAGATGACAACTAGTAACGCTATTAGTATCAGAATAAGAATTATCCCCAAGCGACGCATGGCATTGTAAGTGTAGCATTGTCAGGGAGTATAGAAAAACCGCCCCAGCATACCGGAGGGGGGCCGGCATACCGAGGCGGTTACAGAGTCATTCTACTATGTAATTGAAATGAGAGAGATTTTGTATAGGCCAAGAAATGAATACTGCTTGTATTTAAACTCCATTATCGGGGCAAAACATTTATGTCCGCTCCAGCATACCGGAGGGGGGCCGGCTTATGGAGGCATTATTCATGATAGCAGAATTTCAATCGGAAAATCTATGGTGATTCAATCTCAAGGATTCGGTTGAACTCCTCTACGAACTCGTCCTTTCTCATACTCTCATTGAAGAACGGTAATCCATAAATCCTAAATTCTTTGTTCTCAATCTTAATTCCTACCTGAGCCTCAATTTCAATTTCCTTGAGAAAATCTTCTTTCCATTGGTCATGAGCAATATAAGGTTCACCTTTGGGCTCAATGAAGAGTTGAAGGGAAATCTGTTCCTTACTGGATTTATTCGTTAGAAATAATATAAAATCCGGTTCCAATGCTGAACCATCAGTAAAACTATAAATCTGGAAGAGCTTAGCATTACGTAGTAAATATATATCCGAATATTTTTCTTCTAATTTTTCGTACACATTGTTGAAGTATCTAACAAACCGTTTCTCCTCTGATGTTCCATAATTTTCATCATATACGTACCAGTCCTTACCACTTAGGTTTAAGTTGAGAGTGATGTCAGATGTCTCATTCATCCCTCGTCCAAATTCTTGGATGCCCGAGTCTTCAATCATTATTTTTAAATACTTGTCTTCTACGCAATACTTGATACCAATTGGCTTGAATTCTTTTGAACCAATTGCTTCATAATATCCCGCATCTATATCTCTTGATATCCTTTCAAGTACTATCAATGTGATGTTAAGTTTGTCATCTGAGGAAAGATTGTTAACTTGCCGAGTCACACCTGATACTTCTACGCTAATGCTTTTAAGGTACTCATTCTTCTGTATGAAATCATTCATGGAATTTAAATTAGGGAAGTATTGGATTAGATTGTTAAACCTATAAAACCGGAGTTTATTTATACCTTTCCGAATTACGTTCTCCTCAAAGTCGAGTAAACGATATGTGTGAGTTGTGATTTCTTCTCCCGCATCGAGGTTCTCTTCAAAAATATTAGTGTCGATTGTAATTCCAGTTTGTAGTCGTGAAGTGTAAGTTGTCGGTATGTTCACATCAGAAAAGCTGTTAACATTTCTCCTCAAATTCTTGATTTTCTCATTAACGAAAAGTGCTCCCGAATTCCAAAAGCTAGTTTGTATAAATGCGTCCTTAACTTTTAGATGGATTTCTCTCGCCCTTTCTGGAATGATTCCTGTCTGAATAAGTGCTTGACGCAGTTCTTGTATATACCTGGGGTTATAAGAGCTATGGTAGTGTAAAGTTTCAAGATTTCTGATTTCGTTGTCTGTTTCTTCATCATACTTCCGCTGGAATTTAGGGTCATTAGGATCAATTTTGAATGGGAAATACCTAGCACCACGACCTATGAGCTGAGCTTCAGCGATAGTTGTTCTCCCAGGTCTACCACTCCTCGAATCACGTGTCTCATACAATCTAACAATGTCAAAAAGATTAAGAACATCCCAACCTTCATTTAATTTATCGACGGCAAACACGACCCGGATTTCATTATGAGCGTCTTCCAGAGAATTAACGAGTATCTGTTTTTCTTCGCTTTCGGATTTAGAATTTATAATCAGACATCTTTCTGGATTGAATTCGATAATAATTTCTTCGGCTAAGTTATCTAGTGAAATATTGTTGTCTTTGAAATAAGTAAAAGCATCACTAATGATGTCATTATTAGCATGCTTGGCTATTCCCTGTAAAGCTTGTTTATTTAGGTTCTTGATAGCCTCGTGGAACTCATTTTCAAAATCTTCAGAATCACTAATTGTTTTCGACTTCATCAGGATGACAGGTTTTAAGAAGAGTTTGTTCTTTTCAGCAACTTTTCTCCTGAACTGGCTTATAACCACCGCTTGCAGAGCTCTATCCACCGGAGGAAGGTCAGTTTGGAGAGTAATTACATCTTTAGAAAAACCATCCAGCCTGAATTCCCTCAAAGAATATTGAAATAGAATTTTGTTGACATATTTCTCTGCGACAAGAGGATGTCCAAGATCAGCGGTTGCGGTGAATTCGAGTAGAATATTTTCTAAGGATGCTTTGAATACCCTATTTACAGTAGATTCCCACGTTTTCAGTTGTTCCTCTTCAGATAATGTTAGCTGACTTTTAGTAAGTGCATTAATATGGTGCGCTTCATCAGATATCAAGGCTATTTTTTGACCTTCGAAATCTTCAAACGTAATTAAATTTTCTCGTGGTGTATTGAGAGAAGTGTGAAGTCCTTGAATAGTAGTAAAGATAATATTGATATCTTCTCTACTGGCCTCTGAAAAATTTTCCACATGGTTAATTCTTATTTGTCTTTCACGATATTGAATCTGGTTAGAGAATAAATACTTTGAAGAATTCGGGTTTAAAAAGTTTTCCTTCGTCTTCTCAATAATGTTTGTGTTATTTACAAAGAATATGAAATTTCGATAGCCAAGTTGGTACAAGTAGAGAATTGCTCCTGCCATAATTAGCGTTTTTCCAGAGCCAGTGGCCATATGGAATAACAGTTGAGTTGGTTTAATTCGATTTTGAAACTCTGTCAAATAGAAGAACAATCTGGAGAGGGATTCGACCTGATATTCTCTCAGTGGAAACTCATCTCGAAGATTATCTATAACGCAGTTCGGTATCTCTCTACTTATTTGTCTGTACTTCGAGAGCGTATCGAGCTCCTGGCATAGGGTTAGTTCTGGCATTGGTAGTTAAATTCCATAAAAATTCTTGTTAAGTTTCTTGACAGTATCAGGTATTTGATATTCTGCATCATCCATTTCACTTAGATTCACATACAATTGGTTCTTATCCAGTACTTCAAGTAAGAATAGCTTCTGATTACTCAAATCCAACTCGGCAAACTCTTGAGCGCTTTCGTCAATACTCGACAAATCTATATGGTGGCTAATAAATGCCTTAGTTAATAAATCTTTCCAGATTTTTTTTATCTCATTTAACTTCTTGGCTTTCGTGATCCTTTCTACATATTCCTCATTCGATTTCATAAGCTCGCAATAGATATAATCTCCTCCACCTTCCCAGCCTACAGAATTCGAAATTCCGGTGGGGTCACCGTCAATGACATTTTTCATTCGAACGATATTATCGTTTTGACCATAATCCAATTGTTCAATCCCGATATACTGTCTACCTAATTTGTGGGCTACTGCTGTAGTGGTTCCACTCCCTAAGAAGAAATCAAGTACGATATCTTCTCTCTCTGTCACGAGCTCGATTAAACGCTTAAGAAGATTTTCGGGCTTCTTTCCCCGCCGTAATTGAATACCACCCTCATTTGCTAAGTCTGCTTTTGGAATAGAAGCATGCGACCATACATCTGATAGCCGATTGGTTTTTACGATTTCGCTATCCCGTAGTTCAGCAGAATCTCTCAACCAAGCAGTTACACCACTATTTAAGTAATAAGAGGTAATTTCCTGCCCCGCAAATCTTCCCCTGGAGACTAAGTAATCAGCCGAATATAGACCTTCACCACAGTAAGATAAGATTCGGGTCTGAAACTGATTTTCTGCTTGAACACTTGTAGTTCGGAATACTGAATCGAAATTATCAATATATTGTTTATCAATTTCATCTATTCGATTCTCGTAATTTGCTAAGGAAATGGTATTTATTTTTTCATTACTATGCTTATAGATAGTAACTTTTTCATTTGTTGATGGAGCTGTGAACTCTCCGATTTTTTTTCGTTTCCCAGATGACATCAATATCTTGTTATATCTTCTTTTGTCTTCAGCTCTAAATTCACCTTCACCCCGATTGTTTATTACATCTAAATAACCTCTGTCCCTTGCATAGCAAAGGATAACTTCGTGTGTGTTTACTAAGAAATCCCCACCTTGACCCAGACCAGATACGCCTGAACGCTCATAAGCAATTTGGGCAAGAAAATTATCTCTACCAAAAATCTCATCGCTCAAGACCTTCAAATATCCTTGTTCGTTATCATCAATATGGATGAAGATAGCCCCATCTTTTCGAAGTAATTCTTTTGCCACTTCAAGTCGATTCTTTAAGAAAGTAAGCCAGGTTGAGTGGTTGAAAGTATCGTTATATGGGAAGTCTCCATTCCCAATATTGAAGGGTGGGTCGATGTAAATGAGCTTTACCTTTTGAGCATATTTATTCTTAATTGAATGCAAGGCAAGGAGATTATTTCCTTTGATTATTAAATTGTCTGAATCGGTGATTTCTTCAACTTCAGATTCTCCAGAAGCAGTAAACTTTTTAAAATTGGTAAGTACTTTGGGGTCTAGTAGGCGGTCCACCTCATCTGGCGCAAGAGTTGTATTCCAAAAGATTTCATTCCGTTTTGTCTCTTCCTCAGTCGAGTCCCCTTCCAGCACGCAATCTTTGTACGGCCAAACTAGGACAGCATCTCGTTTCTCGTAAATATATTCTTGGTCAATAGATAAGCCTATTCTGTTCTGAAAACTCGTGTACGAATCAGGCAGGAATTCTTTGTTGCTAACATACTTAATGAATTCTTCTCTGGAGAAAACTAAAGCATCTTCGATGTTCAGGAAGAATAATTCTTTCATCCTTGGATTGGCGAGTAAGAGTCTAATGAGTGACTCATCTGATTTCAGTGCTAATTCAATCACCTTGTTTTTCAATAGAGTATCATCAGCAACAAGGCGCTCATCTTGTGAGAGCACCTTGTATAGTTTATCCGATGTGTTTTCCACTTTATTCCCTCTTCCTCTTAATAGAGAAAATCTTTGAATGTCAATTGGGTAACATTTTATATGATAAGTACCATAATCCCAAGCTGAATGGAATATCATAAATATTCCTGCTTCCTTCGATGAAGAAAGATTCTATTTCATTCGGCCTATACTAAGGAAATTATTAATGGGGCCGAGGTTATTATTGGCCTTACTTAAATCATCCTCCATTGTTTGAATCCAATAGATAGGAAAACAATCGCCCTCAACCGGAGGGGGGCCGGCTGAGGGCTTATATTGAAGGCGTCTGAGTAAAATTCCCAATCGACGCCTGTAAATATTCTACCTTAGAAATCGGTCAACAGGTCCATACTCTGAGTGCGATTCCTGTAAATCTTTTCTGACTACTAACCGTTTATTGAAACTCGTGTAAAGTTGTCTCCAAAGAAAAAAGGTAGAGAGTTTTGAGGACTCCTCTACCTGTTTTCGAGTCTATCATGGAAATTAATACCGAGTCAATAGGTTTCATACCGGTTAAGAAACTGACACCAAGAGCTAGTTTCAAAACCATTAAAACCTTTGTATGAACTTCGTACCATCGGTATATATATTAGGAAAGAAACCTATCTATTGGACCAAACTCTGAGTGCGATTCCTGTAAATCATCTCTCACCATCAGAACATATCTGCGAGTCATTTCAAGGCTTGAATGACCCAATAGACTCTGTAGGTGAACCACATTCATCCCAGCCTTGAACCAGTCGTAATGTTGGAGAATAGGGTATTATATCCTCACATTAGACTGGAAAACCCCTTAGAAGCCGCTCTGGTGCGCACCTGAGATTGACCATAATCATCCCTGCTTATTCAGGAAAGTATCAATAGGTCCGTGTGATCTGTGAGCATCAATCAAATCTTCATCCAGCACTTGAAGATAGCGCCGAGTCATTTCCAGAGTTGAATGCCCCAACAATCCTTGGAGATGTATAAGATTCATACCAGCTTTTAGCGAAAGGGTAGCAAAGGTCCTCCGTAATGCATGTGGGGTAGTGTGAATCCCAGTTCTTTTGCTGAGTCTTACGAAAAGTGACCTTAAACCCATTGGTGTAAGTCTTTTCCCCTGACTTGTCTGGAATAGAGGAGCATTGTCCTCATGAGGTACTTCTCTGCGGTATACAAGCAGAGCTCTCCTTGTCGCAATACCCACAACAACGCTTCTTGAATTACCCCCTTTTCCATTCTGGACTCGGATCAAACCACTTCCGATCTCGACATCTCCCCAAACGAGACTGCATACCTCGTTTCGCCTGAGGCCACTATCCACCATGACCAGGACGATGGCTCTATCCCTTGAACTCCTGCACGCTTCAAGTACTTGCCTGACTTCATCAGCACTCAGAACAGGGAGTTTCTTAATGGAGAGAACTGGCATTGAAAAGGTGATCGGGGTTTCTAAGTAGTTCTCGGTATAAAGAAATCTGACCAATGTTCTTATCGCTCTGGCATGGCAGTGAATCGTCGTGTCGCTCAAATTCCTGCCAGCTAACATAGCGAGGTATGCTCTAACGTGTTGAGGGGTTAAGTTTTTAGGCGAAGAAACGTCTACCCATTCGATAAATTTTCCAGCTGTAAACTTATAAAACTCTAGTGTACTCTCCTTACAAAGCATGGCCTGTCTGGAGAGCATGAAGTCAAAAAAAGCATCCTCAATCTCGTTTCGAAGTAAGTGCCTATTCGATGTTTTTGTACTAGTTGGGGTAAACATAACGCCTCCCATATATGGCTACTGTGAGGCTGTAACCATGCTGAGAGGCTATATGTTGGGTATTTCAGCGCCCCCGACAGGACTCGAACCTGTGGCCCCTTACTCCGCAAGCAAGTGCTCTAATCTTCCTTTGATGGCAGTATTTCCGACTCGCACAATTAGGGGAAATTTGAGTTTCCGCTAACAGGAATTATAGGAATTAGAATTGGATCTTGCCTATTAGTCTGAAAAAGACCATTCGGGTGTGAGCCCTGAGTTTTGGTGGAAAATCCTCCGAACCCCTCTGTAGAAGAGTTCCTGTCCAGCAAATGCATCAGGGAATATTTACCCGCAGCAGTATCCAACTCACGATTACTTTCATTATCGGAAAGCTGAGCATCGCTGCTTCCAGACGAAGAAATAATCAAGGCGGTATTAGATCCTCTAGCCTATCAACTCACTTATACTAATATTAGAAAGACGCTTAAAACGGCTTCAATCAAGATAGCCCCTAAAAGTTAGCACAATAAGTGACTATGCTTCGATCGAGTAATAGTTAGCCCAGATCTGCCCGAATATCTATGGCCTCTGATTTCTACCGCTAGCTGGAAATTGCTATTTCCCTCCGGACAGGGCTTTGATCCTGGAAATTATCTCCTGCTCGTTATCAGGTAATCCTTGTCCCCACAGCCATGCCTGCTCAATATCTTGGATCGTATTCCTAAGGAAGTTGAGCCCCGGATATTCATTTTCCGTCAAAAACTGCTTCAGGGCGGCAGTAGTTGCCAAGCCACCGATATTCCTCAGTCCGGTAATGGCCAAATGCCGAAGATAATCTCCACGCTCGGGTTCCTGTTCCCCTATCTCATATCCCCGCTTTAGAAGTTGAATAAACCCCGGAACTGCGTTCTCGGAACCGATGCGCGTGATTACATCATCGTCTCTGTGGACCCACGGCGACGAAGGAAGTGCACCGGGCGCAAGGATTTCATCCAAGTAGGCGTAGAAGGCGTCTATGTCTCCCCTTTGGATCAATTCCCTCATGACCGGCTCCCGGAACTCCTCCGGCCCTCTACTCATTAGATTTTGCAGATAATGGTAAGCTTGTAGGGACTCACAGGCTTTCAACGCCATTAATGCTTTCCACCTTATAGAGTCGGATTCTTCTGGATCCACTACTATATCTCTATAGACGTCCTCCATCCCGTCAAGATGTAGTTCCATTGCAAGGGTGATGAGGTCACTCCTGACCAAGCCAGACAACGACTTGTTTTGTATATGATCCTTCAGTTGCGATTGCTCCGCTTCGGACAACCCACCATGGCCTCTCAGTTGTCGAGCTAGATACTCCGCCTCCCTCACGCCACCCAGAGCCCCAATGTAAAACGTGTCGACAACAATATCTCTTGGAAGTTCAACGTCGAGAGAGGCGCAAGCTTTCCTAAGATCCTTCGCACGGTGAAAGGTATTGACAGGGCTCACCGTGAATCGATCGCCTTCGACATCCACCCATTCAATTGATTTCAGGTCTAGTTTGTTAAGCTCTTCCCTGGCCAGCTTGCTGAGCTGGGTCACCAATTGGCTTGGAATGTGGTCCCGAAGGATTTGTTCGTTCTTTAGATAGAACCGGAATGGATCTTTCTTACCATCGGACAGGATTTGTTTCAGTTCCCGGATAGCATCTTGGGCCGTGTCTTCAATAGTGATAATTCGTCGAGGCCGAACGTCGGCGAATGCATTACTCGTACGCTCGTTTGCATGCGCCAAAAGCCTCTCCCCATGAGGATTCAACTCCAATGTCGTAGCGAGCAATGTCGTTAGGGTCCAACTGTCGAGTACTCCTTGCTCGTAATCTTCAATGAAGACGTCCAAACCACTAGTTGTCATTACGCTTGCAAGAATGGCAATTGGAAGCCCCCACTGCACTTGATGCTTGAGCAATCGGTCATGAAGAGCAGCGATGGCTCGGTCCGGATCTAACGAAATCACCTTTAGTAAAGCATCCCTGACCGTTCTGTCAGGGTGACCGGAAAGCTCGAGTTCAAATGCGATGTCTGCAATCGCATCTATTAGCTCGGAATCGGCGACTCGGGAAATATTCTCCATGATCGTATCGAGGAAGCGATCCAGCTCATGGATCACCCTGGGATTATCAACCATTGCTTGAAGAAGCCTTGTTAGACCCTCTTTTCCCCTGACCTGTGCCAAGCCGTTTGCCGCGTTATAGGTAACATCGATCAAGGATCCTTGATAAGCGAGGTGGCGCAAGAACAGATCCACATGACCGTCCGGATCAATCTGCGTTGCAAGATACATGTATGCTGCCCGGATCGAATCCTCTGGTGCCGTCGCATTCGACTGCACCTCATCCAAGACGGATAAACCATTGACGGAGGCGAGGGCGTAGATCGTCTTACGGCGTGCGACTTCATGAATCCTGGAGTCCTTTGCGATGGTGATAAGCTCGTCGCGCAGGGACGTTAGTCCGCATGCGCCCACAAGGTCGGCCGCGTTTCCGAGAATAACGGGACTTCCACTCTTAAGATATGCTCCCACGAATCTAGTCTGAGCCGGAAACTCTAATCGGCTGAGCCAACGCCCAATTTCGTGGGGGATCCAAAGCTCTTCAGTCATATATCTCTCGACAACCTTCCGGAAGACACGCTCACGGACTTCTACTGTCCTCTGACTGAAATCAGCGTATGGAAGCACAAGTTCAGGATCATGATCAACAACGTAACTGAACACCTCGTCATTCATAGCAGCGAGAAACCTAATAACATTAGCCCAAGACGGATTTAGTCGAGACGCACTAGGAATCTCGATGAAATTCCTTGTGATCTTCAATGGCTGAGTCGCAAGCTTTTTCGCTGCCAGATATTCCTGAAAACTGTGATGTTGGAACGAGACTTTATCATCATCAACGAAGAGCAACGGAGTGCCTATTAGCTGGTCAAAACAATCTTCCGCGGCGTCATCAACCAGATCTCTGGTTTCAGCGATGATCCGTTTGGCAGCGGAACTATCCATCGTATTAATTTGCGCTGTCTCCATCGCAAGAGCAAGGTCCTCAGTAATTTCAAGTAGAGACACGCCAGATCCTGGTCGAAGAGAAAACCTAGCAGAATATATATTGACAAGTCGGTCATATAGTTCGGGTAAAGAAAGAGATTGCCCAATCGTCTCGTTCTTTGAAAGAGTCACAAGAGCAAAAAGGTTGATGGGCAGCCTGGCGAAATCCCAGAGATCCATGTTTTGAAGCAAGGACAAGACTGGATCTGGGTCATCGGCGCTCTGTTGGATATAGCGTACCGCTTGTTGGCGGGAGAATGCAGGCAAGACAAAAGCCCAGTACCTCCCGCCTAGGAGACGGCTTGAGGTCTGATCGGCGAAATAGTCGAATCGCGAAGTGATGACGATCTGGTCGTTTGGCCGCTGAATGGAGATCTCTATTAGCTGTCGCTCGGCTTCTGGGCGTAGAGAGGGCTTGACCTCATCTAATCCGTCAAAGAGCAACAGGAAATGAACCTCAGGAGCGTAAAGGAGTTCGTTTCGTAGTCCTACGCTTGATAAGCTAGCCTCAAGCATGTCGGCGATAGCCCCCCCCTCGTAGTCACGAAGGCGAATCAGCACAGGAATACGCCCCAATCTAATCCGCAGGAGATCAGCCGACTGATTGCATTTGATTCTTTTAAGCAGTAAGGACTTGCCACTCCCCGGCTCACCAAGAATAATGACATGGTTGCGGAGGAGTGCTTCATCAACACGAATGAGAAGATGGCTGGATAGTTCCGCGATCCAAGCTTCGGTTCGATGCGTCATCTCGAGAGAGCCTCGATATGGGATCAGACGAACCTCGACGAATGACTGAAGGTCTAGATCTCTTCCGCATTGGTCATTTAGAAACCCTGCGAATCTGATCGCCTCATCAGGCAACAGAGCGACATCTCCTCTTAGAGAGCTGGCGTCTCTGAAGGCAACAATCGCGCCTTGAGTGTCCCCCCGCCTAAGTCTGAGGGATCCCAGTATTGAATGGGCAAGTGGCTTTTCAGGGCTAAGCTCTAGTGCTAGATCCACGAATTCAGCTGCGTCATCCAGCTCCCCCATTTTTATATAGGCAAGAGCACACAGGGCATAGGCTTCCCCCGGGAAGGTCCCACCGAAACCCGCCAATTCGAGGAATTGGATGGCTTGATTGAGGATGCCTCGATCTATCAAGAATCTTCCCAAAACAACGATGTCTATCCTCGTAAGGGCACGGCGAGATCGCCAAAGAGCGAGGATAATCTTGTCGTAGTCATCTTCAACTCGCACAAGATCCACCTTGCCCTCAAGAAAATCATCAGCGTGGCTCAGTATTCCGTGTGTATCGATCAAAACTCCCCTGTACAGCAGACCGTCGATAGCAGAATGAATACTGCGCCTAAAGCCGAATCGCTCAATTAAGCGCGGCGGTGCAAAGCGGAAGGCCACTGCTTCTACAAGACGTCGCCTCGGCACGATTCCGACATTTTCGATGATTGATAATGAATCATATACACTGGCAATATTAGGGTTTTCCCGAGCGAAGTCGTAGTAGAACTCCTGCCATGTTCCAGAAAGTGTGTCTCGATAGCTTTGGGCTGTGAGGGGATGGTTTTCTTGGGCAGCGCGCCTCGCCTGCTCAATAATATTCCGATAAGTCCCCTGCGATCGAGATTCCTTTCCTGCAATCTCTTGGATGTCAAAACGCTCAATCTTCCAAAGGGCTTGAAGTGTAGCCGCGAACCGCTCAAGTTCTCTTGCGGAAGCTGGTCCAATCTCTATGAACTCGAATCTATTCAATAACTCTGCGTAATATTCATTGCGCTCTTCAAGATTTCTCCAATGCTTCGGCTCATCTCGAGCTATAACCATCAATGCATACTCACCTTGGATTTCGCTCTCCAGATACTCAATAAAGGTGAGAAGCTGTAACTGAAAAGCCTGAGAGGGAGGTCCTGGATCATCATCAATTGGCAAATGCAAGGACGCGCATCTATGATGAAGATCGTCAATTACGAAGAGAAGATTGCGCCGTAGCCAGTAGTTTGGCCAAGAGTCGATGGCGCCAAGATACCCCCCAGGTTTAAGGACCAGCAGGCTCCATCCCTCTCGAACAAAACCTTTTGCCACCTCGGCGCATTCCCGGGTTTTGCCAACTCCAGTTGGCCCTCGCAAGAGGCCAAATCGCCGGCCTCTTAGTATCACCTCGATTTGGTTTTGAATCCCCGGGAAACTGTCACGCTGTTCATACGGGATTTCAGTTTGAGAGTATGAGGGCGTTCTGGGTATAAGAGCGGCAAGAACATCATCTGGGTTATTGATTGGGCCAGTGAATGATTCCTTTGCCTCGATAAATGGTAAGTCAATGCCGGCTTTAGTATGATGCCGCGAAAGCTGCACTATCTCGTAAATGAGGTAAATGATGAGACCGCAGATAAAGATTGCCAGCAGCCGGATGAGGTAAACCGGGTAAGTTCCAATTAATAGAATCCAAGTAACTTTGGGGATGACAAGCACTGCAATTGCTACAGCGATGAGGGCCAAAAGTGCTCCAAAAAACTGCCAGGAGGGGTCCTGCCGCCAACCACTTCTTGAACTCATTATTCCCTGAACCTGAGAATTGTCGTATGGATCACATATAACCTCGATCGCATAGAGCATTAAGACTTATGGGGAACCTAATCACATGATTGAGTCTCTACTCGGTTGTGGTTCGTTATTAGTCTCTATACGTAGCGGATACATCCTACTAGAATTGTGTTCCAAATAATAAGCATCAAGGGCATGTAGTTAATAAGTGTTTCCGGTTAGCACTAAATTAGATTCTTTCCTTATTAAAACCTCTGATTACGAAGGCTATCATTTGCTCCATCGATGCATGGACCGAAGCAAGATACTCGCTTTTGTTGACCAAGTGGCAGAACATGAGCAATATTCGGTTAATGAGAGAGCCTGGATCATGGGACCCCCCAACTTAAGAAGTTGTTTTATTAATATATAGGATGAAATCGAACGGCGCTATCCTGCGGTGGTAATAGATCCTTCATGGGGAGGGAATCCATTATCATCAATTCTCGTATCCAAGCCAATTGTCCTCTAATGTCCCCATCAGGGTCCCAAGAAAGTGATTCCGATAATGAGTATAACGGGCATCAACTCTCCCTTCTTAATCACTCTTCCTTACTTTAAAGGATATACGGTCTTCCCGGGAGAGAATGCATGATCATTAAATCTCATATCCATAACAATTGTCCTTTAATGGTCCTGCTAGGATTCCAAGAAGGTATTTCCGATGATGAAGATATTCGGGCACCAAGTTGAATGTTTCTATGGAGCTTGTCCAAGAAACCAAGCATGCTTGCCATTTTTGATATTTGATAATTCGCCCC
>SDBU01005353.1_pt1 | contig 15390 bp, 11 predicted proteins | sample 2277071 | NCBI WGS metagenome assembly SDBU01 (sample SAMN10397929, study PRJNA504765) | marine sediment metagenome | isolation source: marine sediment core GS08_GC12, 126 cmbsf | place: Arctic Ocean: Gakkel Ridge, Loki's castle | collected 2008
CACTACCACCAGCCGACCGACACCCCCGAAAAGCTCGATTACGACGTGATGGCGGGCCTCGCCGCCAGCCTCGCCACCTGGCTCACGGAAATATGAGACCAATAGGCCAGACCTTTTTGTCTCACGAAAATGAGACACATAGGCCTGGCCTATGTGTCTCATATTTTCGTTACATGTTTGGGTGAATGGCGGTACAATACTGGCGATGGAAAAGATGAAGCCGCTGGTGCCGTTTGGGCTGATTTGCTTTGGGCCGCTAGCACGTTCCTCGTGAGACACTCCACAAAACAACGCCGGGCAAGAGAGGCCTCGGCCCTTAAGGCAGCCGCGGTGTTTCTGATCGCGTCTTTGCTGTCCTTTCTCTCCCCGGCGTCCCACGCCGCCACGCTCAGCGAGCGCTACGGCGAGCTCCTGGGCAAGGGGGACCTGCTTTTGACGCAGGACGTCTCCTACTTCTACATGAGCGAGGCCGCCAACCACGCCTCGGCCTCTTACGAGGCCGTGGACGCCGAGCCGGAGTACGTCACCCTCGGCACGAACCTGGCCTTTGCCCTCGGCAGCGGCGCCGAGATGAGCGTCGGGCACGCGCAGGTGGTCCCCACCGATTACCGGCGCGAGATCTTCACGCCGGCCGGGGGTCTCTCCGTGGTGCAGGACTACGAGCTGAATTATCTGCGCGACTACGCACTCGCCGCGCGTGGCCGCGTGGGCCGGTTCGAGCCCTATATCTCCTTTTTGGAGAAGACGCAGAAGACCAGCTGGTACGCCGCGGAATACCCTGACCTGCGCAGCTACTTCAGCTACATCCGGGTCCGCTTCGAAGACGCGGACGCGGGCGTGCGGTTTTTGTCCGAGGGCGACGGCATGGGCGTCTCTTCATCGAACCTCTCGCGCCTGGAGGGGCCGCTCCTCGACGCCGGGCAGATCGACGCCGATCTGCGGCTGGCCTATAATAACGGCAAGCTGCGGCGTAACGTCGCGTATTACTTCGGCGGCGGGCTCATCGCCGACAACATGTACCACGACCTCGAGCACCAGTTCGTGCCCAGCCTGCGCGTGGCCTACGGTCTGAGCGAGGACCTTGAGGTGACGGGCGGGGTGGCGTACGCACCGCCGTATTCCTATATATTCGAATACCGCCGCAGCAGCAGCGCCGGTTTCACCATCCTCCACGGCGCCTACGAATCCCGGCACGACCTGGCCGTGCCGCTGGGCCTGCGCTACCGGCCCCGCGAGAACGTGGAGATTCTCTTCTCCTCGGACCTTGCCTACTGCCAGCAGCGCCTCCACTCCTGGAGCCAGGCGACGACGGGCGTGGTGACCATGAACGATGCCCGCAAGCTCAAGTACCTCAATACCCAGCCGTCCGTGACGCTGACGTATCTGTGGGAGAGGGGCAGGGAGGTCGTCCGCGACACGTTCAACCGTTTCACCAAGACGCTGCTCGCCAAGGGGCAGTGGCTGATGAAGCTCCATTACAAGCGCGACGTCACCGTCCTGGACAAGTCCGCCGGCAACGGCGCGCAGAACAGGATCGACCCGCACAACGTCTTTTTGTACCCTGTGGACTACTTCGTCGCGGGCAGCGAGCACGCCACCTATTTCACGGGCAACACGTCTACCTCTGCCACGAACGTCGCCCCGCAGAACTACGGCCTCTTCAAGTTCGACGCGCTCTACGGGTTCACCGACCGGCTGAACGCGGGCGTCACGGTCGGGTACCGCACGTCGAGCCGGTTCCACCACTTCACCGTGGGCAGCTCCTCGGTCTACGACATGCAGGCCCGCAACTACGTGTTAAAGCCGTACTGGTTCTTCGGCGTCCCGTGTAATTGGCGGCCGACGGAGAACAGCCTCGTCTCGTTCGCGTGGCATTATGTGCCCCGTTACAGAAGCACCATGGGGGTCGCCGGCGTGGCCGAGGACTTCGAGGCGAAGACCGATTATCACGGCGTGACCTTGAAGGTGCAGATCCTGTTTTGAGGACGTGCCGCGCGGGGATAAGCAAAACGGGCCCTTTTTAAGGGCCCGTGTTTTTTTCGATTGGAAATATCGTATTAGAACGGCGGATAATCCGGCGGCGGCTCCGGCGGCGGCGGTTCCTCCGGCGGCGGCTCAGGTTCCGGCACCTCTCTGATCACCCTGCCGCGGTTGCCGTAGAGCTCGAGCCGGTCCGAATCCTTGTCGTGGCCATAGGGGTCCAGCATGTCGACATGACCCATGTTCCCCTGGCCGCGCGTGTCGTTCGGGTTGTACGCCCAGCGCGCGTGTTCCAGCTTTCCAAGGGCCTCCTCCGCGGATTTGAGCGTCCCATAGCGGTGGCCCGGTTTTTCTTCAGCGGGATCCGCAGGGCCGCCGGGTTCCCCGGGCTGCTCCCCTTGAGCCCGCGCCTGTTTCCTTAACGCATTTCTCAGGTGAGCCGCTGCCTTGGCGGTCGCGCCGTGGTTTTCGTGGACCGCAGGCTTATCTTGGCCCTTGCCTTTGTCCTTGCCGGGCTCGGCCATGGCAGCGCCCATGGTGAGGCACACGGCCAAGAGAGCTATGAGTGTGACTTTGAGTACCTTCATTTTACTCACCTCAAAAAAAACCTGCTTCTTGTAAGAAGCAGGTACGCGCACACTGAGCTTCGGTAGCCAGACTGCCCTGGGATATCCAGGGCCCTCAGCTTTGCGTCCTCTCCTTACGAAGAGTTTGCCGTTTCGGTGCTCGCCGAATCTTCCACTATAATAATAACATATTTTCGGCCATATAACCATTTTGGCGGGCGTTAGGTACATAACCTATTCCAAAATAATGGGTTATGGCGTCCAAAAAGAACCCGCCGGCCCCTCAAAGATTTCCCTTGAGCACCTTACCCTATAGTCACTACAATAGAGGGCAAGGATGAGAAAGATCGCCTGTTTTGCGTTTATTTTGGTGTTTGTATCTTCTTTGGCCTTCGCGCAGTCCGCGCAGGAGACGCGCGGGCTCGAAGAAGAAAAACGCGACCTCCTCAGCCACACGGAAGTCCGGATCCCCTCACGCGTATCCGCGCCGCTGCCCGAAGAGACCTCCCCTGAACTGCGTTTCCTGAACGAACTTTATGCAAAGCGCGTCGCGCACGTCTCGGATGCCGAGCGGGTCTTGGCCATTTTGACGCGTAGCGGTGATCAGGCTCAAGACGTCGAGGCCCACGAGCCCCTGCGCAAGGGCGCGGCCGCGCTCATGTTCTGCGAGCGGCTCGGCATCAAGGGCGGCATCGGGCGCAGGCTCTTTCCCGCCAGCGAGCGCTATGCCCTGCGCGAGCTCGTCTATGAAGACATCATGGAGGCCGAGGGGGTCGAAGAGGTGGTGACGGGCCGGGAGCTCGTCGACATGTTCGTCAGGACCGTCGATTATATGGAAAAGAGAGGGGGGCGCCTCAAGTGACGCAGGGCCGTCGTCCTCACCATGGGCTTCTCTGTCGGCTGGCGTGCGCGGCGCTCCTGCTGTGCGTGGCCGCTGCGTCTTCTTCTGCCGACGAGACGCGGCGCCGCATCGAGGAGGAGACGAGGCGGGCCTTGGAGCCGACCGAGGCGGTGGCGTCCGCGGCGGCGTCAAAGCCCATCATCGACTACGGTGGGTGGAGCCAGTTCCGCTACATCAACTATCACGACGACGACAAGGACGCCTCCACGACCGACACCGTCGACGACGTCATGTGGGTCGACACGCGCCTGTGGATGAAGGCCGTCTTCCGGCCGGACGCGGCCACCGACCGGTACCGGTATTCGCTCTACCTGCGCCTGAAGAACCTCTATTCGGAGAGCCAGCCCAAGGCCACGGCTGGCGGCAGCGACAACGACGGCCCGCACGTCGACTACGCCTACGCCCACGTGGACCTCGAGCCCTGGCGCGTCCGGGCCGGCCGGCAGTACTTCTCCGTCGGGCAGGGGCTCGCGTACAGCGACGTGGACGACGGGGCCACCCTCTTTTACTCCGCGGCGCCGTGGGAGCTCAAGGCCTTCTGGTCGCGCACCGAGCCCCACGAGGACAACATCGACACGAGCGTCCCCGGCTTTGAGAAGGGCGGCGAGCGCCACTTCTACGGCCTGCAGGCCGACTACACCGGCTGGACCGGCCACAACCTCTACGCCTTCGGCGTCTGGCAGCGCGACGACAGCGACGAGCGGCCCGCGGACGCGGCGCAAAACTACGATTACGACTCCGAATACGTCGGCGTGGGCGTGCGGGGGAAGTGGAAGGAGAACAGGATCTCCTACTGGTGGGAGAGCGTGCACGAGACAGGGGAGAGTGTCATCACCGGCACGACCACCAAAAGCGACGTCAGCGCCTGGGCGCACGTCGTGGCCGTCTCGTATGAGCCCGAGATGACGACGCACCCGTCGCTGTATGTCAAGGGGGCCTACGGCTCCGGCGACGCGGACCGCACGAGCGTGACGGACACCGTCAACGGCAACGCCTCCGGCAAGGACCGCAACTTCCTCTACTTCGGCTACCTGCCCACCGGTTACGCCTTCGCCCCGCGCCTCTCCAATATGTACTTTTTCAAGACGGGGGTCTCCTGCACACCTTTCGAGAAGTGCGCGTGGCTCGAGAAGATCGACGTGGCCGTGGATTATTACCGCTATTTCAAGGCGGACGCCGCCGGCGGCATCTATGATACGCAGGCGACACAGGCGAGCGCGGACGTGGGCGCCGAGGTCGACGTCACGGTGAACTGGCGCATCTTCTCCGACCTCTACCTCTGCCTGCAGTACGGCCACTTCATGCCCGGCGACGCCTTCCCGGACGCCACCGACGACAGCGAGGACTACCTGAGCGTCAGCCTGAGCCTGTCCTTTTAGGACAAAATCTCGCAAAATCGCGCAAATCGCGCTACAATAGAACAATAGGAAAAAATGAGACTAAAAGGTCCGACCTATTTGTCTCATTTTCGTGAGACTAAAAGGTCCGACCTATTTGTCTCACCAAAATGAGACTAAAAGGTCCGGCCTGTTTGTCTCACGAAGGAGGGGTATGCAGCATCATCCGCAGGAAGAGAAGGCTGAGGCGCCGACGTTCTACGGGTTGGGGATAGCGCCCAAGATCCTCGACATCCTCGAGCGCATCAAGTTCAGGGTGCCGACGCCCATCCAGCACAAGGCGATCCCGATCGCGCTCGAGGGCAAAGACGTCCTCGGCATCGCGCAGACAGGGACGGGCAAGACGCACGCCTTCGCCATCCCCATGGTCCAGCAGCTGGCGCGTGACGAGCGCAGCATGGGGTTGGTCCTGGCGCCCGTCCGCGAGCTGGCGATCCAGATCCACGAGGCGTATGAGCCGCTGGCCAAGGCCTTCGGCTTGAACACGGCGTGCCTTATCGGCGGCGCGCCCATGGAGCCGCAGAACCAGGCGCTCAACAACAACCCGCGCATCGTCGTCGCCACGCCCGGCCGCCTCCTCGACCACATGCGGCAGTGGCACATCGTCCTGAACGAGGTGACGGTCCTCGTCCTCGACGAGGCGGACCGCATGCTCGACATGGGCTTCGCCCCGCAGATCGAGAAGATCCTGCGCTACACGCGCCGCGAGCGCCAGACCATGCTCTTCTCGGCGACCATGCCCAAGGAGATCATGGGAATAGCCAGCCGGCACATGAAGCTGCCGATCTCCGTCGAGATCGCGCCCTCGGGCACGGCGGCGGAGAAGGTCACGCACGAGCTCTTCATCGTCAAGAAAGAGGCGAAGTTCAACCTCCTCATCAAACTCCTCAAGAAGTACCACGGCCCGGTCCTGCTCTTCTCGCGCACCAAGCACAACGCGCGCAAGATCGCGCGCATGCTCATCGACAAGCGCTACCGCGCCGCCGAAATCCACTCCGACCGCTCGCTCCCCCAGCGCCGGGCCGCGCTGGAGGGCTTTAAGTCCGGCCGCTACAAGATCCTCGTCGCCACGGACGTCGCGGCGCGCGGCATCGACGTCACGGGCATCGAGCTCGTCCTTAATTACGACGTGCCCGAGGACGCGGACAGTTACGTGCACCGCATCGGCCGCACGGGACGCGCCGGCAAGAGGGGGCACGCCATCTCGTTCGCCACGCCCGACCAGAAGCGCGACGTGCAGGACATCGAAAAGCTGATTCGCTTCACCCTGCCTGTCTCCAAGCACCCCGAGGTGCCGGCCGAGGAGTTCAGCGGGTTCGACTCCGGACCCCGTCACGGGCGGGGCGGGGGCGGGCGCCGTGTCGGCCAGGGGGGCCACGGACGCGGGGGCCATGGCGGTGGTCAGCGGGGCTCTGGAGGCGGAGGCCGCCCTCATCGGCGCCACCGGTAGCAGAGCCCGCGGCGCCAGGAAGGGATATGTTCCTCGTCAAGCACATCCCTAACGCGCTCACGAGCTCACGGTTTTTCATCGCGGCCTTTCTGGTCGCGGACTCCTTTGACGGCGTCATGTCGCGGCTCTTTGTGCCGCTCTTCCTCTTCGCGGGCCTCAGCGACGTCCTGGACGGCCTGGCGGCGCGCGCGCTGAAGACCGAGTCCACGCGCGGCTGTGTGCTCGACGGCTATGCCGACATCGCCTTCTACGGCGGCGCGGCGGTCTGCCTCTGGTTTCTCTATCCCACTGTGCTCAAAGGACATATATTCTGGCTGGTCGGCCTGCTGGGCCTCCAGTTCGCCTCCTGGGGCTTCTCCCTCATCAAGTTCAAGCGGATGACCAGCTACCACACTTACGCCTCCAAGGCGTGGGCCATCATGCTCTTCGTCTCCCTGGCGTTCCTCTTCGCCTTTGACAGTGCCCTTCTCCTCGTGCCGATGTTCGTCGTCGGCATCTGCTCGAACATCGAGGAGATCCTCATCACGCGCACCATGCCCTACTGGAAAGGGGACATCACGGGCCTGCGCATGGCCACGCGGCTGCGCCGCGCCTACACAAACCCCGCCTATTTTTAGCTCCAACGCCTCCCACTAAATTCTCTTGACCCCCGCCGTTTTGGTGTATAATTGAGTCTTATGAAACGTGTTGTAATAGAAGTAGTTAAGCCTCAGATCAATAACGGGGCCTTCCCCATCAAACGCGTGCCGGGAGAGAAGGTCGTGGTGTGCGCGCACATCTACGCGGACGGCCACGACTCCATCGCCGCGCGCCTCCTCTACCGCAAGGCAAACGAAAAGATCTGGCATCCGACGGCCATGACGCTTTTGGGTAATGATGAGTGGCAGGCGGAGTTCAGCGTCGATGAGACGGTGACGCACTTTTATACCGTCCAGGCGTGGGTCGATCGCGTGCAGACGTGGCAGGATGACCTGAGCAAAAAACACGCCGCCGGCCAGGACGTCGCGTTCGATTTAGAGATGGGGCGCGGCCTGTTGAAGGGCCTCATCAAAAAAGCCGACGGCGATTACGCCAAGGCGCTCAAGGAGTGGGCGCGGCGCCTGAGCGAGAAGACAGCCGCCAAAGAGCGCCTCGCGTGGGCGCTGCATCCGGACCTGCCCAGCCTGGTGCGCCTCTTTCCCGACGAGCAAGAAGTCTCGGATTACGACAAGGAGCTCGAGGTGCGCGTGGATAGAGGTCAGGCGCTCTTCAGCGCCTGGTATGAGATCTTCCCGCGTTCCACGGGCAACGGCACGGCCCACGGTACCTTCAGGGATTGCGAGAAGCGGCTCGTCGACATCGCGCGCCTGGGCTTTGACGTCGTCTACCTGTCGCCGGTCCACCCCGTCGGCACCACGAACCGCAAGGGCAAAAATAATGCGTTGACCTGCGCCGCCGGCGACCCCGGCAGCCCGTGGGCCATCGGCTCCAAAGAGGGCGGCCATAAGGCCGTCCACCCCCAGCTCGGCACGCTCGCTGATCTCAGGCGGTTTCAGAAAAAGGCCAAGGAACACGGTCTCGAGGTGGCGCTGGACCTGGCGTTGCAGTGTTCGCCGGACCACCCGTACGTCAAGGCGCACCCCGACTGGTTCCGGTGGCGTCCCGACGGGAAGATCCGGTTTGCGGAGAACCCGCCTAAAAAATACGAGGACATCGTCCCCTTTGACTTCGAGACGAAGGACGAGCAGGCCCTGTGGGATGAGATGAAGAGCATCCTCTTTTTCTGGATCGGGCAGGGCGTGCGCCTCTTCCGTGTGGACAACCCGCACACAAAACCCTTTGCCTTCTGGACGTGGCTGATCGAGGAGGCCCGGGCCGAACACCCCGACGTCCTCTTCCTCTCCGAGGCCTTCACGCGGCCGAAGGTGATGTACCGCCTGGCCAAGCTCGGCTTTTCGCAGTCCTACACGTATTTCACGTGGCGCACCACGAAGAGAGAGCTGACCGAATACATGACGGAGCTGACGCAGACCGGGGTCGCCGAGTTTTTCAGGCCGCACTTCTGGCCCAACACCCCGGACATCCTGGCGGAGCACCTGCAGGAAGGCGGTCGGCCGGCGTTCATGGCGCGCCTCGTCCTGGCGGCGACGCTCTCCTCGAACTACGGGGTCTACGGCCCCGCGTACGAGCTGTGCGTCAACAAGCCCCTGCCCGGCCGCGAGGAGTACGCGGACTCCGAGAAGTACGAGATCAAGGATTGGGACCTCGAGGCGCCCGGCAACATCCGTGACCTCATCGCGCGCGTCAACAGGGTCCGCAGGGACAACAAGGCCCTGCGCACGACCCGCAACCTCAGCTTCTGCGGTATCGCGAACGACCGCCTCATCGCCTACATGAAGACGACGGACGACCTGAAGAACGTTATCATCGTCGTCGTGAACCTGGACGCGCTCCACACGCAGGCGGGCTGGCTCGAGGTGCCGCTGGCGCGGCTCGGCATCGACGCGCACCAGCCCTACGCCGTCCACGACCTCCTGAGCGGCGCCAAGTACGTCTGGCAGGGCGCGCGCAACTACGTCGAGCTCGACCCGCAGGCCGCGCCCGCCCACATCCTGCGCCTGCACCGCCGCCTCCACGGCGAAGAGGGGATGCAAAAGTCATGATGAGCGCCCGGGATTTCCGCTTAGAAGACGACCCGCTGTGGTACAAGAGGGCCATCATCTACGAGCTCCACGTCAAGTCCTTCTGCGACTCCAACGGCGACGGCATCGGCGACTTCCAGGGGCTGATCAGCAAGCTCGACTACCTCCAGGGACTGGGCGTGACCGCCGTGTGGCTGCTGCCGTTTTATCCCTCGCCCCTGCGCGACGACGGCTACGACATCTCCGACTACACGGACATCAACCCCGACTACGGCACGCTCGCCGACTTCAAGGAGTTCCTGCGCGCGGCGCACCGCCGCGGGATCCGCGTCATCACGGAGCTCGTCATCAACCACACCTCGGACGCGCACCCCTGGTTCCAGCGCGCGCGCCGGGCCAAGCTCAACTCCGCGTGGCGCAAGTTCTACGTCTGGAGCGACACGGTCAAGAGGTACGCGGACGCGCGCGTCATCTTCAAGGACTTCGAGGTCTCCAACTGGACGTGGGACGACGAGGCCCACGCCTACTACTGGCACCGTTTTTATTCCCACCAGCCGGACCTCAACTTCGAGAGCAAGCTCGTCCAGAAGGAGGTCCTGCGCTTCGTGGACTTCTGGCTGGGGCTGGGCGTGGACGGCCTGCGCCTGGACGCGGTGCCGTATCTCTATGAAGAGGAGGGGACGAACTGCGAGAACCTCGACGCGACGCACCACTTTTTAAAGAAGGTGCGCAGCCACGTCGACAGCCGGTTCAAGAACCGCCTGCTTTTGTGCGAGGCGAACCAGTGGCCGGAAGACGCGGCCGCGTACTTCGGCAAGGGTGACGAATGCCAGATGGCGTTCCACTTCCCCGTGATGCCGCGCCTCTTCATGTCGCTGTGGATGGAGGACCGCTTCCCGCTCGTCGACATCCTCCAGCAGACGCCGGCCATCCCGGACGTCTGCCAGTGGGCGATGTTCCTGCGCAACCACGACGAGCTGACGCTCGAGATGGTGACGGACGAGGAGCGCGACTACATGTACCGCGTCTTTGCCGAGGACAAACGCGCCCGCATCAACCTCGGCATCCGCCGCCGGCTGGCGCCGCTGTTGGACAACAACCGCCGCCGCATCGAGCTCATGAAGATCCTCCTCTTCTCGCTGCCGGGCACGCCCGTCGTCTACTACGGCGACGAGATCGGCATGGGCGACAACTATTACCTGGGCGACCGCAACGGCGTGCGCACGCCGATGCAGTGGAGCCCGGACCGCAACGCCGGCTTCTCCAAGGCGCCGCCGCAGAAGCTCTTCCTGCCCGTGATCATCGACTCGGCGTACCACTTCGAGGCGGTGAACGTCGAGAACCAGGAGGCCAACCTCTCGTCGTTCCTGTGGTGGATGAAGCGCGTCATCGCCATGCGCAAGAGGCTGAAGTCGCTCAGCGTCGGATCGATCGAGTTCGTCTCCTCGGACAACCACAAGGTCCTCTCGTTCGTGCGCACGCATGAGGACGAGACGGTGCTCGTCGTCGTGAACCTCTCGCGTTTTTCGCAGGTGGTGCGCATGGACCTCTCGAAGTACGCCGGGTTCGTGCCCGAGGAGGTCTTCAGCGGCAACCGCTTCCCGGCCGTGCGCAAGACGCCGTACACGCTGACGATGGGTTTTCATGACTACTTCTGGTTCGTCCTGCGCAAGCAGAAGGCGGCGGCGTCCAAGAAAGACGCGGCCCTGCCGGAGTGCGTCTTCAAGAAGTCCTGGGCAGAGCTGGGCGACGCGGATGTCCAGACGCTCGAAGATTTACTGCCTGGTTACCTTATAGAGTGCCGCTGGTTCGGGGGCAAGGCCAGGCGCCTGCGCCGGCTCAAGGTGATCGAGGACGTGCCCGTGCCGTGCGACGGCCAGGTCGTCCACCTCCTGCTCGTTGAGGTGGCGTACGCCGAGGGCGCGCACGACCACTACACCCTGCCGTTGGCCTTTGCGGCGGACGAGCGGGCGTTGAGCGTGGCCAAGGAGAGCCCGTGGGGCGTCGTGGCGCGCGCCCGCATCGAGGAGAAGGACGGCATCCTCTACGACGCGGTCTACGACGAGACTTTCCACAAGACGCTGTTGGAGTATGTGGCCAAGCGCAAAAAGATCAAGGGTCGCCGGGCGCAGGTCGTCGCCTCGCCGGGCCGCCGGTTCAAGGCGCTGTTGGGCGATGCCAGGGAAGGGCTCGTCTCGCACGTCGGCAATAGGGAGCAGAGCAATACGTCCATCTTTTATGGCGACCGTCTCTTTTTGAAGCTCTACCGCCGGCTGGAACCCGGGGTGAACCCGGAGCTTGAGATCGAGCGCTTCCTGACGGAGAAGACGGGTTTTGAGCACATCCCGCCCTTTGCCGGCGCCCTGGAGATAAAGGGGCTCACGCGTGAGCCTATCTCGTTGGGGATCTTCGAGGGTTTTGTCGCCAGCGAGACGGACGCGTGGTCGTATGCCGTGGATAACGCGAAGAAGTTCTTTGAGCAGATCCGGGGGCGCCAGGGCGAGGAGTGCACCGTCGAAGGGATGGACCTCTTTGACGCCGGCGAGACCGTTCCCTTTGACCCCCTGAGGGAAAACGTGGGCGTGGTCTTCCTGGAGATGATCCAGCTCCTGGGCCGCAGGACCGGGGAGCTCCACCTGGCCATGGCCTCCTCGCACTCGGCGGACTTTGCGCCTGAGCCGTTTTCCAAGCTCTACCAGCGCGCGGTGTACCAGTCGATGGCGGGCCTGACGAGGCGCGCCATGCAGACTTTGGGCGCGAAGCTCAAGGACCTGCCCGCGGCGGTGCGCGACGACGCCCGCGCCGTCCTGGAGGCGGAGCATCGTATCAACGCGAACTTCCAGAAGATCCTGGCGCGCAAGTTCTCGGCCATGAAGATCCGCATCCACGGCGACTACCACCTGGGCCAGGTCCTCTTCACAGGCAAGGATTTTGTCATCATCGATTTTGAGGGCGAGCCGGCGCGCGCGCTCAGCGAGCGCCGGCTCAAGCGCTCGGCCCTGCGCGACGTGGCGGGTCTGCTGCGCTCCTTCCACTACGCCGCCTACGCGACCTTCTTCCTGAAGGCCGCCACCCGGCCCGACGACGTGGCGGCACTCATGCCGTGGGCCGATTTCTGGTCGTGTGTCGTCGGCAACACGTTCCTGCGCTCGTACATCGAGACCGTGGGCTCGGCGCCCTTCGTGCCCAAGGCCCGCGAGGAGTTCAACGACCTCCTGCGCGCCTTCATCCTGGAGAAGGCCGTCTACGAGCTCGGCTATGAGCTCAACAACCGGCCCGACTGGATCGTCATCCCGCTCAAGGGCATCCAGTACATCCTCAAAGAGCACTTCGGCAAAGCGCCCGCCTAACTTGGCTAACTTGGTAACTTGGAAACAGTTTCCAAGTTGTTCGGGAAAGTGTTTTAAAGTTGTTCGGGAAAGTGTTTCCAAGTTGTTCGGGAAAGTGTTTCCCGGTTGACAGACGGAGGATTTGGGAATAAGATAATCCATGAAAACGGGGAGGCCGTAGACGGCCTGAGAGTTCTGCGTACGAGCAGATGACCCGCATGACCTGATCTGGGTAATGCCAGCGTAGGGAAGGCCGGGCAAGTCTTCGTATCACCCTTATGCGGCTGGCATAAGGGTTTTTGTTTGCAAGCGCCCTCCTTGGCGGACTGGTGTACCCGCAAGCCAAAAGGAGGGCGTATGTTTCATAAGGTGAGTGAGGCGCAGATCACGCGGGCGATCTTTTCGACCTTCGCGGAGTGGTTCGAGCGGTACATCGCGAGCGACGTCATCATCGTCGGCGCAGGGCCCAGCGGCCTGGTGGCGGCCCACGACCTGGCCAAGCAAGGCCGCAAGGTCCTGGTCGTGGAGAGCAACAACTACCTGGGCGGCGGTTTCTGGGTCGGCGGATACTTCTTCAATACCCTGACCTTCCGCGCGCCGGCCGAGAAGATGCTCGAGGAGTTCGGTATCGCTTCGAAGAAGGCCGGGGATGGCCTCTTCGTGGCCGACGGGCCGCAGGCCTGCTCCACGTTGATCGCGGCCGCCTGCGACGCGGGCGCGAAGTTCCTGAACCTCACGAAGTTCGACGACGTGGTTTACCGCAACGGCCGCGTCGAGGGTGTCGTCGTCAACTGGTCGGCTGTCTCGGCGCTCCCGCGCCAGATCACCTGTGTGGACCCGGTCGCTTTAGAGGCCAAGGTCGTCATCGACGCCACGGGCCACGACGCGTGGGTGGTCAAGAGCCTTGAGAAGCGCGGGCTCCTGTCCTGCAAGACGTACGGGCCGATGGACGTCAACGCTTCGGAGGACGCGGTGGTGGAGAGGACCGGAGTGATCCATCCGGGCCTCATCGTCGCCGGCATGGCGGTCTCGACCGCCTACGGGGTCCCGCGCATGGGCCCGACCTTTGCCGGCATGCTCTTCTCCGGCCGCAAGGCCGCGGCCGAAGCCGACCGGCTCCTCGCGGCCGAGACTCCCGCTGAGGCGGCGCTGGCCTGATCTTGGTTGAGCGCTCTTCCCTCCGGTGTTATAATGAGGCAAACCGGAGGGAAGATGCGCATATTGGGCATGGGTACTCAAGAACTGTTACTCGTTCTCCTTCTTTGTCTTTTGGTCTTCGGCGCTGCCAAGCTGCCCGAGATCGGACGGGCGCTGGGCAAGACCATCAAGGAGTTTAAGAAGTCGGTCCACGAAGACTCCGACGACGCCTCGAAGACGGATAACGACGCCAAGGCCTGACTTCTCTGCTTTCCAGCCTTATGGATCTGCGCCAGCCATTCCTGGAGCACCTGGAGGAGTTGAGGAAGCGGATCCTTAGCTCTCTCGTGGCGCTCGTCGTGACGAGCGCCGCGTGTTTCCCCTTCGCGAACACGGTCCTCAGGTTCCTCAGGCGCCCCGCAGTCTCCGTCGAGCAACTCGTCTTCTTCGGCCCCGAAGAGGCGCTCGTCGTCCTGATCCGTATCGGCCTCTTCTGCGGCATCTTTCTCGCCGCGCCCGTCATCCTGTGGCAGGTCTGGCTCTTCGTGGCGCCGGCCGTGAGCGGCCGCGTCAAGCGCTCCGCGGCCCTCTTCGTTCTCGCTTCCACCACGGTTTTTTTCCTGGGCAGCGCCTTTGCCTACTTCGTCCTCCTGCCGGCGGCGCTGAAGTTCCTGCTCGGCTTGGCCTCTGCCGAGCTCGTGCCGCTCTTATCCGCCTCGCGCTACATCTCCTTCGTGACCGGCTTTATCCTCGCCTGCGGCTTCGTCTTCCAGATGCCGGTCGTCATGTTCTTTTTAGGGCGCCTGGGCGTGGCGCGGCCCGCCTGGCTGCGCCGCCACTACGGCCCCGCCCTCGTCGCCATCTTCGTCCTGGCCGCCATCATCACGCCCACGACCGACGTCGTGAACATGCTCCTCCTGGCCCTCCCCATGGTCGCCCTCTATGAGCTCAGCATCTGGTCCTGCTGGCTCGCAAGCCGCCGCAATATATCAGAATCAGAAATTTTGTAAATACCCCACCCATGCTATAATAAAAAAAATGAGACACATGAGCCAGGCTCATCTGTCTTATTTTCGTGAGACAAACAGGCCAGACCTATGTGTCTCATTTTCGTGAGACAGAAAGGTCAGACCTATGTGTCTCACTTTTGGGGAGAGCATGGGGCAGAGGCCGTCGTTTTTTAGCCGGAGGGTGACGCGAAGGGACTTCCTGAAGCTGCTGGGGGCGGTGGCGGTGACGCTGCCGGCGTGGTCCCTGGCCGGGCGGCACGCCCACGCCGGGGAGACGAACGCGCGGCCCAAGAAGGGCATCAAGGGCGACCACGACCTCGTCGTGGCGGAGGGCGACGACCCGTACGCGACGACGGTCAAGGCCGTGGAGGCCATGGGCGGGATGGGCCGGTTCGTCAGGAAGGGCGCCACGGTCGTCATCAAGCCCAATATCGCGTGGGACCGCACGCCGGAGCAGGCCGGCAACACGCACCCCGAGGTGGTCGCGGCGCTCGTCGACCTGTGTCTGGGCGCCGGGGCCGGCCGCGTGAACGTCTTTGACGTGACGTGCAACGACGCGCGGCGCTGCTACGACAACAGCGGTATCAAGGAGGCGGCTGAGGCGCACGGCGCCTCGGTCTACATCACCAACGAGTGGGACGTGGTCAAGGCGCGCTTCGCGTACGAGAGCCCGATGGAGGGCTGGCCGATCGTGCGCGACGCGCTCGCGTGTGATACCTTTATTAATGTGCCCGTGTTGAAGCACCACGGCCTGACGCGCCTGACCATCGCGATGAAGAACCTGATGGGCGTGTGCACGGGGTCGCGCGGCACCATCCACCAGGGCATCGGCCGCAAGCTCGTGGATCTGACCGACTTCATCAGCCCGGAGCTCACGGTGGTCGACGCGACGCGCGTCCTTTTGCGAAACGGTCCCCAGGGCGGAAACCTTGAGGACGTCGCGCGCAGGGATACGGTGTTGGCCTCGACCGACTCGGTGCTGGCGGACACCTTTGCCTG
>SDBU01005354.1_pt1 | contig 15388 bp, 10 predicted proteins | sample 2277071 | NCBI WGS metagenome assembly SDBU01 (sample SAMN10397929, study PRJNA504765) | marine sediment metagenome | isolation source: marine sediment core GS08_GC12, 126 cmbsf | place: Arctic Ocean: Gakkel Ridge, Loki's castle | collected 2008
ACGCCCCGACGCATCGGGGCTATCGAGAGTCTCGATGACCGTCCCGACTTGTCGAGGATCCCGATACGTCGGGAAAGGATCATCGGACAGAGCGAACGGTAGTTCGTCTTCTTCCGTTCGTGGTAAGCTTGTCGGACCATGACTGCACCTAAGTCCAGCTCCACCCTCCTGACCCATCACTTCTAACCACACCCCAGACGGGGCTCGCTCGATCATCGGATAGGGCGCCATCGCGCTTTTTCCAGCACAGCCACCGCACCGTCAATCTGAGACTGATGCGCAGGCATCACCGGACCGTGCCAACGGCCTCGACGTGTCGGGGCGCCTCCCTCCGGGTCTCACAGCTACGTCAGACAAGAGAAACACACTGAGGAGCGTGTTGAGAGTCTTGACGCGGCGCAAAGACGCCTCTAGAGTAGAATCTCGGCGACCAGCCGTTGACGGCTACTTCCGGGTGGGGCTTGGTTGATGCGATGGGTCCGCCAAGTTCTCAAGCGCGTGTCGCCGCCGAACTCGGGTTCGGCAACCTATTTGACGTGCGCGTCGATGCCCAGCGCGAGTCAACGTGCCTGAGTCGAGCCGGTCTGGAGCAGGTAGTCTGAGGATCACACCGGTGCCGATTGCAGTCCGACGGAGTACAAGCAGCATATACCAAGTCCGTTTGATGGTGCCGCGTATCGCCACACCCGCCCTTCGACAAGCTCTCCGATACGCTCCGATGTGTCGGAGCTATCGAGAGTCTCGATGAGCGAAGCATCATCGGACAGGGCGAACGGGGCCACTCATGGCGTCATCATCAAGAAATGGTATTGGAAAGGGATTATCGATGCGAGAACTCATCAACTTGAGAACGTTCACGGTGGCAATTGCCATCGCTTTGATGCTGGCGGCAGCTGGCTGCGCGGAGAGGGTTGACGTGGTAATCGACCTCTTGAAGGCAAACGGCTTTGATGTGGGTGAGAAATCGGAAGAAGAGCTTGTGTTTGTTGGCGCGCCGCACGCAACCGGAGTCGATGTTAACGGCCAGCGTATTCTGATATACAGGTTCTCGAAGCCAGAGAATGTGAGAGACGGCGTAGAAGCAACGGAGGACATACTCAAGGCAGGGACTGGGTTCTGGGAAGTGAGTCTGGATCCGATAGAGGACAACTACTATACCAAGGGCGAATTCCTAATCTTTCTAGGCGGTCATCCGGATTCCGAGAGGATAAGGAAGCTGCTGGATGACAAGTTGTAGGGCGTTGAGCTTCAGGTCCTGCACCCGGGGACGGTGGCGGGGTCTTGTCCCCCGGACCTTTGCATATCACTGAGACAAGAGCCGTATTGAAGCGCCATCCGAGTGGACCGCCTCCACTTGGAGACGCAACGGCGGGGCGTCTCAACGCGCAGAGCAGATATGATGACTGCCCCTGTCAGCCGCTTGACCGGGGATGGAGTGGGGGCAAAGCCCTCACGGAGGTCATCATCTGACCATTGACGGGACACTGTGTCAGTGCGAGATGCGCGTGGAGAATGCCCCCAACGGAATTCGAATCCGTGTTTACGGCTTGAAAGGCCGCTGTCCTAGTCCACTAGACGATGGGGGCATGAGGTATTGCCGCGCTACGCAATCCCAGCCGCCGGCCATACGCGGGGAGATGGGCCGGGGCGGTTCGGCACACGCCAATACGAATCGCGACGCTGGTATTCCGGCGCCGAGCCACGAGCGCTGCAACGAATAGCGTCAGGGCCGACCACCCGATGTGGAAGGCAACCCGCAGAGACACAAGCCGTGCGAAACGTACGGGGCCACTCGTCGGACTCCAGCGACTTCCGCCTATTCCTCATCACTGAAGCACTGCGAGAAATCCTGCTCTTCCTGTCTCAGCAGCCATTGCAGGCAGACCTCCGGCGAAAGCATCTCTATCGTAGGTTGTTGCACATACAGTTGAAATAGCTTCCATTCGGGATGCTGGTAGACGTACCTGAACTTGAAAGGTACGGGCAAGGGCTCAAGCGGGTAGTATCCCTCAATGACTATGACATCTTCGATTTCGTACGAAGCCTCTTCAAAGCCCACCGAGCCCACAGTGAATTCTGGCAGCTCAAGGTACACCGGTTCAAGTACTCCGACGCCGGTGATGTCGATTCCCGCATCGATGTATTCCTGGTACGCCTGCTGGAGACGCCCGAGTGAGACCCCAATCTTGAACGTGAGAGACATGTCCTCGTAGAAGTCGGTGAAGTCCCCTTTCTTGATCGCCTCGGCGAAGTCGGTAATGGTCCGGTTGGTCAGCGCGTACAAGTCCTCACGAAGCGGGAGCATCCTGAACCACGCCCCAGGGCCACAGTCATGCCGGGGAGCATCGGTGAAGGAAAGTACTCTCCACTCCCCGGTTTCCCTGACCATGTCAAGCGTGAAGCGAACATCCTCGCCGCCCAGGTCGATCAACCACCCTCGAATTCGCGACCGATTGGTCAGCTCCAAGGTCCGGTCTCTCCAAGGGTCTAACTCGTACGCCAACGGCAGTCCGACGAGCCTGGCAACTTCATCGAACCAGTCTTCGTCCTGCCTGGCCTGAAAATGGGCCGAGGTAAGGGCGTAGGCGTCCTCGATTCTCCTCTCTCTCAGAGCGAAAAGGAACTCGTCGGCGGCGGTGGCCGAGTCCACGGTATCGAAAGCGACCCACGCGAACAGGCCGGTCGTGCACGCGCCGACAAATACCACCAGCCCGATGATGATCCGCAGGATGATCTTCTTCAGAGAAAGCTTCACGAGATCTCTCCTCTGTCCAAAGAACAGACAAGTCCGGCAGCCGCACTACGGGCAGAGGGCCAATTGCCGCAGCCCCTCTATCTCGGATAGGCCGAATATGAGACCCATGTCCCGTATGGCCGATCCCGCGGCACCCATCACAACACTATCTATGCAGCTTATCACGACAAGCCAATTCGGTGCGCGTGTCCACGGTAGGATACACCGCGCAGGTATCGGCCCGCAGGGCCTGCTTGGTCACCGATGGCTCATTCACAACCTCCACAAACGGCTGCCCCTCGTAGTAGCTGGCGTAGAACTCACGCACCTCTGCCTTGGCGGTCTGTCACGAGGCAGACGCAGAGGCCGTCCGCCCGTCTGCAAGCCCCCGACGACGAGATGCCCCAGAGTGGCATCAGGAATGCCTACGAAGAGTATAGCCTGTCGTTCGGCCTTTCAACAAGACTAGCGCCCCATTCCAGAATACGAGGTGGGTCTCCCGTCGTCACTAGAGCACCGCGCCGAGCGCCGATTCGTCTTCGGCAGAGCGACCTACTGGTGGGCTTGCAGCGGTGTGTCGCCGTCCGCGCTCATTTCGACGGTACGGGGCCGTACCCAGAGCACAGATAAGGGCAAGCGGTGTGGCAGATGCAGGCACTCAACAGGGAGACCCGGCAGGACAGACAACGTGGGTTACCTGCACCGCTCTCAGGACGCGCCCTTCGCGGAGCGCTGGAGGATGGGACGCGAAGGGCAGGCGTGAGCGAGCACGCACTCGTCGCACCGCGGGCGCAGGGCCTTGCAGGTCTCGCGTCCGTGGTTGATGAGGAGGAGGTGGAAGGCGAACACGTCCTCAGGCGACACCAGCCGCTCGAGGATGTCGTGGGCCTGCTCGATCGTAACCTTGGGGCCGAGAAGGGCGATTCGTTTTGCAACGCGAAAGACATGGGTGTCTACAGGCATTGCTGGCATACCGAGCGCGAAACAGAGAACAACCGCGGCGCTCTTGGGGCCAATGCCGTCGAGTTGCTTAAGCCAGCACTTGGCTTCCTCCAAGGGCATCTCTCGCAGAAACGACAGGTCGAAGGAGCCAACGCTTGCCAGGATCTGGTTGAGCGCTGACCTTATGCGAGACGCCTTGACCCTGAACAGCCCCGCCGTCTCAACAGCCTTCTCGATCTCCGCCGTATCGGCCCTCGCTACGGCTTCCAGCGAGCCGAAGACGGTCATGAGGTTGGCAAACGCCCTCTCCGAGTTGATGTCAGATGTGTGCTGAGATAGAATCGTGTACACTAACTCCAAGGCCGGATCGTAGCGAGGCGTCCACTCAAACGGGCCGTACTCCTTGCCCAGCGTCTGCAGGACCTGCTGGGGCGAGATAGAGTATCCTGAGTTGGGGGTTGTCGCTACGGCCACAGTGAGTCCCTCGGATTTCTTTGGGGTCGTCGGGACTGCCGGCGTCGTGCCGCAGCCCCGTCGTCTAACTCGCAGAGGTTATCACACTTTGCGTCGGCCACGTGACGCGGATTAGGATACCGCCGTGGACCCAGTATTCCAGGGCATCCTGCGGAAAGCAAAGAGGGAATTGGAGCAAGAGCTGCGGTCTGGAGAAGGGCTGAAGGGCTGGGACCCTGACGTCTTCGAGCATCAGGTGCGGGAGTTCGCCCCTTGCTTGGGGGCGGAGTTGATGCATGTATCGGAATCAGAGAAGGCGGCTCAGGCTCCGGTTCGTCAACCTGGGGACAAGACAATGAGAGGGATTCCAGGATGCAGACGAAAGCACACGAGCGTGATCGTGAGCCCCAGTGACGGGCTTGGCGGACGTGACGGGACTCGTGACCGGTCGGATGGTCCCTGGGCATCTCGGCCAGGACAGATAGATCAGGAGTCGTGACTCCCGCATTCCAGTGGTCCGGTCACTGCGTAGCCAGGCCATGCGGCGGCACGGCAACAAGTGGGTGATTGGCTTTGACTCTGAGAGACTATCTGAAGGAGTTGAGCAACGAAGACAACCCCGTGAGGTACTCGGGGCTGCTACAGCTTTCGGGCTTGTCTTCCGAAGAGGTGTGTGAGTTCAAGGTCGAGTGGCCATCAGTGCCGCGGTCCCGCACGCGCGAGATAATGGGCAAACTCGTCGAACTCCGCGAAGAGAACGTGGAGCTTGACTTCAGCGCCGTCTTCGTGGCCTGCCTGGGAGACGCGGATGAGGATGTCAGGGAAAGGGCGACGCGGGGCCTGTGGGAATGCGAAGACAGGGGCATCATCAGACCTCTCATCGGGCTTCTCCAAGACGATCCATCGGCGAGGGTCAGAGCTGCGGCAGGCATGTCGCTCAGGACATTCGCAGACATGGCCCAGAATGGCAGGCTCCTATCTCGGGACGGCAACAGAGTCCGGGAAGCCCTCATAGCCGTCATAGACCGACAGGACGAGGACCTGGAAGCGAGGCGACGCGCCATTGAGGCAGTGGCGAGCTTCGAGGGGCCGGAGATTGACCAAATAATCCTCGATGCCTACCACAGCGGGAACCTGAAGCTGAGGCAAAGCTCGATCCACGCCATGGGGCGGAGTTCCAACACACAGTGGCTTCCAACCATTCTCGAAGGGACCGACCACGCTATTGCTGCGATACGCTACGAGTCGGCTAGCGCGTGCGGCCTCTTGGGCGAAGAGACCGCGCTCCCACACTTGATACAGCTCATCCAAGATGAGGACGTACAGGTCCAGTTGGCGGCGGTGAAGGCCATTGGCGCGACCGGGGGGCCGCTGGCGAAGCAAGCCTTGCAGCGGTGCCTGAGGATAGGAGACGAGGCCCTGGAAGAAGCCGCGCGCTACGCCCTCAAGCACACCGAGTTCGACGACGACCCCCTCGGCTTCACATTCGAGGCGTAGCGATCTGTCCACCAAACGCTCGCGCAACTCCTCGGCAGCCCGGGATTCAGGCTCTGGAGTTGTGCTGGTCCCTCAAGGGCCTCGGTAGCTTCGGCCTGAGCTTCCAGTTCCTCGATTCGGGCTTCGGCCTGCTCAAGCTGGTCTTGGAGGGTTGCCGCTTCCTCGGCTGCTTGCGATAGCTCCATAACCTCGTTGAGCAGGTTCTTGTTGTCGCTCTCCAGCTTGGCTACGTAGTCAGGGTCTATGCCCTGCGGTGGACCTGCCATGCTCTGCTGGGTCATGGTGGCCTCTGGTCGTGGGCAATCCAGCTTCCCTTGCTTTCGGAGCTGCCACCGGACCTTGTACACGGAGCCGGACTTGGACCCCTGGGCGATGGGCTCCTGGGCGGACTTGCCGCTCTCCAGCGCTTCCCTAACCTGCCGCGTCTTCCCTTTGCTGCCATGCGATCTTCCTCTTTCCGCCTCTTTGCTGGCGTGGTATCCTTTCCGCTGTGAAGAGGGTCCCCAAGGAAAGCTTGATGTCCACACCGAGGAATGTCAGCTTTCCAAGGAAAGCAGGAAAGGAAAGCTGGACTGCCTATCCGTATCCGTGGGTATAGTTGAGGGGGGCCAATGCGACGGACGCGCATATTGGGAGGAAAGCTCTCCTGGAGAAGCGAGTGGAAAGCCGACGCTCCAGTGACCGGACACGCGACGCCTATCCCGACGAGGCGTATGATCGAGCCACCTGGCGTTGGACGGGGCGCCACTGAAGACGGCCCAGGCACCCGGCGTAGTCGTCCAGCGAACCTTATGGCAGGCTCGGAGGGAGCGGAACATGGCGACGCTTGAAGAGCTGGCGGCAGGCACGTCAGTCGAAGGTGTCGTGGCAGATGGGCCTGTCGAGGTGGTCAGCGTCAAGTGGTTTGGGCAGACCGCTGTTGAGCTGACGTACAAGGTTGGCAGCACCGGCGCAGTCAGCAATCGCTTGCTCTATCGAACTGATGAGGACCGGCTCATCGTATCCGAACGCCGCCGCGCCTGGGCCTTCGACGGCGACGGTGGGCTGTTTCGGCTCGTCGCAGAAGCCAAGCGCATTCGGCTCGCCTATCTGTTCGACCCCCGCATAGCGGTGCACGCCTCCCAGGTTGAGCCCCTTCCACATCAGCTTGCCGCCGTGTATGGCGAAATGCTCCGCCGCCAGCCGTTGCGCTATCTCCTCGCCGATGATCCTGGTGCAGGGAAGACAATCATGGCGGGGCTCTTCATCAAAGAGCTTATCCTGCGGGGCGACCTGGAACGGTGCCTGGTGGTCTGTCCGGCCAATCTGTCTGAGCAGTGGCAAGACGAGCTGCTCGAGAAGTTCAAACTCCGCTTCGAGATTGTTGGCACCTCGGAAATCGAGGGTTCGGTCACAAGGAACCCCTTCCAGGAGAAGGCGCTGGTCATTAGCCGGATCGACATGCTGAAACGCGACGCCAACCTCGAAAGACTGGCGCAGACCGAGTGGGACCTGGTAGTGGTGGATGAGGCCCACAAGATGAGCGCATCGTACTCCGGCGGCGAGGTGAGGTCCACTGCCCGCCACAAGCTAGGCCAGGCGATCTGCGCTCCCGACAAGACGCGGCATGTCCTGTTCCTGACTGCGACCCCACACAACGGCAAGGACGCCGACTTCCAGCTATTCATGGGTCTTCTGGACCGGGACAGGTTTGAAGGGCAATTCCGAACAGGCGTACACCGCGTCGATGTCTCAGACATGATGCGCCGAATGCTGAAGGAAGAACTCGTTGATTTCGATGGCAAGCCGTTGTTCCCTGAGCGCCGCGCCTACACCGTCAACTACAGCCTCAGTCCTTTGGAATCAGAGCTCTACGGACGGGTGACCGAATACGTCCGAAACGAGATGAACCGCGCCGACCAGCTTGCAGAGCAGATCGCTGGAGGCGCACAGCGTCGCAACGTCGTAGGATTCGCCCTGACGATCCTCCAGCGCCGGCTGGCGTCGTCGCCGGAGGCCATCTACCACTCGCTGCGTCGCCGCAGGGAACGCCTGGAAAACAGGTTGAAGGAAGAACTGCAAAACCGCACACGCGCGTCAGGCGGGTCCCTCGATCTGACGAGTGGGCTCAGGAGTGTTGATGACGAGGACATCGACGACCTCCCCGATATTGAGATGGAGGACTACGAAGAGCAGGTCGTGGACCGGGCATCCAACGCCCGCACCGTAGCGGAACTGAAGACTGAGATTGACGGCCTCAAGGAGCTGGTAGCGCTGGCGCATCGCGTGCGGACTAGCGGAACAGACCGCAAGTTGCAGGAATTGCGGAGACTGCTGGTGGACCGCGCCGAGATGTTCGACCCGCACGGTCAGCGCAGGAAGCTCATAATCTTCACGGAGTACCGCGATACCTTGACCTACCTGGTGGACAAGATTGGGACCTTCCTGGGCAAACCGCAGGCCGTGGTGGAGATTCACGGCAGAATGAAGCGCGATGAGCGACGCGGAAAACAGAATGCGTTCGTCAACGACCCAACCGTGGAAATCCTCGTGGCCACCGACGCTGCCGGCGAGGGCATAAACCTCCAGAGGGCGCACCTGATGGTCAACTATGATCTCCCCTGGAACCCCAACCGAATCGAGCAGCGGTTCGGGCGTATTCATCGCTTCGGACAGCGGGAGGTGTGCCACCTATGGAATCTGGTGGCCCATGAGACGCGGGAAGGGGCGGTATTCCAGGTCCTGTTCAATAAGCTGGAGAGGGAGGGCGCCGCGCTGAAAGGCAAGGTCTTCGATGTCCTGGGCAGGGTATTCGACCAGGAGCCACTGCGAGAACTCCTGATCGAAGCGATCCGGTATGGTGACCAGCCCGAGGTCAAGGCCCGCTTGCAGCAACGCGTGGGTGAGCTGATGAGCATTGAGAGGCGTCAGCAGCTCACCGAGGAGAATGCCCTGGCCGTCGAGACATTGGACACCTCGCGCCTCCAGGCCATTCGAGAGGACCTGGAACGGGCCGAAGCGATGCGACTTCAGCCTCACTTCATCGCATCGTTCTTTCTGGACAGTTTCAAGCGACTCGGCGGTTCAGTGCGAGAACGGGAGCCTCGACGCTACGAGGTGCGACGTGTGCCCCGCGAGGTGGTCCGCAGGGCAAGACAGCTTGGCCCAGGCGCGCCATTGGCCGCTCGGTACGAGCGCATCGTGTTCGAGAAGGATCGCATCCAGGTTGACGGAAAGCCATCCCCGGCGCAATTCGTCGCCCCGGGCCACCCTTTGCTGGATGCGACTACCGACCTTATCCTGGAACGATACAGACAGCTTCTGCGTCGGGGGGCTGTGCTGGTCGACCCGCGAGACGACGGCCCGGGGCAAGCGCGAGTCCTCTTTTTCATAGAGCACCAGGTGCGGGACGGACGCACCGACAAGCACGGGAATCACAGGGCTGCCTCTCGACAACTCCACTTTGTGGAGATCGCAGAGGACGGTTCGGCATCGGGTGGAGGGGCAGCGCCGTACCTGGACTATCGGCCCCTGACGGCTGACGAGCAGAGACTGATGGGCAAGCTCTTGAGTGCGCCCTGGCTTCAGGCAGACATTGAGAGTACCGCGACGCAATACGCCATTGAGCACCTCGTCCCCGATCACCTCGAACAGGTTAGGGGGTACCGAGAGCGGCTTGTGCGCAAGACGATGGCGGCCGTGAGGGAGCGGTTGACCAAAGAGATTCAGTATTGGGACCACCGCGCCGAGCAACTCAAGCTGGTGGAGTTGGCGGGTAAGCAGCCTCGGATGAATTCAGCCCTGGCTCGAAGGCGTGCGGACGACCTTACCGAACGCCTGCAGAACCGCATGAAGGAGCTGGAGTTGGAGAAGCAGCTAGCCCCTATGCCCCCAGTGATTTCAGGGGGCGCGCTGATTGTGCCTGAGAGGGTGCTGGCCAGCCTTCCGGACAGCAAGCGTCCTGCCGCGGACAAGGCCAGTCGCGATGCGATCGAGGAACTGGCGATGCAGGCTATCGAGGACGCGGAGAAGAAGGCAGGCCGGATTCCCAGGCGGGTTGACCGCCTGAACCTCGGATACGACATAGAGTCCCGCGCTCCGGAGACAGGATGGTTACACTTCATCGAGGTCAAGGGACGACACGCCGATGCCGACACCGTGCACGTCACCAAGAACGAGTGGCTTGTAGCCCTCAACAAGCGGGAGATGTTCGCATTGGCCATCGTTCTTGTGCGGGACAGAGCAGTCGTGGCGCCGCCTCACTACATCTGGGACCCGATGTCCAGGGTGGTGAGCGGGGACCTGACGTTTGGGGTGACCGGCGTTGACCTGAGTATCAGCGAGCTTACGCGGCTGGAGGCAAAGGAGGTTGGAGCATGACCCGACAACACACGGTCAAGGCGTTCGTGTACAGAGGAGAGACCCAGTATGTTGCCGAGTGCCTGGAGATCCCCGTCGTGACCCAGGGGAAGACGCTGGACGAGGCGCTGAGCAACCTGCAGGAGGCGGTGGCGCTCCATCTCGAGGACGAAGACCTGGCGGAATTGGGACTTGCGCCGGACCCATCGATCGGGTATCGACCGTGACGTCGACGAGTTGCTCAAGCCAGAGACCGTAGGTGCAGGACCGTGAAGAGGGAGGAACTGGAGGAACTCCACTACATTGCCCCGATAAGCAACGTGCCTTCCATGCTTGAGCTCGGAATACTCTCGCACAATCGGGCGAAAAACGTGGAGCACGAGTCTGTGGCTATGCAGGTGATCCAGGATCGCCGCGCAAAGGTTGTTGTTCCGGGCGGACGACGACTGCACGATTACGTCAACCTCTATATCCACGCCCGGAACCCGATGATGTATGTGAGGAGATCCAAGCACCTGAGTCTTTGTGTTCTCAGCATTCGTACAGATGTACTACACTCCCCTAGAGTGGTGGTCACCGACAGGAATGCGGCCGGAGACTACGTAAGGTTCGCAGCTGCACCGGAAGGACTTGCGATAGTGGACCGTGACCTCGCGTTCGCAACGTACTGGGCTGATCCTGATCCCGTTATCTACCTTCGTAAGAAATCCGCTAGGTGCGCCGAGGTGCTCGTGCCGAATCGAGTTGACCCAAGCTTCATCGTTGGAGCGTACGTCTCGCGGCAAGAAACCCACGATACTCTGCACGATTTGCTCGCTGAACGGAACACGCAGCTTGATTCGATAGTGGATGGTGATCTGTTCTTTCGCTAAGGAGGCCTGCGATGATTAAGGTTCTCGTTGGTGACTTGTTTGAGTCGCAAGCGCAGACCCTTGTCAACACCGTGAACTGCGTCGGCGTGATGGGGAAGGGTATCGCGTTGGGCTTCAAGACGCGTTTCCCTGACATGTACGAAGACTACGCCGCTCGGTGCAAGGCAGGTGTGGTGAAGCTCGGCGAGCCGTATCTGTACAGACGGCTGCTAGAGCCCTGGATTCTGAACTTCCCCACCAAGGACCACTGGCGGTCGATGGCAAAGCTGGAAGATATCGTTCGCGGCCTTCGCTACCTGAAGGGCCACCATGAGGAATGGGGAATCACCTCGCTGGCTGTTCCGCCGCTTGGGTGCGGAGAAGGCCAACTCGATTGGCGCGTGGTGGGTCCCACCTTGTATCGCCATCTTCGCGAGCTTGAGGTTCCGGTTGCACTCTACGCCCCGTACGGGACCCCACCAGATCAGATGGACAGTGGGTTTCTCTCCCAGCCTCCCGAGCTGGCGCTCGCATGGCCTGGACAAAGCAGGGTCATGCCCGGATGGATCGCACTTGTGGAGATTCTCGCGAGGATCGAGTCCGAGCCGTATCACTGGCCTGTAGGTCGAACCATGTTTCAAAAGATCACTTATTTTGCGACCGAGTCGGGCATTCCTACTGGACTGGTCTTCGAGCGTGGGAGCTTTGGCCCCCATGCCCGTGACCTCAAGAGCCGCATCACCCAGCTAGTCAACAATGGTCTCATCCGAGAGCATAGGCTTGGTCAAATGTTTGCGGCCAAGATTGGCCCCACCTTCGAAGATGCGCGCAAGACGTACTGGTCGGAGATCAACCAGTTTGAACCCATTGTCGAGCAAGTTGCTGACCTGTTTCTGCGTATGAACACCAAGCAAGCTGAGGTCGCAGCGACCGTGCATTATTCTGCTCGGTCGCTAGCCCAAGCACTTCACGATAAGCCAACTGAACGGCACGTGCTGGACGACGTAATGCAATGGAAGCAACGGCGGAAGCCACCTATTGATGAGGGCGATGTGGCTAGGACCATCCGCAGTCTAGCAGCCTTCGGATGGATCAGAGTGAAACCTAGCTCAGACCTACCTTTGCCGGAGGAGGTCCTTGCTGATGTCTAGCTACCGCAAGAAGCTCATCGAGGTGGCCCTGCCCCTGGACGCGATCAACCGCGAGTCGGCGCGGGAGAAGTCCATCAGGCACGGGCACCCTTCGACGCTGCACCTGTGGTGGGCGCGGCGGCCCCTTGCGGCGTGCCGCGCAGTCATCTTCGCTTCGTTGGTGGACGACCCCGAAGAGCCCGCCTGCCCGAAGGAGCTACTCGACGCCATCGACCGGCTCCCCTGCCCGAAAAGCAAGCCCCGCTTCGACGACTCGACCTACAGCGAGCGCCGTGAGAAGCTGTTCGACCTCATTTCAGACCTTGTGAGGTGGGAGAGCACGACCGACGAAGACCTGCTGGACACGGCCCGCGAGATCATTCGAGCGGCAACAGGCGGCAACCTGCCTGCGCCGCGCCCCGGAACCTTCTGGGTCTATGCCATCAAGTGCGATGACGAAAGCATCTACATTGGACACACAGACAATCTCCCCCGGCGGTGGCGCGAGCATTTAGGCGGCAAGGCTTCTGACTGGACAGCAAGGCATAAGCCGCCAAGGGTAGTGCATTTAGAACAGTTTTGTTCGCGAGAGGAGGCGGTCAAACGTGAACATGACCTTAAGACAGGGTTTGGCCGCAAGTGGCTCAAGGCTCTTGTCCAATCGGGGCGGGCGCGGCAGGCAGGCCCGCCTCCTCTGCTGGACCCGTTCTGTGGCGGCGGCTCAATACCCCTGGAGGCCCAACGCCTGGGGCTGGAGGCGTATGCTTCGGACCTGAACCCGGTAGCGGTACTCATAACGAAGGCCCTTATCGAGATACCACCGAAGTTTGCGGGGAAGCCGCCTGTGAATCCCGAATACAAGTCTCGCACCCTTCGACAGGCTCAGGGCGAACGGGATACTACCTGGAAAGGGGCTGCTGGCCTGGCCGCCGACGTGCGCTACTACGGGAAGTGGATGCGCGACGAGGCGTGGAAGCGCATAGGCCACCTCTACCCCAAGGGGCCCAACGGCGAGACGGTTATCGCCTGGCTGTGGGCGCGAACGGTGAAGTGCCCCAACCCGGCCTGCGGCGCGCAGATGCCCTTGGTGCGCTCCTTCTGGCTGTCCAGGAAGCCCGGCAAGGAGGCGTGGGTGGCGCCGATTTTGAATCGACCAAAGAAATCAGTAAACTTTAGAGTTTGCTCTGGTGAACCAACTAACCGAATCCTGGTGGACACTGGTACCGGCTTCGTCGGCAGCGGAGGTCGTAGAGCAAAGGCGACCTTTGTATGCCCCGTTTGCAGAGAGTCGGTGTTGAAAGGCGACTATATTGACTCCGAGGCGAATGCAGGCCGCATGAATATGATGCCTCTGGCGAAAGTACAGGAGGGAGTGCGGTCAAGAATCTACACGGAATTCCCTGAGAGTGAAGTGCGATGGCTTGATGGGGCAATCGATCCTCACTTTCAGAATGCCGACTTTGTGCGCAGTCTTCCGTCCCAGCGATCCAGAGGAACGTTCGCAAGCAATGCACAAGGGCGCCGCTACGGGTTCCATACGTTCAAAGACTACTTCACCCCGCGCCAGCTTGTGGCCCTGACGACCTTCTCCGACCTTGTGCAGGAGGCCCGCGCCCTGGTGCTGGAGCATGCCTCACCCCCGTCCCCCTCTCCATCGGATATGGAGAGGGGGCCCGGGGGTGAGACTGGTATGAAATCTGCCGATCGCCGTCAGTTATGCCGTGAGTTGCGCCAGCGTCAGACCCCCGCCGAAGCTTTCCTCTGGGAGTTGGTGCGTAACCGCCGCTTCGACGGCCTTAGATTCCGACGCCAACACCCCCTGGGGCCCTTTATCGCCGACTTCTATTGCCCGGAACATAGATTGGTTGTCGAACTGGATGGCGGCATCCACCAGCGACAGCAAGAACGTGACAGGGCTAGGGATGAAGCCATCAATCAATTTGGCATTCGCGTGCTTCGTTTCAAGAACGAAGACGTCCTTGAGCGGCCTGAAGAAGTACTTGAGACGGTACGAAGCAGCCTCTCCCCCGGCCCAACGGCCACCCCCTCTCCATCGGATATGGAGAGGGGGCCCGGGGGTGAGGCTGAAGCCTACGCCAACGCGGTGGCGACGTATCTGGCGCTTGCGTTGGATAAGGGTGCCGACTACTGGTCATCAATCTCCTCGTGGCACTCAACTCGGCAGTTGGTCAGGAATACGTTTGCCCGGCAAGCTATTCCAATGGTCTGGGATTATGCAGAGGCGAACCCGTTTAGCGAATCCGCGGGCAACTGGCGAGGCGCGGTTGAGTGGGTAGCGCGAGTCGTGGGCAATTCACCTGAAGCCGCACACACCGCACGGGTTCGGCAATTGGACGCGGCCTCATCGGTCGATGGTAGGGGTGATTCGCTCGTGTTCACTGACCCTCCTTACTACGACAACATCGGGTATGCAGACCTTTCCGATTTCTTCTATGTTTGGTTACGTCGAACCATAGGTCCCGCATATCCAGACCTGTTTTCCACCCTGTTGACTCCGAAAACACCGGAGTTGGTGGCGACGCCGTACCGCTTCGACGGCAACAAGAAGGCTGCTGAGCAGCACTTCGAGGACGGCCTGCGCAAGTCGTTTGCGCTTATGTATGAACGGGCTTCTTCCGACTACCCCGTTACGCTGTTCTACGCTTTCAAACAAGCCGATCTCGAGAAGGGGAACGGTGCGTCTCAAGTAAGAGGGTCCACTGGCTGGGAGACCATGCTTGCGGGGCTCGTCGGCGCGGGTTTCCAGGTCACCGGTACCTGGCCGATGCGCACCGAACTCGGCAATCGTGCGGTAGCCCGCGGCGCAAATGCTCTCGCGTCCTCCATCTTGCTGGCCTGCCGCCCGCGACCAGACGATGCGCCAATCGCCACCCGCCGCGAGTTCCTCTCGGCGCTGCGTAGCGAGCTACCCGGCGCGCAGATGCCTCTTGTGCGCTCCTTCTGGCTCTCCAGGAAGAAGGACAAGGAAGCCTGGGTGGAGCCGATTGTGGACAAGCACGCCAAGGCTCACACATTTGAGGTCAGAAACGGTAGACCTGCAATAGATTTGGAGGACAAGGTAAAGCAAGGCAGCAAGATAGCCAGGGGCGCCAAGTTCTTCTGCCTTCGCTGTGGTCAGCCTTCTGACGACCAACATATCAAGGATGAGGGGATGGCAGGCCAGATGGGTGCGCAACTCCTAGCAGTTGTGGCCGAAGGTCAACGCTCCCGCACATACCTCTCCTCTCGGCGAGTGGGTATGCCCGTAGTGAAACCTCCTGACAGATTAGAGGGTCTGAATGTGGGGATTGCGGCGTAATCAGACGGAGTTGGCATAAGGTAAGTGTGACGAGGACACGAGGAGACAATGGAAGAGTTCAGAGCTGCTCTCCGCTCCCTGACCCAGAGAATCTGCTGCGAGTTGGAAGGGCAGGAAATCCCGA
>SDBU01005355.1_pt1 | contig 15387 bp, 19 predicted proteins | sample 2277071 | NCBI WGS metagenome assembly SDBU01 (sample SAMN10397929, study PRJNA504765) | marine sediment metagenome | isolation source: marine sediment core GS08_GC12, 126 cmbsf | place: Arctic Ocean: Gakkel Ridge, Loki's castle | collected 2008
GTCAACGCAAATACAGGTACTGCTGCTGGAACTCCAACATGGGCTGACTATACTATCTATTCTAGTGGTTGGACTGACGAATTCGGTTCTAATAGTGATGATAATAGCTTGGATGTAGGTTCAGATAATTTTACTGTTTTGTTCCGTATTAACTTTACTGATTGGCCTCTTAACTCGAATGCACGTATAATACAAAAGCAGGAAGCAGGCGGATTGGCTGGTAACGGTTACTTTATGTTTTCCGCTGCCAATGGACTTGCCCTACAGTTGCGCACAACAGTAACAGGAACGTTTAGTCCCGTTAATGTTAGACAGTTCCTTAGCTTGGGTAGCTGGAGAAATCTAGCGTATACCGTTGAGAGAGATAATGTAGGCAACATCGCTACTGAGACAAGTTTTTCAAATGGGGGTAATGAGCTATCCCAGAGTGGCAGCCTTACAGGTAGTCTGGATAACAACGGAAAACTCTACTTCCCCAGAAATAACTGGGTAAACACCGTCGCTTGGCTGGACGAGTTTAGGCTTTATCACGGTCTCTTGTCTAGCTCTTATATTGCAGCTGATTACTTGAACTGGGCAGAGACCTTACTCTATTACGGTGACGAGAATCCACCGCCCACCGTGACTACACAGGTAGCTACTAGTGTTACAGCTAGTACCTTTGTTGTTAATGGTAATCTGACCAGTCTAGGTGGCGTTCCTGCTTCTGAGGTCTGGTTCCAGTACGGTACAACACCATCCTTGGGGAGTTCAACTACTCCTGTTGAAAGGAACTCTACCGGTGCGTTCAACGCAACACTGACATCTCCTAGTTCCGATGTCGCTATGTATTTCAGATCAGCTGCTGAGAATATTGACGGTACTACCTATGGTACTCTATTGTCTGTAGGAATACCATCAGCTACAGGTAGCTTTATGATTAAAACGCTATTGCGGATTGTACTGGCATTAGCAATACTCGCGGGCGTAGTAACAGTCGGGTTGAGAGGCACGGGAGTATTTTTTATCCTTTTTGCTCTCCTGGGAGTTATAGCATTCGTTGTGATTGATGCCTTTATTATATCGTTGTTCTAGGATCGTCGGGGACTTGAACTTTCTAGGGGGCTTGACAAATACGAACGTATGTGCTAGGGTGATTGTAAGTGGGCGGTCTCGCTCCTTGAAGGTGGTGATTTGATTGTCAGTACGTGGTCTAGTAACCGTAGTAATCGGTGTTGTAGCTTTCGTGGTCATTGATAGCCTCATCACCAACATCATAACCGGTACCGATACTGGCTCGGTCATACTTCAGAACCTGTTAAGAGTGATCGTGGCGGCCTCCATTCTTATCGGTGTGGTAATGAGCATCGGTCGGGGCGGCAAATAACTATGTGCCGGGCACCAGATGCCTTAAGTAGGGGAGTACACGAGAGCAAACGGTTCTCGGTGCTCCCCTTCCTTTTTGTTGGAGAAAAGACTCTTACTCAACCTTGGAGGGTAATACCATAGGTATTGACCTTAGTTCGTTTTCTATATGGCATCTTCTATTAGTTATTGTTATTGTGACAGGTTACTTTTTCTTTACGTGGCGACGGAGGTAACTATGGCTGACCGAAAATATTATTACTGGTTAATAGCTCAATCTGAAGGAAAACCGTATCTTGTATTCGGAGGTGCCTCCGAGGAGGAGGCTCGTCGCAAAGGGTTGGATCTGCTCGGTGGACTTGATTTTGAAATTAAACGTTATCCTACAAGGGACTTGGGGGCTGCTTCGGCATTCTTTCGTGGGAAACGATTAGCCGATACTCACTCGCTACGTGATTCCAGCAAGCGTATTGGGCATGACCGTAGCCTAGCACGATTAAAACGACGTAAAACAAGGAGGGCTGAATGACGGGAGCAGAGGTACAATCTTGGTTCACACCATTCCACTACTTTGTGTATCTTGGTACGTTATTTACCACGATGGTGGTCTATTACCAATGGAGATGGGCGCAGACCTGTAAGCATAGTATACAGGTTCTTGTTGCACAACAGGGTGGTGGCGGTGATTACGTCCTCGCACCGAAGGATGGTGGTTCAGTGTCTATCAGGAATCCGCATACCGGCGCAACGCGAACATGGCCTGTAAATGAGCTAGCCACAATCGATGTCCTTTATCCTGGCGTAGGATTCGTTCCACCCTTCTTGCAAAAGACGATACGACTCGCTATTGTTAATGAAGGGGATTGGGAACCAATGCTCAATCGTAGTGCTCATGCACGTAAGGTAGCTAGTCCCGATATGGTAGTAGCTTTAGAGAAAATAAGGGATGTAGCCAGTCCAGCTACCAAGAGAGCACTCTCGGAAGTACTGGATGGTGTGTCTACTGCTCCTACAAGAGAGATGATTGCCAGTCCCGCTGTGTTAGGTAACTTAATGGCAGAGAAGATAAGTGAATTGGCGGTTACGGTTGCGAAGGATATCGTCAATCCACTCAACGAAGCGATAAGAAAGCTGGGACAGCGCCTTAACCCGACTATTGTATATGTCGGGTTGGGATTGACGGTTCTCTTGCTTGTGTATACTGTTTTCCAGATAACCCAACTCACCAATATGGATGTAGGCAAGATAGCGAATGATATTGGACAGATAAAGCAGGCACTAGGAGTGAAGTGATGGCCAAGAAGGAAATCACAAAAGAAATCACAGAATCTATGGAGATCGTAGACGGCAAGGTGAAGATAGATACTACCAAGTTGCGTAGGTCTCGGATAGAACCTGAAGATAATACAGAGCCTGAAAAAGCTGTACCTGTATCGGCGGGAGCTGTAGAGAAGGCTCTTGATCTTGCTTTTAACCCCTCCCGCGAAAAGTTGCGGGAAGTCACAATCATTGACCGTGTTCAGGGAAGATTATTCCCGCTCCTGGACATTATCAACGTAGGTCGTCAATACTGTTTAGAAGTAGCTGTGTACAGACAAGACGCAGACGAATATAAACGAGTATTCAAGAGACGGAGTCCTATCATCCCTAACCTGCTGGACGAGTTTATGTATCGCACGGCACAATGGCAAAAGTCGGTACAAGGAACCAACCTGACCAAGATTACGGATATCGCGTTGGCGGAAACGGAATCTAGAGCCGGAGAAGAAGGAGAACCGAGTGGCACAGACGCTTGGGGGAAAGAGTAAAGTTGACCGTGCTGGATTGAACCGAAACACGTTCAAGCTGTTCGACGAGTCAGCAGGATATGACGACGAAACAGGTATCAAATTCGCTCCCGATTTAACTCCATTAGACAGACGACGTGCTACCTTACTATACCGACTGTTCACTCCTCCCAGAGAGGTAACCGGATTATGGGGTCTCTGTGTTGTCCGTGGGCTGCCAGGTACTGGGAAGGACTTATTTGGCAATTACCTATCTTACACGGTGAAACGGTACTTTCCTTGGAAACGAATACTACGGGATGAACCACCACGAGAACTATACGGTCCCTATGCTGGTCTGTTCAACGAACAGACTCTACACGACGATTTTGAGAAAATGCGGGCTATCGGGAAAGGACTAAAACTAAAAGAATTGGATTCTGCCCTAGAGAAAGCCGCCGACGATTGGGTCAAAGGGGCGGGGGAAGTTATGCTCAAGAACTCCTTCCTGTATCTCACGGAGTTTTGGAAATACTGCTACAAGCGAGAACCTCACAGCCCAATGAACAAGACAATGGGGGCTATTCACAAAGTCAAGAGACATCTGGACTCTCTAATTCTAGGTACTATTCAGATAGTTGATGACCTAGATAAGTGGACAGCTAAACCTTATATTGATTGGGAAGTTACCAGTACGAAGTCGGTCAGCAACATAACAGGCTTCGTTTACTATGTCCAAAAAGTGGTATACGATAAACGTAGGGACATGTTGATACCCATCGGTCAGCCATTTCCGATACCGTTGGATGCGGGGAAACCAAGGAGCGAGCTAGGTGACGGTAAAATCAGAATCGTGAGACAGGATTACCAACCAGAGAATGAGGAAGAGAGGATTGTATTGGATATTCTGAAAGCTGGTGTGGATACCTATGAGGCCATGGTAGACCTACTAGACGTTAAGGGGGATATGTCCGAGACGGAGATACTGAATACCCTGAAAGGACTAGGATTGAGGTTGTATAGGAAAAGACCTAAGATGGTTATTGATTACCCTTGCTACTTTAGGGTGTATAATAGCAAGAGTGCTCCACAGCTAAAGACCAACGTGAAGATGGAGGGTTAACTGATGCCTCAGTTTGTTCAAGTGTGTAATCCAAGAACGAGAAGGTTTGCGAAGATAGACAGAGTTGCAGGTGCTATCGTTTCGCACAAGCGTACAAAAGGGCCGTATAAAAACATCCTGATCCGAGGAGAACGATACGACTTACAGGATAGCAATAAAGGGATAGGTGAGTGACTAGATGTCATTACCAAGGGGTAACATAGAAAAGGAGGCGTTACTATGCTAACGAGTCGAAATGTGCAGGACATAGCGGAAGGGGAGTGGTCTCGGTACTATTGCTGGAGACTACCAAGAAAGTGGCACTGGGTAGCAATAGTGGTTATGCTACTATCAATTATCTCTGTTAGTCTGCTCTTTTTAGTCTCCATTGGAAAGGATGCGAACTCAACGAAAGTAGTCGTACCCGAGGGAGGTACTATTGCTATCACTATGTACGCTAATCACTCCGTAACAGTAACGCAAGAGGGTATAGAACTACCTACTCTCCACCTTACCCCAGACAAGAACAGCGATTCCCTTATACCAGTACGTACTATGTCTGGTATCCTACTATTTATTGCCCTTATATTATTGCTTGCCTGGATAGCTCGATACCTCATAGATAAGAGTGAGTTTATTCTCCAGTGTGAGCACGAATGGATGGAAAGTAACTTTACTCATTTACCTAACAGGCAATCCGTGCTAGATTTTCTCAAAGGATGATTAACTATATGTCCTTACCAATAGGAACGTACTACCATGTGAAGACCTTTCCATCAGGAAAGCGGGTAAGACAAACTATCTTTAATGAAAGAGTGATAGCGACTACGCCTATGCCTAGGATCAAGCAAACCAAATCACGGAAATCTCTCAAGAGAGCACGAAGGAGGATAGGTATTTAATATGGGGTTCTTTTTTGGTAAAAACAAAGGGGGCGGTATTCCTCGGAACGCTACTTTCCGGTTGACTCAAGAGGGACGGGAGAAATTGCAGGAGTTCTCTGGTGACCCAAAAAGTAAAATACTGGCGGCACTGGAGACTGGGGGGACAAGCGACCTCGATGAGATATCCGTGTCAAGCGGAATGAACCGAGGACAGGTAGAGAGGTTTATCCGACCGCTAATCGCTGGACAGTATATCCAGTATGTGAGCACAAGTGTAGGATCTGACGCAGACTAGGAGTGTAAATGACTAGAGCAAGAGGACGCACTGGAAATGATTAAGAAATTGTTGCTGCTCGTGTTGGCTCTGATACTATCCGTTACACCAGTCCTAGCTACGGGTTTACCTGTCCGAAGTGCTGATCCTATCGGCACTGAGGTAATAGATGCCCGAACACGAAGCAGCAAGACAACTGACTTGGGTGGCGGCAAATATGCTTTCGATGCTTCCATCGGTGCTATCCACTACGAAGATAATGGCTGGCAGGAAATAGATAGTGAACTTGTTCTTGGGATGGCTCCTTGGGATTGGGTGATGGTAGAGGCTGGTTATAAAATCGGTGTGAATGAGGACTTTACCGCCGGTCAGATTATACAGTTCTGGAAACAGGGTAGCTTTGTAAATCTTCAACCGATGGCTCTTGAGTGGACTAATGACCTTGATATGCTTCAGCAAGTCTCAATGCCACAAGATGTCGCTGCTGTAATCACTAATCCTATAGTTGATTTACTCCCCGCTGTCGGCGTGCCGAGTCATCAAGGTCAAATCTCTTGGGAAGATGCTTACGGGAGTGGCATTGATTTTGACTGGCAGACTACTGCTACAAGACTACAGAAACGGTTGACTATCGGTGATTTTGCTGATTTACCTCCTCCCGCACAGTATATTCAAGACGGTGGTAATCCTGCTCTAAGATACAACCTTATTTTTGCTCCATCGCGCGATGTTGACATCTATATCAACGATGCTCTATGGAACCAGTCCAGCAAGCAACAGACCTTCGATATTATAGAGTTTCGTAAAGATGGTGCGGTGCTTTGGGGATTTATGCCTCTGAGGTATTGGGGGAGTAGCGACGATGGTACTAATGAAGGACAATCCGTAGCTACCCTTGAGAAAAGAGGCAACAAGCTCTATATCTCAATCAGAGTACCTTATAGCTGGTTACAAACTGCCACTTATCCAGTATTTATTGATACAGATGTAGATGCGCAGCCATCAGTATCCTCCGATGATACTATTCGTGCTTACGACCCGAGTGGCTGGGTTGTTCTTTCCCCAGGATATTATGCTGGTAGAGATGGAGCATATATTTATGCATTGTACGATTTGGGTTCGGGAGTAAGATTTCGAAATATCGATATCCCTTCCGATAGCACTATCGGTGTTGCTAATCTTGTATTGACCGCTAGAACGTCAATATCTAATACTGTCGTGAATACTCGTATTCGTGCTGAGTCAAATCTAACTCCAAGTGGCTTTGGTACTTCAGCAGACTTTGATGCTCGCACTTGGACAACTGAATATATTAACTGGGATGCTATAGCAGCCTGGACGAAAGATGTGGAGTACACCACTCCAGATTTCGCTGCTGTTGTTCAGGAAGTTGCTGACCTTGGAGAGATTACTCATCTAGTTATTTTGTGGGATGATTGGGAGAAAAGAAGTACGCAGTCAAATGGAAGGGTGAGAATAGGTTATACCTATGATAGTTCTCCCGCTAAATCGCCCCAGCTCCATATTGAGTATTCCGCAGGTGGTGTATCTTTACCCACAGTCACCACACAAGCAGGGACTAATGTAGAAGACACTACTGCCACAGGTAACGGAAATATCACAGCATTAGGTGGTGAGAACGCTGATAGACGAGGTATTGTCTGGGATTTAGCGACTTACGGCGACCCTGGGAATGTGTCGCCAGCCGTGAGTGATTACGACAATGATGTCGGGACTGATGGCAGTTTTGGCACAGGGGCATTCACTGAGAGCCTAACCTCGTTACCCACAGGCGACACAATCTATGCAAGGGCTTACGCCCATAACACGGCTGGGTATGCTTATGGTGCTGAGGTCAGCTTTCTAACCAAGCCAGCAGCCCCTACCAATGTAGCGGCCACCGAGAACCAAGAGACTAAGGTTGTTATCACTTGGACTAAATCAACAGGCGCTACCGATTACCACGTGTGGCGGGATGCGGTAGACTTGGGAGCTTCTGGTGATGTGGCTACTGAGGATGATGCTGGTGCTACGGCGGGCACAATTACTAATGCCGGAACGGTAACGGCCTCTGATGGCTCAAGTACGGCTTTTGTTACTTTATCGTTGGCAGGTGAAGCAACAGGACATACGTCACACACATATAAGGTGGTGGCTTCCAATGCTACTGGGGATAGTGATGATAGCGCCACTGACCCAGGGTGGAGAATCACAGGTGCTATTACTTATCAATGGCAGGATGATGATGGTGGTTGGGCCAATATAGTAGGTGGTACCACCGATCCATATAACAACACGGGTGCTGGCGCACCGACAATTACACCGGGAGCAGCGACTGCTTCTGATGGTACTTCAGCCACCCTTGTCACGTTAAGTATTGCTGGGGACGTAGGAAATAACGGCACTACTTTGGACTATCGAGTCATCGTTAGCGCCACTAATACCTCTAATTCCCCGCAGACATCCGACATCAATAACGGATATCGTGGTACGGATACCTTGACATATGAGTGGTTCCGTTCGGCAACGGATGCCGATGCTGCTTACGGTTCAATACTCGGTGAGGGCGGGACCACAGACCCGTATAACGATACAAATGGCGTTGTAACTCCTGACGGCAGATGGTATTACGCGGAAGTCTCCATGGCCGATGCCGCTACTCAGGATACTACACACAACAGAGGATACAAGGCTGCTGCCCCTCCTGCTCCCGCCCCTACTCCCCCCTTCATCTCTGATGGACTTGAGGGTCGAGTTGCTCTTGCCTTATTGATGTCTATAGGTGCTATCTTAACCTTTACTATGTTTGTGGTCGCCCAACCGATGCTCGGCTTCGCCTGTTCCATGTTCTGGGCTATCTCAGGGGCATCAGCTTACGCCCTATCAAGTACCTCGTGGGACGTCTACTACCTCATTTTCATAGCGTGTTTGCTTGGTATGACTGTATTTACTATGCTCGCTGCCTTCGGTTTACTGGAGAAGCGGGATACGCTGGGAGACAAAGCGATCGAGGGGAGGGGTGAGAAAGATACCTTGGGAAGAGAGCCTGGACTTGACGATGGGTTTGAGGACGAGAAAGGTAGTGGACAGGGCAGAAATAGATGGAGGAGGTTAAGACAATGAAGCGTATCATGTTATTGGGACTACTATCCATAATGTTATTGGTGGTGGGCTGTTCGTCAGACGAAGCAGTCTATATTACGACAGACGGTATGGACAAAACCTCTCAAGCTCTAACTACAATAAGTTTGGCAGAGCACGAGATACACGATGGGGATGCTTATGGTGTTAAAAGTGTGGTAGACCTGGGCAACGGAGCAGTCCGAGACATTCAGATAACTACACCTAATACAACAGTTTGGGCTCACATGATTATTAGTTTCGAGACTGAGTCGGAAACTGAGTGGTATCTTTACGAAGATGTAAACATCATAGCACCTGGAACCGATGAGTCCCCTTACAACGCTAACCGCAACAGTACTAACACTACTACCCTTGCGGCGAACTATATTGATAACGCCAACATAGGCGCTGCCAACGCCGACACTGCTGTAGCCGCTGCCACGGCGTTGTTTAGCGGGATATCAGGTGCAGGTAAAGATTCGGGGGATTTCGACCATCAACATGAATTAGTGTTGAAACAGAACGAAGATTACTCTTTAAGATTCGTTGCCACTACTGCGGGGTATGTTAATTACCATCTAGACTGGTACGAATATACGAATTTAGAATAACAGGAGGTACAAAGATGGTTGCATTAACAGTATTGGTATTCATAGCTGTAGTTCTCACGTGCGCGATGTTTTTCTCCAAGAATATGATGCTAGGCTTTCCATCGATGATGTTCTGGGCAATAGCCGGAGCACAATCCTATACCTTGTCGTCTATCCCGTGGGGGGATTGGCAGTACTATCTGTTCTTCGCTTCGTTTGGTATGGCCATCTTCTCTGCCTTGGCAATGTATAGTCTGCGGGAGAAGCGGGACACGATAGCCGACGAGGAAATGGAGCGGGGAGATGGCAAGCTAATTGGTGACGACGACAAAGAAAAGGATATGTTCGGTGATGATGAGGAAGCAGCAGTAATACCGAGTGAGCGGTCGCGTAGGTTAAGGGAGAGAGCCGAGAAGAGGCGATCAAAGCCGATACGAAAGGGGGAGTTCGACTTTTGATGGATATTATCTGGATAATTCTAGTGGCCTACTTCGCTCTAGGCTTGATTGCTATAATTGCACTTGATCTGTCCACAAAGAGAGTACGCCAACGATTGACAACTGCCTCCTATGCTACGAGAGACAAGATGACATTAGCCGGATCCTATGTTGGTCTAAAAACAGCGCTAGTTATTACAGCACTCGCATTATGGTTATTCTGGCCTGTAGCTATATATGGAGCTTTCAAGGGTAAGGAGGACGATAATGGGTAAGAGAGATAGGGAACGAATAGAACGGATACAGCAAGGGAAGGAGCAACCTATATCTAATCGAGCGTTACGCAATCCTGTCGCGCGAACTGCTCTCAAGTTGGCCGGTCGTAAAGGTGTAGTAGAAGAACTATCCAGAGGGAGCGTAAACGAACAAACAGAGAGATTGGGTGAATTAGTGGGAACAGGGATACTGGGAGGGGAACGACTCAAGAAGGCCCTAATGAACAAAGCCCCGAAGGAGATGGACAAGGCTATCAGAAAGTTCCAGAAGCAGAAGAGAGATATTACCGTGGATAGCTTATTAGCAGATACGAGATCGGAGCCAGGGTTCCTGAAGATGTGTGAGAATATTGGATTGAACCTCGACTGGTTCGAGGAGTTGGCAAGAGAAAGAATGAAGAAGCATGGCATAACGGAGGGATAAATGAGCAATAAGCGTAGCGAGTTCGCTGGTACTATCATCACAGTCCGAGCCGTAGAGGACTGTATCAGAGCAACTAAGAAGTATACCGAAGGCATCGGGACAATACGTAAAAAACATCCGATACAGGGAGAAGAGTTCCCCAGCAAGATGTTCTGTAAGTACTACGAGGTATATCCTGAAATAGACCTAGATCAGATTCTTCCTCTCTTGGATGCCGTCTATGCTGCATCGGACTGGCTATGGGGAGAAACACCCCGTATTGATGTCCTGTTCAACTACGACTATCGGACAAATAAGGCGTCTGTAATTATACATGATGGTCCCGGAGCAGTAAAGGAGCTAGCGAAATCGATACCCAACTTCAGTGATATATTAGCGCAAGTGGTTGTGAATGGTAACGGAAACACTGGATAGACAGCGAGAGTTCGTGTGTTAAGAAAGCGAAGTATTATAGTGTATCACGGTACGAAGGTGGTTGAAGCAAGAAAGATACTTAAAGAGGGCTTTAAGGAAGGAACTTATTTCGCGAAGCACTTGGAGGATGCGATAGGATATGGGGGGAACTATGTATTTGAAGTGGCTTACCTGTATTCTATGACATCTAAATTGCCAATTATATTTAGATGTCAGCAGAATGTTCCCAGCGAATTTATTGTGCAGTTAACGAGATATAATCCCTCAAAGGTCATAATAGACAATATGGTTTTACGCCATAGGGTTAAAATATCAAATTCCACAAAGGCTGAAATAGAATATATAAGACAGGATATGAGGAATAAGTCTACAGGGTACTCTAGGGATGAACTGATCGCTTACGGCATGGTGGAAGAAAATGCAAAGGGATAGAGTGAAAGTTGTTGCGAATGGTAACGGAAGCACTAGATAAACTAGTAAAACGCAATCGTCGATGGGCAATACTGATAGGGACAGGGGTAGCACTGTCCCCTATCCACAATCGCTGGCTGACTCATCTAGTCACGGGAGAAACTGGCGAGGTTGAGTTCTTCCTACCCGCTTTCGGGACAGCAATATGGTTAATGAGCGCACTGCTTTTTCTGGTTTGGAGTAGACAGAAGATAGATTGGGGTGAGAAAAGGATATTCATCCCTCTGGCCATTATCGTAGCTTCGATGGGTATATCGGGCTTTATAAACGAACCCTCTTGGCAAGCCAAGCTTTCACCTCTACTTATGGGTACAGCCTTATTTGCTCTATACCTAGCTGCGAGAATACTAGGCAAGGATATCTTTCTCGCCTTCATACCGTTCACGATAATAGGTATTACGTCCGTTGTTATCAGTGGTATTCTTTCCCCTGGACAAATCACTGGTGGATTCATTACCAATTATAACGCAGCCGCTGGATACCTTGTCTTCGGAGCCCTCGTTGTTCAAGGGAAATGGCAATGGGTTCTTGTATCACTGGCATTAATAGCCTTGTTCTTTGTTGGAGCATTAGAGGGTTTATTTATAGCAAGCGTCTTAGGTATTATAGTACTGACGAGACGGGACTGGAACAAGAGATTGTTAATTCCGGTTGGAGTAGTCGTAATTATCTTGACAGGCTGGATTGCCTTGGGGCACCTTGATTCCCTCTGGGGCAAAAAGAATATTGACATAGTCGAAAGTTGGGTGACTGGGGAGACGGAGATTACTCACGAAGCAGTAGACGCAGCTACTACAGGAAGATGGATTAATATAGTCAGACGCATGAGCGATATACAACCATTTGGGCACGGATACTGGATAACAATGCCCAAGTCCACCTACCAAGGGCTACTGCCTCATAGCTACAGTAGCCCCGAGGAGGAACCGGTTCACAATGTCCCCTTGGTAATAGTAGACCAAGTAGGTCCATTGGCCGGATTAGCTTGGTTGTTTGTGGCACTCTTCTGTCTTGTGCGAACACGATGGAAGTATGTTTGGATTGCAATACTCGCTATGTCTGTTTTCGACCACTATATTTGGACACAATTTGCTCCTTACTGGTGGGTTCTAGTTGGAGTAAGTACAGTAACAACTACCAAGAATGATTATATATTTAGACGATTACAGCGAAAAGGCTCGACAAGACAGGAGATTTAGATGAAAGTTTGTTTACTTACTAGATATTTCACCCATGGAGGAAGAGAGGGAGTAGGCATAGGTAGAGTCTCAGGAGCGATTCTGCAAGGCTTGGTTAAGAGAGGGATCAGCGTACAAAAAATTTCCACATCGCAGAATGGTTTGTACGCCTACTTTTGGTATACTTTGGTTCAAACCAAGCTTAAGATTAAGAAAGGTCACGACATCTATCATGCTCTAACCCCTATGGAAAGTATTTGGATTCCAAAGGATAAAAGCCTCGTAACTTTCCATGACCTCTTCCAAATATCAAATCCAGAAAGGCTCGGAGGAGGCATGGGTTATAGTAATTGGAAACACTTCGTTGGAACCAACTATTTTGAGATTGTTTGCCGGATAGCCTCTAGTGCTAGGATTCTAGTCTGTGTTAGTGAGAAGACCAAGGAAGATGTCATAAAACACCTTAAGGTTCCAGAGCAGAAAATAAGGGTTATAAGATTGGGAGTTAATGGACAACTCAGAGCTAGAAAGAAGATAGATAACGTATTTAGGCTAGGTTATCTAGGTATGCTTGATAGAAGGAAGAGGGTAGACCTGCTTATTGGCTGTTATAAAAAGAGTAGACTTGACGGAGAGTTGGTGATTACCGGAAGGGGATTAGATGAGTCTCTGTTAAAAGAGAAAGCGGAAGGAGATTCTAGGATTAAGTTTTTAGGCTTCATTCCAGAAGATAACTTAAGTGACTTCTATAATTCCCTAGATGCTTTTGTGTTCCCTACTTGGCTTGAAGGTTATGGATTACCCATAGTTGAGGCTATGGTGTGTAAAAAACCAGTCATAGTTATGTCTGATGCCTTAATCCCCCAAGAAGTTAAGTCAAGATGCGTTATAATTGAGGATTTAGGTGTAGTACTCAATAACCAAACACACTTAGAAAGGTTGTGCAAGTCGGTTGACCTTGAGAGTAATTATCAGTGGGCCAAGTCCCACAGCTGGGATAAGTGTGTAGAATCCTATATTGAACTGTATAGAGAGATATTGGAGATATGAGGGACAGAGCAGATACTGCGGATAAATTGAACAGGATAAGAGATCTAGTCAAGGGTATAGACTCTGGGGTATCCATCTTGGATATGGAAGGTAAGTTCCTTTATACACTGGCTAGAAAGAATAATATAGGCTCTGTAGTTGAAATAGGCTCATGGAAGGGAAGGTCAACTATCTGGCTAGCACAAGCCTGTATGGATAAATTAAAGGAGGAAGGCGAACCTTACTTGGTTTACGCTATAGATCCCCATACGGATACCGATACCCATGAGTGGGAAAGTGCAGGGGATACTCACAAAGAGTTCATTAATAACCTAGAAAAGGCGGGTGTTCGTGAAACGGTCAGACCTATAAGATTGTTCTCTGAAGACGCAATAAAGAGGGCTGTTTGGAAAGAGAGGACAGGTGAGACCAAGATAGGTTTACTGTTCATTGATGGGAACCACTCTTATAAGTCGGTGAAGTTTGACTTTGATAACTGGACGAAGTTCTTGGTTCCGGGAAGCGTAGTGGCTCTCCATGATACAGTTACTTATGAGGGGCCTAAGAGGATTGTCACTAAAGATATATTAGGTAACCCCAACTGGAAGTTTATTGGAATGGAGGGACAGGTTGTCGCAGCTAGAAGAGTAAGCCCTTCCCGGGGAGTCTATCTGAATCACTTATTCTGGGGCAGCTACTTTATACTGTATTCCCTATTGTTTTTGTTAGCGAAAAGGTTGCCTAAGAGAGTCCGAGAGAGATTGAAGGAATGATAGGTTTGTACAACCGGCAGTTTAGGAAGGGTATGGAGAGAAGTATCTTATCCTTGCTAGGAGATAGTCCACAAGCGAGCCTCTTGGATTTAGGTTGTGGGGATGGCTCTTTTACTGGAAGGATGGGTAAGAGGATGGGTACGAATAATCTGAGCGGGATTGATATAATAGAAAGATCCTGCTTAGGTGTCGTAACTACCATAAGAGACTTGGAGGAGCCTTTCCCATTCCCAGATACCTTCTTCGATATTGTAGTAGCCTCCCAGATAATAGAGCATATACATGATACAGATGGTTTCGTTAAGGAAATATACAGAGTATTGAAACCAACCGGCAACGCCATAATCTCAACACCAAACTTGTCCTCCTTACATATTGTCCTCCTACTCTTGTTGGGCAGACAACCTATTACTTGTTCGATATCCGATGAGATAGGGGAGGAGTGGATGGAGAAAGGCCCGAGGCATAGAAGGTTGTTCACTATGGTGGGTTTGGTCAAACTGCTGGAGTTCCATGGATTCGCTATTGAGAAAGAGATCTGCTCGGGGTATTTTCCGCTCCCTAGAATCCCTGCGAGAGTTGCTTGTACCTTGGACAGATGGCATTCCAACTGCATAACAGTTAGGGTAAGAAAGCTATATGGCAAAGATTGAGATATTTATATCTACTTATAATAGAGCCAGTCTAGTAGGTAGGGCCATTGAAAGCGTAGTAGCTCAAACTTTTAAGGATTGGCGGCTCACCGTTATAGACGATTGTTCCACTGATGATACTTGGACTACCTTACTGCAATATACCAATAGGGATGATAGAGTAAGGATAATTCGTGGGGGAGAGAATTTGGGACCTTATGTATCAAAGATACCCTACCTTCTTAATTCCATGGGAGAATACCTAGCAATTTTGGACGATGATGACTATTGGCTACCTACCAGTTTGGAGGAGAAGGTAAAGGTTTTGGCTAAACATCCAAGATGCCCTGTCTGTTATAGCGACTGTTGGAGATTGGATAGGGAAGGTGATAGAAGATATTGGGACTGCTCTAAGGGAAATCCTTTCCCTAATATACTGTCCCCTTGTGTCTTGCTAAGAGGGGATACTTTTAGAGAACTAGGTGGATGGGATCCTCAATTTACCCATTACCATGCAGAGTTAGACTATTACATCAGACTAGACTATTATAAGGACTTCATACATATACCAGAGCCTCTGGCAACAACTACTTCACCTCCTTCCTCAATGTGTACTAATAGATTAAAAGATGCTGAGATGCTCGAGTTGGTAGTCGGTAAGCATTGGGAAC